>OLEY01000001.1_pt1 | contig 345428 bp, 377 predicted proteins | sample 1602961 | NCBI WGS metagenome assembly OLEY01 (sample SAMN02675046, study PRJEB24791) | human gut metagenome, SKBSTL021 | isolation source: stool | host: Homo sapiens | place: USA | reverse complement strand
CCCGCTTTATGGGGATGGGGATTGATGTTAGTGAGTCAATTGAGGAAGCTACGCAAGCCTTTGTTGATCATGATAAAAAATTAGCTCAAAGCCTAGTAAAAGATGATCAAAAAGTTTCTCGGGCTGCTACTAAAGTTGAGAAGAGAACCTTGAAGTTAATGGCTCTTCAGCAACCGGTTGCTAGTGACTTTAGAAATGTAATTAGTATCTTAAAGGCAACGGGAGATTTAGAACGAATTGGCGAAAATGCACTTTCAATTGCTTGGGAGACAATAAGAGTAAAGGGTAATCCACGTATTCCAGAAGTTGAAACAATTATTAAGTCAATGTCTAAGAAAGTAAACTTCATGCTTGATCAAGTTTTAAAAGCTTATGTTCAAGGCGATGAAAAATTAGCTCGTGAAGTTGCTAAAAAGGATGACGAAGTAGATGAAGATTATGTGAAGGCGCGTAAGTTGATTATTGCTGGGATTAAACAAGATCCAGAAGCTGCAGTTGCTTCTTCAAGTTACTTTATGGTAATTCGTTTACTAGAACGTATTGGTGACCACGTAGTTAATTTAGCACAGTGGGTTGTTTATAAGATGTCAGGTGAATTAGTTGATTTAAATACTAAAGATACTGATGAAATGACTGAACTATAATTGAAAATATTTAAATTAGAAGACTGCAATTTTGCAGTCTTTTTTGTACAGATAAATGTAAGAGCGTGCAAATTTTCATAAAGAAATCTATAATGAAACTATAAATTAAACTGTAAATGTGATCGGGGGAAGTTATGAGTAATACAGTTCAAAAAAAGAAAAAGCATCAATTTCCAACAGCGTATACGGTTATTATTATCGTTCTGCTATTGGTGCAGATTTTAACGTTTTTTATTCCATCGGGTAATTATGCAACGCTTGAGTATGATCAACCTAATAAGGAATTTGTGATTACTAAGCCAAATGGTAGTAAACATAAAGAGGCAGCAACTCAAAAAACTTTAGATAAGTATAAAGTTAAGATTGACGTGAAGAAGTTTACTAATGGTACCATTTATAAGCCTGTGGCAATTCCTGATTCTTATGAAAAGATCGATCAGAAAAAGCCAGGACTAGGTGGAGCAATTTATCAATTTTTATCTTCACAAGTAAATGGAATTGCGCAAAGTATTGATATTATTGCCTTTGTTTTAATTCTTGGTGGATGTATTGGTGTTGTTCACGCAAATGGTGCAATTGATGCCGGTATGCAGGCACTTTCTAAAAAGATTAAAGGTAAGCAAGTATTATTGATTGTTTTGGTAATGGGCTTGATTGCCATTGGTGGTACAACTTTTGGCTTAGCTGAAGAAACCATGGCCTTTTATCCAATTTTAATTCCAGTATTCTTACTGGCAGGATTTGACCGTATGACGGTTGTCGCGACGATCTTCTTAGGAACCAGCATTGGTACGATGGCGTCAACTATTAACCCATTTTCAACTGTAATTGCTTCTAATACTGCTGGTGTTAACTTTACAGAGGCATTGCCGTTAAGAATTTGCATGTGGGCAACTTGTGTTATTGTGGGGATGATTTATGTTATTGCATATGCTAAAAAGGTACAAAAGAACCCTAAGGCTTCATATGTTTATAATGATTTCGTTAAGGAAGATCAAGAATATCTGAATCAAGACCAAACAATACAAGAGCATGAATTTACTTGGCGCCAAAAATTAACATTACTTGTTTTCGCAATTGCATTTATTGTAATGATTTGGGGCGTTCAGCAAAAGGGCTGGTACTTCACTGAAATTGCAGTTGTCTTCTTAGCAACTGGATATATTTTTGCCTTTATTTCAGGCTTAAGTGAGCACAAGTTTGTTGAAAGCTTCGTAAATGGTGCAGGCGACTTATTAGGTGTAGCTTTGACAATTGGATTAGCGCGTGCCGTTTCAATTGTGATGGAAGAAAGTCATACTAGCGATACCATTATGAACTTCTTTAGCCAACAAGTTTCTGGTATGCCACCACTAGTGTTCATTTGGTTTATGTTCTTGGTCTACATTGTTTTAGGATTCTTTATTCAATCATCTTCAGGTTTAGCCGTTCTTTCAATGCCAATTATGGCACCATTAGCTAACGTAGTTGGTATTGACCGAGCAAGTATTATTGATGCTTATAACTGGGGACAAGGCTTTATCAGCTTGGTAGCTCCAACTGGTTTGATCTTAATGAGCTTAATGATGGTGAATATCGGCTTTAATAAGTGGTTTAAGTTTTGCTGGAAATTATTAGTAATTGAATTTGGTATTTGTTTAGCATTTTTAGCAATTGGCTTAGTTGTTTACTGATAAGGCAGATAAATAGCTTTTATTAATTTTTATAGTTATGATTTAAATATAAATATTGTTTTATTCAAGGAGGCATTTTTATGGCTTATCCAAAAACTAAAAAAATTATGAATGAAATCGTTGCTGATTTAACTCAAGCGCATATGGTTGTTCATCAACATCATTGGTATATGCTCGGAAGAGGATTTTTGAAATTACACCCATATTTAGATGATGTAATGGATGAATTAGCTGAACAACAAGATGGAGTTGCAGAAAGATTAATTGAGATTAACGGTAGTCCAATTTCAACTTATGAAGAAGTATTAGAAGAAACTAACGTTCCAGATCAAGTTGGCAGCTGGGACTTATCCATGGAAGAAAGATTTCAATTAATTGTTAATGCATATAAGCAATTACGAGATGATTATGAACGTGGTATTAAGATTAGTGAAGATGAAGGCGACAATTCCACTAATGACTTATTAATTGCTTATCATACCGCCGTTGAAAAGAGAATCTGGATGATGTCAGCTGAACTTGGTAAGAGACCTGGCGAAGGTGAATAGATTTTAAAGAATAAAAAAGGAGCGAATGAATTTTTGCTCCTTTTTATCGTTTATTGTATGATTTAGAAAAATTATAAGTTAAATATATTCTTTTAAGTGAAATGAAAAATTTAGGTATAACAATGGATCTATTTAACAACCAACAAGCTCGAGATGCTGCAATTAAAGCCATGCATGAATATCATTTAGCCTATAAAGCAGGGCAAAGTATTGATACAACAGAAGTTAAACAATCACTGAAAAAGTTATCTCAATCAGATAGAACTTTTATGTTTATTATAGGAAATACAAGCAATCCATTAGTTGCAATTCCGTCGATCAATTATGATATAAAGAAAAACACTTTAAATAAATTAATTATGGCCTACTTTTATTTCAAAAAAGAAACCGAAAACAAAATGGACAGGCAAATATTAGTGGTGCAGGCAGATAACTTTTATAAATCAGTTGCCTTAAATAAATAATAAATGCTCCTTTTTGCTATAATTAAAAGAAAAAGATCGTGCATGAAAGGAAAAATTGATGAATAAAGTTACAATTGTTGGATCAATTAACGTTGACAACATTATGCATATCAAGAAACTTCCTCAACCAGGAGAAACAATAGCAATGTCTGAATTTTCAAAGGCAGCTGGTGGAAAGGGCGCAAATCAAGCAGTTGCAAGTAGTCGTGCCAAGAATGAAACAATATTTGTTGGCCGTGTTGGAGATGATGACAATGGCCGCTTTATGCTTGAACAATTTAAGGATAATGGAGTTAATGTTGATCATGTAACAGTAACGCCTAATGAACAAACTGGTCAAGCTTATATCTTGCTTCAAGAATCTGGTCAAAATTCGATTATTATTCAACATGGTGCCAACTTTGATGTAACTGCTGAAGATGTTAGAAATGCCAAGGATCAAATTGAAGATAGCGATTTTGTGATTGCACAATTTGAAACTCCACTTGAAGCAACTATTGAAGCCTTCAAGATTGCTAGAGCTGCAGGTAAAACTACTATTTTAAATCCTGCTCCTGCTCGTACTGACATTCCTAAAGAATTATTAGAGTTGACCGATTTAATTACTCCTAATGAAACTGAAGCTGAAAGTATTACCGGGATTAAGGTTGATAGTGAAGAATCAATGAAGAAAAGCAGTGAAGTCTTTCATCAGATGGGGATTAAAGGCGTAATTATCACTATTGGTGAACGTGGTTCTTATGTTTCTTATGAAGATATTGAAGAGATTATTCCAGCCTTTAAAGTCAAGGCCGTAGATACAACCGCCGCAGGTGACACTTTCTTAGGTGCTCTATCTAGTGAGTTAAGACCTGATTTAAGCAACTTAAAAGATAGTGTAGTTTATGCGTCTAAATCTTCGTCATTTACTGTACAAAAACTAGGTGCATTTCCATCCATTCCGACTAGAGATGTAGTTGAGCAAGCTTTAAAGGAGAATTAAATAATGGATAAGAGTGAACAAGATCAATTAAAAAAGGAAGCAGCCACTAAAGCTGCTATGATGGTAGAACCTGATTCTGTTTTAGGTGTTGGAACTGGGTCAACAGTTGCTTTCTTTATTGATGCATTAGGTGAACGCAAAGAAAAAGAGGGTTTTAGTCTTAAGCATATTGTTACTACTTCTAATCGTAGTAAAAAGCAACTTGAGGGTTTAGGCTTTAAAGTTGATAAGTTAGCAGATATTGACCAGGCAGATTTGACTGTAGATGGAGCAGATCGTGTTGATGATAATCTAGATGGAATCAAGGGTGGCGGTGGCGCTTTAACTTTAGAAAAGAATGTCGCTATTAACTCAAAGAAGATCATTTGGATTGTTGATGAATCTAAACTCGTTCACCGCCTAAGTGGTTTTCCGCTTCCAGTTGAGGTTCTACCAGTTTCAGCTGAACAAAACTTTAAACGTTTTGAAGTAGAAGGCTTAAAGCCGCAATGGCGTCTAGATAATAGCGGCAAGCGTTATGTAACGCATTATGGAAATTACATTATTGACTTAGCTGCTGATCCAACTCCTGTACCACATGGCTTAGCAGATTACTTAGATCGCACAGTTGGTGTTGTTGAACATGGATTGTTCTTAGATATGTGCGATGAAGTTATTATTGCTCATAGCGATGGTACGATTGAAGATAAGAAAAGAAAATAGATAGTTTTAAAGAAAATAATCTAACTTTTAAAGACTTGACTAGTTCAAGTCTTTTTTTGTAACAAATCTTAGTTCATAATAAATATGATACGTAAATTTAGAAAGAAGGACCTTTATGTCAAAAAAGCCCTTAATTATTAGTACAGATCCAGGAATTGATGATGTAGCTGCAATGACGATTAGTCTCTTTGCAGCTGATCTTGATGTTAAGATGATTGTTCCTACTTGGGGAAATGTATCCTTAGAACACACGCTTCAAAATACTCTTGATTTAGAAAATTTTTTACATACTAAGGTACCAGTAGTTAAAGGTGCTAATCAACCACTAGTACGTCCAGCAATTAGTGCTGCTTCAGTTCATGGCGAAACAGGAATTGCAGGTTTTGAATTTGAAAAAGCAAATAATGATTTATTAATGTCAGGTCTTGCTGCTACTAAAATGTATGAAGCAATTAAAAGTAGTCCTGAAAAGGTAACTCTTTTAGGAATCGGCCCATTAACTGATTTTGCACTTTTATTTAAGCAGTATCCTGATGTAGTAGACAGTATTGCTAAAGTTTACATTATGGGCGGAAATATTGGTCATGGAAATCACAGTCCATTTGCGGAATATAATATTGCTGGAGATCCAGAAGCTGCTCAAATTGTCTTTCATTCTGGATTACCAGTCTATGTTGCTCCACTTGAAATTGGCGACAAGGCGCATTTGACACAAGATCAAATGGATAAGATTAAGGAATGCGGCGAAGTTGGAAAGATGCTATATTCGATGTTTTCACATATTCATGAGCCAGATGGTGATCTTAGAATTAAGATTTATGATCCAACTGCTGTAGGTATAATGCTTCATCCTGAATTCTTCACCTTGAAGCCTGCGAATGTTGAAATTGAATTAGCTGGACGTTATACTTATGGCGCTAGCGTGATGGACTTTTTAAGCAAAGAACATAACGCACAAATCGCAACCGACGTCGATACAGAGAGGTTTGCAACTTGGTTCGTTCAAAGTATCCAAGCTGCCAATAACGGGAGAAAATAATGACTGATTTAGTCTATCGCTCAGTAATGCGCGATATTAAACAAAAAATACTTAATAATGAATATGAAGATATGCGCTTACCAGATGAGCGGAGTTTAAGTGATTATTACCATGTAAGTCGTTCATCAATGAAGCGAGCTTTGGGATTACTTGCACAGCAAGGAATAGTCTTTAAAAAAAGGGGTAGTGGAACTTTTATTAATCCTCTTTACTTAAAGAATCAAGCTCTCTTTAAATATGAGGGATCAAATTTAGGTATTACGGATTCTTTTAGTGTTCCTGGTAAAAAGCAAAGTATTGAGCTATTAGACTATCAAGTAATTAAAGCTGATGAAGATTTAAGGCAAGATCTCTTTTTAAAAGAATCAGACTTTGTTTATCAAATTAAGCGATTACGTTTATTAGATGATCAACCATTTTTGATTGAAACCGGCTTTATTCCAATTAAGATTACGCCAGAATTAAATCCAGATATTTTAAAAGGATCTCTGTTTAATTATTTAGAAGATACGCAAAACAAAACTGTAACACGGTCATTCTTAACAATTACTGTTGAACCTTCAACATTAGAAGATCAATCCAAGTTGATGCTTGCGCCTAATGAACCAGTGGGAGTAATGGAAGGTATTTTCTTTTTAGATGATGGAACGCCATTTGAAGTTTCGAATATGCGAATTCACTATAAATATATGAAGTACAATACCTTTGTTAACTTAAGTCAAGAATAAAAAAATAAGGCATCGTTTTTCTCGGGGGATGAGAGAAACGATGTCTTTTTTGATTGAAGGGATAGTTTAATCAAATTGCAAACTATCGTTAATTGGTGCCAGATATACATAGTTTAAGTTAGTATTTTTGCATTGTTCACTTAGAGAATTAATTAAAGCATCTTGTTCCTTAGTGATTGGAATTTGTTTTAGCGCTATTTGAGATTGCAAAAACATAACTAACTTATTACTCCAAGCAGTTGCGTCATCATGATTTTCGGCTTTGGCTATAACTTTTAAAATTGTCTGTTCAAGAGGAATATATGCCTTAATTTGAACTTTGCTGAAGCTAGCATATAAATCCTTCAGTGTTTTAACAATTTCATTTTGTTTAGTAATAGTAGTTTCTAACATGATAAAGACCTCACTATCTTAAATAACTAATTTATTTCTGGGGCCACTTAAATACTAGCATCTGCAATGTATGAAAAGGTGTTTTTACGCCCATATTGCAGCTTTTGTTAAGTGTTTGTCTTGATTTAAATAACATCATGCTGAAATTTATCAGTGAATCTTTTCTTAAATACTGATAAATGCTTAGAATAAAGCTGAAAATACAGAGAAACACGCAAATATGATAAGGCTTTCTGATAAGATTAGACTTGTGAGGTGAGAGAGATGCAATCGCAAGTTGAAAGATTAGATTTAATTAGACGTACATTAGATGAAAGAAAAACAATTAGTACGCGTGAAATTATGCAATTATGCCAGGTTTCCTTTGATACGGCTAGAAGAGATGTAATTAAGTTAACCAATACTGGTCAAGCAATTCGAATTCATGGTGGATTGATGAAAATCAAGCAAGGAACAGTGCCTGACTATAATTCTAGAGCACATGTTTTATCACCTATTAAGAATAAGATGGCTAAAATGACAGCAAAATATTTGACGGCTGATAAGTTAATATATTTGAATGCGTCAACTACGATTTCGCAGCTTTGCCATTATTTAACAGGTTTGAATGCCACAATTATGACAAATTCAATTGATAATGCAGGAGCCTTAATGATGGATAATTTGCCTAATGTGATTTTACTAGGTGGCTATTTGAATAAGGAAAACCACTATACATCTTCTTTAAATAGTTTGAAAGAAATTGATCAGTATGAGTTTGACGTTGCTGTGATTGGAACGTCATCGGTTAATAAGAATGGTGTATTTGTAGTTAATCATCCTGATGCCCAGATTGAAAGAGAAGTAGTTAATCGGACAAAGACAGTTATTTTGCTAGCAGAAGAGTATAAATTTAAAGAAGATCGATCATCCCCGTACAAGGTAATGGACTGTAAGCAGGCAGATATTTTAATTACGGATAATCGATTAGCTCCTCAGTATCGGAAATATTTCAAAAAGAATATCAAGATTCGCGAGGTATTAGCAGAAGAAAGTTAAAATTAGATTTACAAAATTGGACCGTCCCAATAATTTTAAAAGTTGAATTTTAATGCTTGATGAATTATGATTAATACTGTATTAAGCAATGAAAACTATTTCAAGGAGATATTTTGCTATGGCAGTAAATTACGATTCTCAAGAATACTTAAAGAGCGTCGATGCATATTGGCGTGCAGCCAACTACTTATCAGTTGGTCAACTATTTTTAATGAATAATCCACTATTAAAAGGCGAATTAAAAGCTGAAGATGTAAAGCCCAAGCCAATTGGTCACTGGGGGACAATCGTTCCACAAAACTTTATTTATGCGCACTTAAATCGGGCAATAAAGAAATATAACTTAAACATGTTCTATATTGAAGGATCCGGTCATGGTGGCCAAGTAATGGTATCTAATTCATACTTAGATGGTTCATATACTGAGCGCTATCCAGAAATTACTCAAGATGAAAAGGGAATGGCTAAATTATTTAAGCAATTTAGTTTCCCAGGTGGAGTTGCTTCTCATGCTGCACCAGAAACACCTGGATCGATCCATGAGGGTGGCGAATTGGGCTATTCACTTTCTCACGGTGTAGGTGCAATTTTAGATAATCCAGATGTAATTGCAGCGGTTGAAATTGGTGACGGTGAATCAGAAACTGGACCACTTGCTACTTCTTGGTTCTCAAGTAAATTTATTAATCCAATTAAAGACGGTGCTGTCATTCCAATTTTACAAATCAATGGCTTTAAGATTTCTAACCCAACTATCGTTTCAAGAATGAGTGATGAAGACCTAACTAAGTACTTTGAAGGAATGGGCTGGAAGCCATATTTTGTTTCTGCATATAAAGATGGCGAATTTAATGGTTACAAGGACCACATGGAAGTTCACCACGAGATGGCTAAGACAATGGATGAAGTTGTTGAAGAAATTAAGGCTATTCAAAAGCATGCCCGTGAAAATAACGATGATTCATTAGTTAAATGGCCAATGATTGTCTTTAGAGTGCCTAAGGGATGGACTGGTCCTAAATTTGACTTAGATGGTAATCCAATTGAAAATAGCTTCCGTGCTCACCAAATTCCAATTCCAGTTTCTCAAGGTGATATGAGTCATAAGGAAATGCTTACCGACTGGATGGAAAGCTATAAACCAGAAGAGCTATTTAATGAAGATGGGTCACCTAAGGAAATTGTTAAAGAAAACACCTTATCTGGCGACCAAAGAATGGCGATGAATCCAGTAACTAATGGGGGAATTAATCCTAAAGTTTTAAATATGCCAGATTACCGTGATTTTGCAGTGAAATTTGATAAACCTGGTTCTGTTGAAAAGCAAGACATGGCTGAATGGGCAAAATACTTAGACAAGATGGCTGCCTTAAATCCAACTAATTTCCGTGGTTTTGGTCCAGATGAAACTAAATCTAACCGTTTATTCCAACTTTTAGATAATCAAAAACGTCAATGGATGGAAAATATTCATACTCCAAATGATGAAAACTTGGCTCGCGAAGGTCGCGTGATTGATTCGCAATTATCTGAACACCAAGATGAAGGATGGCTTGAAGGTTACGTTTTGACAGGCAGACATGGTTTCTTTGCTACATATGAAGCATTTGGCCGCGTAGTTGATTCAATGCTTACCCAACACATGAAGTGGTTAAGAAAGGCTAAAGAACAAACTTGGCGTCATGATTATCCAGCTTTGAACTTAGTTGATACTTCAACTGTTTTCCAACAAGATCATAACGGTTATACTCACCAAGATCCTGGTATGTTAACCCACCTTTATGAAAAGAACCGTCCAGATTTAATTCATGAATACTTACCAGCAGATACTAATTCACTTCTTGCTGTATCTGATAAGGCATTTAGAGATCGTGAATGCATTAACGTTTTAGTAACTTCTAAGCAACCTCGTCCGCAATGGTTCTCGATTGAAGAAGCTAAAAAGTTAGTTGATAAAGGTCTTGGCTACATTGACTGGGCATCAACTGATAAGGGTGCTAAGCCAGATGTTGTCTTTGCTTCCACTGGTACTGAACCAACGATTGAGTCGTTAGCTGCGATTGATTTATTGCATAAAAAGTTCCCAGACTTAAAGATTCGTTACATTAATGTTATTGATGTCATGAAATTAATGTCTCCAGAAAAGAATCCGAATGCAATCAGCAATGAAGAATTCGATCGTCTTTTCCCTAAAGACACACCAGTCATCTTTGCATGGCACGGCTTTAAACCAATGATGGAATCAATTTGGTTTGATCGTGGACGCGGAAAGAATGATGTTCATATTCATGGCTATGAAGAAAATGGTGATATTACTACGCCATTTGATATGCGAGTATTGAACCATATGGATCGCTATGATTTAGCAAAAGATGTTGTCGAAAGTGTTCCTGAACTAAGTGAAAAGAATGCTGACTTTATTGATGAAATGGATAGCTTGCTTGCTAAACACCATCAATATATTCGCGACAATGGTAAAGATATGCCTGAAGTTACAGAATGGCAATGGAATGGCTTAAAATAGAGTTTAATAAATAATTTTTATAGAAAGACCTAATAAATGTTAGGTCTTTTTTTTATGGCTAATTAGTTATTAAAATTAGCTCTATCCTAAGTGCAGCATAGCTGTTATAATGAGCTTATAGAATGTAAGTGTAATTTTATTGATAAAATATTGAAGGGATGATTGGATGGAATTTAAAGATGTCTTAGCACGTGAACATGCAACAAGAAAATTCACGGATCAAAGAGTAAGTGAAAGAACTGTACGTAAGGTTATCGAAGAAGCACAAAGAACACCATCTTTACTTAATTCGCAGCCTTGGCGCATTTATGTTGCTGAAGGTGAAGTAGCAAAAGCAATTAGAAAAGAACACGAAGAAAAGACTTTGGCTAATGAAGAACCTCATGAAGAATTTGATTCATTATTAAAAGTTGAATGGGATACGTTTCCAAGTAAGAACATGGCAACAATGAGTGAAACTTTAGATTATTTCTTACGAGGAGAAACAGATGATTTTGATCAAGCTCAACTAAAATTATTCAATGCTCCTGTAATTGTTTTTCTTACTATTCCTAAACAATCTCCAGCTTGGTCAATCTTTGACTTAGGTGGTTTTTCACAGACTTTAATGCTGGCTGCAAATAATCGTGGCTTAAGTACAATGCCAGCACATGCTTTTGTTAAGTATCCAGAAGTAATTAGAAAATATTTGAATATTCCAGAAGATGAAACAATTGGAATTGGGATTGGCTTAGGATATCCTAATAAAAAGGCAACGATTAATGATTATAAGTCTAAGCGTGTACCACTGGATGAAATTTTAAAAATTAAGAAAAATCTTTAACCATGATTTCCTGAAGAATTGAATGTAGGTATTCTAGTTCTTCAGGATTTTTATATCCACTTATTTAAAATAAAATTAAAATATGGCATAATTATAAAAAATGGTAAAAGGGATGAAAATGATGACTTTATTAGTTTCTCCGCAGCAGTGGGCTAATTGGGATCAATGGTATAACTACACTTTGCCTGGCTATGTTTTAATTTTAGGAACTATCTTTTTATTTGTGGGCTTAATCCCATTTTTATGTGTAAAAAATAAATTAACGGCGATTTTATTTGGACTAACGACTACAACTCTATGCATTTTTTTAGGCCTATCGTATTTTAAAAATAAGGAATCAACAGAATATATGAAGGAAAATCATTACTTAACTGCAATGGTAAGAGTATATGATGCTCAAATTTTTGCCAAAAAGTATTATGATCCAAATGAAATTGAAACATTTAAATATGTGGCAGATATTAATACACCTTCTCATTTGCCTTCGATTTATCAAAAAATTCCTGTTAAACAAGAAGTTACTTATCTTGGTAAAAATGATTATTATGCTTTTGTTAAACTAGATAATGCAGTGATGAAATTTAGTTTAGCAGATTGTAAGAAGATTCCTGGTAATAAAGCCTATTTTACTGGTTATCATTTTAAGATACGAAATAAGAAATTTTTGAAATTAGGTTTTATTGATTTAAAACATGATTTACGCGATAAGATTGAGTTACCAGCAGATTCTTATAATAAGCAAGTATCAGAGAATATTGAAGAAAATTACAATCATCCAGGATTAGTTGCAAACTGGATCCCTGATTCGGAGAAATAATGCTAAAATAGAGATGTAATTATTTAATATATAAAAAAGGTGAAGATCACTTGTCTACAAGTACTATAACTACTAATTTAATTGTAATTTTCATAACGTTTTTAATTGCGATATTCTTTGTTGTTGCCGAATTTGCTTTAGTGCAAACTAGATCTAGTCAGCTAGAAGATATGCTAGCAAACGGTCAAGGTAGCCCTAAGAAATTAAAGCGAGCATTACACATGGTTCATAACTTAAATGAATCATTATCTACTACTCAAGTAGGTACGACCTTGGTCGGTGTTATTTTAGGGTGGATTGGTCAAGGAACGATCGAAGAGTTATTGACTGATGTATTTAAGATGACGCCCTGGTTTGGAGTAAAGACTAGCGGGGTATTAGGAGCAACTTTAGGTGTTGTACTATTAACATACTTAGAAGTTGTTGTAACTGAAATTGTCCCTAAAAATATTGCCATTGATATGCCTGTTAAGTGTTTGATGGCTGTTGTTACTCCTTTGACTGTATTTCATACGGTAGTATACCCATTTGTTTGGCTACTTAACCATAGCGCCAATGGCTTACTTCATTTGTTGGGAATGCAATCAGCTGATGAAGAAAGTGAAGTTTATTCACAATCTGAAATTCTCCGTTTATCGCGTAATGCTGTGACTGGCGGTTCACTTGATAAAGACGATTTGTTATATATGGAGCGTGCCTTTGAATTAAATGATAAGGTTGCTAAAGATATTATGACTGACCGTACTCAGCTTCAAGTTTTGAATGCCACTGATAATGTTAAGACGGCTTTAAAGAAATATATTGAGGATGGTTTCAGCCGTTTTCCAGTTGTTCGTGATAACGATAAAGATGATATTGTGGGGTATGTTTATGCATATGATATTGTAAGTCAAGATCAGGAGAATCCTGATGTTCCCATTACTAGAATTATTAGAGCGATTATTACTGTGCCTGAATCAATGTTGATTCAAGATATTTTGAAGTTAATGATCAAAAAACACACTCCAATTGTTCTAGTAGTAGATGAATATGGTGGTACCAGTGGTATCGTAACGGATAAAGATATTTATGAAGAACTCTTTGGTTCGATCAAAGATGAAATCGATGATGTTTCCGATGAATATATTGTTCGTGACGATCACGGCGACATTCATGTTTCAGGAAAGACTACTTTATACGATTTTGAACGTTACTTCCATACTAAGCTTAAGAGTTTTGAAGACAGCGATATAATTACTATCGGTGGCTATATGATGGAACATTACCCTAACTTAAAGAAGGGTGAATCTGTTGACTTAGAAGGCTTTAAATTTAAGTTAGTAAATATTGAACAAGGTTTCATGCGTTGGTTCCTTGTTTCTAAGATAGCTAAGGATACTGGCAAAAAAGCAGCAGATAGCGATCAAAATAGTGAAGAAAAAGCCAAATAATCGGCAAAAGCACCATAAGATGGGTGCTTTTTTTGATAATTAAATGTTATAATTCTACTAATAACAAAGCATTTATAAAAAGATATAGAGGGTTAAGATGCAAAATAGTGATAATATTGACAACATTATTGATCGTGTTTTATTCAGCCAGGATGATATTGAAGAAATTTGCCAAAGACTGGGCAAACAATTGACTGAAGACTACGCTGGAAAATTTCCATTAGTCATTGGTGTATTAAAGGGTGCAGTTTATTTCATGACGGATTTAACTCGTCACATGAATGTAAAGATGCAAAATGATTTCATGGATGTTTCAAGTTATGGCGACGGTTTTGAGTCAAGCGGCAAAGTTAGACTAGATATTGACGTTCAAGCTGATGTCAAAGATAGAGACGTTTTACTCGTTGAAGATATTGTTGATACTGGTCATACTTTGAAGTTTATGAAGGATTTATTAACTAAGCGCGGTGCCAAGAGCGTAAAATGCTGTGCTTTGCTTAATAAAACTGAACGTCGTGAAGATGATGTAGTTGTAGATTACTTTGGATCAAAAGTTGAAAATGAATTTGTTGTTGGCTATGGTCTAGATTACTTAAATGCATATCGTAATTTACCTTATGTCGGTGTTTTAAAACCAGAAGTTATTCAGGCAAACTTAAATCGTTAATAATTAAAATATTACTTTAATAGACAATCATAAAAGGGTTGAAAGCTGCTCGTTAGAGATAGTTTCAACCCTTTATTTGTAAATTAATTCTGCTGATTGTGCTTCTTCATATAGTAGTAAACTGGTAATCCCAAAGCCGTTAATCCAATTCCAGTTATTGAAAGCCCAAATTCATTAATTACGGTACTAATTACAATAAACAAACCACCGCCGATTGAAATGATGGGGATAATTGGGTACCAAGGAACAACATATGGACGATCTAGCTTAGGTTCACGATAGCGTAGAATTACCACTGCGATTGAAATTAATGTTGTAAAGGTCCACATGACAAATACCAACATATTAGTTAAGAGATCAAAAGTTCCTAAAAAAATCATTATTAAGGAAACAGTCAAGATAATTAAAGCACTAATTGTCGGCACACCTGTATTAATGTTAGTACGGCCGATTTTATTTGAAAATGGCAACATTTTATCTTTTGCTAGAGTATATGGAATTCTCATTCCGGTAAGCATGAAGCCATTAATTGCTCCATAAACAGAGATTAAAATTCCAATTGTAATTAATTTGCCGCCCAGACTGCCAAAGAGCTTTAATGAGGCAAGATAAGCTGTATTTTGGTTGCCAATTATTTCTTTAAAAGGAATTGCGGTTAAGAAAGCATAATTTACTAACACATAAATCAAAGTAATTGCGGATAGTCCGATAATAATCGCTCTTGAAAGGTTCTTTTCTGGTTCCTTGACTTCACCAGCTAAATTGGTAACATTAATCCAGCCATCATATGCAAATAAAGCAGCTAATAAACCACCACTTAAACCAGCCCAAAAAGAAACATTATGGCCAGAACTTAAGGGAAGTAAGTTGACACTAATTTTAGCTGGATTAAAAAGACCAAAAATCACAATTAAAGCAATTGGAATTGCCTTCAGAATTGTCATCGCTGACTGCATTCTGGTTGAGAACTTGGTAGAAATAAAATTTAAACTCATTAAAAAAAGAGCGAGCAATAAAGCAATCAGGATTGCATATTTAGTAGGGAAACCAAATAAGACAGCAAATTGTTGCCCAAATACCACGCTTAAAGCGGCGATATTGGCAGGAAAGTAGACTAGCATTTGTGCCCAGCCAAATAAAAAGCCCCAAACTTTCCCATAAGTATATTCAATATATTTAATTGATCCGCCAGTAACTGGGAGTGCAGCAGCAATTTCAGAAACTGTTAGACCAGAAGCAATAGAAACGATACCGGCTAGAATCCAAACAAAAAGAGTTAAAGATGGTGTACCTGTTTCATGACTAATGCTACCAATTTTAAAGAAGACACCCCCGCCAATTACAGTTCCCACCACAGTTGCCAGAGCTTGTCCAAAGCTAATTTGTCTTTTCAATATGTGCTTTCCTTTCGATTCATTTATAACTTTTAGTATTGATATCATTTTATACTAAATTTTAGTGAAAGTGGTATAGAAAGGAGAAGTTCGTTAAAATAACTAATGGAGGGATGATTGTGCATCGTTATCGACATAAATATACTTTTCCAAGTATTATTATTTTGCTCATTCTAGCCTTTTCTGGACTAGTGTGGGGATATTTCAATATGAAGCAAAATACAACTGTGCCACGTGGTTCAAATATGAGTGTGCTTGGAATTGAATTAGATCAAACTAAAGATTATATTGACCTTCATAAATTAGAAAAGAACGGTATTTCATTTGTTTATTTGCGTTCAACGCAGGGGAAGTCGTATTTTGACGACAATTATTTGCTTTACCGTGATCAACTTCAGGGGACTAATCTTAATTTTGGTACAATTATTGCCTATAGTGATGAAACCAGCAATCAGGATCAGTATCAATATTTTGTAAATAAAGTAGGAACTAATACTGGCAGTTTACCAGTTATGATTGTACCGGCTACAAATCACTTAACGAAATCATATTGGAAAAGAATGGGTGAATTTGCTCAGATGATAAATAATCTTGGCAAGAGAACGATGATAGCAGGTGACTATCATTATCATAATTACTTTCCAGAAGGAACAAGATTTTTATATACGGGAGCAAGTTTAAAAGATAGGCGACATTATGCCTTTTGGTGTTACACTCAAAATGGAAGAGTTAAAAATATTGATAATTTAGATCGAGATGTAACAATGTTTGCTTACATTGGTACCAATACGCAATATGCGCAATTATATAGTCAAGAAAAAACACAATAATAGAGGAAGTAAAATGTATTCACAAGCAGTTTCACAAGTTCTAGAAAGAGAACACAAGACTAAACCAACTTTAATTCAAGAGCGGACGTATGATGCAATACGCAATGGTGCAAGTCTGGTTGGACTAGCTAAGACTGGTACGGGAAAGACTTTGGCATATGGATTGCCAGTAATGGAGCGCGTTGCAGACATTGGCGGTCGAGGGGTAATTTTAGAGCCAACAACTGAACTAGCAATTCAAACGAGAAATAATCTTTTGCATTATGCCAAAGCTTTAGGACTTAAAACAATCGCACTAGTTGGGGCTGGTAATAGAAAAAGACAATTAGAGCGTTTAAAAAAAGAAAAGCCAGAGATAATTATTGCTACTCCAGGAAGATTTTTTGACTTTCTATCGGAGAATCGAATTAAGTATCAAGATATTAATGCCTTAGTAATTGATGAGGCAGATGATATTCTAGAATTTGCAAAATTAGATTTATTGAGTTCCTTAGGACAAAATTTATCTTCAACAGCTCAAATTTTACTTTTTGGTGCCTCAGAATCTGAAGTTACAAAAAATGCAGAAAATCTTTTTAATCATACTTTTTTATTAGTTGATGTACGCCCAGAGCAAAAGTCTGAAGTTAAACATTATTTCTTGCAAGTTTCAAATGAATATAAAATGCAGTTTCTACAACGCTTAGAAAAGTTAGATAAATTCAAAGGTATCCTGTTCTTTGACAGTAGCGAAACTGAAATGAAATTTGCGCGAATTTTTAATCACAGCAAGACTAAATTTGCTGTTTTAAGTAATGAAACGAGCAAGCAAAACCGTGAAAAGTTGCTTAGTAATTTCAGAGCAGGTCGAATTAAGTTTTTATTTGCGACTGATTTAGCTGCGCGTGGCTTAGATTTACCTGATGTTAGTTATGTCATTAATTTTGAAATACCAAGTGAAGTTAATACATACTTGCATCGTAGTGGTAGAACTGGACGGATGAATAAGTCAGGAACAGTCGTTACTCTTGGGGATGACCATGATTTTAGAAATCTAAAGAAATTGCTGGCTGGTACGTATCAAATTGAAAGAGCATATTTTGCTGGCTATAGTTTAACCACTGAAAAACCTAAGTTTAAAAAAGAAGAGAATGCAGAAAAGAAAGAGCATAAAAAGGTGGAAAAAAATAAGCCAAAGCATAAAAAGAAACGTTGGCGTAATAAGAAAAATAAAGGATATCATCCTCGAAAGAGCAGAGGAGAGAAATAATGTCATCTTTAGTTAAATGGCTTGAAACTTACGTTTTACCTCCTGCATCTCGCTTAGCTCAAGTCCGCTGGCTAGTTGCAATGCGGGATACTTTTATTTCTTTACTACCAATTACAATGGCTGGTTCAATTGCAATGCTATTTAATAGCATCATTAGAGCCGCTAAAGTGCAAATGCATTGGGATACCTTTTATTCTTTGATGCAGCCGATTGTCGCAATTGATAATATTATTTGGGAAGGTACATTTGCACTTTTTGCAGTTTATTTTGCGATTTCTTGGGGCTATCACTTAGCTAAGACCTATGAAGTAAATCGTTTTGCTGGTTCAGTTGCTTCCTTAGTTGCTTTTGCAATGAGTATTAGCGATTCAGTGAAATTACGTATTGATGGAGATGTGGTTGATATTAAAAATGCTTTTGATATTAAGCAGTTTTCAACAATGGGATTATTTACAGCTATTATTTTTGGCTGTATTGGGACTGCCTTGTTTATTGTATTTTATAAGGCAAGAATTCGGCTTAAAGTTGATACCAGTATGCCCCATGCTGAATGGGTAGCATTTAGTACTTTAATTCCAATTCTACTTTCAGTATTTATTTTTGGCTTTGTTAATTACGCATTTCAACGGCTTACTGGAACTTATTTTGGTAATTGGCTTCTTGCTACTATTCAGCGTCCCTTGGTTAATTTGGGGCAGGGTTTTGGAGTCGTCTTATTGGTTACCTTTCTAGTTCAAATCTTTTGGTTCTTTGGGATTAACGGCATCAGCGTTTTAACTCCAGTAATGGACTCTTTGTGGTTAACTCCAGAAAATATTAACGTTACAGCTGTTCGAAATAGTGAGCATGTTCCATATATTTGGGTTCGCGATTCATTTAATGTATTTGCTTGGTTTGGTGGAGCAGGAGGTACATTAGTATTAATTATTGCAATCTTGATGTTTTCTAAACGTAAAGATTATCGAACAATAGCGAAGATGGCTGTAGCACCTGGGGTATTTAATATTAATGAGCCTATTATTTTTGGCTTACCTGTAGTTTTTAATCCAGTTTATTTAATTCCATTTGTTGTTGCTCCGCTTGTAAATGTGTCACTAGCATATTGGGCTACAACGGCCGGCCTAGTTAATCCGGTTCAAATTTTTGTTCCAACAGTAATGCCGCCACTTATTGGACCATTTCTAGCATGTAATTATGACTGGCGTGCTATTGTTTTAGCGCTTATTAATATGGTAATTGCACTTCTTATCTGGATGCCGTTTGTTTTTGCAGCTGACAAGATTGCTAAACAAGATAATAATCAACGCAATTTCTATTTACCACAGTATTAAATTTTTAATAGTTAAAAGTCAGTTTTTATGTTAAAGTAGAAACTGATTCTGACCCCGTAGTTCATCTGGATAGAACAATGGTCTCCTAAACCGTAGAGGTGAGTTCGAATCTCACCGGGATCATAATTAAAAAGGTATGTACTTCAATTATAAGGAGTACATACCTTTTTGAATATCAGACGTATTTTAATGGATTGATAAAAATTTTCAAAACAACCCAGAGAAAAATAATTAATAAGATGGCAATAATTCCAATTAAAAAATATTTAGTCCTTCGGGGATAGGAATTTCCTAAAAGAAAAACCAGACAGAACACTATAATGGTAATCAGAATTGCAGCCAGAGATAAAAAACTAAACATAATATATTTCACTTTCCTTATAATATATAAGTATAAATTAGTTCGGCTAATAGTACCAAAGAAAATTGAATTAGGCTATAGTATAAGAGATAAGCTATAAGGCGAGGAAATATTTATGAAGAAAATCAAAGTTATGACTGTTTTTGGAACTAGGCCAGAAGCTATTAAGATGGCCCCCTTAGTGTTAAAGCTAAAACAAGATGAGCGTTTTGAGGAAATAACGGTAGTAAGTGCGCAGCACCGTGAGATGCTTGATCAGGTGTTAGATATTTTTAAAATCAAACCTGATTATGATTTTAATATTATGCACAAAAATCAAACTTTGGAAGATATTACTTCAAAGGTATTGATTGATATGGCAAAAGTAATCAAAACAGAACGTCCAGATATCGTTTTGGTTCATGGTGATACAACCACTAGCTTTGCGGCTGGTCTTGCAACGTTTTATGAACAAACTACTTTAGGTCATGTTGAAGCAGGTCTTAGAACCTGGAATAAATATTCACCGTTTCCTGAAGAAATGAATCGGCAAATGACAGATGATTTAGCAGATTTGTATTTTGCACCAACTGAATTAAGTAAAAAGAATTTAATTAAAGAAAATCATCTAAGCGATAATATTTATGTTACTGGAAATACGGCAATTGATGCATTAGAGCAAACAGTAAAAAAAGATTATCACCATGACGTTCTTGATGAGATTAAACCTGGCAATAGAGCTATTTTAGTTACTATGCACCGCAGGGAAAATCAAGGTGAACCGATGAGACGCGTTTTTAAAGTAATGAAGCAGGTAGTTGATAGTTATGATGATGTAGAAATTATTTACCCGGTTCATCTTTCACCAAGAGTTCAAAAAGTTGCAAAGGAAGTACTGGGCGGGGACCCTCGAATTCACTTGATTAAACCACTTGATGTAGTTGATTTTCATAATTTGGCTAAAAGAAGTTACTTTATTATGACTGATTCAGGTGGGGTACAAGAAGAAGCACCTTCTCTTGGTAAACCGGTATTAGTTTTACGCGATACGACTGAACGCCCAGAGGGTGTTGAAGCAGGAACTTTGAAGCTTGTAGGCACTGAAGTAAATAAGGTTCATGATGAAATGATTCGCTTACTTGAAGACAAGAATGCCTATGATGAAATGGCTAATGCTAAGAATCCATATGGAGATGGCAAGGCTTCAGATCGAATTATGGATGCAATTGCTTATTATTTTGATAAAGAACATAATCAAAAACCAGCAGATTTTAGATAAAAATAAAGCTCCAGAAATTAATCTGGAGCTTTTTTCATTATTTCTTATTAAAATGATCTTTAAATCTTTTAGCAAACTTGTTACTAGTATTAAGGAAAATTGATTTAGTAGTTAAATAGTTAAAAATACCTACTAAAATTTGATCGACAATTTTTACAAAAAGAGCATTCCAGTGAAGCCAGGAAATACCAACTAACATAATCAAGTTATCAGGAATCAAACTGATAATTCGGTAAATAAAGAATAAACATAATTGGTAAACAACGCCATGCTGCTTATCAACATTTTGAATGAAGACGCCATGTTTATTAAAAGAAAAAGAGGCTAAGTTAGAAATAATGAAAGCGACTGTGTTGGCATAAATTACTGGAATTTTCCAAACATTATGAAATAAAAGAAAGCAGGCAATATTAATGACTGCTGCTAAAAAGCCAAAGATAACGTAAACATAAAAGTTTCGGTGCCTGGCAATAAGCTTACTTCCAAGCTCTCGTAACTGGGCTTGGGTAATCTTTTGCCCCTTTCTTTTATGATGATTTTTAGTCATTAAATGCCTCGACTATTTCTTCGGTAGCTTGATCAATTAAATCAATATCTTCGTCATCAACAGCGTTTTCGATTTTTACTGGTTTTGCTACTTCAACTGCGCCGCACTTAATAAATGCCTTTTCAAAGTCATCTACGTTTTCACAATAATGATCTTTGTATGTTTTATCTCCAGACCCCATAACGGCGAATTTTTTACCCGATAAGTCAAGAGTAACCAATTGGTCATAAAAGTCTTTTAATTCATCAGTCATCACACCTTCGCCGTAAGTATAAGTAACCATTACGCAAAGATCAGCATCAAGATAAGAAGAAGCATCTGCAAAACTGACATCAATATTTTCTACGTCAAAACCTGCATCTTGTAAATTTTCTTCTAAGATTTCTGCCATATCTTCATCATTACCAGTCATACTGGCAAAGACAATCTGTGCTTTCATGTAAAAAACTTCTTTCTATAACGTTTTCTCCTATTATACTAAAGAAAGTTGGTGGTTTGTAATCTTAAGAGAAATTATTTAAGAAAAGCTTTATAATAAATGGTTGAGACTGTCTTAATGACTACTAAATTATGTTTATTTAAGGTATGCTAATAGTATATAAATATTAAAAAAGGAGATTTTTTAATGATAACAATTAAGTCAAAACGTGAACTTCAGGGTATGCAAAAATCAGGTCGCGTTTTAGCAGCAATGTTTGAAGGCTTACGTGATGTTATTAAGCCTGGAATTTCTACTTGGGAAATCGAAGAATTTGCTCAAGATTTTATGAAAAAACATGGTGGTCGTCTTTCAGAACAAGGTTTTGAAGGCTATAAATACGGCACTTGTATTAGTGTCAATGACGAAATTGCACATGCCATTCCTCGAAAAGATAAGATCTTAAAAGAAGGCGACTTAGTTAGTGTTGACGTAACTTGTAACGTCGATGGCTATGAAACTGATTCATGCACTACTTACGGCGTTGGTAAGATTTCTGCAGAAGATCAAAAGTTAATGGATGTTACCAAAAAGGCAATGTACATGGGAATTGATCAAGCTGTAGTTGGTAATCGTATTGGTGATATTGGTAGCGTTATTCAGAACTACGTTGAAAATGAAAATGGCTACGGAGACGTTCGTGAATTAGTTGGTCACGGAATTCAACCATCTATTCATGAAGATCCTGAAGTTCCTCACTGGGGTAAGGCTGGTCACGGCTTACGTTTACGTGAAGGTATGACAATTACTGTTGAACCAATGGTCGAAGCTGGTGGTGATTGGAGAATTGAACAAAAGACTGTTTCTGATCCAAACGATGACTGGGTTTACTACGCAACTCCAGATGGCTCAAAGTCAGCACAATTTGAGCATACTTTTGCGATCACTCCAGATGGTCCAAAGATTTTGACTTTGCAAAAGCCATATGATGGCTATGAAAAGTATCTTCCTCATTTTTTAGATGAAGATTAATAAGTAAAATATTTTATGAAATCTTTTCTCAATCAGACTAGGAACCGTACAGCAAATTTTATTCAATTACTATCAAAACATATTAGCCAGGGTGAAATAAACCAAAATTCCATTATTATTGCTTATTATGTATTGTTAAGTATTTTTCCAATCATAATTATTATTGGAAATGTTTTACCTTTATTTAGTATTGATACCAAGCCAATTGCTCGTTATTTAGAATTGATTTTTCCAAGTCAAGTTTCAAGCTTAATTATGCCGATTGTTAATGCTTTATTGAAAAAACATTCAAGTGGATTTATTTCTTTAGGTATTGTAGTTGCAATTTGGTCATTGAGTTGTTTGGTTAATTCAATTCGCTTGGGCGCAAATAAAATTTATGGCGTTGATAAGCAAGAAAAGGGAAAATCTTGGTGGAATTATTTACTAGCCAGAACTTTCACTTTTGCTTTATCAGTAATTTTAGTAGTTGGATTTTCAATAATAATTTTCATTTTCACTTTTGGTAGACAAATTATGGAATTTTTGGCTCCAATTTTTAACCTATCCTTATGGTGGGTTTATAAATTAGAAAATTATCGCTGGCCGATCATAATTTTAATTACAGTGATAGTGAATTTGTACATTAACTATGTAATTCCAAATATTCGAGTTCAAAAACGTGTGGTTTGGCCAGGAGTATGGTTTACTGTAATAAGCTGGAGTGCCTTATCATATTTCTTTGGGTTATACCTAAGACAATTTGGGACACGCTGGCAAAATTACGGGATTGTAGGCTCATTTATTATCTTTATGCTTTGGCTTAATGTAGGTTCATTCTTATTATTGCTGGGTATTTGTATTAATGCAGCAGGAGACGAACTAAAAGGTAGAAAGATTGAATACAGTCAAAGCCCGATTTTGAGAATTTTTAGAAAAAACAAAGAATTACCTAAATAAGTTGACGTAAGTTTGGTAAAATACATTATGGAAAGCTTATTTTTGTGAGGAGAATAAAATGAAAGTAAGAAAAGCAGTTATTCCAGCAGCTGGATTAGGAACTAGATTTTTACCTGCAACTAAGGCTATGCCTAAGGAAATGGTACCAATTGTTGATAAACCAACAATTCAATTTATCGTAGAGGAAGCAAAAAAATCAGGAATTGAAGATATCTTGATTGTTACTGGTAAGAACAAGCGCTCAATTGAAGATCACTTCGATGCTAACCCAGAACTAGAACAAGATTTGGAAGAAAAGGGTAAGACTGAACTTTTACACTTGACTCAATCAATTACTAATTTAGGTGTTAACCTTTACTACACTCGTCAACCACACCCAGCTGGTTTAGGAGATGCGATTTTAAGAGCTCGCAGCTTCGTTGGGGATGAACCATTTGCTGTTATGCTTGGTGACGATTTGATGGACGATAAAGTTCCACTAACTAAGCAATTGATTGATCGCTATGACAAAACACATGCTTCAACTATTGCTGTTATGCCTGTACCACACGAAGAAGTTTCTAAGTATGGTGTTATCGATCCAGATAACGAAATTGAACCAGGTTTGATTAACGTTAAAGCCTTTGTTGAAAAGCCAGATGTTGATAAGGCACCTAGTGATTACGCAATCATTGGTCGTTACTTATTGACTCCAGAAATTTTTGATATTTTAGCACATCAAAAACCTGGTCGTGGTGGTGAAATTCAATTAACTGATGCTATTGATACTATGAACAAGACTCAACGAGTATTTGCTCACGTATTTAACGGCGAACGTCATGATGTTGGTAACAAGGAAGGCTACCTTGAAACATCAATTGAATATGGTTTATCTCACCCACAAATTAAAGATGATTTACGTAAGTACATCATTGCAATGGGCCAAAAATTACAAAATGAAGATAAAAAGACTAATAAGAAAAAATAATATTTTTTATTAACATTTTAGAAAGAAACTATCGATCGATAGTTTCTTTTTTTGATAAAAAATTTTTTTCATTTTTGCGTAATAGTAATTAGAAACTTTTCATAAAAAAGGAGATGCCTATGCGCAAAAATGAAAACGAGTTAGTAGCTAAGATCACTGATGATCCAGTATTCAGCTGGGTAATGGAACAGGATGATAATTGCTGCAAACTGTTGCAGGCAATTTTGCCTGAATTGAATATTACTCGAGTTGAGTTTGAAACACAGAAGAGATTGAAGTTTCATCCTGAAAAGCGAGGGACAATTCCGGATATTTTAGCTTATGATCAAGAAGGAAGAGTATATGACATTGAACTACAGGTATTACAGAATAAGTTTCTTGCTCAACGAATTCGATATTATTTTTCAATGATTGATCAGAATTTGTTGATGAGTGGTGGTAAGTATCGAGATTTACCAGAAACTTATGTGATTTTTATTTTGCCAAATGATCCATATGATCAAGATGAAAAATACTACGAATTTGCCTTTCAGCAGTTGAAACGAAAAAATCCATTGGTGCTTGATACTAAGCAACACGCAATTATCTTAAATGCGAGTGGGAGTATTGGTGAGGTTACACCGCGTCTACAAGGCTTTTTTGACTTGATTCATGATAAAATAAGTACAAAAGATGAGTTTATTGAAAAATTGAATCGAGAAGTTAAAAAGTTTGGTACTGATCCGGGAAGGAGAAAGGAACTTATGGATTATCAGATGCGACTAGATGATGAGAGAGAATTTGGTAAGGAACAGGGAAAACAAAAAGAGCAAATTTCTTCAATCAAGAGACTAATAAAAATGGCTCGGCAATTTAAAGCAAGCGATGATTTTATCTTAAAACAGCTTATGGAAGATTATGGCGATAATTTTTCAAAATCAGAATTGCAAGAGCTTATTAAAAAGAATAAATAAAATTAAAACAAGAATTATGTAAAAAAGAACATAATTCTTATTTTTTTAGTCAAAAAGTGTAATCTTTTTGCCAACTTCTTGTAAGTAGTGAGAAAATATAAGTAACACTTTTTATAAGGATTAAATGATGATTGAATATAAAAATATTTCGAAGAAATATCAGGATCAAGAAATCCTAAAAGATGTTTCTTTTACAGTGAAAAAAGGAGATATCTTCGTCTTAGTTGGACCTAGTGGTAGCGGCAAGACTACGCTACTAAAAATGTTTAATAGACTGATTGAACCAACAAAAGGTGAGATATTGTTAGATGATAAATCAATAAAAGACTACGATTTACGTAAATTAAGAGAAAAAACAGGCTACGTTTTGCAGACGGCCAGCTTGTTTCCAAATTTGACTGTTGGTGAGAACATTACCATTGTCTTAGAGCAAGAAGGCGTTAGTCGAAAAGAGCGACGCAAGAAACAAGAAGAATTACTAAAGTCAGTTGGTTTAGACCCAAAATTGTATTGCGATCGGATGCCAAATGAGCTTTCTGGTGGTGAGCAGCAAAGAGTGGGTATTATTCGTGCGCTAGCTGCAAATCCTGAGGTAGTTCTTATGGATGAGCCTTTTTCTGCACTTGATCCAGTCGTGAGAAAGCAATTACAAGATTTATTGCTTAATCTCCATGATCAGCTCAATAAGACGGTGATATTTGTAACCCACGACATGCAGGAAGCAATTCGGCTAGGCAATACAATTGGTGTTTTACATAAAGGCGTCTTAGAACAAGTGGGTAAGCCCAGAGAAATTTTACGTCATCCTGCAACAAAGTTTGTTCGAGAGTTTTTTGCCGGGAATCGAATTAATCAAAAACTTGATCTAGAAACCTTGCTCAAGAGTGAGTTAGGAGTAGATCCAAGATTTTATCCAAAGGTAGATACTTTAGTTCGCTATCATGTATATAGCGTACAAGATTTAATCAAGGATTGTTCTAATCATCCTGATAGTCTATTTATTGCAGAAACAGAGTTTGGCGAATTTCTAATTGAGCCAAAACGCGTTTGGAATTTCTTTTTAAAGTGGGTGGCTGGAAATGATTAAATCTTTGTGGCAAATGCTGATAACAGAACATGATCAAATTTGGGCTACAACGCTTGTTCATATTAAAATTTCATTGATTGCGCTTCTTATCGCAATGGTCATTGCAATTCCGCTAGCTTTTATCTTAAAAGGACATAAAAAGGCAGCTGAATTCACACTGCAAATTGCTGGTATTATCCAAACTATTCCAAGTTTAGCAATTCTAGGTTTGCTTCTACCATTTGTCGGAATTGGAACTACGCCTGCAATCATTGCTTTAGTTTTATATGCAATAATGCCAATTTTTCAGAATACTTATTCAGGTTTAACAGATATTCCTGATAACTTAGAAGAAGCAGCAACTGCTTTTGGTCTGACTAAATGGAAAAAGCTGCAGCGATTAGAAATTCCAATGGCAATGCCAATGATTTTTGCCGGAGTTAGAATTGCTTTAGTAATGATTATTGGTACCGCAACTCTTGCAGCCTTGATTGGTGGTGGCGGACTAGGTACTTACATTTATGTCGGTATTAACTCAAACAACAATACAGAAGTTCTAATGGGTGCGATTTTATCTGCGCTGCTTGCTTTAGTATTTAGTGGCGTTTTAAAATTTATTGCTAAAAATAATAAGCGACTCAAGTGGGGAAGTATTATTATCGCTGGAATTTTGCTTATTTGGGGCGGAAGCAGTTTATATAGTCACTTTACCAGCACTTCAAAGAATGTCGCTGAACCTAAGCAAACAATTACAATTGCCGGGAAAATGGGCTCTGAACCTGCTATTTTAATTAATATGTATAAGGATTTGATTGAGAAGAATGATCCAAATACAAAGGTAGTCTTAAAACCTAATTTTGGAGGAACAACTTTTTTGTTCAAGGCACTTCAAACAGATAAGGTTGATATTTATCCTGAATTTACAGGAACAGTCTTACAAACTTTAGTGAAAACGGGCAAAAAGACTGGTAATGATCCAAATCAAGTTTATGTTGAGGCTAGAAGCGATTTAAAGAAACAATTTGACATGGAATACTTAAAGCCAATGGCTTATCAAAACGGCTATGCCTTAGCAACAACGCAAAAATTTGCGAAAGATAACCATCTAACAAAGATGAGTGATTTAAATCGAGTTAATAAAAAAGTTCATGCGGCTTTTGATCCAGACTTTACTTCTTTAAAAGATGGATATCCTGGTTTAAAGAAAATTTACAAGTTAGATTTTGCTTCAATTAAAAGTACTGAATCAAGCATTCGATATCACGCCATTGCGAATAATCAAGCTAATATTGTTGATGGATACACTACTGATGCTGAGATTAAAAAGTATAACTTAGTGATGCTTGATGATGATAAAAAATTCTTTCCGCCTTATCAAGGTGCTCCGTTAATGAAGGCAAAGTTTGCAGAGAGAAATCCTCGAATTGTAAAGGCATTAAATAAATTAGCTGGTAAAATTACAACTCAAGAAATGCAGGAAATGAATTATCAGGTTAATGTTAAGCATGAAAAACCAGCTAAAGTAGCCCATGATTATTTGGTAAAACATGGATTAATTTAGAAAAGAGATAAGAATGACAAAGTATACAGTAAAAAGTGAGTTAACTGGGACTCCTTGGCAAATTGAAAATAGAACCAAAAAACATAAATTTATCGTAGATGAATCAGCAAGCGGTAAAAATGTTGCTCCTAATCCAGTAGAATATTTAGCTGGTGCAGTAAATTCCTGTATCTCAATTTCTGCGGGGATGATTGCTAACGTCCACCATCTAGACGTAAAGAACTTCAAGGTGACAAATCAAGCAATTACTACTAAGTTAGGCCATGGAAAATCAGTTGTCAGTGAAATGTTAATTACAGTTTCCTTTGATAGCTCCATGTCTAAAGAAGAAAAGCAAGACTTTTTAGCACATACCTTGCATGTTTCAACGGTTTATCAAACAGTCTCTCAAAGCATTAAAACTTATGTAGAATTGGAAGATTAATTTATAAAATACTCTTAGTTACTCGGACTAAGAGTATTTTTGCTTTTTTAGGAAAGATAGGGCAAGATATAAATTAATTGATATAGTCCTACTTTTGTTTTTGTCTTTAGTTTTGATGTTTGCGAGCTATGTAATTTTATCAGATAAGTTAATCAACCATCATCAAATTAGTGAGGGCTTCGTGCTGATGTATAGTCATATCGCAATTGTAGTTTCGATTTTATTATCGACAGTATCTTTGCTTTATTTACAAATAAAAAATGTAAATAAATCATTTCTATTTTTCTTAATTCTTGGCTCACTAGGTTTGTACTATTTTTCCTTAACTATTAATCAAATATATAACAAAAATAGGTGTAAATTTGCCATTCGTGATTTTCTTACACTAATAACTATTTTCTCGTTGGGAGCAGTTTACTTATGGTTGGTAATAAGTTCTGAATTAGGTATTGCAATCTGCTTATTAATTTGGAACCTGGTATTTTTCTTAGATTTTCTAATGAAAAGCAAGAATTCTTTAAAATAGTGTAAGTGTGATTATTAAAAAATCTTTGACTGCTATAATATTAGTAAATCAATAAAGAAGGTTTAATATGGACATTTATGGTGGCTACGCCCCAGTTTTAGATAAACTACTTAATCAAATGCTGGAATATTTTAGAAAAGAAAATAAAATTCACCAAGAGCAAACTGGGGACAGTCTTTATGAACACTTAATTGGTCGAGTAAAAAGACCCGAAAGCATGATTGAAAAATGTCAGCGAAAAGAGCTCCCAGTAACTCCAGAATCAGCAATGAAAAAAATTCGAGACAGCGTTGGAATTCGGGTTGTCTGTAATTTCATTGACGATATTTATACTTGTATTGATTTGATTCAGGATTGGGATGATGTAGTAATTGTTAAGCAAAAAGACTACATTACCAATGCCAAGCCCAACGGTTACCGTTCTTACCACATGATTTTAGATGTTGAAAGACCTGAAAAAGACATTGAGGGCAATACTCCAGGACACTATTACGTTGAAGTACAGCTTAGAACAATTGCAATGGATACTTGGGCAAGTTTAGAGCATGAAATGAAGTATAAGCATAAGATAAAGAATCCTGAAATGATTGGTAAAGAGTTGAAGAGAGTTGCGGATGAATTGGCGTCTTGCGATGTAAGCATGCAGACCTTGCGTCATTTGATTAGAGAGGAAGATTAACTTAATGAAAATTTTACTGGCAGAGGACGAAGAACAGTTATCTCGTGTTTTGGTAGCAGCAATGAAAAGCGTTAATTATGATGTCGATGCTGTTTTTAATGGCAGAGATGCGGTAGAACTTGCTAAAAAGAATTCATATGATGTAATTATCTTAGATATCATGATGCCAATTATGGATGGCATTACTGCGCTGAAGCAAATTCGTAAAAGTGGCGACAAGACCTATGTATTAATGCTTACTGCAAAAGCAGAAATTGATGATCGCGTAACTGGTTTAGATAGCGGGGCAGATGATTATCTGACTAAACCATTTTCATTAAAAGAGTTGCTCGCTCGTTTACGTTCAAAAGAAAGACGAGATGATCAATATACTCCTAATGAGGTTGAGGTTGGCGATCTAGCCTTGAATGTATCTGAGCAAGAGCTAGTAAGTCATAATTCAATTCGCTTAGGAAGTAAAGAGACGCAACTTTTGAATTATTTGATGCTCAATGAAGGTAAAGAATTTTCAACTTCAGACCTATTAGCGCATGTTTGGAAAGATGAAGACGATGCTAATGAAGAGGTAGTCTGGATTTATATTTCTTATTTAAGACAAAAACTACAATCGATTCGAAGTTCAGTTCAGATTGTAGGTGAAAAAGGCGGTAGTTTTTCATTAATTAGGTAGGTGAGATTAATGATTCAAAAATTTCGCTGGAAATTTATTGGAATGTCGATTACGGCGCTGTTCGTAGTTCTAGTTATTACGTTAGGTACATTACTTGGAATTAGCTACACTCAGAGCCATAATGAAGTCGATCGTGTATTGACAACCTTAATCAATAACCAAGGTCAGTTGACACCGCATAATGCTAAACCGGTTTTTGGTAATCAAAAAGATCCAATTAATAAAAATTTCTTAGCTGGTGAGTATAATCCAGAAGCTATTTTTCAGTATCGCTATTTTACGGTTGCAAGTACTAAGAATAATACACCTAAAATAATAAACGACGCTAACGTGTACGATGTAGCGCAAAAGAAAATTATTAATACGAGTAAGCAGGTTTTTAAGGATAAAGTAACTAGTGGATCAGTCAGTATTGGCAATAATCAATATGCTTATCGAGTAGGTAAGGACCAAAAAGGTAATCAGTTTATTGTCTATTTGAACGAATCATTGATCTATCATCGATTTTCCCTTTTATTTAGAGTTTCAGTTGTGCTGGGATTAATTGCTTTAATTGTTTTTGCACTGATTCTAATCTTAGTATCAAAAAAGGCAATTGGACCAATAATTACTACTTATCATAAGCAGCGCGAATTTATTACTAATGCTGGGCATGAATTAAAGACTCCTTTAGCAATTATTTCAGCAAATACTGAAATGGAAGAAATGCTAGGGAATAATTCAGAATGGAATAAAAGTACGAAAGAGCAGGTTGATCGCTTAACTCGGTTAATTAATCGTTTAATTGCTTTAGCTAGAACCGGTGAAACTGGAGAAGTAGTTTTAAATAAGGTTAACTTTTCTGAAATTGTTAAAAAGAATGTTACTAACTTTAAGTCGGTCATGCAGAAGAATGATTTGAAATATAATGCGATAATTATGCCAGATTTGTATGTAAAGGCCGAAAGAAATATTTTAAGTGAATTGACTAATATTTTATTAGATAATGCACGAAAATATTGTGATAAAGATGGTGAAGTTAAGGTAAGTTTGACTAAGGGCAAGCTTGGTACTAATGCAATTTTACGAGTAGCTAACACTTATAAAGAAGGCAAAGGAAAAGACTATTCTCACTTCTTTGAGAGATTCTACCGCGAGGATGAATCTCATAACTCCAAGAAATCTGGCTTTGGTATTGGTTTAGCCATGGCACAAGAGATCGTGCAGACTTTCCATGGTAAGATTCATGTTAGTCATAAAGATGAATTTATTGTTTTTACAGTAATTTTAAAATTAACAAAATAAAAGCAGTTAGTTTTCAGTTTTGAAGACTAACTGCTTTTTTGCATATATTATATTTTTTTTATTATCATCTTAAAAATGAATCCAATACATAGTCGAACTTGAAGTTTCCATCTAAAACATCTCCGTTTCTTACATTTCATGAAAAATCAATTGAGTTTTATCTAAATCAACTGTATAAGTCTCATCTTCAAGTGGGCGCTTAGTCATCCCCTGATCGGTTGAATAGATAATCAAACCTAACCTTGCACCAGCTGGTAAGCGATAGAAAGTAGGTTGCAATTCAAACTCCAAGTCATAGAATTTACCTGCTTCAATCTTTTCAGCGTGTTTCATATCAGCGTAGTTTTGGACGTTCATATGCCCCTTAGTAATCAACTTAGCCTTTGTTTCTTTATCAGGAACAAATTCTTTCATTACTTCAGTTCCGAAACGGTAACCTAATTCCTGAATTTGATCGTTAAAAGACTTAGGAATTGGAGTAAGACGTTTTCTTGATCCTAAATCAACCAAAGCTACTGAAATTTGTCCTTTTGGAAGAGAAGTAGCAAGGCTCATCTTAATCTTAGGACGACCGACTAAAGTTACAGTATGAATGAACTCGTCAGTTACAAAGCGTAATTGCTGATCAAGCCACTTTTCTTCACCAGAGATAAAGTCATATTGCCATTTACCTTCGGAAATCTTAGCTTCTTTGAAGACTTTACCGCCTTGGTCGGTGAATGAAAGTTTATCATTATCTTCGCCGCCATCTTTTAAGAGCTTACCTTTTTTATCAGGGAAGTAAATTTCTTTTTTACCTAGTTCGTTGTTCCAAGTTGGTTCTTCATGCCAGATATCTGGTTGCAAATTATCTTGGATCATAACATCTTCCCATTGCTTGTAAGCATTATTCTTAATGCCTAATAATTCATGACAGAACCACAAATTCATTAAGTCTGAGAAGTCAATTGAAAGTAGGTTGTTCATGTTGTAGTGCGGACCTTGGTGCAAGAATAATTTATGCGCAATTGGTAATTTAGAAACTTTTTGCCAAACTTTGTAAACATTCTTTGGTTTAACATTCCAGTCGTTTAAACCATGAACTGAGATCCAAGAACATTTGATATTATCAGTATGATGACGGTAATTTCTAGCTTCCCAGAAATCAGAATATTGACCAGTTTCACGATCTGATTTTTCTAAGAGACGTTTTTGCATAGCATCAAACTTTGGCTTGATCTTAAGATAGTCGCCAGCATCCCAAAGGTTAGACTGACAAGTTTCGGCAAGCATGTCTAAATCTTCACCTTGACAAGCTTCTGGAGCAATTACTAATCCATGTTCACGGTAGTAATCATACCAAGAAGAAATAGCTGCTTCTGAAACTACAGTCTTAAGTCCAGCTACGCCAGTAGTGGCAATGGCAATTTGAAGCGTACCTAAGTATGAACGGCCAGTCATTCCAATATTACCATTACACCAAGATGCTTTAGTTTCATGCTTTCTAGTACGATCAGTATAAGCAATTCGGTCACCATGAAGCCATTCGATAATTTCTTTAGCAGATTCAGTTTCTTCTGGAGCGCCGGTAATTCTTAAACCATCTGAACCCCGAGTTCCGATTGCACCTGCATAGACATTAGCGAAACCGCGTGCAAGTAAGTATTCATTTAAAGAATAAGCTGCTTTGTGGACTGCTTCTTCAGTTGCCGCTTGATCTTCGCTAGCTGGCTTTTTAGCCTTAGCAGTCGGCATTGCTTCATATTTAGGATAAGGACTCTTGCTTGCATCTTCTAAGTTGACATCTACATTGTGATTACGTTTTTCATTAGCGATAATTCCACCAAAATAGGGGTCAGCTGTATAAAGGGCAGGGAACTTGAAGTTGTTTGATTGATATGGTCGAAAGACAGTTACTTGAAGTAAATCGGGTTTGCCATCTTCATCAGTATCAAGATCGCTTTCGACATAAACAACTTCACGAATTACCTTGCTCATATCAAAAACAGGTAAAGATTTTCCATTAAAGTACATAAACTTATTATTACCGTAAAATTGAGTGAAATAGCCCTTACCAGCCATATTATCAATGAAGGTTTGACCGTTTTTGGCACGAGTATTAAGTAAACGATAGAAGACCTTAATTAATTCATCACGATCAATCTCTTCTTTTTCGGTATATGGAAGGGCATTAGCCTTCATGCGAGCTAGGGGATCTTTTAAATCATAGTCATATCCCACGTGATATCCTAGCAATTGCAAAGCAATATTATAGAAACTATTGCGTGAAATTGTAGCAGGCTCTTTAGCCAAAAAATCTTTTAAATTTTCATTTTCACTAACTGCGAATTCTGCCAGCTTAGCTTCTTTTGCGCCATAAGTTTTTGCTTCCGCAACTGAATTCTCAACTAAAGTAGCTAAAAGATCAGAAAAGCTGTTTTCTTTCCAATTATCAGGCAAGAAATTGATGGATTCTAATTCTTTGATCATTTGGTCAAAATCAGTTTGAAGATAACCATATTGATTGTATTTCATTAAATATACGCTCCCTTTTATATAATCTCTTACTCATAATTTTACTAGTTTTACCTCAATAAAAGAAGAAATAAAAATGCCGCAAATTTTGCGACATTTTTGTTGAAATTAAGAGGTTAGTTTTAATTAATTTTGTTCTCAGTGTATTCATTACCAGATTGATAATCATTGAAATCTTCACCATTAAGATGGAAGTGTTCGCCGTAAACTAAGTTAATGATTTTTGGATTTCGATTATCTTCTAGACCGAAGAGGACATAATCCGTCCATTTATTTCTACTAAAACTAGCATCAAAGTCTTGATTAAATTGAATTTCTTTATCTTTGCCCAATACAGTTAATTTAGCAAGGAGCAAACTTTTATCTAGATGGGCTACTTCTTCAAAAATTACAGAATCGATGACTGTTTCATCAACTGTTCCGGTGTTTCTCTTAAGTTCAATTTCTTTAACCATTGCCTTGTAGTAATTTCGATCAAGATACTGCTTTAGACTTTTAACTTGGTACTTTGAGTTAACATACTTCTCTCTTAACAGCTGACTATATAGGAACTGTGCTTGAATATAGACCTCTTTATAAGCCGGGAAGTCATCTTTAGGATCTGGCTTAGTGAATTTGATATGGAGACGATGCAATAGTTTTTGGTATTTATCGAATCCTTGATTAGGATAGAAAAGTTTATAATTATTATCGCCAGAGTTCTTAATGAGGTAATTAGAATCATATTCAAAACGTAGCCGTACTTTAAATATGAAATCAAAAAGAGCAGCAATAATATAAGAACTGAAAAAGATAAGTACTAAAATGGCGAAGCCACCTACTATACCGCCAATAGAAGAATTGTTACTATCATCGCTACTATCAGATGAAGTGTAATTAGTTCCTCCGCCTGAAGAGCCACCAGTACTGTGACCACCACCGGTTGATCCCATTGAAGCAAAGGCTGGTTGAGAAAAATTGGTATTAGTCGTAGTGACGCTTATACCTAAAAAAAGAAGACAAACTAAGATAAATATTTTAACTTTCTTTTTCATAAAATCACCCAATAAATAAAACATGTTATTTATATTTTAACTAAATAAGAAGAAAAAAAGCAAATTAAGATTTAAAGATATTTTTTAGATTTTAATGAATATAACTAAATTATTTTTAATTCAAAAACTGGTAAGTAAGATTTTTATTTCTTATAATAAATACTTGAGAAGCTGTAAATATTGGAGGTCAAAATATGGCAGAAGTTAAACGTTTTTATGAAACTTTTCACCCAGATCATTATGATATCTATTTAGATATTAGCCGTGAAAAAAAGAGCTTCCACGGTAAAACTATTGTAGTTGGGGATGCTCAAGAAGAATTAGTTAAATTAAATCAAAAGTACTTAAAGATTACCTCAGTTAGAGTAGATCAAAAGAAAGCTGATTTTGATTATAACGATAAAGAAGAAGTCGTTAATATTAAGGCTGGCAAAGTTGGTAAGATGAAAATTGAGGTTGACTTTGAAGGCAAGTTAACTGATTCAATGATGGGTATTTATCCTTCTTACTATGAAGTGGATGGCGAAAAGAAGCAATTAGTTGGTACTCAATTTGAAACTACTTTTGCTCGTCAAGCCTTCCCATGTGTTGACGAACCAGAAGCTAAAGCTACTTTTGCGCTTGCAATTAAGTTTGATGAGAAGCCTGGTGAAACAATTATTTCTAACCAACCAGAAGAGAAATTTAAAGATGGGGTTCACTACTTTAAGCCAACTGTACGTATGTCTAGCTATTTAGTTGCCTTTGTCTTTGGCGATATGCAAAAGAAATTGACTAAGACTAAGTCTGGTGTTGAAATTGGTGTATTTGCAACAAAGGCACATAAAGCAAAAGAATTAGATTTCGCTTTGGATATTGCTAAGCGTTCAATTGAATTTTATGAAGATTTCTATGAAACTCCATATCCATTAGAGCATTCATACCAAGTAGCACTTCCTGACTTTTCAGCAGGTGCAATGGAAAACTGGGGCTGTGTAACTTACCGTGAAGCATATTTATTGCTTGACCCTGATAATACTTCACTAGATATGAAGCAATTGGTTGCAACTGTTATTGCTCACGAATTAGCTCACCAATGGTTTGGTGATTTAGTAACTATGAAGTGGTGGGACAACTTATGGCTTAACGAAAGCTTTGCTAACATGATGGAATATGTAGCAATTGATGCCTTAGAGCCAAATTGGAAGATTTGGGAAATGTTCCAAACTTCTGAAGTTCCTGCCGCTCTTCAAAGGGATGCTACTGATGGTGTGCAATCAGTTCACGTTATGGTAAATGACCCAGCTGAAATTGATGCTTTGTTTGATTCAGCTATTGTCTATGCTAAGGGTTCAAGAATGTTAGTCATGGTACGTGCTTTATTAGGTGATAAAGCACTTCGTGAAGGATTGAAGAATTACTTTGCAGCTCATAAATATAGTAATGCCACAGGTGACGATTTATGGAATGCACTTGGTAAAGCAAGTGGCTTAGATATTGGTGCGATTATGCATTCTTGGTTAGAGCAACCAGGTTATCCAGTCGTTAATGCCAAAGTTGAAGATGGCAAGTTAGTCTTAACTCAAAAACAATTCTTTATTGGTGAAGGTAAAGAAGTTTGCCGTAAGTGGCAAATTCCATTAAATGCTAATTATGCAGCTGTACCTAAGATTATGAAGGATGAAGAATTAGTTGTTGGTGACTACAAAGATTTACTTGCTAATAACGGTACTCCTTTCCGCTTAAATGTTGGTAATAATTCTGACTTTATTGTTAAGTATGATCAAACACTTCTTGATGATATCTTAAGTCATGTTGATGAGTTAGACGCAGTTGATAAGTTACAATTGCTCCAAGACTTCAGATTGTTAGCTGAAGGTGGTCAAATGTCTTATGCAGATATTGTGCCACTTCTTCCTAAGTTTGCAGATTCAACTTCACCAATTGTTAATAATGCCTTGTACAGAATTATGGCTACTTTACGTAATTTTGTAACACCTGGTTCAGATGAAGAAAAGCAATTGAAGAAACTCTATGATTTGCTTTCTAAAAAACAAGTTAAGCGTTTAGGCTTACTTCCTAAGGTAGGCGAGTCTAACGATGATAACTTAACTAGACCATACGTTGTTTCAGCTTCTCTATATGCTGATAATGATGATACTATTAATGGTCTTCACGCTATTTATTCAGAAAACTCCGATAACTTAGAGGGTATTTCAGCTGATATCAGAAGTGCTGTTTTAGTTAACGAAGTTAAAAACTTTGGTAATATGACCTTGTTTGATAAGTTGCTTAAGAAGTACCAAGAAACTTCTGACGCTAGTCTCAAACAAGACTTATGTGCTGGTATTACTTCAACTAAAATGCCTGAAATTATTGACGCAATTGTTGATGATTTTGAAAATGCACAAGTTGTTAAACCACAAGACCTACGTGCTTGGTACCGCAATGTTTTAGCTAACCCATTTGGTCAAGAACAAGCTTGGAATTGGATTAGATTAGAGTGGCCATGGCTTGAAGCAACTGTTGGTGGTGATATGGAATTTGCTACTTTCATTACTGTGACAGCAAATATTTTCCATACTGAAGAAAGATTGAAACAATTCAAAGACTTCTTTGAACCAAAGATCAATACTCCAGGATTAACTCGTGAGATTAAGATGGATACTAAAGTAATCGAAACTAAGGTCAACTTAGTTAAGAAAGAACAAGCTGCTGTTAATGCTGCAATTGCTAAAGCAGTTGCTTAAAAATAAAGATTAAATAAATAAAAAAGATGCGCTTTCAGTTTTGAAAGCGCATTTTTGATATAATTTATAAAATAGGAGTGACTTAATTTGATAAAAACAATCTTTTTTGATGTTGACGGAACATTAGTTTCGCATAAAACAGATAGTGTGCCTAAAAGTACTAGAAAGGCACTTAAGCTTTTACGTGAAAATGGAATCGAGCTTGTGTTAGCTACTGGGCGTGATATGAGCCAATTAAAAAAATTACCCGTTAAAGATATAAAGTTTGATGGTTATTTGACGATGAATGGGCAACTCTGTCTAGATGAAAATGGTAATGAACTTTTTGGTAATCCAATTGATGAAAAAGATACTGAAAAGATGATTGAATTAATTAAAGAGGAGGCTGTCCCGATTACTACGATTGGTAAAGAAGGACCATACATTAATTTTGTGACAGATCAAGTAGTTGCTGCTCAAAAAGCTGTTTCTAGTAAAGTTGCACCAGTTGGTAAATATCACGGTGAAAAGGTCTATCAATTTATTGCATATGGAAAGCGCGATGACTTAAAGAAATTAGTCGATAATCTTCCAAATTGCAAGTTAAGTTGGTGGAATGAGTATGCAGTCGACATTATTTCAAAAGATGGTGGTAAACTAGCTGGCGTTGAGAAGTATCTTAAATTGCAGGGACAAACTTTAACAGATGCCATGGCTTTTGGCGATGGCGAGAATGATTTAAACATGCTAAAGGCTGTTCAACTTGGTATTGCTATGGGCAATGGAGAAGAGCAGGTGAAACAGATTGCTGATTATGTGACTAGCGATATTAATGAAGATGGAATCTATAATGCCTGTAAGCACTATAAGCTGATTTAAAATAGCACTATAATAAAAGCAAAGATTAAGTTGAGGAGAAATTTGATGAAAATAATTAAGTGTGTATTCAAATGGTTAGGGATCGCCATTTGCCTATTTCTTATTTTTGCTTTTATGCAAGTGCCAATTTTGGAAAGTACACCTGTATAGTCAATCGATAGTCAGCAACAATTTATTGAAGCTTTTAAGCATGTGAATATGTTTCATAATATATTTATGATAATTATCTTTACAATTATCACATTTATTATGGAATGGTATGTTTGTAAATGGCTAAATAATAAATTGGATTTTTCAAAAAAATTAAGTCGAAAAAATCTGATTTTATCATTAGGAGCCGGTGTATTTTGTTTTATTCTTCAGTTATTAACAATGTTTTCTGTCTTTGTTAATGCCAAACCGGATGTATTTACAGAAACATTGAAAACTGGATTAGCTGTACCTTTAATCTTATCCCTAACTTTAATCGGTCCCACTTTAGAAGAATTATTATTTCAAGCTGGAATTCAAAAAGGTATTTTCAAAAGGTTAAATCCATGGATAGCGATTATTTTGACGGCAATTATTTTTGCTGGTGCTCATAATGTAACTCTGAATTGGTCATTTTTGAATAGATTTTTATCCGGAGTAGCTTTTGGATATGTTTACCAGAAGACGGATGATATAAAAATGGCAATTTTGAGTCATAGTATATCTAATCTTTTACCACTGATAATCTGCTGCATGCAGGCTTGGAGTTGAAAAATCAATTTAAATAAATTTCTTCAAAAAATAATTGACATCCAACTTCCTTTTCCCTATACTAGAATATGTTCTGTTAAGGAACTGGTTTGGTAGCTCAGCTGGATAGAGCAACGGTCTTCTAAACCGTGGGTCGTGAGTTCGAATCTCACCCAAATCATTTTTATAAGGAATTATAAGGTTTTATAAATTAAAAACGCTGATTTATCAGCGTTTTTGTTTTTAAGAAAAATTATAAATTTTATAAGTGATGCACAAATGATGCACAAGTTAGAATAGTTGGCCCAGTAGTTCGACTATTTTTTTATTTTGAGAGTTTTTATATTCATCAAGTAAATTAGCATACGTATCAAGTGTAACAGTTAAGCTAGAGTGACCTAATCTTTTACTAATTGCATAAATGTCCATTCCTTTGTAAATTAAATATCCAACATGCGTATGTCTAAGACTATGAAAATGGTAGGAAGGTTTATCAATATTAGCTTTCTTTAATAAGCTCCTTAGAGCTTTATTTACGGCTGTATTAGTAGGTGGCATAGAAGTAGCCTTCAATCCGAAAACGAACTCCTGCTGGTTTATTTTTAATTGTTTAAGAGAGAAGAGTTAATTGGTATTTTTCGAATAGAAGATTCATTCTTGGTTGCTCCCAGCTTATGAGTAGCTTGATCTAAAGCTTTATTGATATTAATAGTATTATTTTTAAAATCAATATCGGTCCACTTCAGTGCAGATACTTCACCAATGCGGGCGCCTGTAAATAATCCAGTTAAAATCATATATCGGCTTGGATAACGTGGGTTTAAACCATCAATGATACAATTAACCAATGCTTTTATTTCTTGATTATTTAGGTACATAACTTCTTTTTGCTTTTTAGCATTGCCTGCAACCTTTATATTTTTTGTGAAGTTACGATTTAAAAGACCATCATCAATTGCATACTCAACACATGAACGAACAATTGCATTAAAAAATCTCGTTGAAATAGGTGCATGGTTTTTACCAAAATCAGTAATTATGGCTTGATAAGCCGATCTAGTTATATCTTTTATTTTATTAGATCCAAAATATTTTTTAACGTGTCCTATATAAACTTCATACCTTCTTTGAGTAGCTGGACGTGATCCGACTTTACGCACTGTATTAACCCAGTTTTCAAAATACGATGCAAACTCAGGATTCTTAGTTACATCAACGCCAGAAAGTGACTCGGCTTCTAGTTTGATACCGTACTGAGTAGCTTCAGCCTTAGTTCGAAACCCACCTTTGGATTTTTGTTTTAATTTTGAAATTTGTTTTTGAGTTTCTGGATCATATACTGAGTATCTTTTAGTAAAACGAACGGTCCAAGTTTTACCACGTTTATATACTTGTGCCATAAAAAAATCCTCCTATTGTAGCCTAAATAGGAACTCTGCTACAATAGAAGGGCAGAGCTCCATTTTTATGGCTTTGTTAATCGAAAATATTTATAAGAGCTATTGGCGTAGCTCGTTCTCTTATCCCACTGATGTTGGCGCATCGGTGGGATTTTTTTTATTTCACATTGTAAATTTTTTGACCAATGTTATCGAAATTTGCATTATCAAATTTTACAGTAACTGGATTATCATTCTTTAATTCAAATGCTAAACAAACCTTTACTGTCTTACCTGGAAGCAACTTATTATTTAGATTATCTTTATATTCTTGGAGTGAATTATTTCCACTCCCGCTAATAAGCTTGCTACAAGAATATATTTCTTTTTCGTACTTAAATTTTGATATAAAAAAGAGGCATGCAATATATTTCGAATGAAATAATCACATGCCTCGCTCATCACTCTGAGCAATACGTTAAGACCACTTTCATGGTCGACATCAATCTGTCGATATCTGTATTATGACATACGATTATTGATTATTCAATAGTTTTGATTAGCTCATATTTAATTTTGGTTAAAGCTTCATCTGAAATATAAGTATTACCAGATATAGTAAAGTGATTTAATTTAACAACCTTTAATTTACTGACGGTTTTAATGTCAGTAATAACTGCGAACGATTGTTTATTATATTTGTTTAACTTCTTCGACAATTCTTCTAATTGAGCTACTGTATTTTCTTTAAATTCTAACTTTTCAAATGCTTCTTTTTGTAAAGAAAAAATTGTATCAAAGTAGGAGACGAATTCAAAAATATTGGGATAATTTTCCCAAGTATCAATAGCCTTAATATTTTTGATTAATTTTTCAAAAATTGGATTTCTTTTCTCAAAATGAATAGTAACATTCCCATCATGAACTAATGAAGTATCAATATTATGAGATTTCAAAAAATCAAATTCTTCGGAAGAAAAGTCAAATGATCTATTGCTACTTTTTTTCTCAAATTGGATTAGTCGATTACGTATAGCTTCTAACGTTGCAATTAATTCATCAATACGATCGAGAATTAAAGAACTAATTCCTTTCATCAAATCATATCCTAAATTGACATATCCTCTATGATAGTGCGAAGATAACGGAACAACCATAATTTTTTGCTTGAACTTTGTATCATTATTAGAAATGACCACTCCAAAATGTCTACCACCTAATTCATTCCCGACAGGAACGCCGTAATCTATCATTACAACAGTACCTTGCTTAAATTGTCTAAAATATTTAGGTGATTTCCCATGTAATTCCTTATCTAGCTCATAACCATAAAAGCTCATCCAGTTAGGCAAGCGAGAAACTTTCCAATTATTAGGGTCACCTTCATAGTAAACTGAGTTAAATATAGCTAGCTTTTTTCTTTTTTCTGCATTAGTATATCTTCTCTTATATTTGGACATTAGCTATTCCTTTTGTTTTAGATTATTCAGACTCATCTTTAAATTCTTGTGCTCTTTGCTCTTTCGCCTTTTGAGTAAGCGTGCCATCGGAATTTGTTAAACCATTTTTTCTAAGCCACTCACTTTGTCCTTGAACCCATGAATCAGGAGAACCATCTGGATTTGAGCCAGCAGCGTGATCTTGGCCCGGTAAGAGGGGATTACCTTTAGGATCATAACCACGTTCTTTATTGATTTGTCCTTGTGTCTTCTGCTGCTGTGGTTGGTGATTCTGTTGTACTTGCTGATTGTTCTGAGTTTGAGAAGATTGCTGAACATTTACAGAAGATTGTTTACTTTGTTGCTGAGATTGAGTATTAGCTGATTGTTTAGATTGTGTTTGTGATTTTTCTTTTTGCTTGTTATTATCTGTAGAACTTTTACTAATTTTCTTTTGTGCTTTATGTTTCTTAACTTCAGTTGTTTTTTCGCTTGATTGTTTCACACTATTTGAGTGATTGGAAAGTCCTAATACGCCAATTGCTCCTCCAACTAAAGCAATGGCACATAAGGAAATGATTTCTCTTTTCATCTTCATTCTCCATTTTTGCTACTTAGGTTTTACGTGAGATCCTTTTGACTGACGATACTATACGATATAAGGTTTTAATTCAATTCTTACCATGTACTTATCCCAATTTTTAATTCTCATTTTTACTTTGTTACAAAGTTTTTATTAAACTAATATAAGGAAGATAAACGATTCCCGAAGTATTTTTTCCATCAGTCTTTGTCTAACTAGAGTTATTAGCGTGGCTCGTTTTCTTATCCCATTGATGTTGGCGCATCAGTGGGATTTTTTGTTATCTAAAGTTTAATGTCATTGAGATAAATGGACAGATGAATATTGTTATAATTAATTTAGAATAGTTTCAGATAATCGAAAAAATTAATTATCATAATTAAAGGTGATGAAAATGAAATATACTAGTTTTGAAAAAGAAACATTAATTGAGGCACTAGAATTATTATTTGATAAGAGAGGACTAAATTACTTACATCAAGATGATAACGGAACGTATTATCCTCAAAATCCGGATGCTCCTGATGAAGAAACGCCTTGGGATGAACCTTATGATGCAAAAACCGCTAATACTATATCTTCTTTGATTGAGAAGCTTTCGGAGTAATTGTAATACTACTCTTGTAATAATCATTATAAATGTCGGATATTTGATCTAATAATAGATCACACATATTTCTTTGAGTTTTACCTGTATTATGATGGTCTATAGAATTTCTTAGACCGAATACTGAGTTAAAAAATCTTTCTTGTCTGGTAGAAATATTAATTGGATCCTTACGAAAAGCAAAAATATAATCTTTTGCTGTAGGATCTTTTCCAAGGCCTTTTAGCATCTTTGTGTAACCCTTTTGGGCGTAATTTAAAATAATTATTAACATCAGATGTTCAATGCATGATCCTAATCCTGCGGCACAAATAAACCATTTTTCATGTTCATAAGCGAATAAGCACTGATTGAACTCATCGGTAAACTGTTCACCTTCGTTGTTTTGATTTATTGTCTCTAACATATCGTTGAAATGATAACGATCAATGAAAAAACGTTGATTACTAGTAGGAAAAGAAATAACAGGAGTAGGAGTAGTTTCCGATTTTAAGGTTGTTTCATATTCATTGTCCACCCAGTCTTTAGCGAAAGTATCGAGAGGAGATCTTATAAAATTATTTAAATCTTGGGGAACTAATTCGACGGAAGAAAGAATAGCTCTTGATTTTAACTCTTGTGAAATTAAATCATGCATAATTAGCCAATCGAGTTGCTTTTGAGGATTAACTAATTTAGAAAACTCTGGATTTGTTGTTTCTTCTATGAACGATTTAAAATATACTTTATTTTTATTAGAAGGAACGGCCAAAAATATCATAATTTTGTCGTTTAAGCTGTCATAATAAACTTCAATTAAAAAGATATTTACTTTTTTATTTTCTACCCAAGAAAAACGTCTTAAATTTTTATCCTTAATTCCATAAAATTTTATACGTTTTAAGTATTGATTATGAAATTTTCTTATAAAATTTTCAGCTTCTCCATCATTTAATTCCCTAAATGGTTTCCCACGTTTATTACTTCCTTTCTGTTTTATCTGACTTTTATTTTTCCTAGTCATTTGTTTCCTTTCTTTAGTAATTGAATATTTCCGTTTGTCATCCAAAAAAGGTGGCTTTTTTATAATTAAATTAAACCAATTTTATTAAGTTAATAGGGAAGGTAGACTATCCCCGAATCGTTTTGTTCCACCAGTCTTTGTCTTAATTACAGCTTACTAGTAAACTGAATTGCTTTTCCTATAATCCTTGCGGGATTGGTGGGTGTGATAATGATTGGATCATAAGCATCATTATCTGGTTTCAGCATAACTAATCCGTCAATGTGTTTAACGCGCTTAAGTGTTGCTTCAGTATCTCCATTAACTAAAACGGCAGCAATTTCGCCATCTTCAACCTCTGGCTGTAATCTGATAGTAACTATAGAACCATCTGGAATAGTAGGTTCCATTGAGCGACCTTTTGCTCTTAGATCAATTAGTTCTCCAGAAGGTACTTGTCCCTTAGGAAAGACGTGAGTTATATACTCTTCAATGTTCTCTTCAGCAGTGATTGGATCACCGCACGCAATCTCTCCTATAAGAGGGACATGTTTTGTAGTAGTTTCTACCATATTTTTAGGCTTTTTAATTTCATAACTACTCATATCATCATTAATTGAGCATTCATCCCCAGAAGAAGTGTAATTTGCAGATCCATCGGTCCTAAACCCTAATATATCTTCGGAAGAAGTATGTAATGCTTTTGCAAATAGATGAACCTTATTAACTGGAAAGTCTCGGGTCTTATTAAAATATCTGGATAAACTAGATTTAGCTAATCCAGTTGCACGTGCTAATTCATTTAATGACATATTTTGTGATTTTCTAAGGTCATTGACATATGCAACAATTTCATCATTGTTTCGCATATCCTCACCACCTTTCAAATAAAATTATAGTCTATATGTTCCCAAAAAGAAATAAAATGAGAAAAAATATTAATTTTATGTTGACATTTAGGAACAAAGATAATATTATTAAATTGTTCCCAAACGGGAGCAAATGAAAAGAGGTGAAAAAATGGGAGAACTAAAACTAGACTTAAAAAGACTGCGAGCCGAGCGAATAGCAAAAGGGTTAGATCAAGCTGAGTTTGCTCATAAATTAGGCATGAGTAGAAGCAGTTATAGTAAACGTGAAAATGGATTAGTTAACATCTCTATAAGTGAACTGGCTAGGATGATGTCGATATTGGGATTTAATAAAGATAATCTTTCAATATTTTTTACCCAAAATGTTCCCATTGGGGAACACAAAAAGCTAAGAGGAGATAAAAAAAGTGAATAATGAATTACAACTTTTCAATTTTGAAAGTCAAAAATTGAGAACATTGCAGATTAACGGAGAGCCATTTTTTGTAGGTAAAGATTTAGCGGAGATTCTCGGGTACCAAAACGGTAGTCGAGATATCAATAGACATGTGGACGAAGAAGATAGAACTAAGTTGATGCTTTCTGATGGGCGACAGTCTAAGGAAACTATTATCATCAATGAATCAGGGATGTACAGCTTAATCCTTTCATCAAAGTTACCTAATGCTAAAAAATTCAAGCGTTGGGTAACAAGTGAAGTACTCCCAGCAATTCATAAAACTGGTGTGTATATGACTGATAAAAAGGCCGCACAGATCATTTCAGATAAGTCAGGTAATGCTTTAGCTGATTTGCTCCAACAAGCAGCTAATCAATTGAAGCAAAAAGATATGCAAATTCAAGAAATGAAACCTAAGGTGTTGTTTGCTGATTCAGTAGCGACTAGCCATACAACAATTTTGGTTGGAGAACTGGCAAAGATCCTAAAAGGTAACGGAATAGATATCGGAGCTAATAGATTGTTTGCTTGGATGAGAAACCAGGGATATTTGATTAATCGTAAAGGTAGCGATTGGAACATGCCAACGCAGAAGTCAATGGACTTGGGATTGTTCAAAATCAAAGAAACTACAATTAATCACTCTAATGGATCAACTTCAATTAGTAAGACACCAAAAGTTACTGGTAAGGGACAGCAATACTTCATTAATAAATTGAGTAAGTTGGAAGTGTAGGAATAACAATGGAAAAAGAGCAAAAAGAAAAGCAGCTTGTTTTTATGAAAGCTGCAGATAAATATTTTAATTCAATGAATTTAGTTGTGTGTGCTAATTGTTATCACGTTGTACATGACGGTAACTATTGTGAACAATGTGGAAACCATTTGAATAAAGTGGTTGCTTTTAAAAATAAAAAAATTGTAAAGGAAAAAATTAAAAAATGTGTAATTTGTGGTGAAAAAGCTGAATTAAATTTAGGTAATAATATTTGGATTTGTGATAATTGCGCTCAAATTCAAGGAGAATTAATTGATTAAATTTTATTCCAAATGTCAATAATTTGTTGAGCATCCACTTCTAATTCTACTGTATCTACTAAATTACTATTTGATTTTATTAATTTGCCATTTCGTAAATTTAAAACTGCAGGAGTTGCATCAGAAATATTTGGATTATCATTTGCAATATTCATAAGGGTAAGAGTAGGTAAAATATTTCTCTTTAGCAATTTCTCATCATCTTTTTTGATAGTGTAAGAGTTTTTTAAAAGATATTTTTCTCCTGAGTTTGTAACTACACCCAATTCAGGAGAAGCTGAAATTCTAAGTTGATCATTATAATTCCAGTAAGATTTTTGAACGTCAAAGAAAGATACTTTATTTTCGTTAACAAAGTGGAGAAGTTTATTAAGATCCCTTTTATAATTCGCCCTCTTATTTGGATCAACATTGTTAACAAATTCAATTAATTGATTTTCAGTATAACGTCCATCGGCAAAACCTTTAATTCTACTGCGAAGTGGTAACCAATAATCAGCAAAAGGTGTGTAATCTACATATTTAACTTTTTCTTTTAAATATTTGATTTTTGCACTTGTAGATACTTTTGATTTAAATGTTATGAATTGGGTTAAAGAAATTTTTATTGTCATGTATTTCTCCTTAAAAAATTATTTATTTTAATTTTATATCTATATATAGAGAAGCACAACCGACCGAGGCACAAAATGTGGGATGAAATTGAAAAACTATTAAAGGCATGTCATATAAATATTCATGCATTTTCAAAAATAGTAGGCATTTCTGATAGTACTTTAAGAAACTATAAATATAAGCACTCAGAGATTAGTTTTACTAACGCATGTAAGATTGCTGATGCATTAGGCGTAAGCTTAGATGAATTGAGAGGAGATAGAGATGAAACTCACTCTAGAAGGTAAACCAGAAGAAATACAAGAGATTTTAAGCTTTATGCATATTAAGCAAGCGGATTATGTATTGAATACTAGTCATTACACAAGAAAGAAGGATAATCCATGGAAGTGATATTACCTCCTGAAAAATTAAAACAGGAAATCAAAAAAGCAGTTGTCGAGCTTGACTTAGTTCCCAGAGCAGAAACACTGGGTCACACTATTAGCCTGGATGAATTTCGTGAAAAGTACTGTGGCGGACGAAGTAAAGCATGGGTCAAGGAAGAAATTTTTTACAAGTTCAAACCTGATTGGGTTGATGATATTCATCCAGGGAGAGGACGAAAGATAACCATATTTGAGTATCCTGCTGCTGAATGGATGGAAAAGCACAGAAAAGAAATAAATTGGAGGGCATCAAAATGAGTAAGTGGATTAACTCAAAAATTAACCAGTTTCTAGGAACAGCTTTAACCGTTCGAGAAACAGAAATCTTGAGTTTGAGTAGTATCTTTACTGCACTAGTAGCTTTTATTTTCACGATGTATACAGCTATTTTTCCGAACTTATAGGAGGGGTAATAAATGACACTAGAAGAAGAAAAATACAGAGATCCATTTAAAGGTATGAGCTTTAATGGAAACCCTGTATCAAAAGAAGAATATATTGCAGCTTATGAAAGCTACGTTAAGCGTTGTTCTGGTGAAGCCAAAGGTTAGTTCTAGACGAATTAGTCATAAAATCAGAAAATTCACAAACTGAAACTCGAATTGTTTCTTCAAGACATTGTATTTCGTCAAAAATTTTATCAATGCTCAAAGGACTAATCAAAATGATTTCTGTGGGCAAGTGTTGAAACCATTTTGTATCAGGTAAAGTTTCAAGTTTTGTTCGAATAGCTACAGCTAATGGCTCATTATTAGGAGCAATTTCGTAATCAAATGTTACAAGATATTTATGCATAATTAGACCTCCTTTCTTGAGACTAATTATAGCAATAAATTACGTATTTTAAGGAGGTGGAGTAAATGACATTAGAAGCAAGATTAATTAGTAACAGCAACGCATTTTTTGCTAGACAAGATAAGTTGCCACTAGCTATTGATGAGTACCAGAAACAATTCCAAATTGCTTTAATGCAACAAAAAAAGCCGTTACCGACTGGCATCAGTGACGACTAAGAAAATAATATAAAAAAATCAAATTTCTAAAGGAGATTATACCACAATGATTGAGATCATGACACCCGCATAGGCTGCAACTTTTAGAGAGCAGCGTTTGAAAGAAGAACAAAGGAGGCTAGCAGATCAAGGCATTAGTTCAGCATTTGAAGGCTGGAACTTAGTAACTATCGGCGACAGTGATTGCGACTATTTAAACTTCAAGCATTTTGTTACTACTCAAATTTTCAGCCTAGGAATTGATAACTATATCAGTCGTACAGGCTGGGACAAGAAAGAATTGATCGAATACTTAGCCACTGTTGATCAATACGATGATATTTGGAAAGACGATGTCTTAGACTTCTTTGATGGAATGGAGGGTAACTACTGATGACCTCTAAACATGCCGGATTTGAAAAAGAGTACATGACTTGGCAATACAAACTGGAAAAAGAAGCTAGCGATTGGAGAAAGAAGATAGCTGCTGAAGCTTTAACTCAAGGATCATATCAGCAAGGTATTAACTGGATCAATAAGTTGAAGCCGAAAATTGATGATAGTTTCCCCGGAGGAACTTTAGGAGCAGAGATCAATTTCTTACGAGAAATTGCAGAAGACGCACGTCAAGACGTGATGAAGCAAGCATTATCACAGAAACCTAAGGAGTAACCACTATGACCGACAAGAAAAAATCAGTATATGAAACCTTAGCAAAGGTTGATGTAAAGCCACTTTTAGAAAAGAAAGGAAACATAAATTACCTAAGCTGGGCTAAAGCTTGGGGCTTGGTTAAGAGCCTATATCCTGATGCTACATATCAGATCAAAGAATTTCCTGAATATGTTCTTACTAAAGAGAGCTGGCTAGCAACTGGCAGGAATGTAGATTATAGACAAACTATAGCAGGAACTGAGGTAGAAGTAACAGTAACTATAGAAGATCAAAGCTATAGTTCCAAACTTTATGTAATGGATTATCGAAATAAAGTTATAGCTAAACCGACTTATTTTGAAATCAATAAAACTCAAATGCGTTGCTTAGTTAAAGCCTTAGCATTTGCAGGATTAGGCTTAGATGTTTATGCAGGAGAAGACTTGCCTGAACAACCTCAACAGAAACAGACAGTCCCTAAGCTTGCACAAAAACCAGTAAGGCGACAAGCAGCACCTAGAAAGCCAAAGAAAATGACTAAAGATCAACTGTACGGGTATCAAGCTGACTACAACGGAGAAAAGAAGTTCTTAGTTACCATCTACACCGAGTGCGACAAACAAAAGAAGATGGGACTTGATGCTAAGACAAGTGTTCCGATTGAGTGGTGGCACAAAAAGCTAAAGGAAAATTCAGCTGACGGAGAAGCAGTAAGACAGTTCACAGAAATGGCTATAGCTGCTAACAAAAAGAAACAAGCTAAAGCCAAAATAGAACAATCTAATGGCATTCCTGACTACGCCAAAGATCCAGAAGTTGAAAAAGCAATTGAAGATGCAATTTCTTAGAAAGCGAGTACAAACATGGCAGAAGAATTTACCGGAAGTAGATTATTTCTTAATATTCCTGCAAGTGTAGCCCATGATGAACGAATTAAAAGCGATAAAACGATATTGCTATATGGAGAAGTTCTTTCAATGATTAATGTTACAGGCAGCTTCTATATGAGTAACAAGGCTTTGGCAAAGCGCTTAAGATGCACTCCACAAACTGTAATTAGATGTGTCAGAGAGCTTGAAAAATTAAATTACATAAAAACAACAATAGTCAAAGATAAAAAAACGGGAGCTGTTAAGGGGAGAAAAATTGAATTGCGCCCTGTACCTATTAACACTGATGCTAGGGGGGATGGTAACACTGATGATAGTACCCCCATAACATCTGTGTTAAAAACCCCATATCACTCATGTTATGAGGGGGGTAACACTGATGATACCCAAATAGAACAATATAATAAAACAATTAATAGAACAGAAGAAGATATAGATAAATTGTCGAGTTCAGAGAACGTCGACCCCGAACTAAAACAAAAATCTCAAAAAATACCTTACGAAAAAATTATCGATTACTTAAACAGAAAGACTAATTCACATTATCGACCTACTTCAAAAGCTACTAGAAGATTAATTAAAGCTAGATACAACGAGGGCTTTACTGATATTGACTTTAAGACAGTTATAGACAAGAAGTGTGCTGAATGGCTACAAGATAGCAATATGGTTCAGTACTTAAGACCTGAAACTCTTTTTGGAACTAAGTTTGAGGCATATCTAAATCAACCAGATACAGGACCTATTCCACGAAGGAATTTTGGAAGTAAGCCCGTTCGAAAGGCTACTGACTGGGAACAGGTTCAACAGCGGATTCAACAACAGCAATCGCAAACAGTACCGAAACTGACAAAAGAAGAACGTAACGCAATTTTCAGAGAGTACGGGAGGTAACCACCATGCAAAATAGGCTAAAGAAATTGAGATTGGAAAAGAGATTAACTCTTGCCGATGTACAAGCTAAAACCAACATTGACTTCAAAATTTTAGAAAATTTTGAAAAGGGATTGGAAAATGGAATACCTAACTCTTTAGCAATTTGGCAAAAGTTGGCTAACTTTTTAGAAGTTCCAATTGAGTACCTAATGGGATTAAACGACGATAGCAAGACATTAACTGTTAACGACTTGAACCCAGCCAAAGAAGATGCTTACGAGCGTATTACGGATATGCTATGCGAAGATGAGGACGATGAAGATGAATAACGAATTAATCAAAGTAACGGTCAAGAATGACCAGCAACTAGTTAGTGCAAGAGAGCTATATAAAGGACTAGGTATCAAGCGAAGATTTTCCGCTTGGTGGGAACAGAACAGCAATGGTTTTGAAGAAAATTCAGATTTTACCAGTGTACTTATAAGTACGGAGGTTCAAAACAACGGTGGTGTGCAAGCTAGAGAGCTTCAAGATTACGCACTCACAATTGATATGGCTAAGCAGCTGTGTCTTTTGAGCCGTACCTCAAAGGGCAAGGAATATCGAGAATACTTAATCGAAGTTGAAAAGAAGTGGAATGATCCACAGAATGTTGTTCAACGTGCTATGGATATTCTGCACAGTGAAAACTTGCAACTTAAGTTAGAAAACAAGAGTTTGAACCGCCAACTTGAAGAGAGCAACAAGAAGGCTAGTTACTTAGATGTCATTCTTGGTACTACCGATGCGATGGTTACTACTCAAATTGCTATGGATTATGGTTACAGTGCGGTTAAGTTCAACAAATTGCTACACCAGCTAGGAATTCAGCATAAAGTCAACGGTCAATGGATTTTGTATAAGGCATATATGGGCAAGAAGTACACTACAACGAAACTTCATACATACACCGACAAGCACGGTAAGGATCATGCTAAGCCACTTACTGCTTGGACTCAAAAGGGTAGACGCTTAATTTATGACATTTTGAAAGAAAACGATGTCCTACCGTTGATTGAAAGAGAGGACATTGCTTAATGCTTGAAGAAAATCACGATTTAAAAAAGATTATCGAAGACGCTAAACAGTACCGATGGTACGCAGTTCCTGATATGTACATGGTTGAAATATTAGACACGACAGGACGTTCAGCTGGATTTGTTCAGTCAATCTTCATAGACAAGAAAGAAGCCAGTGAGGTTGCTAAGGTGCTTCATGGCGTGGTTAGAGAAGTAGTTGGAGGTTAAGCGATGGAAGTTAGTGAATTAGAAACTAAGCTCAATAATTTGGCAACATCATCATTTAAATTTGAGATTAAAGAAAGTCAAAACGAAGATGGAAGCGTTGAATTTAATGGCGATCTCATAAAGCTGGAGCAAGTATATCAGGGAGAAATTATTGTATATCTTGTCAAAGAAAATGATAAGGAGGAAATTTTAAAAATAATGCCTCCTCATGATGGAATTGACCAATGGTATGTAAATACCGAAAGTGCTGCCTGTCTATTCGGTGTTGATGATTTAAAACTATATATCGAAATTTTAAAAATAGTAGCTGTATTTTTACAGGAAAAAGTTGTGGAGGATTAACAATGAGTAAAAAACAGCAACAATGCCCGTATTGCCACACGGATACTTGCTATACAGGATCGGCAGGAGAGCGAGAAGAAAAAGTGCCTCAGAAGTATCTATATAACTACGAATCACAAGATAGTTTATTTAACGCAGCAATATATGTATTGAGTGGAGAACTCTGTATAGATGTTGACGATGAAAGCGGAGCACTTGCAGACAAAATTAAGATTAACTATTGCCCAGTGTGCGGGAGGAAACTATGAAAGAAATCGAAGTAGAAAAAGGTAGTGTTGAAGAAAGTTATCGTTGGGCTCATGGCTGGCGGGTTGTAGATGGTAAGTGTTCACCTCCTGCAAGAAATTTTCCTTTACCTGAATTTGTTCAAAAAAGAATTGATTGGGTATCTCACGAAATGCAGGCAGGAATGGGGTTAACTTTTCAAGGAGCTTTTAGAGCATTGCTAGATATTGATGATGAAAAGTCAATAAGAGATGACTGGGAATGTTGGGGTGTAAGTGAATATATGCCAGTTAGCGATAAGTATCGAGAATGGTTGCAAGATCCAATTCTTCATGATATTAGACGAGTTGCAGTTATGGTGGGGTTCATTTATGCCTGAAGAAGCTGGATTAATTAGAGGAGATTAGCTGAATGATTAAAACAAATATTATTACTAGACCAAAATACGAAAATTATGAGTTTGAATTTGATATAGAACGTTTTTCTAATCAACTCAATAGAAAGATTATAGATATTCAGTACACATCAAATAATTCAAACTATGAAGCAATTATTACTTACGAAGTTTAATTGAGGATAAGTAGCATGTCAGATTGGATTTTTGCAGCAGCATTCTTAATTCTGCTAGCTATAGTAATTTTGGTAGTAGGAGCGATGTAAATATGATTTTTAAATTGGAAGAAGATTTACCTTTTGATATACAGGGAAATTTAAATGAATACTGGTTAAATATCTTGGAAAGGAATAATTTCAAAGTAATTGAAATTAATAAAAAAAACACGTGAACTTGAGTACCGAATAGAACTTATGAGTCTTGATGATCTACGGAAATTACAGAAAAAAATCGGATTAAACTTGACAATTTCGTTTGAAGACGATGAAGGCACAAACGAAGTTGATGGGATTATTACAATTTAGGAAATTAAGTATATGAGAGTTAACTTTACGATTGAAGGACCGCCGATTGGTAAGGCAAGACCGAGAGTTACTAGAACGGTAACTTACACGCCAGCTAAAACGGCACGATATGAGGATTTAGTTAGGTATACAGCGATTAACAGTTTCAAAGGCATATTCGATAAAGATGAACCTTTAGACGTTAAAATTATTGCGTATTTTGAAGTTCCTAAGAGTTTAAGCAAGAAACGTAAGGCTTTATGTTTAGCTAACCAAGAACTGCCAACTAAGAAGCCTGATGCTGATAACGTGGGCAAGATCATCATGGACGGCATGAACCCAAAAATGAAACGTGATAAACGACTTCACAAAATGGTTGAAGTTATGAGGGGCGTTTACCACGATGACAAGCAAGTAACAACCTTGTTAGTCAAAAAAAGGTATGCCGAGCGTGCAAGAGTTGACGTGAGAATTAAGAGAGATATGGGTGATTAGAATGGAAAAGATTAAGGCAAGCGATCAAATTTGCTTTGTCAATTTGATATTTAAGAATGGCTGTACTGATTCTATTGCAGTTGCTAATAGTAAAGAACATCTGTGGGAACATATTGCAAAAAAGTTAGATAAATACGGAGGAGGAATAAAGAACGATATTTTAACTTTTAACGGAATTCATGGATATGGGTATGTAGATCTATCGACAGTAGCAAAAATTGAAATCTCTGAAATTGATAAAGGACCAATGGTATTAGTTAAGTCTAAATTGAACAAGGATTTAGAGCTATGAAGTATAATGCCGAGTTAATCACTGTAGCAGGGATGTTGATCTGTTTAGGAGCTGTCGGATTTGTGGTATTTTGCCTATGAGTAGCGATTTAAAGTATCAAAAGGGTAAATGGTACCACGTACAAGAAGACGGCTCACTTGAGCCAGTAAATTACGATAAAGAAGTTAAAGAGTATTACAAGAAATGGAGAGATAACTATGGCAATTGAGTTAAAGATTGGGGCTAGAGGAACGAGAGAAGATTTTGAAGACACATATACTAGAAGTTTCTTAGAAGATAACGGTCTGTTGAAATTTGATCCAAGAAAGTTTGCAGTTAACTGTGTATGGGGAGTTCATACTAAATACGGCTATATGTGTTCTTTCAGTTATGATGACATTTTGACATACATGGGCGATGGTGTCTGGGACTTAAGAGTAGCTGAAGAAACAAAAATAACTGATGAAGAGTTGAAGAGAGCATTATCAGAACCTGACAAGGAGTTCTAGCAATGAAACTATACGGGCATGAAGTAAATCCTTATACGTATAAGGATTTTAAGACAGAACAACTTAAGAATTTTAGATCAATGCTTAAATCAAACATCAAGAATTTTGAAAATATTATAGAGCCAACAATCGAAGAAATGATTGACGAAGATAAAGCTGAGGAGCTGCTGCCTTTGATTGAGCATGAAATTAAAGTGAGGTCGAATGATGGACGAAACTAGGAACGATTTAGAAGTAGGCAATGAAACAGCAGTCATGATGTACTTGAACATCTTAAAGTATGCTAAGCATCATTGTCCCGAAGATGAAGATCCTTATGAGATCACGGATCGAATATTTACTGATATGTTCGCAGCGAATAAAGCAAGTAATTAAACAACTAGAAGACGAGAGGGAGTGTAAGTGTGTATCAGATTGACTTAGGATTACAGCCAAATTTAAGAGCTACAGCTAAAAGGGTGGATAAGTTCCTGACTATTAATTTTCAGAGCTATCTTAATTTAGCTGGCTTACATCGTAATCAGCTTACAAGCCCTCAATTATCTTTTGCACCTGGATCGACAAACAAAAATGGCGTTGAAAAGAACTTTATTGACGAAGCACAAGACGATATTGATATTGCTGATCCTGCTAGGAAGGTCTGTGCAGCTATCTATAAGACAATGGATAATTGCACCGATACAGCATTAAAGCCTTACAGACGTATCTTGATTGGAACGTACATTGACCAGTTACGCATTGTTGATGTAGCAGCTACAGTTAATCTGTCGACTAGGTCAATTGACACTAAGAAGATTAACGCACAATGCGAGTTCGCTGATCGTTGGCTTTACTGGAAAAGACACTTTGGTGTTGATGATTTACCGGACTTAAGAGTTTTCAGCCAGAAAGTCAAAACAGTATGGCCGGATAAAATTAAGGTCCGGAAAAATTAGTCGTGCGTAAACCTTGCGTAAACCTTGCGCACTGCTTGCGTTCATTTCATGATAAATTGTTATTGTCGAAAGATTAGACGTGGTGGTTACGATCTTTCGACTTCACCTTGATGGTATTACGTGCGATACGTTTGAAAAGGTATCTCCTTTCGAAATTAATACAAGATCTTAATTTGTTCGGTGACCCTCAACGGTTTCGAGGAGAGCGTGGGAAGAGCTGGGTAGTTGTTGGCTGGACCGCAGCAACAACTGCCGTGGGTAGAGTGGCGCAATTTGGAAATTTAGAAAGAAAGTAGGAATTTTCTTTCACTCTATGTAGCGGGGTTCAATTCCTCGCCTGCCCATTGCCTGTCGGAAAGCAGGCGTAAAAATAATATTGTTCAGATCACGAATATATTTTGTTTGTCTGATTTTAATTTACAGAATTGCATCTGGTTTAGCTCTGTACCTTAACAGAGCACCATGGCAACTTAACTCAGTAGGTAGAGCGTTGGTATGAAGTACCAAGTTAGTGGTGGTTCGATTCCACCAGTTGCCGTAGTCCGTTTGGCTAGTAGTTTTGTTAATTGCCACAATTATAGCGTTGGTTATGAATTAGATATTGTCTATGAAAAAGTCAGCATAAGCTGGCTTTTTATAATGTTTCACAAAGGCTTAATATTGCTAAATTGGTGGATTATGGCAACATAATGTTATAAAAAAAGTGTAAAAAATGTATAATTTTGTGTATAGTTAGTGTAGAATTGTTGTGAAACAAAAAAATAGATCACTGAAGGAGGCGGCATTATGTATAACGTATTTAAAGTCGTAAATTGGCTTAGGGTTAGAAATAATGCTGATTTACGTACAAATCCAAACGTTGAAGAATTAACTCAAATGAAAGCTATGAAGCTTTTATATTATATTCAAGCTGCAAGTTTAGTAGTTACCGGACATAGAATGTTTGATGATGATATTGTTGCTTGGAAATATGGGCCAGTTGTAGAAGAAGTACATAAAAAATATATAGGAGAGCGTGACATTGTAGGTAAAATTAGCGATAATGATATTAAAGACTACAATGAACTTCAAAATGATGCTCAAACAGCTAATATATTAAATAGTATTTATGAGATATATGGCTACAGTTCCGCTTATGACCTTATGAGGCAAACCCATAGTGAAGCTCCATGGCAAGAAACAAAACAAAGTGAGGTTATTAGTGATAAAAAAATAAAGGATTATTATCAAAATGTCTTCACAGTGGAACATTAAAAGTTCTTATGATCCAACAAAGAAATTTGAAAATCCTAAAATTGAAAAAGCGCCTCAAGAAAGATTAGCCTTTAATTTTTCTTTTTTGACACCGGATAAAAAATATAATTATGAAGGATCTAAAGATAAAAAAATGAAATTAAAGCTTTTGGATAAAATTTATTTTTTATCTCAAAAGGATATGATAGATTTACTGAGTCATGACGATAAATACTCCGGATTGGAAAAACTAGATGATTCAGAAGTGAACATAAGAATAAATCCCGAATTTAAGAAAAAAAGATATGATTTGTGTGAAGATGGTTTTTGGATATTTCAATTAAATCGCATAGGAAGAGTTATTGGAAAGAAGTATAAGAATATTTTTTATATCATGAGCATAGATACTAAATTTAAACAATATGATCATGGGTAACTAACTTAATTATATAGTCAGCATAAGCTGGCTTTTTATTTTGCACAAATTAAGGTGGTGGTGAATATGCGATGAGTAAGATGGAAGATGCAAAAGCAGATTATCTAGCTGGTATGAAGTATAAAGATATTGCTGCAAAGTATGGTGTTGCACTTAGCACGGTCAAGTCGTGGAAGACAAGAAATAAGTGGCAACGAAATAATGCAACCAAGAAGAAAAGTATGCATACAAAGTCAAAAGGTACGCGTACAAAAACTGAAAAGGTTGCACCATCGCTACTACCACCAGAATTGCCAGATAATGATGAACTTAATGATAAGCAAAAAGCCTTTTGTTTGTATTATTTACAGCGATACAATGCGACCTGGGCTTATCAACGGGCATATGGTGGAAGTTATGAATCAGCGTCAACTAATGGATCACGACTGATGGGAAATACTAAGATTAAAAATTATCTTACTGAGCTTAAAAAGCAGCAATCCCAGGAGCTATTTGCCACTGCCAACGATATTCTATTGCGTTATTTACACCAAGCTACTAGCAATATTAGTGATGTTCTTTCATTTAGAACTAAGAAGCACTTAGTCTTCTATAAAGTACGCGATAAGAATGGACCATATAAGGATTCTAATGGCAAGTTTAGGTATGAGCCAAAGATTAATCCTGAAACAGGTAAGCAAGATTTCTACTATGAAAATATTGTTAAGTTAAAAGATAGCAAGGATATTGACACGTCTAACATTAAGAGCATTCGTATTGATAAAGGCGAAGCAGTTGTTGAAATGGAAGATCGCCAGAAGGCAATGCAAATTCTGCTTGATCGCTTGCCTGAACCTGAGGTTAACGATGGTAGCACGACTTCGCTACTCAATGCTTTAACTGGCGGAATGAATAAGATATGGAGTGAAGATGACAATGAAAACAGTTAGATTCAATTTCACTCCATTTTCAAAAAAGCAACTCCAAGTATTAAGCTGGTGGGCTAATCCTGATTTAAAGGATTATGAGGCTATTATTTGCGATGGGTCGGTTCGTGCCGGCAAGACCGTAGTAATGTCCCTCTCTTACATATTGTGGTCGATGACTAATTTTACTGGTCAGCAATTTGGTATGGCTGGTAAAACGATTGGCTCTTTTAGACGTAATGTGTTGCGTCCATTAAGAAGTATGCTGGAGAGTGAAGGATATATAATCCATGATTCTCGCTCTGAAAACATGATAACCATTAGTAAAAATGGGCATACTAATTATTACTTCATTTTTGGCGGTAAGGATGAAGCTTCGCAGGACCTGGTGCAAGGTATTACCTTAGCTGGGTTCTTTTTTGATGAAGTTGCACTTATGCCGGAATCGTTTGTTAATCAGGCTACTGCAAGATGTTCGGTTAGTGGCGCAAAGATGTGGTTTAACTGTAACCCTGCTGGTCCCTATCATTGGTTTAAGCTTGACTGGATTGACCAGATGAAAGATAAACGTGCATTGCGACTTCACTTTACAATGCACGACAATCCATCCCTTGATAGCGTAACAATAGGCAGATATGAGCGTATGTATTCAGGCGTATTTTATCAACGCTACATTCAAGGTTTGTGGGTTATGTCAGAAGGAGTTATCTATGACAACTTTGATAAAGATACTATGGTTGTTAAAGAACTACCTAGTCATTTTGAAAAGTATTATGTTTCATGCGACTACGGAACACTTAACCCAACAGCTTTTCTTTTGTGGGGGTTAAATCACGGTACCTGGTATTTGATTAAAGAATATTACTATTCTGGTAGAACTACTTCACGGCAGAAGACAGATGAAGAATATTGTGAGGACTTAAAAAAATTTCTTGGCAATATTAAAGCTGAAATGATTATTGACCCTTCGGCTGCATCATTTAGTGCAACATTAAGGCAGAATGGCTTTAGGGTTAGGAAAGCTAAGAATGATGTGCTAGATGGTATCAGAGTTACCCAGACGGCTATGAACGAGGGAAAGATCAAATTTAGCATGAATTGTCCTAATCTTTTTAAAGAATTAGCTAGCTATGTTTGGGATGATAAAGCAGCAGAACATGGAGAGGATAAGCCGGTTAAACAGCACGACCATGCTTGTGATGCAATGAGATATTTCGTATACACAATTATTTACAAGAAAGTTACTGCAAAGGTTACTGTACGTCCTAGAGTACGTGGCTTATAGAAGGAAGGTGTAAAAGTGGCAGTTGTAATTGATAAAGATTTACTTGGTGATGTTAATGAGCCGAATATTAAAGCAATCAACTATGCAATTAGAGAATTGCAAAATCGCAAAAAACGGTTAGACAAGTTATCTGATTATTACAATGGTAAGCAAGAAATTGAAAAGCATGAATTTGATAATGCTACCGTTGAAGCAGCTAATGTGATGGTTAATCACGCTAAATACATTACTGATATGAATGTGGGCTTTATGACCGGTAACCCTGTGAAATATGTTGCTGAAAAGGGCAAAAATATTGATGATATCCTAGAAGTATTTAATCAAATTGATATTCATAAACATGATATTGAGCTAGAAAAAGACTTGTCAGTATTTGGCTATGGATATGAATTGTTGTACCTCAAGAAGACTGATCCAATCTCTGTTAGGGATGAATTAGGAAATGAAAAGCTTACTCCTAATACTGAACTTAAAATTGAGGTAATTGATCCAAGAGCAACCATTGTAGTTTGCGATGATACTGTTGAGCATGTTGCAGTATTTACGCAAGAAAAGAAAGACTTAGATGGTAATACTAATGGTTATAGTATTACTGTTTATATGCCTCAGCGAATTGTAGAGTATCGTACAAAAATGTCTATGGAAGTTTCAGCAAATGACCCAATTGTTTATGATGGCGAGAATTTATTTAGCGCAGTTCCAATAATTGAATTTAGGAATAACGAGGAAAGACAAGGCGACTTTGAACAGCTCATCTCTTTGATTGATGCCTATAACTTATTACAGACAGATCGTATTTCTGATAAGGAAGCATTTGTTGATGCAATACTTGTTACCTTTGGTTTTGGCCTAGATGATAATGAAGACATTAAACGCTTGAATCGTGGTGCAATTGAAGCCCCTCCCCGTGAAGAGGGTGCTGACATTGAGTGGTTGACAAAGAGCTTTGATGAAACACAAGTCAACTTACTCAGTCAATCTATTGAAAATGACATCCACAAGATTTCATACGTGCCAAATATGAATGATGAAAAGTTCATGGGTAATGTTTCTGGTGAAGCAATGAAGTTTAAACTATTTGGCTTAGAAAACTTGCTATCAATTAAACAGAGATATTTCTTTGATGGCTTACGCCGAAGATTGAAACTAATTCAAACTATTGTAAATATCAAGGGTGCTAGTGATGATGCTAGTGGATGTAAGATCTCGCTTGTAGCTAATATTCCTTCTAACTTGTCTGATGTAGTTAATAACGTTAAAAATGCGGATGGAATAATTCCTAGAAAATATACTTATAGTTGGCTTCCTGATGTTGATAATCCTCAAGATGTCATTGATGAAATGAATCAGCAAGATGCTGAAACTATTAAAAAGAATCAAGAAGCGTTACGTGGGCAAGATCCAGATCGTTTAGAATTGGAGGATGAGCAAGATGATTCGAGTGAGAATGATAAAGAAACCGGATCAAACAATAATCAGAGTCACCGGACACGCACAGTATAGTGTTAAGGGTTCTGATATTGTTTGTGCTTCATTTTCTACGCTTATTACTCATACCGTAAATAATTGCACGAAAGTAAATGTAATTGATAAAGATGGTTTGCTGACTGCTGTATTTTCAGATCCCAAAAGCGTTGAAAATAAGATACTATTAAGTGCATTTGAAAATACAGTAAACCAATTAATTGACCAATACGGACAATACATTTCTTGGTGTTGATGTTCTATGAAAGTTAACAAGAAGAAGTTTACCTATTGGCAATTACGTGATTTACAAGATGAGCAAAGAAATCAAGATGAAGCAACTAAAAGATTAAAAATAATTAATAATGCATATCAAAAAGCACAATCATACTTGAGCGACGAGGTTAAAAAGACCTATCGTCGCTATTTTTATGCAGATATTACTAAAGACGAAGTTGCAACTATCATGTCTTCGCACATTTCTCCTTCTGAATTGGTTACTCTTAAAGCCTTATCGTCGAGTATTACTGACAAGGAAAGTAGACAAGCAGTTGATAATTACTTAGGTAGACTTGCAGCTAAGAGCAGAATTACACGACTTGAGGAAATGCAACTTAAAGCATACATTGCTGCAAAGTCAGCTGGTGCAACTGAACTAGATCAAAATGTTAAATTGCATACTGACATAATGAAGCGTGCCTGGTCAGAAGCAGAGAAACAAAGTGCTGTTTATGACACTACTAAGGATTACACTTTGCACTCTCCTCACTCTGTAGAAGTTGAGCAGGACAAAATAGTCGTTAAAAATCCTGATACTGGTAAAGAAGTAGCTACTGTTCCAATGGATAAAGATATTCCCAAGAGTAAGATTACTGAAATTCCTAACCGCTATGTTGAAAAAGCATTAGAAACTCGCTGGAAAGGGAAGAACTTTTCATCACGTATCTGGGGGAATACTGATAAATTAGCCGAAAGATTGCAAGAATTATTTACAGTTAAAGAATTGAGTAATCTTCCTGAACGTGAAATGATTAAGCGAATTGAACAAGAATTCAATGTTGGCAAGTTCTATGCTAGTCGCTTGATTAGGACTGAAGCTAATTTCTTTTATTCTAAAATTAAATTAGATAATTGGCGTAAACGTGGAGTTAAGCAATATCAACTGCTAGCAGTTATTGATAGTCGTACTAGTAAGATATGCAGATCAATAAATGGAAATGTCTACAATGTTAAAGATGCAGTATTTGGTAAGAACGTTCCACCATTGCATCCCTTTTGCCGTACAGTTCCAGTAATTTATTTAGGTAATGCTAGAAGTGCTAGTAATAAACCGGTAAAAAAGTAATTCGTAGACCTAGGCAAGTCATAAAACTGCCTTGAAAACTAAAGATACGTATGTGGATTTGTTACTGCATATCTTGAAGTCGCCGTGTAGAAAATATGGGGTGGCTTTTTTCATGCAGTTTTTTTCGCAAGTGTGCATGGGTAGAAAGGAATAATTATGGAAAATAAATTTTATGAAGGTTTATTAAAACTTGATTTACAACGATTTGCTGATGAAGGACAAGGTGAGGGAGGTGATGACAACAATACACAAGACAATGTAAAAGATGATAGTCCAACTGATGAACAACCTTTTAAAACCTTTAATACTCAATCAGAATTGGATTCTTTTGTAGATAAGAAATTGGCTAAGGCTTTAGATACAGCTCGCTCTAAGTGGGAGAAAGAGCAAAATGATAAAGCTCAAAAAGCTAAAGATCTTAAAAAGATGTCTCCAGAAGAACGACAAGAATATGAATTTAAGCAACGTGAGCAAGCTTTGCTAGACAGAGAAGCTGATGTAACTAAGCGTGAAAACAAGAGTAAATTGGCAACGCAGTTAATTACAGATGGCTTGCCGGCAGAGCTAGTGGATGTTTTTGACGATGTTCTAACTGATAAGGATAAAATGACAGATACTTATCAAAAAGTTAGTGAAGTTTTTAGAAGTGCTGTTCATGATGCGGTTGAAACTCGATTAGCTCAAGGTGCAAAACCACCAAAGATTTCAGACAATACTCAAACTAACAAAACTACTGGAGAAATCTTTGCTGAAAGAGCTAATGAATCTCAAAAAGTAAAAAATGATTTTTGGAATTAGAAAGGAAAAAATATGTACACACAATTTCAAAATGGTAAGCAATTAAATTTTCTTGCTTCTGAAAAATTTACTGCTTTCCCAGAAACAGTTAACAAAGATAATTACAATGTAAAAACTGACGATCTAGGTCGAAAGTATATTCCAGCTGGTACTGTATATCCAACTAATGATGCTAAAGCAATTGGTATTACTATTAATGACGTTTATGTGACAGATGGTGATACTAATCAAATGGTTGCAGTAATGCGTGAAGGTTGGGTCTTAAGTCAACGTCTTGATCCAGTACCAACAGCTGACGCAATTAAAGCAATGACTGCAATTCATTTTAAAGACTTAGAAACAAAGGCAACGCCATCAACTGATGATACACATAGGGCTCAATAAAAGAAAGGATTAAATAAATGAAAGATCAAAAGTTAAAATTAGATTTACAACGATTTGCTACACCAATTCTTGATATGTTTAGTCAAAGTACTGTTCTTGACTATACTCGCAATCGTCAATATCCAGATATGTTAGGTGATACTTTATTTCCAGCTGTTAAAGTACCAACTCTTGAAGTAGATATTTTAAAGGCAGGCAGTCGAGTACCAACTATTGCTAATATTTCAGCATTTGATAGTGAAGCTGAAATTGGAAGTCGTGATGCAAGCAAGATGACTGCTGAATTAGCATACGTAAAGCGTAAAATGCAACTTACTGAAGAAATGTTAATTAAGCTTCAAGCACCACGTAATACTGCTGAAGAAAATTACTTAAAGCAATACGTTTTTGATGACATTGACGCTATGGTTCAAGCTGTAAAAGCTCGTGGCGAAAAGATGACAATGGAAATGTTTGCTACTGGTAAGATTACTGATAACGCAAATGGTATCTCTATTGATTATGGTGTGCCTAAGAAACATCAAACATCACTAACAGGAACCAGTACCTGGGATAAGGATGGTGCATCTATTATTGAAAACTTGCAAGATTGGTCTGATAAATTAGATATCACTCCTACAAGAGCCTTAACTTCTAAAAAGGTGCTTCGAATATTAATGCGTAGTACTGAAATTAAAGAAGCTATTTTTGGTAAAGATACCGGTCGTGTAGTCGGTCAATCAGATTTAGACCAATGGATGACTGCACAAGGATTGCCAGTTATTCGTGCTTATGATGGAAAATATCGTACAGAAGATGATAAGGGCAATCTTACAACTCAATCTTACTTCCCAGAAGATAGAATTGTGCTATTTAATGATGAAGTACCAGGTCAAAAGATTTATGGTCCAACTCCAGAAGAAAATCGCTTGGTTTCAAGCAACGCACAAGTTTCTAATGTAGGCAATGTGATGGCTAAAGTATATGAAACAAGTGAAGATCCAATTGGTACGTGGATTCTTGCGGCTGCAACTATGCTCCCAAGCTTTGCCAGTGCAGATGATGTTTTCCAAGCTAAAGTACTCTAATTGTGGAGGTATTTAATGTGGATCAAATGGCAGAAATGGTTTCATCCCTAGGCACTAGATTACAAATTTCTGATAGTGAATTGACAACTGATTTAATTAAAGAAGCAATTGCGCAAGTCCTAGATTATACTGGTCAAAAGAAGTTAATTGGTAACATGGATATCTATGTTAAAAAGCTAGCAACGATTAATTACAATCGGATGGGAATAGAGGGCGAAACCCAACGAACAGAAGGCGGAATTACTAATTACCTTGAAGTTGGAATTCCTAAAGATATTCGATTAGGGTTAAATCGTTATCGAATAGCAAAGGTGACTAGGCTATGAGATTAAAAGAAAGTGACTTAACGACTGTCTATATTAGAAAGCCTGCTGATATTCAAGATGATGAGGGTTATACAATTAAAGGTTGGGGTGATCCTCAGCAAATAAAACTGAATATTCAATCTGCCGGCGGTTCTGTTAATGCTCAACTTTACGGGAAAGATATTAAGTACATTAAAACGTGCAAATATCAAGGAAAAGAGCTTTCAGAAGGACATGGAGAAGGTTATGGAATTTGCTTAAATGTTCCCGACACTAGTGATCCAGATTATAAGATTACGGCTATTCAAGAGTTCTCTACTCATAAAAACGTCACTTTAGAGCGAATAAAAAGGGATGAGCAAAATGATTAATGTAGAACTTAAAGGACTTGATGAGCTAAAGACAAAACTCAAAAAGCTCCCTAGCGTAGTTGCGAATGCTACAGCTAACGGACAAGAAACTGCTATTGAACAAGCAGAAGCCTATGCAGTGGACGAATTGCAATCCAGCATAAAGTATTCTACTGGCGAACTTGCACGGAGCTTTAAGCATGAAGTTAAAATTGATAACGATGAAGTTATTGGACGCTGGTGGAACTCATCGATGATTGCTATTTTTCGTGAGTTCGGTACTGGTTTAGTTGGAGAGATGTCGGATAAACAACTTCCACAAGGGGTTGCAATTACATATCGACAAACACCGTGGTTCTTTCCAGTTGATTCGGTTGATTTAGATTTAACTAAAATTTATGGCATACCTAAGATTAAAATCAACGGTAAATATTTCTATAGAACTGCTGGGCAACCCGCTAGACAGTTCATGACGTCTGCTGCTAATCGAATTGAAAAAGAAGCACCAGAAATTATAAAAAAATCTGTAGATCAAGAATTGCGTGATAAGTTAGGTGATTAAATGGAAATTTACAATGTTAAATCACTTGTCTTTAAGACGCTTAAATCCATTCCAGAACTAAAACTAGTTTCACCTTCTTATCCAGAAGCATTCACAGCATTTCCGACTGCGATTTATTCAACTACTCAGTCGTCTTACGTTCGTAATGCTTATCAGGAAGAAACTGATACAGAATGGAAGATAACGATTGATTTATATAATGACAAAGGATCACTAACGCAAATAAAAAATAAGCTTATTGCTGAGTTTTCAGCAATGGGCTTTTCTAATAGCGTTGGCGATCAAGATTTGAATGGAGTAGCACGAGTAGTACTTGTGTTTACAGGAATTGTAGATAACACAAGTAAACGTGTATATCAGAAAGGATAAAAAATGAAAAACGTAAAATTATATAGCAATTTATTGGAATTAGATATTCAACGATTTTCCGTTGATAGTTCCGAAGGACTCGTAGGAACTGGAACTAAATTAGAAAGATCAGAAGATGGATCTACCTGGGAAGAAATTGCAGATATTAAAACTATTCCTGAATTAGGTGGAGATACTGAAAAGATTGATGTTACTACCTTAGCAGATGATAGACGTAAGCAAGTGGAAGGTATCCAAAATGCGTCTAACGTACAATTCCAAGCTGTGTATAAGGGCGCTAGTTTTGCCAAGGCACTAAAAGAAGCAGGTAACCGTAAGCAATACAACTGGAAAGTTACTTATCCAGATGGTATGACTGCAACAATGCGTGGCTCATACAACATTAAGTTTGGTGCCGTAGCTGTTAACGGGGCATTAGGTTACACAATTACTATTACTGTATCTGATGGTCCTCACTTTACTGCTGCTGGATCAACTCCATCAACTGGTGAACACCATTAATGAATAGGCGTGGGTTCGATTCCCACGTCTATTTTTTATAGAAATATTAAAAAAGGAGAAATTGAATTATGGCAACAACAATTAAGAAAGCAACTAAGACGGTACAATTGGGTGATCTTGAACTTGATTTAAAGCTTGGTGGACGTGAGATTTTTAAGATTGAACGACGCTTAGGTAAATCAATGCTCTCCCTCTTCATGGATTCGCAAGGTGGCAATAAATTGCCGCCAGTTAACGAAATTCTGATTGTTCTACAAGGTGCAAATCAAAATCACGGTGTTACAGATAAACGCGTTATTGAAGCGTTTGAACAATACTTAGGTGATGGTCACACTACCATGGATTTGTTTAATGAGTTGATGGAACTATTTGATGAATCCGGTTTTTTCGGCAAGAAAAAGAAGAAGGGTACCAAGACCAATACGGAATCGGAAGAAGTAACTCTAGATTCAGTGGAAACAACCGAAGACGAACTGATGTAAACGAGGACCATTTTGATACAGTCTCAGATCTATTCAAACATCTATACCCAATTGCGGTTGAATCAGGAATAGACGCAGATCACTTTTGGGATATGGATTTTGGCGAGATCATGACGCAAATAAATGCCAATGAAAAACGTAGATTAGAAGATTTGCGTGCTAAGGCATACATGGATCATCGTTTAAGTGAAATGGTGGCATTTGCCTTTAATGATCCTGCTAAAATGCCAAAAGTTGAAGAAGCTTATCCATTTGTCAAAGACAATGTGGAAGAGACTTCTAAATCAGATGAACCTGATTGGAAACAAGATCAGGCTCTATTAATGCAACAAGCTCAACGGATTAAGCAATTTAATAAAGATAAAGGAGGTGGAAGTTAATGGATTTAGAAGAACTTGAATTAAGGTTTACTGCCAATTATGGGGATGTTATGCGAAAACTTGATGAATTTACTAATATCATTAGCCAGAAAACTAATGATATGCAATATAAGATTCAAGATGGCTTAGGGAAAATTAATCAGTCAATGAATGATAATGTTTCAAAAGCTAATGAATCTGCTAAGGAAGAAGTTCGTCAGCGTACTGAGGCAGAACAAGCCAAACAAAAACTGCTTGAACAGACTCTTAATACTCAAAATGATGTTACAGATAAAGTCATTCAAGGGAATAAAGAACAGGCTGAAAGTTCTAAAGAAGCTGTTAATCAATCAGAAAAAAGTTTAGATAGTTTAACTGCACGTTTGCAAGAAGCATCTAATATGCAACAACGAATTGCACAACAAACTAGTGCAGCACGTGAAGCCGTATCTGATATTGCTAAGCCTAAAGAGCAGTCACAAAGACGAGAAAGAGCAACAACACGTCCACAAATTCAAAATTCAAGTTTTGACGATTACCAAGAAAAACGGATTCAAAGCTATATGCCTAAACGACCCGTTGATTTAGGTATTGATGATGAAATCCAAGCTGAAGCCTCACGTGCTAAAAAAGAAGTCGATGGGCTAGTCACTCACATCAATGAAAAGATGGAACAAGCTCGGTCCATGCAACGGAGAATAGCTACTTTAACTGCTAATCGAGATAATCTTGATATGAGTAAGCAAGGAAGTAAAGTTAAGTCAATGAGACTAGACGATCAGATTGCTGACGCTCAAATTAAGATGGCAAGATATCAGAACCAAGCCAAAGCTCTTGCACAAGAAATGTCGCAGGAACTTAATTCAATCCCATCATCTCTTAAGCGGATTGAAACCGAGATGGATCAAACAGAAGGCAAGATTGAACGAATTAGACGCTCGATTGCTGAAATGAGAGATAATGATGCCACTCTTGGAAGATCCGCGGGTAATGATAAGGAACTTAAGCAAGCAGAAGCTGAATATAAGCGCTTGGTAGCTAGAAGTGATGAACTTGCTAAAGCTTATAGTTACGTAAGTTCTCGCGGGGACGAATTAAAGGCTAGTTCTTCTCGAATTAACACTGAGCTATCTGAAGAAAATAAAAATGTTTCAGGGCTTAGTTCAAAATTTAATAGATTACGGAATACTATCTCTAATGTTAACTCATCTTTAAAACGCTTTGGCAATAGTGGAAGTTCTTCTATGCGTCGAGCTGGTAGTGGTGCGTCAATGTTAAGCGAACGTCTTAAGGGCGTTCGGATGGCAATGCGTATGCTAGCTAGTCAATTAATTGTCTTTACATTGCTCTACCAAGGAATCATGATGCTAGCCCAAGGCATGGGTGCAGCACTAATGACTAATAAGCAATTTGCAAGTAGTTTTAATGCAATTAAGGTAAATCTGCTAACTGCTTTTTATCCCATCTATGGCTATGTTTTACCAGCTGTGAATGCTTTGATGAACTCACTAAGAAAGGCAACAGCATGGATTGCGCAATTTAGCTCTGCTTTAACAGGAATGAGTTTATCTAGTGCCAGAAGTGGCGCACATGGTTTGTACGATCAAGTGCAAGCAATGAATGATACTTCTAAGGCGGCAAGTAAGGCTAATGAAGCTGTTAAGAAACAACAGCAAGAACAAGCTAAGGCAGTTCAACGTGCTAATCAGCAAATTGCCCAAGCCAATCGTCAAGGTGCGGCAGCAGTTGCAGCTGAAAATGAGCGAATCAAGGCATCTAATGAACAAGCTAAAAAAGCGTTTGAAGATACTAAGAAAGCCAATGAAGACTTGCAAGCTTCTTTAATGGGATTCGATGAGCTTAATGTTCTTGATAGTAAAAATAATCAAGATAATGGTTCATTTGAGGCACAACCATTAGAGAAGTTTACTCCGCAACAGAAACAAGATAGTCCTATTTTTGATGATGCTGGATTAGATGATGGCAGTGCAGGAGATGGTAACCAAGGACTTGACTGGAATGTTCCATTACAAGCCTCACAGAATGCTATTGATGCAGCTAACAAGGTCAAAAAAGTCCTAGGTGAAATCTTTGATCCGATGAAGAAAGCTTGGGATGAAAAAGGTCAAGCTGTTGTGGATGCTGCTAAATACTCATGGCAAGAAATCAAACGCTTGTTAGGTGATGTAGGTAACTCATTCTTACATGTCTGGGATAATGGCACCGGACAAAAAGTGATTGAAAACTTACTTCAGTTGCTAGCTGATATGCTGAATATTATTGGCGATATTTCAAGGGCATTTGCTGAAGCCTGGGAAGAAGGTGGTCGAGGGACTAGATTTATTCAAGCTATCTTTAATTCGCTTAATAATGTTCTAGTCGCGATTCATCACATAGCTGATTCATTCCGAGAAGCATGGAATACTGGCGATCTTGGTAAAAGAATTTTTGCTAATCTTTTAGATTTAGCTACTAAGCTAGTTGAATTTATTGGAGATATTGCAAAATCATTCGATGAGGCTTGGCAACACGGTAATGCTGGTACAAAGTTATGGCAAGCATGGCTAAATGCATTGAACAGTATCCTAGATATCTATAAGAATATTGTTACTTCAATTGATGAAGCGTGGAAGCATTCAAATCTAGGTGTTTCAATCTGGAGTCATTTAATTCAAATTGTTACTGGTGTAGGCAATACAATTGGTAACTTAGCTGGTCAATTCGATAAAGCATGGCAACATGGAAATGTTGGCACATCAATTTTTAAGACTCTTCTAGGCATGGTTGACGATATGCTTGGTGCTCTTGGAGATATGGCAACGTATACTTCAAACTGGGCTAAAAAACTTGATTTCACTCCACTATTGAAGTCAATTGATAACTTGCTAAAATCCATTCGACCTGTAACAAAAGATGTTTGGGATGGCTTATCTTGGGCTTATAAAAACGTCTTACTTCCACTTGCGGGATTCACAATTACTCAAGTAATTCCTGAATTCTTTAATGCATTAGCTGCTGCACTTAATGTTGTTCATAGTGTAGTCAAAGCGGCTAAACCAGTTTTTGAATGGTTCTATGATAGTTTTATCAAGCTATTAGCTAAAATAGCTGGATTTGCAATTGTGGAAGCTTTAAAACTTTTAACTAAAGCACTTGAAGGATTATCTGATTGGATAGACCATCACCAAACAGCAGTTAAGATTATGACTGCAACATTGCTTACACTCTTAGGCATTAAAGTTGCTAGAGCTACTATTGCAGGCATTCAAAGTTTTACTGACACACTTAAGATTCTGGCAATGCTTAAGTTCGATAAGCTAAAAGCTGGTGTTAAGTATGCTGACGATATGCTTGGTGTTGTAATTGAATTTGCAAAACATCCAATTCTTAATATCAAGGAACTTACAAAATTAAGCTTCGAAAATATTAAAGGTGGCTATGCCCACATAAAAGATCTTTGGGGTAAAGTAAATCAAGGCTGGCAAGACAGTAACTTAGCTAAGACTGACTTCCTTAAATCAGCTCGCTCCTCTATTCAATCTGGCGAACCAATGAAGTTAGGTCAGAAATTGGGTACTGGATTATCAGGCGCAATGATTGCCGTAACTTCTGGAATTGACATCTACAAAGGGATCAAAGCTAAGAACAAAGAAGAAAAGTTTGCCGATTTTGGTTCTGGAATTGGTGGAGCTATCGGTGGTGGTATTGGCTTATTCTTTGGTGGACCATTAGGTGCAGCAATTGGTCAGCAAGTTGGCTCATTTATCGGTAAATGGGGCGGTGTTGGAGCTTCTAAGTTTGGCGATGGCTGGGCAAAATATGGTAAAGGCAAGAAACCTAAAGATTGGGTTGAAGCAATTGGCTTTAAATCACACGAGATCTTAGACAACTTTACTTCTTGGGCTAAGTCTGTTGGTAAAGACATCAATACTAACATCACTAAGGGCAAGAAGGAAGTTCAAACTGCTAGCTCTAATATTCATAAGTGGTCAACTAATTTTATTTCTAATGCTAAGAAAGATATTAAGAGTTGGGCGCAAAATGTTGGTTCTAACATCAATAAAGATATAGAGAAAGGTAAGAAATCAGCTAAACAAGCTGGTACTAAGGTCAAAGAATGGTCAACTGACTTTATTAGTGATGCTAAAAAGAAAGTTCATGATTGGTCTTCAAAAATTGGCTCTGACGTAAATAGCAGTGTTGAAAATGGCCAAGCCATGGCTAAGAATGCTGGAACTAAAATTAAGAACTGGACTACAGGTTTTAGAGAGTCAGCAAGTGGACTAGTAAGATTTTGGGCTGAAAGACTAGGCGACCACATTAATAATGGTTCTGAATCATCACGCTCAGGAGCTACTAATGCGGGTAGTAAACTGTCTAGTTGGACGCGCAGCTTCTTTGGAAATGCGAATAGCAGTATTTCTAGTTGGGCTGGTGGTTTAGGTGGTCATGTCGATACTGGAATTAGCAATGCTTACAACTCAGCTCGGAATGCCGGTGAACGATTAGGAAGTTGGGTATCTAGTTTCAGACATAACACTTCAAGAACCTTAGGATCCTGGGCTGGTACTCTTGGTAGCACAATTGGAAATGGTATTAGGGATGGTATCTACAATATCAGTAGTGCTGTTCGGAAAGTTGTAAATGCAATTGTTAAACCAGTTCAAAATGCTACTAATAAAATTAGAGATGGTATCAACTGGGTACTCGGTAAGCTTGGTGGTGGATCCATTGGTTGGGGTTTCTTCAACTGGAATTCCTATGCAACCGGTACAGATAATCACCCAGGTGGTTTAGCACTGGTTAATGACCAAGAAGGAGACATCTACAGAGAAAGTTATGAATTGCCAAATGGGGAACAAGGATTATTCCCTGCTAAGCGTAACTTCTTAACGTACTTGCCAGCCGGTACCAAAGTTAAGACTGCTACAAGTACGGCTAATGAATTAGCCGGTATGGTTCCTAAATATGCCGGCGGTATTGGTAACTTTAATTTCGATTTTAGTGGTATTTTTAGTGGAATTAGTTCAGCTTTAGGTAATTTGGATTTTGGCAATATTTTTGATGGAGTTGGTAGTTTTGTAGATGGTGTGATGGAAGAACTTGAAAAAGTTACTGATGATATCGCTCATCCAGAAAGACTAGTTAACTATATTGTTGATAAATTTGTTACCTATGATTGGAGCTTAGGAGATGCCTCACTTAAATTCGCTAAAGGTGCTGTTAACCAAGAAAAGAAAGGCATGATGAACTGGGCTAAAAAGGTCATCAATCAATTTGGTGGTTCAACTCATCAAACTGGACCAGGAGCAGAAGGTTGGCGTAGTGCTGTTAAGAAAGCTCTGCGTAAAAATAGATTGCCAGCAACTCCAGCATATGTTAATGCTTGGGTTCGTCAAATTCAAACCGAATCTGGTGGTAATGAACATGCCGTTCAAGGTGGATATACTGATATCAATACTCTTACAGGTGACTTAGCTAAAGGGTTGCTTCAAACTATTTCAGCAACTTTCAATGCTTATAAGTTTCCTGGTCATGGCAATATCTTTAATGGTTACGACAACATGCTTGCAGCAATTAACTATGCTAAGCATCGCTACGGTTCAGACATGCTTGCTGTTATCGGTCATGGTCATGGCTATGAAGATGGTGGCTTAATTGCTAAGCATGGCTTCTATGAAATCAGTGAAGGCAATAAGCCAGAAATGGTTGTTCCTTTAACTAATCGTGAGTTAGGTATGCAAAGAATTAATGAAGCTATCGAATTTATGAATCAGAATTTTGGTGGTGGCTTGCAAATGCCATCTTCCTTAAACAGACGAACTGCTATTGATAGTTCAATTTATTCTGATACTCAATCTAATGACTCTACGTCAGTTCAGCGTGGAGGATTCAAGGAGATGAGTGCAGAATTAGTAAATGCTATAGTTCAAGCAATTCAAATGCAAAACTTTAATAGTAATAACGGAAAACCTATTGATTTACACTTATCTGTCAAAATTGGTGATGAATCATTTGGAGAACATGCCATTAAGGGTATTAATACCATTAACCAAAAGAATGGTAGAAATATGTTAAATCTCTAGAAGGAGGAAATGAGTGATTGTATTCTTTAAAAATTTCTGGGACAGTGGTTAATCCTGCCCCGCAAACTATGCAGGTAACAATTCAAGATATTGACGCAAAAGCAACGCGTGATGCACAAGGGTTACTACATCGAGATCGAGTAGCTACTAAAAGAAAAATCACGTTAGCATTTGGTGCACTAACAGTTCCAGAATGTGCAAAGATTTTAGGAGCAGTTAAAAGTGAATTTTTTAGAGTAGATTACTTAGATCCACAAGATGGAAATATGCGGTCAGGAACATTTTATGTAGGAGATCGAACAACACCTGTTTACTCTTTTATAGATTCAGTACCTGTCTGGAAAGGCTTATCCTTTGATTTGATAGAACAGTAGGAGGTGAGAAATATTGCTAACACAGACAAAAGAAGTTAGGGATGCTTGGCGAGCATCACAACGAACACTAGATATTAAAGTGGCAGTTAATGGGAAAACTTATACCGCTACTGATATTAACAGCTTGAAATATGATTCAGGAGCTTATACTGGTGACACGTTTGCTATCGGCTCAACTTATTCAAATAGTGTTCAAATTGAGTTTTCACATTTAATAGAGAATCTAAAACTTGGTATGGAAGTTTTACCAAGTATCGGGATTAAGACGTCTAGTGGCTATGTATATGAGCCGTTGGGCGTTTTTATTATCTCTAGTGAAATCAAGATGGATCGCAATAACAATCTTACTTCCATTAGTGCAAGTGATAGATTTTGCGGGTTAGAAGGATCCTATAAATCTAAGCTGGCTTATCCAGCAAAAGTTTTAGATGTAATTGCTGAAATCTGTGAACAATCAGGAGTCAAGGCTAATGTGGATAATCTGGCTAGACTTCCACATCAAGCTGACTTACCTAGACCTATCACTGGTCAAACATATAGAAAGGCTTTAGGTTGGATTGCACAACTATATGCCGGGTATGCTACGTTCGATCGTAAAGGTTTATTTACAATTAGAACTATCGCAGAGCCTAATTATGAGTTAGATCCCAGTCAGTATGAACAAGCTGGTTTAACTAAAAATGAAGCTCCATATAGAATTAGCGGTATTCAGTGTCAAACGACAATTACCACTAAAACTAGGGATGGTGAAGATACTGATGAAACTAAGAATTATCAAGTTGGAGATACGAATGGATCTCAAATTAAGCTTGAAAACAATATTATGACGCCTGATAGGCTGACTAATATTTGGGAGCAGATTAAAGATGTTAATTTCTATCCATTTAGTTTGAATTGGTTTGGAAATCCTGCAATTGAAGCGGGAGATTGGTTAAAACTACAAGACAAGCAAGGCAATAAGTTTATTGTTCCCAACAATAGCTACACACTTGATTTTAATGGAGGACTTTCAGCAACTTCTAAGGCAGATCAAACTTCTTCCACAGACTCTGTAATAGCTTGGGAGGGAACTTTCTCTCAAACTATTAGAGAACTTCAAGATCGTAAAGCACCAGATGGAACAGTGATTTTTCCGCCTAGTGTAACTGAACCACCTACGAATGCTAAACCTAACGATGTTTGGTTCAAGCAAAATGGTAATTCAACAGAATTGTGGGTGTTTACTGAACAAGAAGATGGGACTAGAAAATGGATTAGGAGGGATTTAACTCCTGACGAGATTAAGAAACAAGTTCAAGAAGCACAAGATGGCTTGAAAGATGCTAAGAAAGAAATAGCAGATAATCTTGCTAAAGCTGATAGCGATATTGCTGAACTTAATGCAAGTATTGACAATCAGAATTCAAAGATTGATGGATTGAGTACTAGTGTAAATACTGTTGTAATTCCTAAAGTCACTGATATTACTAATCAGGTGTCTGATGTTGTCACTAAAGTAAATGAACAGAAAAATATCGTTATTGGATTGCAAAATCAAGCAACGCAACAGGGTAAGGATATATCTAAGATCACTACTGATGTTCACGGTGTTACTGTTGATTTAGCTAATCTTAATGGAGATGTAAATCAAACCAAAGCTACTGTGCAAGGCTTGCAGACCACACTAGGCAATGCTCAGGGAGATATCGCACAGATTAAGGTAGATGCCAAAAAGCTTTCTACTAGCTTGTCTGGCAAGGTTGATACTTCTACATACGCTAATTTTGTTAACGCAACTAATAGTGCATTGAATGCTAAGTTAGTGGCGAGTGATTTAAATGGATATGCTAAAACTACAGATGTTCAAGCTACGGCTAATGGCTTGCAGATAAATATCAATAGTTTAAGCGGTAAATTAGATAATTTAGTTATAGGTAATAGGAATTTAGTACGAAACTCCGGTTTTCCAAAAAATACTAATTATTGGAGTGGGCCAGCTACAACAAGGCATGATTTCTATTATTCTAGTAAACAAACTTTATTTGTTCTTAATAATTCTAGTGAGAATTTTGCTGAATCTGCTTATTTTCCGTTAGAGAGAAATACCGACTATGTGGTCAGTTTTAAAGGCTTTGCTTCAACGAATGTATCAAGTTATGATGTTTTTATTCTCGCCAGAAAATACGGTGAAAATACTAAATATACAACTGTAAAGCACCTAGTGGATGCTAAAAGGTTATCTCCAAGTAAAGTAGATTACATTAAAGATTTAATTTTTAATTCTGGAGAAAACGATGAGGCATATATCAGATTTGACAACAACGGATCATCTGATGGTAAACAAAGTGGTTTGTATTTTACAGAAGTAAAAGTTGAGCAAGGAAACAAGTCGACAGCTTGGACACCAGCTCCTGAAGACGAACAGGAGCGTATAAATGGAATAACTTCACAGTTATCTGCTCGAATAACAGCTAATAGCCAGCAATTTAGTTCTTATTATTCTAAGACTGATGTTGATCACAAAGTAAGCGGAGTGCAGAGTCAGATTACTCAGAATGCAAATAACATCAACTTAAAGGTAAACGCTGTAGGAGATCTTTCCAATATTTGCTTAAATCCAAATTTTGATGATGGTAGTACGGCAGGTTGGGAAAATATATCTAGTTCTACTGGCAATAGCATAAGTCCATCTAAATACTATGGAGGAATTAGTATACGAGATGGATTCTACGGAAATATGTTTTCGGTATCAGCTGGGGATAAATATTATTTTTCAATTTATGCATGGCAAGATCAATCATCGCATAACTTTAGTGTAGGATTTACTTATTTACAAAAAGACGGTAGCTGGAATTGGCAAAGTGCTTTAACATTTTCTCCAAGTGAAAGTGGAAGAGAAAAAACAGGAGCTATTACTATTCCTTCAAATGCAGTTAAAGCCAGAATATGGGTTCAAATTGATGCTGACTCTGATTACGGTCATTGGTGGTTCACTAATGTCAATGTGAGAAAAAATGATACTCTTGCACAAATCAACATGTCCGCCGGCACCACACTAATCCAGAATGACAAAATCTACATGGATGCAAGTTCTACTGTATTTAGTGGTAAAGCATTCATCCCTAACGCAGCGATCACTAATATTTCAGCAGATAAGATTAACGCTGGTACGCTTGACGCAGGTAGGATTAACGTAATTAATCTGAATGCGAACAATATCACCACCGGTACTATTAATGGTGCTAATTTGAAAATCAACCTGAACGATGGAGAAATACTATTTCAAAAAGGGCGCATTGCCTCTACGAATGGAAATCTAAATATTGATTTGGATAACGGGACTATGAGTGTTACAAATTATTGGGGAATGGGCGTATTTTTCCAAAACGGACAGCTTATTTTAGATGACCGAAATTCGTTAGGATTAGCGGGATCTTACTCTGATGCTAACCCTAAATATGGAATTATAAAAAGATCATATGATCTTTTTTCTTCTGGATTATATGGTATGGATTTGTTATCTCCAAATGGGGTAAGCTTAAAAACTACTAATTACGACGGAATAATTAATTCTGGCACTATGCTAGATTCTACAACTAGTGGTGCTGTTATGACAGTTGATAAAAATGGAAGTGCAACAGTAAATGCGGCCGGAACAACTCATTTAGTAGGGGGAAATAAATTCAAAAGTATCCCTAGTGATAACAGCGGAATTACTACGAATCGTCCTCATATTTGGATAGGAAACTTTAATGGCGACGTTGGAGACAGAATTGAAATAGACGCTAATTATGTTCATATGCCAACTACATATTGGAGAACTACTGGTGCAGCGCCTAATCTTCATATAGCAGACGATGGTGCTCTAGTTCGTTCAACATCAGCATCAAAATATAAAACTAACATCAAACGCAGCTATTCAACAGAGTATGGTGATAAGTTATTAAACTTGCCTACAGCTATCTGGACGGACAAAGGCCAAAAGGAAAGGTACGAAGCTGGCAAGCGACATATTAAACCTGAAAAATACTTCGGTATGATTGCAGAAGATTTAGCTGATGCAGGATTAGACCTCTTAGTTAGTCGAAATCCAAAAACACATGAAATTGAAGGTATTCAATATGAAAGAATAGCCCCTGCATTATTACCCGTGATTAAAAAATTAAAAGACAAAGTAAACAGATTGGAGAAACAAATAAATGAATAATGCAATTTCACAAAAATTAATTAACAAGTTAGCAACTAGTGAGTATAACAATGCAATTTTACAAGTGAAAATTGATGAACTCACTCAAGAAGTAAATCAATTAAAGTCAGAAAAGGAGAACAATAAAGATGTTAAAAACAAGTAAGTCAATTGCAATTTCAGGAAGATCAATGGTGGAAGATAAGCAGGTCGCTACTTTTAATGCGAATATTTATGAAACGAATACTTCCGGTGGTAGCGACAATATTAATATGATTATCACTGATCGTGATTTATATGGTGCAAATAAAGCTACAGTTAGAAAAGATTTGCAAGACTTTCAAAGTAAGGTCTGGTCTGCGCAAGATAAAGTTATGGCAACCGCTGATGAAAAGGCGAGTGAGGGATAATGAAACGCACTCATAGAATAGGAAGTAATATAAGTGATAACTTCCAACTATTTTTAATTGGGCTAGCCTTATCAGCTATGGGAATACTACTTTGGACGGATCATACATACTTCTTTTGGCCGCCGCAGTTTGCCGGGCTTATGAATGATGACGGTTTAGACGCTGTAGCTGTGGTTACTGGATTTGGGTTAATATACTACGCAGTTACAAATGAAAAGAGCAATACAGTAGCAGGAGTTTTGTTAAGCATTTCAGCAAGTTTTACGGGACTTGTTGCGTGTATTCAATTAATTCATGCTATTTTTGCAGGACAAGCACCTATGTTTTTAGGCTTTATCTTGTCCTGTTTTTTATTGGCAGAAATATTATATACGGCAAGAACTAGAGATACGCGATAAGAGGTGAAGACACTTGCATGACTTAATTCAAGATCTAATTAATCTAGCACAAGTGTTGACACCTATAATTCTTGGAGTACTAACTTGGAACTTAAATTCTAAGAAGACTAAGCATGATAGCTTAGCAGATGATAATGACAGGATAGTGAAAGAAAATAAGCGTCTTACTAAGTTGAATGCTGAAAAGGATGAAAAAATAAATAATTTATTGAAAGAGAGAAATGGAAAATGATTGAAAATTTAGAAAAAGAGCTAAAAGAGTTAAATGTCAAGTGTAGCAAATTATCAAAGTTTTTAGCCAAACAAAATAAAAAGACTTTGTCAGCTACTCAACTTGAACTCTTGAAAGAGCAAAAGCAAGCAATGGGTAAGTATGCCAAGGCTTTAAAGTTACGTATTAAAGATTTAAAGGAGGCTAAATAATGAACGTTAATCAATTACTAGATTTAGCTATCGTAGCTACATCAGTTGCAGCAGTCGTTGTTGCTTCCGTATATGCTAAACATAAAATTGCAATTGACAAGAAAGCAGCGCAAGGTGATTTACTTGCTAAGGCTGAAAAGATTGTTGCCCAATCTGTAAGTCCCCTTGTCTACCAAGCAGAAAAGAGGGGAGGAGACGGCGAAGATAAGTTAACCTTTGTCGTTCAAGGCTTGTTCTTGCTCTTAGATATGGCACACTTGCCACATCCAACAATGAGTTTCGTCAAAGGAATGGTTGAAAAGTCAGTTACAGCTATGAAACAAGCTCAATCAATTGCAGATACTGTTGATAAACCTAAGACGACCATTGTTGGCGAATTAAAGGAAGTTAACAAGTAGGAGGTAACTTATATGGAAGTAGCAAAAAGAAGTTACGGTGTAGACGTATCTAGCTATCAAGATACTAATGTAGCTAATTATTCTGGTGCTAAGTTTGCAATTGTCAAAGTATCAGAAGGCTTAGACTATCGTAATCCTAAGGCAACCAATCAAGCATCTACTGCTAAGGCTAACGGTATGATGACAATGGCTTATCACTATGCTCATTTTGGTGCTGATAGCAATAGAGCTGTTCAAGAGGGTAACTATGCAGTAAATTCTGCAAAACAAGCAGGTGTTCAGCCAGGGACTTACTTAGCTTGCGACTGGGAACAAGATGATAACAACAATACGAGAGGTGGAACAGAAGCTAGTGCAAATGCTTTGTTAGCCTTTATGGACACTGTTGCAGGAGCTGGCTATAATCCACTTTTGTATTCTGGCGCATCATTACTCAAAAATAATGTAGATACTGCTCGAATTATTGCCAAATATCCAAATTCACTTTGGGTAGCAGCATATCCATTAGGAAACGGAGTAGCAGTAACTGAACCAGACTTTGGATATTTTCCATCTATAGATGGAGTGGGCATCTGGCAATTCACGGATAACTGGAAAGGTCTAAATGTTGACGGAAACATCTCTCTAGTCGATTTAAAAGATGATGGAAAAACAGTAGCTCAAGCAGTTAAACCAAGCGTCGCTAATCCACAAGCACAATCATTTGTTGATGAATTAGGAGATACTTGGTACATGGAAAACGGCAAGTTCTACCCAAATGGTACTATTAACATTCGCTATGGTGCGAGAACTACCAGTGATATCATCGGAACTGTAACCAAGGGCGATTGTGTTAAATATGACGCATATAGTCGACACGGCGGGTACGTCTGGATTAGACAGCCAAGAGCAAATGGGTATGGTTATCTAGTATGCCGTGCAGGTAATGAAGCTTGGGGAACTTTTAAATAAAAAACAGATTCGATAGATTTTATTAATTATTTTATTGTATAATATACTAAAAATTTGTTTGCGGTTTTATTGACATTTAATATTTATTTTGTGTATTATAATAATGCAGTAAAGATGTACTGTATACTCATAGGATCGAATTAACGTTTAAGCGATATGTAATATCGTCGACTATGGGGCCGCCTTTGGGCGGCTTTTTTTTTGGAGTTTGTATGGAATTATATATTTATTCAGATGAATCAGGTGTTTTTGACAAAGAACATAACCCAATTTTCGTTTTTGGAGGGATAATGTTCTTCTCAAAACATGAAAAGGATATAGCAGGAAGAAAATATAGATCAGTGGAACGCGTTATTAGAAAAATTGAAAATAAATCATATGGTGAAGAAATAAAAGCTACAACTATTAGTCGAAAAAACAAAAATAAAATTTATCGTTCTTTAAATCGGTATGAAAAATTTGGTGTAGTTATTCACGAACGTAGAATTATGAACAAAATTTTTGATGAAAAGAAATCTAAACAGCGATACTTAGATTATGCGTATAAAATTTGTTTAAAAAGGAAATTTCAAGATTTAATAACTAAAAATAAAATAAATCCTGACGATATAACTGCAATTCATATATTTGCTGATGAACATACAACTGCTACGAATGGGAGATATGAGTTACAGCAATCCCTGGAGAAAGAATTTAAATATGGTACATTTAACTTCAATTATTCCAAATTCTTTGAACCTATTTTTCCAAATCTATCTTGTATAGATGTTCAATATTGTAATTCTGAGAAAATAATTCTAATAAGAGCCGCAGATATTATTGCAAATAAATTGTATCGCAAAGTACTTATTAACGATGAATATAGTTTACTGAATCATCATAATTTTAAAATATCTTATTTGCCTTAAAAACCACTCTGGAGGATAAAACCTCTGGAGTGGCTTTTTTGTGTTATACTTAACTCACAACCGAAGTTAAAGATTCTTTCAATGAATTTAAAAAGCATTACCTGATAGCAACAAAAGGTAATGCTTTTTAATTCAAATAGTGAAAAGTGATGCACAAATGATGTACAAAATAAATAAAAAAGTTGATGCAATGCACTTTGAAGCAAGGATTATATGAACACCCAAATCACTGATATGACGCTCCGCATGGGGCGTCTTTTTTTTGTGCAATTTTTCTTCTTTTTGATATAGACCAATTACAAATAAAACTTCTTGACCAATTTTTAATATAGGGTTATTATTGCTCATATGACAACAAATAAAAGATAGTCCATTTATTTAAAATGAACTATACCAAAGGAGAAAAATGTATGTGTGGAATTGTTGGTGTTGTTGGAAAACCTGCAAGAGATATTATTTTAAATGGTCTGACTAACTTAGAGTATCGTGGTTACGATTCAGCAGGTATGTATTTAAATGATCTTAATGGCAATGAATATTTAACTAAGGCAGTTGGTAGAATTTCTAACTTAAAAGAAAAGTTAACTCCAGATGAACAAGGCTTAGTTGGAATTGGTCATACTCGCTGGGCAACTCATGGTAAGCCAACAGTTGATAATGCTCACCCTCATTTTGATGAAACTAAGCGTTTTTACTTGGTTCATAATGGTGTAATTGAAAATTATGTGGAGTTAAAAGAAAAATATTTACAAGGTGTTAAGTTCCATTCAAATACTGATACTGAAGTGGTTGTTCAATTAATTGGTAAAATTGCACGTGAAAAGAATTTAGACGGTTTTTCTGCATTTAAAGAAGCTTTGAAGTTAGTGAAGGGCTCATACGCTTTTCTTTTGGTTGATAATACTGAACCAGACCATGTTTTTATTGCAAAAAATAAGTCACCAATGATGCTCGGTCTTGGAGATGGATTTAATATTATTGCTTCTGATGCAATCTCTGTTTTAGATCAAACTAAGACTTTTGTTGATTTACAAGATGGTGACGTAGGTGACATTACCAAGGATTCTTACACAATTGAAACTGTTGACGGTAAAAAAGTTGAACGTAAACCTCACGTATTAGATATTGATCCAAATGCTGCTTCAAAAGGCACCTATGAATTCTATATGCTAAAAGAAATCGATGAGCAACCAAGCGTTATGCGTAAAATTTCTCAAACTTATTTTGATGAAAATGGTGACGTTAAGGTTGAGCCTCAAATCATTGATGCTCTTTCTAAAGCAGATCGAATTTACATTTATGCAGCAGGTACTAGTTACCATGCTGGATTAGTAGGAAAGACGCTTTTAGAACACTACACAGGTATTCCAACAGAAGTTGGTTTAGCTTCAGAAGCTGGCTATCATTTCCCAATGCTGAGTAAAAAGCCATTCTTTATTTTTCTAACTCAATCTGGTGAAACCGCTGATTCACGCGTTGTTTTAAAAGAAGTTAATAAGCGTAATATTCCAAGTTTAACCATTACTAACGTAGAGGGTTCAACTTTATCAAGAGAAGCAGACTACACTATGCTGCTCGAAGCAGGTCCTGAAATTGCCGTTGCATCTACTAAAGCCTATACTGCTCAAATTGCTGTTCAAGCAGTACTTGCTAAAGCTTTGGGTGAAGCACTTAATAATCAAGATGCAAAAGACTGGAACTTAAAGCATGATTTGGCCATTGCAGCTGAAGGGATGCAACAGCTTGTTGACAGCAAGGAAAGTTTAAAAGAAATTGCTGACAAGTACTTAATTAAGTCACGCAATGCCTTCTATATTGGACGCGGAATTGACTATGCTGTTGCCTTAGAAGGAGCATTGAAGCTTAAGGAAGTTTCATACATTCAAACTGAAGGTTTTGCTGCAGCTGAATTAAAGCATGGAACTATTTCTCTTATAGAAAAAGGCACTCCAGTTATTGCTTTAATTAATGATCCAGCAACTGCCGATTTAACTCGTGGTAACATTCAAGAAGTTGTTTCTCGCGGAGCTAATATTATTACAATTGTTGGTAAGGACTTCGCTAGAGAGGGCGACGATGTAGTATTACCAGAAATTAACTACTATATGTCTGCGCTTTTAACTGTTGTACCGGCACAGCTGCTTGCATATTACGCTTCTAAAGATAAGGGATTAGACGTTGATAAGCCACGTAACTTAGCTAAGAGTGTGACTGTTGAATAAAATTTAAATAAGTTAGTAAAATAGCGAATTAGTGATCTTGAAAGTGACTAATTTGCTATTTTTAATTGAATGTTTTTTCGAAAATTGATTTAAAATAAGGATAGTTAATAATCAGTGAGGATACTTATGCTATCAAAAATATCAATTTTACTTACAAATCACCAGCTTACATTAAAAGATATTTCTCAAAATCAACATTTGGCAGAACAAGATTTAAGAAAAGCACTCGACGAAAATACTGATAATTGGTCCAGTTCGGTCTTATCAGCTTTGTCGTCATCTTTGAATATGCGACCTGGAGATTTATTAGAATTACTTGATCCGGTTTATTCTTTAAAGATTAATGATCATAGCCAAATGATTCAAGGAATCTATATTGAAGATCCTGAAATTTATGAACAAATTCGCTTTGTGGTAGAAAGTGAGCATTTAGAAGGTTGGCAACCTGATGAAGAGGATATTTTAAGATTGCTTGATGAAGCACTTAATCCATCTCCTACATTCCAAACTGAAATAAGTCAGATCTGGGGTGAGGAAGATGATTGAGGAGAGAAAAGATACAGAATGGTATCGCAGAAAATTTCTTTATCCCAATGGAACACTTAAAAATAAACTTAATATTAAGGATGCAGCAGAATTAGCGCAAAAAGAATACTTAGGTTCAGCTGTGCGCGCGTTAGCTTTTTTGAGGAAGAATAAACAGATTACTAGCGTTGAAGACTTGAAGAAAATTCATAAAATTATGTTTGGTTGGCTTTATGATTGGGCAGGACAAATTCGAGATTATGAGCTGATTAAAGGAGATACTGAGTTTTTAGAATATACTCGAATTAAGTTTGGAATTGAAGAGATAGATGAGAAAATGAGGCAATTGGCTAGTCAAAAAGAACTTGCCAACACCGATTATGCCTTTTTGCTTGATCGCTTAAATTATCTTCATCCCTTTAGGGAAGGAAATGGTAGGAGTAGCAAGTTGTTTTTACAAGCTTTTGCTGCAAATCATGGTCAAGTTATTGATTATCCGCGGTCAAATAAAGAATTGATTATTGCTCAAAATAATGCAGATATTAACCAAATTGCTAGATTAATTAAGGTCAAGTCCAAATCCAAGAGAATTAAGTGTTAAATAAAAAGGCATCCCAATGATGGTTTTTCGTCATTAGAATGCCTTTTTAATTGAACAGAAAACTAATTCTCGATAATTTATTTTCTTTAACCCAACTCCAGCAAAGATGTAATAAGTAAGCAGAAGCAAAAGATAGACACCAAGTAAAAATCCATGTTCCAAAGAAAGTTAAAAAGGGATGATAGTGAGCATGAAGCGACATGTTTAGACCGCGCCAAACTAATTGGTTCCAGAATACATTAGAAAGATACGCACGGTAGGCGTAAATAGCCAGAAAATGAAAAACTTTTAAACTAGTTTGAGAATTTTTCTTTACTTGATGTAAGCAAAATGCAGCAATAAGAGCAATTACTGCTAAAGAGTATAGTGTCATGGAAGGTTTATAATATGGAGCATTATTAAAATTAATGGGGTGGCCAAAATCTTGCAGTTCAATATTGGTCCAAATAAAGCAAATAATAAAAATAATACTAAGTAGCCACCAAAAATTAGTTAAAAATGCGTTGACATAATCGCGTAATTGCCATGCTAAAACTCCATAGACGCCATAGATAAAGAAAGAGATAAAAATTCTATCCAGTAAATACCAGTCATTTTGATGGATGCCATGAAAGACATAGGTATCGTAAAACCAAAGCCAAGTGAAATAAAGGATAAATGTGGCAATTGCAATTATTATTCCACGTTTAGTATTCGTCCCTACATAGCGACTAATCGCCCAAAAGAGTGGCATTAGGGTGATAAATTGTAGCATCATCGTGTTATACCAAAGGTGCGGTGCCGCATTTCCGTTAATGAATTGCCAACAAAAAGTTGGAAAATTATAGTATTTATTTACTTGTTGTTCCCAGGGCATTTCTAATAAATAGATTGAGGTCCACCAAATGGTCGGTACAAATAAATTAGACCAATTACTGCGAAAATATTTCCGATAAGAAAAATGTTTTTTTAAATCATAAGTTCTAATAGTTGTATATAAGATTCCAAAAATAAAAGCAGGGGCGGTATATTTTATTAGGTTATATAGAAAGCCAAAAACATCTTGAGTATGTGTTGGTTGCTTAATATCCATAACTAAGGCCATAATTGGTTGCGCCATAACTGCAGTACATGCAAAGACCTTAAGATAGTCGCCAATATCAGCTATTCTAAATGATAAAAATTGATATTTTTTCATAAATTAGTCCTCTCATGAGTAGAGTCTAAAAGCTAATTCTTAATATATGCATCTTTTTGAAAAAAGACAAGATGTCTATAATTAGGCACTTAACAATTATTAAAATTTGAACTAGGATATAGGTGACTGATCGAAACTTCTCCTCCTAAGAAGTGTAGAATAATAAAGAAAGCCCTGTAGCAGTAGTGCTATAGGACTTTTATTTGTGGCTATTAAACTTAAAAAGGGACAGAAAAGGGACAGTTTTATTCAAAATTTTGTATAGCTTCATCGAATTCTAAGTGTTGTTTATGGGTAACGTGTAAATAAATTTTTCTTGTAATATCAGAATTGGCATGACCAACTCTATCGGTAATTAAACTTAATGGATATCCTTCCTCTGCAAGTTTGGAAACGTGAGTATGACGGAAGATATGTGAAGTAGCTTTCTTCTTCCACTTCTGTTCATTTACAAACTCTCTTAGAAATCTACTTACAGCTGATGTATTTATCGGTCCATTAGTATTACTGTATTTATTATGAAATAGGAAATCATTAGAGTTTTGTCCCTTAGAAAACTCTTTATATATCACAACTGCTTCTTTAGGCAAAACAATAGTTCGTTGGCTAGAGGATGTTTTGGTAAACTCTTGTCTTTCATTCCGATGTCCTTCAGTACTAATTAAAGTGCCTGAAATATTAACATACCATAGCTTTGTTTCTTTATCTTGAAATATATTCTTTACGAGCAACCCACATCCTTCTCCTACACGCATACCAGTAAGGTATAGCATTTTGAATAAAGCATAAAAATCAGTTCTCTTTTTTTCTAAACAATGGTTAAATAATTTGCTCAGTTCTTTATCGGTAAGATACCAGTTTTCTACTCGATCTTGCTTCTTAGCACGTTCATTTTTAAAATTAATTTTTACTTTTAAAGCTGGATTCTTTTTTGCATACCCAAATTGAATTGCAAAATCAAAAAGTTTTGTAAAAACCACATGATATTTATGTGCAGTAGCATTAGATAATTCATCTTTATAAAGAAGATTATTAATGTATGTATTAAGTTCAATAGTAGTAATAGAATCAGCCGATCTTTTTCCGAAAGTCCTAGAAATTTTACTAAGGCAAGCAAAGTAAGTATCTAAAGTTTTAGGTGCTAAGCCCTGATTAGACATATTAGTTTGTAAATCTTCAATAAGTTTATCCATCGTAATTTGTTTAATAGATTGAATATTTAACTTATCTTGGATCATCTTTTTGACTTTCACATCAGCTAAATTTCGAGCCTTAGCAGTGTTTTTAGTAATTGTGGTAGAACTCTTATGTACACCCAGGAAAGAGGGATCAGTATACCTAATTGAGTATTTAAATTTGCCATTTTTTAAAGGCTCTACTTGAGGAGTATAATATTTAACCATTTGATTTTTACCTCCATTTTGCTAAAATAGGGTAGACGAAAGGCGTTGAGTTACCAGCTCAACTTTTCATCTAGCATATATATGTGTTTGCTTTGAACATTGGTCAGAGTGATGACCGACCCGTGAAGTGTTATCAGCGCTTTGCGGGTCTTTTTTTATTGCTTGGCTTGGTGGATATTAGACTGTAGCATATAATTTTGAATAGCGGTACGGTAATTAAAATTCTGCTAGAATATGAGTTAGGATCACGTGTGCCCAATTTTGGGCTAGGCTTGTAAGATAATTAATATCTTGCGAGTCTTTTTTATTATTAAGCTGCGCGATCGGGACGAGCGCGCAGCTAGGGCGCCCGCGGTCAGATTATCTCTTGTTGATTTCGTGAATCAAAAGAAGTAAGATGATTAATGTAATGATTGTTTGGTTCATGTTTGTCACCTCCGAGTGACATGGGCACAGCTTGCTGTGCTAAACTCAGGAGAGTGACATAACATGAAAGAGCGGGCGCCCTAAGAGCTTTTAACTTTCAGGGATGCCTGCTTTTTTTATTTCAGCTTTTATAGTCGCCAGCCGTTTAGACTAAGTTTAATTTATTTACTTAAAAAATCAGCATTGAGTTCTGCTTGATTACAAATAAACTCTTTTTCATCAGGATAAAGTTCAAGATATCTTTTAATGTAAAAACTAATACCACCACTTAGCTCATTGTATGCGGTTCGATCTTGTGAAAATTCTAATGTATTAATTAATGTACCTAGACGACTTTGACCTTTACCATTTCTATAATCAGCTGGTGAAATTTTAAGAAGACCATGGATTATAGGATTATATGGAATTGCATGCTTTTTAGAAAAATGATTATAGATTCGTCCACCATGTGCTGATGTGTTTCTATAACCCGTTTTACATATCAAACCCAACATGAATAGCTTTACCCAGAATACGACCTGGATTATCTTCGTTTAAGATGATCGGGTCGTATTTTGTGTTTATAGGATAGGGCGGTTTTTATTTTGGTTAGAGAATTCATATTAGAGAGCCTTTTTGTAATAAAAAAAGCCCTCTATTCAATTAGAATAGAAGGCTAAAGGGACTATATCCCACGTAAAAATGTTTAAGGAGCTTAATCTCCAAGTACCTATATTATTACATATTCTTTCCTTCTATTCAAGTTATTTGGAAATGTATAATTTCATTAGTTCATCACTTATTGCTTTCATTTGCTGACTAGTTAAGCAAATATTGCCTGATGGATCGTAATTATTTATTTTGTGAATGCGTAGTTTACTAATAGTAGTTATGTCAGTAAGACGAACAAAACTATTTTTATTATATTTTTGATACATATCAGTAACTTTTTGAAGCTTAAAGAATTCTTTTGTAAATTTGTTTTGTATTGCCATAAATGAATCATGCTGTTTATCTGTTTTATCATTTTGTACTTTGAATTCTTTATTATCTTTTACATGGATAATTCCATTATCGTCTAGCCATGTTTGTTCTCTTAAATCAAGTAATGCGTTATTTAAATTTTCTCTCTTGGTTATAAGTTCTTTTTGCATTAACTTCATTGAATCAAATTGCTTATTAAGAAATGAAAGTGTTTGATTAAATATCTCTTTACCCAATGAGAATCTATTTGTTCCATTTTTTGAAGTTAATGGAACAACTGTTAAGGTCCGCTTTCGTGGACTGTCTCTTTTATCTAAAGTAAATAATTGAAAAATATGTTCAAAAGTAATTCCAGCCTTGAATTTGTCTTCTGAATCTAATGGATTAGCTAAAAAACAATCTTTATAGCCATTAATAATTTCATAATAGCCGTAACTCAATAAATCTTTTTTGGCTGCTTCTTTATTTTGAAATAACAGACCACGTTGTTCTAGTAATTCTATTTGTTTATCAATAGTTAAAAAAGGTTTGGTATTCATTTTAATTCTCCAACACAAAAAGGACATGTGTCAAAACACATGTCCTTTTTGGTACGACCGCACAGCGGTCACTTAAATTGATTAACTAAATCTTATCAGGTAAAAGGGCAATGTGTCAATCAAAAATGTATTTTTTTATACATTTTTGTAACTAGTAAGTTGAATTGTATTCTTTTTATACAATTTCCTAATAGTCTAAAAAGAAAATAATTTTTCTTTTCATTTTCATTCTCCATGACCGTCCGAAAGGGCGGCTTTTATTTTGCAGATAAATATGTATCAATAAGGTAGTAATGCTTTTTAGGGATGCTTGCTTTTTTTAATACGAAAAACACCTCATGGAATATCTACCATGAGGTGTTTTAACGACCCGTGTACTTTACAGGCATTTCAGCTATATCCTAATGGTAAATATAAAAACATAAATTTTCAATAATGATTACTTGGTTTTCCTATGTTATCGTCTTTGAAAAGTAGCAATTTTGTCATTTTAATAGTGCAACCTGATATAATTTTCTTGAGGTGAGAAGATGAATCATAAAAGTACCACACCTAAAATCTCTGAATTATTTTCGAAAAACGTAGATTTGAAACGTCAATTAAGAACAGCGAGAGAATTACAAAAAAATAAAGTAATAGACTTAAATGTTCAAAAAGTGATAAAAGTTACTTATCGAGTCGGATTAGGAACAAAGGATGATCCGGTAAGAGAAATCAATTCTTATTGGGATGAAAATGGAAATCATTTATTTGATTTATGATTTCTGCATATAATTTCCTGAGGTGAAAATTATGAAAATTACAAAGGCAATTGAGTTAGCCATGAAAGATGGCAAAGGCATTTCACGATCATCGAAACAACCAATGGCGACAACTATTATTCCAACTAATACTATTAGCTGCTGCTTAGTAGTACCTTTTAAAGGTAGTATTGCAGTAAAACGGTGGGAGCCAACAGCAGAGGATCTATTAGCTACGGATTGGGAAGTTTCGGGATAAGATTTTTAATTTTATTAGCTAAATCCAAAAAATCATTAAAATTGTCTCTAAATCTATGGTCATACCATTCTAGTGATTTATTGCTTAATGTAATATCAACTGCAACGTTGCTTCCATAATTGCAATTGATAAAGCCATTATGCTGTAATTCATTTAGAAAAGTATTTACATCTTCTAGATCATAGGAAGACATAAAGTCTTTCTTTGTATCCCAAGCTGTTCTATTAATATAAATCGCTTGATGTTTAGCTTTACCATATTTAATTTGGAGATGATATTTTTTAAGCATTTGTGTTAACAAATACTGTGAATTTTTTGTTAGATCTTTAAATTCTTTATTCATATGTTCATTATTCCGCCTTACATATCAAACCCAACATGAACAGCTTTACCCAGAATACGACCTGGATTATCTTCGTTTAAGATGATCGGGTCGTATTTTGTATTTATAGGATAGAGAAATACATCTTTCCCGACATGCTTAACCTTTTTCAATGTTGCTCTGGTGTCATCGTCGACTTGAACAGCAGCAATTTCATCGTCTTCAACAGTAGGCTGCTTATGGATAAGAACAAGAGCACCGTCTGGAATAAGTGGTTCCATCGAATCACCTTGGCATCTTAGTGCAAAAAGTTCATCTTTTTTCGGTTCTTCTTCAAATAATTCATAAGTGTAGCCCTCAATGTTCTGTTCGGCCAAGATAGGTTCACCGCATGCGATTGTTCCTATAATAGGAACTCGAACGTAATGCATCCCTGATGTGTCGATAGAATTGGAGGGAGTAGGTTCTGAATCTAGTTCAAAAGAATATCTTGGATCTATATCACTTTTTTTAACATTTAATGCTAAAGCGAGTTTTTCCAAGTTTCCAGCATTAGGAGTAGATTTTTCTCGAAGATAACCGGATAACGTTGTAAGAGGTATACCAGCTTTTCTGGCTAATTCAGATTGTGTCATTCCATGCATATATTCTTTTAAATTAGCAGATATTAACTTTCGAGCGGCTTGTTCGAAAGCTGATAATTTATTTCTCGGCATTATTTAGCCTCCTTTCTCTAACTGATCTTAAAACTAAACTTTTAAGATTAATTGAGTTTATGCCTATATTATAATAGAAATTTCGTAGTTGTGTTCATTTTTATACAAAAATACTAGTTTATTAGTTGACATTACGAATAAACTAGTATAATATAAAATCGAACTTGAACGAGAGGAGGAAATATATGAGTCAAAAAGATGTGAAACTTACGCTCGAAGCGGCTCGAATAAATGCAGGATATACACAGGCTCAAGCTGCGAATGCACTAGGACTAAAGTCGACAACACTTGCAGGTTGGGAAAAGGATAGCACTAGATTGTCATATATAGAAGCACATAGATTAGCTAAGTTATATGGAATAACTCCTGATTTGCTTTTTTTTGGCAAAAAATACGACTTTATTAGTAGAATGAAGAAAGAGAGAAAGTAATGAATAATCAATTGAAAGTTCTAGGTACAAAACATATCGGTAAGATTACATTCACTGGAATTGAGGGTGGATTTGGACCAGGTAAGAAAGCAATTTTAGCAAAAGACACTGCTAGAATTCATAATCAGCCAGTTGGAGAAATCAATAGAAGAATCAATAACAATCGTAAGTGGTTTAAAGACGGTGTCGATATTATTGACCTGAAATCCGTTATGGCTCAAAACCATAACGAAATTGGATTTACCCAAAATGCTTGGAATCGTGCTAAGAACATCTATCTCTTATCCGAGCGTGGATATGCCAAGCTTTTAAAAATTCTTGACGACGATAAAGCTTGGGAAATCTATGACGAATTAGTAGATAACTACTTCAACATGCGAGTAGCAATTAAAGAAAGTAAACCAGCGCTTGTTAACCAAGAACGCCTAAAAATCATGAAAGATAATTCTGCTACTAGAAAAGCAAATATTCTGTACAAGATTGCAATGGCAACCGAATCGAATAGCTCAAAAGAAACTTTGCTGGCAGAAGCAGCTGAAGTTTTGACTGGCAAAAAGACTATTCCAGTTATGGAAATCAAATATTATAGTGCAGAAAAAGTTGGAGAAAAGTTAAACATTAGTGGTCAAAAAGTAGGTCGAATTGCTAATAAGTTAGGTATTAAAGCAAATCAGCCAGGACAAAATAAGTATGGTCGTTGGGCTAATAGCAAGTCTAAATATTCTAGTAAAGAAGTTCCTCAATGGCTTTATACCGATGAAGGGATGAAAGCAGTTAAGAATGAATTGGAGAAATAATTATGAACTACGAAAATGTTAAAGATGCACTTAAAGAATTAGTTGCTTTGAATAGCCCTGGTACAACTTTTGGCAAAGTTTCATCAATTATTGATTCACGTAAAGATAAATAAGCAGGAAGGAGTGTTCGATATGGATGAAACAATGATTGAAATTAATGCCGTGATTGATCAATTAGCATCTAAATTAATTCAAAAAGATGAATTTGATTACGACATTAAAGATGCACTTATTTCAATGCTAGAAGCAAAGGAAAATTATTCACTAGCATTAAAAAAAGCCAAAACTAGAAAATAATCTAGTTTTGACTAGTCAAGATTAATGATTAGATGATTTCACCTGGCTTAAAACACGCTTATAAATTCTAAAATACTCAGTTACCGCAGACAACGAAGTATTAGAAGTATTTTTCTTTTGAGCACTTGCTACAGCCAAGGCAACAGCTATATCATGAGCGATTTGTTCATCTGTCATAAAATTCACCTCCATTTACAGGATGAATTAATTATATCTCATAGAAAGGAATGCTTATTATGGTAAATAATCTTCAATTATTTAAGTTTGAAGGGAAAGAAGTTAGAACTTTAAAAATTAATGATGAACCATATTTTGTAGGGAAAGATGTGGCAACCATTCTTGGATATGCAAAGGCGGCTAATGCAATTAGTCAACATGTAGATGATGAAGATAAAGGGGTCACTAAAATGATGACCCCTGGGGGAAATCAAAATATTCAAATTATTAACGAATCAGGGATGTACAGTCTCATCTTAAGTAGCAAACTTCCAAATGCTAAGAAGTTTAAGCACTGGGTAACAAGCGAAGTTCTTCCAGCTATTCGAAAGAATGGATCATATCAATTACCGCAAACACCAGAAGAACGTTTGAAACTAGCAATGGAAGCTACCATTCATTTGGACGAGCGAATGACTAACGTAGAAAAAGATGTTGATTTTATTAAAAATACGTCTGAAATTGACTCAAACCAACGATTTAAACTGCGAAAAGCAAGAGATAGAAAATCGGTAGAAGTTTGCGGTGGTAAGAAGAGCAATTTTTACAAAGATAAAAATAAAAGACGCAAAGTTTTTCGTCAGTTAGAGCATGATTTCAAAGATTCGTTTGTAATTTCAAGATATGAGGATTTATCAAAGAAAGACTTTGATAGAGCAATTAATTTCATCAGTAATTGGTATCCATCATATCCGCTACAACAAGATATTCAACAAATGAATGCACAGACTGATTTAAACCTATAACCGATGTAGGAATTGGAGAAATAATTATGAACTACGAAAATGTTAAAGATGCACTTAAGGAATTAGTCGCTTTGAATAGCCCTGGTACAACGTTTAGCAAAGTTTCAACAATTGCTGATTCAGGGGTAAAGACTGGAGAACGAAAGTTTGAAGTAAAGGATCTTCAAGAATCTAATTATGAATTGTTAGCCAATGTGTGTGACTTACTTGGTATGAATAACATTTATCTTGATGATGAGGAAGAGTAAATTGGGGACAAAATAAAAAGCAGATCTATTTAGATCTGCTACACATTGAAGTTACCGATAACGTCAGCAATATTAGTTGGCTTGACTTTGGTTGCGAAGGATGAGGCAGATGGCATTTCCTTATTAAAGTTAAATGTCATTGCGCTCATTCCCTTCATATTATCAAACTTAGTATTAATCTTAGTTGCTAAATGATTTTGTTCATGTAAGTTTTTAGCAATTTGTGCAGTGTTAATACCTTCAAACTTAAATGCTGGTTTCTTCAATTTGTTACCGCTAAAGCTTTTTATCCTTAGCCTCTACAAGTTTCCTAGTAGTTCAGCATATATGTTCAACTCAAAGAGTTGCTGGGTGCTCGTGGGTTAAAAAAATAAACCTATGCGTTGCACTTTCTTCAAATTAGAAGCTTAGCTCAGAGTTGCCATGCCCTATGGTTTAGGTTTTCTCTGAATTCACCCAGTACAAAAGATGACTCACATCATCAACGGGCAGCTGAAAATAGTATGACACAGTATATTGTGGGAACAGAAGTGTGAGATACAAAATATGTGGAATGAAATTGAAAAAATCTTAAAAGAAAAACATATGTCAATATATCGTTTAGCTAAAGAAAGTGGAGTTAACGAGAATACATTACGCAATTATAAAAAGAACTATTCGAATCCTGACGGTGTTGATCCGAGTTTTAAAAATATATGCAAGATTGCTGATGCTTTGAATGTTTCTCTTGATGATTTAAGAGACAAAGAAAAGTAACAGGCAAGATACATTATTAATAAGTTTTTGAGGGATGAGGAAGAGTAAATGAAATATTATGAACTCCGTTCACGATCGTACGGAATTAGTAAGCCAAATATGATAGTTAAGGAAGTAGTCGTACTTTTAAAAAGCCATCATTTAAATTATGAAGAGGCAAAAAAGACTCTCGATGATGCAAACCAAGTACTTTTAAATTATTTGCTTGATGATACAAAGCTTTAATAGAAGATGAGGTAAGAGGCGATGGAAGAAAAGAATGATATTTCGATTTTAAATTAATTGAGAAAAATATAGGCAAAATAAAAGCTTCACATAATTTTGAAGCAAAAAGTTTTTACATTTCTACAATTGAAAAATTATGTGAAGCGTATGATCAGCAAATTAGTGCTGAATTAATGAATTTTCGAGAAGAAAAGCCATTGGTTAGGAAACCAATGACTAAAGAACAGTATGATGACTTCTTTAAAAATACTGGGATTTTACCCAATCAGCCAAAAGAGAGATGAACAAAGTATGGATATAAGAAGTGCAATAATTCAAGCAAAAAAGTTTGGCGGAGTAATCAAACGAGATGGAACATATTTTTATCCAACTGACGATTTTGGAAGAACAATTATTTACAACGAATATGGGAAAATTATCTCTCCTGGCTGGGAACCATGTCTTGAAGAGTTAATAGCTTCTGATTGGGAAGTAAGTTTATTAAAAATTAAGAAACCAACCAAAACAGAATTAAGCAAGTGGAGAAAAGAACTAATTGAAAATCTAAAAAAGAAGCCTAATTAAGGCTTCTGGATCAATTATTTAGGGAAGTTATCGTGAATGTTTATACCACTAATTGTGTTGCTTCCATATATAAGTGAAATATATCCTGATTTTTCTAGTGAATTAAGTGTTTCACCAAATGATTCAGGATCTAATTTAGAATCAAGCAATATTTCTCTAACTTCATATGTAGTAGTTGGACGTTTAGAAGAAATATGCAATTTAATTGCTTGAACTAATTTATCAACGTTATCCATTAAATCATCTCCCTATTATCAGATGATTTCAGTTTAGCAGAAAGAGAGGTGAATAGTGATGGAAGAGAAGGATAAAGAAAAACAGCCATCAATTAAGATGACTGCTAATGGAATTAAATATGACAGTAAATTTCATCACGTTGTCATATCTAAGAATGGAAAAATCAAAGTTGAGCCAAAACTAGCTAAATTTAACAAAAAGGAAAGTAAAGAATGATTGAACTAGCAGTAGTAGCAATGTGGGTAGTGGGATTAATAATTATAACTTTGATGAGTTATGAGAAAACAAAAAACACCACATTGAATATAGTATCGGTAATTTTAATTCTCATAATTACAACAATTATTGTTGCTTCTTTAAGTCATAGTTAAATGCTTTCAAGGTAGCAAGAACAGACTCATTAGCTGTTTTAAAATCGTTTCGATCAGCCCCATATTCACCAGCTTTAGCGATTTTTGACAAAGTATCGTTAACTAATTTTTTCTCTTCTGAATTACAAATTGGTAATACTTGACTAGCTGATTTTTGCGCTTGTCTTAGATTGTTTATGTCACCGAATTGGTTAAGGCAAGAAGCTAAATCGCCTAGAAAATTAGAAATTAAATTATTTTTGAAATCTTGCATAGCTTGATTTCTCTTAAGTTTTTCATTTTCTTGCGCAAACTTTTGCTTGGTCAATTCTAACTCTTTAACAGTTTTGTTATTACTTCGATTATTCAGAAAAGTAACAACAGAGGCTACTACAGCAACAATGATGCTACCAATTTGACTAATTAATGCCCAGTTCATTTAACTATATACTCCTTATTAATTCTATTGAAATTATAGCAGAAAGCGAGGTGAGCAGGGATGGAAGAAAAGAAAATTAGCATCGATAAAGAAATATTAAAAACGATAGAACATACTGCTAAGATTGCTGCAATGACTGGTAGCAATAAGAATTACGGAATTTACATTAGTACAATTTCAAGCTTATCAAATATTCTTACTGTTTTAAGCAATTTAGAAAAAGAACCACCATCTAAAATCAAAATTTATGGCAGCAATCAGACAGCAACAGCATTTGAAGATAAGGGAGATGAAGAAAATGAAGAAAATGAATGATATTTTAACGCCTAAAGAGATTCAAAAGAAGTACGGCTGGTCATACTCAACGTGGCGCAGAAGACGCGAGGAGTGTCAAATTTCGCCATATAAAGATGCAATCGTAATTGAGAGCCAGCGAAGATGTCATGTTAAAGCAGAAAGATTTGAAGAGTTTCTAGACTGGAATTCACAAAATATCTATAACAAAAAATTTGGCTTAGCTTAAGGAGTTAATTATGAAAAAGAAAAAAGACTATTTACAGAATATTTTTGTAATTGAGCTGCTAGGAGTAAGTGCATTCTTAATCAGCTACATTAGTTACTTGATTTGGAACGCAATTTTATAGGAGAAAATAAAATGGATGAAGAATTTATCAATGAATTACGTAATTACACGTTGAAGCAATGAAAGAAGAGAAGTCTCCAGTTTTAATCAGTAAGCTAGTTGCTGAACTTATGGAGTTACAAAGGTAGGAGGGACGAAATGCTTAGTGTGAAGACAATGAATAAGCTTGTTCTAAACTCTAATGTTTATCAAATAAAGCAGCCGATTCAAAAAGATAGATATACAGTGCTGTTTGAAAAAGAGTTAGAAAAAAGCCCATCGCTAACGGTAATTAGTGATGGACTTACAAAAAATGAATTTCATATTGATTATAGCATGTGCACTATCAGGCGGTGAACAAGATGGTACGGATTAAAAAGGTTTATGACAAAAATTATACCGTTATTGGAAACACTTCTATAAATGATAGCGGGTTGTATTTAGCAGATAAGGGAATGCTTGAATACTTATGGTCAAAGCCTGACGATTGGGATTTCTATGCAAGAGAAGTAGCAAAGCATCAGAAGGACGGAATAGATGGAGTGAATTCTGCATTACGTCACTTAGAAGAAAATGGTTATTTATATAGAGGTCGGGTTAGAAATGAAAAAGGACAGCTTAAAGGAAGCAAGTGGCTTTTATCAGAAACTCCAAAAAAAGAATGGAGTGAATATTATCAAAAGAAATGCGAAAAAAGAAAGAAAAAGCCTAAAGTGGAAAAACCAATACAGGCTAAGCCTAAACAGGCTGAACCTAAACAGGAAAATCCAGGACTACTAAATACTAACCAAACTAAATACTCACCTAACAAAATAAAGAACTTTACTAAATCTCTCTCTAAAGAAGAGAGGGAGAAAGATAAAAATCTAATTGATATATTAATCAATCATTTAAATAATACTGCTGAATTGTGGCACAGAGAACCAATTACTTTTTCTGAGAATGAATACAGTAAGTTAATTAAAGCAGTGCATGGTAAAGATCCAAGATTACTAAAAGACATTGCTGAGAAAACAGTGATTAACAGCGAACAGTATCCACAAGGCTATTTGCTGAACTGTATCAAGAATTTGCCAGATATGAAAGAAGAGAGTGCATATGTGTGGGAAAAAGCTGAATAAATAAAATCATCAAAGGCATCATGAAAGCAGGTAGCAAAATGGAGAAATATATTTATAGCAAATCATGGTATGGACGTCGAATAGTAGTTAAGCAGCTTGCTTACAAGGATATAGGACCATATTTTGCCGGATATATCGAATTAAAGAAAGACGATCCTAAAGATTGGAGAAGACATGCCAGAATAGGAGATTTTGACTACTTTTATGGAGTTGATCCTTTTACTTCATTTCCAGGATGCCCTACATTTGCTGGATATCTATTAGATGATGAACATCATATCTACGTTGGATTTGATACGCAAGAATTTGCAGCTGCATACAATCGGAATGATTGCATTGAAATTTTAAAAAAGGTAGCAAAAAAATTAGCATCCCTCAATAAATAGAAATTAAGAAAGGCAAGAAGAAAAAATGGGAAGATACAATTTTAAAAATTATGAATACAGCAGAAAAGACAATTTAAACAGTAATTTAGATATTAATAAGCTTTCTAAAGAGCTAGTTAACAGGCCGTTAAACTCATCATATCGAAAGAATGATTCTTACAAGTGGGAGTTGTCTTATATTTTATGAGTGGCCAAACATATAAGACACCAGAATTTACAGTTGACGATATTTATGATGCACTGCAACGAAATAAACGCTGGCTTGATCAAGAAAATGGCGGAGCAATCAATCTTGGCTATGTAGTAAGATACAGTCCTTATAAGTTTTATGAAAGATCTAAAAATGGTAGAGCTTAAATTTTCGTGTGAAAAAAGAAAAAATACCTTGTCATAACATCTATAAGGCAAAGCCAGTACATAGTAAGGCTGAACGGGATGCAAGACATTTAAAATTTCTGAAAAAGTTAGATCACATTATTAAAGCTGAAAAGCAGAATGGTTCGCTTGTCAATTTGCCTTCAAGTAATGAAACTTTAAAGTCAATTCAACATGAAAATGATTTCTTTAATGATGAAGAAGACAAGGTAAAAAGAATTGATCCAGCTAAATCTAAGATGATATTAGATTTAATAACCAGAGGCTACTCTCTTACGATAAGTCAACATCTGGCTCATGCTAGTGCAACAACTATTAAGCGTGTGATGTGCGATGCAGGTGTAAAACTACGGCCGGTATTTAAGTATCGTCTTAAGTCAATTGAGGGCAACAAGCTGGATTTTTATGCAAGAAATATACGACAGCTCTCTAGTTATCTTGGATTAAGCTCTCATCTTTTAAAGAATAATGATGCAATAGCAGCAAAGGGATACAAATTGCTAAAAGTAAATAAGCTATGGTATCAGCTCCCTAATAATGTGGCTTATTCAGCAAATGATGCAGAAACTATTTACTTAAAAAAAGGCATTCATAGTTTTGAAAATAAAGAATTTAAAGTTCAAAGAACAGAGGTGAGATAATTGCCGAGCAAGATAAGGCATATCAAATTTTATAAGTATTTTAGGGAATGGGTAGATACATATAAAGTTGGCCAAGTTCGACCAGTAACCCTGAATAAATACTATTTAGTTGCTAAAAAGATTAAGAGCATAGCGCCTGATCTAGATCTTGGAGATATGACTAGAGCGGATGTTCAGCGACTAATTAATATTTATGGCCAAACACATGAATATCCAACTGTTTTAGATTTCTTGCACCATATTCAAGCTCCATTAAGGGATGCAGTTTACGAAGGCTGGATTGCAAAAGATCCCACTTATAAAGTACATGCTACTTCACAGGTTAAACATAAAGAAACTAGGTTTAAGTATCTTGAATCGGATCAAGTAACAAAGTTAGTAAAGGTTCTTGAAAAAGATGATTCACCTGAAGCTTTGATGTTTCTATTTGATTTAAAAACAGACTTGAGATTTGCTGAAATCTTTGGACTTACTCCAAAAGACATCGACTTAAAAAACTTAACACTCTATGTAAATAAAACTTGGAATTATAAGGAAAAGACTGGAGAATTTCAGCCAACCAAGAATAAATATTCAAATCGTGTAATGACGATTGACTGGCAAACAGCCAATATTCTCCAGCGTATGATGCAAGGGTATAAGGAAAATGAACCATTTTGGCTGAAAAAATTACAGAGTAAAAATGGACGAATTTACAATTCAACATTGAATCAAAAACTTACTAAATTCTGCAAAGAAGCAGATGTCCCTAGAATTTCAATTCACGGCCTGAGACACACGCATGAATCCCTTTTAATTTCAGCTGGTGTATCCATTCAATCAGTGGCTAAGAGGTTGGGACATGGCAACACGGAAACGACTCAACGAGTTTATATTCACTTGCTTGACGACCTTCAAGAACGTGACAACAACAGAATGATGACAATTTTGACAGGGTTAGGTGCTTAATATGCAGTTTGACGTTAAAAAAGTTAATCAGATCTTAGGTATTGACGATGCCTATAAAGCTCCTGATAGATTACTTAACTTAATGCTTGATGATGACACGAGAGTAGCAACTTTCAAAAAGTTTTTGAAAGTATCAACCGATCTAAGTTTTGATTGGTTTCATGAATACTTTGAAGACGAACAAGCAGAACGAAAGTCGAAGAAACAAGATTTCACTCCCGATAGCATTGCTGTATTGCTTAACAAATTAACCTCTAAGACTAATGGATATTACTATGAACCGGCAGCCGGAACAGGTGGGATTTTAATAACTCGATGGTGGCAAAATTGCCGAACTGATCCAGTACATCTACACGATGAAAGATTTAGTGAACTACTAGCTTGGATTACTTACGATCCACGAAGTTACTGGTATCAGGTTGAAGAAGTAAGTGATCGAGCAATTCCATTTCTGCTCTTTAACATGGCAATCAGAGGGATGAATGGAGTGGTAGTTCAATGTGACTCGCTCAGTCGAGAAGCAAAAGAAGCTTACTTCATTAGGAATGATACTGACAATTTTTTAGCCTTTAGCAAGATAGAAAAAGTTCCTCATAGCGAGGCATTAGCAAAGGAGTTAAACATAAAATGGACGTAGAATTCGAAAAGTATTTTTTAAAAAAGAACTCTGCCAAGAAAAGAAATATGGCATGGTTTAAAGAAAACATAAAATATTTAGGTCCAGACTATGAAATTATATCAGGCTTTATGGGCACAGACCGTCGAGTGACGTTTTTCCATAAGGCATGCCAAAAATATTGGAATCCGCTCGCTCGCAACGTAGTTTACGCTCACTCACATTGTCCTTGCTGTAAAAGCAGAGCAGGTTTAAAGCATCTCAAGGAGTATTGCGAGAACAACGGCTTTACGATAGTTGATGAATACATTAACTATATGACAGTAATAAGATTCAAAAAGAATGAATGCAACCATATCTTCAAAAAAAGTCCTAGTAATTTAATTCATAAAAATATCCATGGACGATGCCCAGTGTGCTATCGACATTTTGAGAAATTGGATGATGACGTTAAAAAGATGATCCAATGGCGAAAGGACAGAAACATTCCACAAATTCAGTTAGCAGAAATGCTTTATGTGTCGACGGCTACTATTTCAAATATGGAACGCGGAAAAAGAAAGTTAAGACCTGAAGAAAAGCAGAGGCTTCTGTATTACATGGATAGTTTGACACTTAGGGGATGATGACGTGATTAGAGAATCAGTTGGAGGTTAAGCAATGGAAGTAATAGACAAGCGCAAAGAAAGTAAAGATGAAGAATGTCAATTGGGTGATGTGATTTATTTTGAGAGTTACGATCAACATATTAAAGACTTCGGAATAATTGCACAAGAACCTATTTCTGGTAAATATTCAGTTGTATCACTAAATGGAGCTCCTGGCATACTCTCAGGAGACGGATATTTTGGCGATCAAGCAAATGTTCAATACAAAGAAATTAACAGAATGATTGAATCATTTAAGGATTTATGGGATTGCGTTGAAAAAGTAAATGCTCATTTAGTTGTGGAAGAATAATTATGAAAATTGTAGACAAGACAAAAGATAAGAAAGAAGAGCAATGGAAATTAGGCGATGTATTGAAGAGTAATAATGGAACTGTCGGGCTGATAGTTCAAGATTCTATGCAGGAATATCATTTGATAAACGTAACAGATAATTCCATATTTACCGATGAATATGACAATCTTGCAGATTTACAGACGAATATCCGAAACCTCTGGCACAAAGTAAACGCAAAGCTGGTGATTGAATGAAAACGCAGAAAACCAAAGATATGGAAAAAGCATTAATTGTTGACTTTACTAGTGTTCAGACTAAACTATTACCAAAGAAGATTGAGGAAAAATAATGTACGCATTAAGAAAATTAAGTAACGAAGAAAAACTAAAGTACGAATTGAAAAAGACGATAGAAAATGAATACTCTAGCTTAGATATCTCAATTAATGATTTAAAGCTTGGAGTTAAAGGATTCTATCCTGGTGGAACTGTCTTTAATTTAGAGATTGATACTCGCATTGCAGAACATATAGATGTCATTGATTTAACAAACATGCCTATTAAAACATCGACTATTAAGCAATTTAAGGAAGATCAAAAGAAGCATGACTATAAAGAATTAACCACCATGGTTGCAGACGTATTGGAGAAACACTATGAAGATTAGATCAATGATTTTTTTTAAAAGGTTTTCTCAAGACGAAATGACAGTTTTGTGTAGTCCAGACGAAATGAATGATATAAAACTAACGCAATATTCTAATCCTTTAATGCCTATTAGAACTTATGTAGGATTAACAGATGAACCATACGAACCTGACTTTACTTATGGCTCTAATTCTTATGTGGTTAGTCAGAAACCGATTGATACTCGTCTTTTCTATGTTCCGACTAAAGATATTACGCTTATTCAGGAGGCTGACATTGATTTGGACGATCATTAACACAATTGGACCTTTGACGGTCATTGTACTTTGTCTGTATAACAATTATTTGCAAAAGAAATCGCAACGTCTCAGCAAGCAAGCTTTACGTGAAATTGATGAGTATTATAAGACAATTTCTAGAATTATTGATGCACAAACTAATTTCAACAATTCAGTAGTTGATAACTTTGAACGTCATGAGGAGGCTATGCGAATTATTGTTAATTATATTAAAGCTGGTGAAAATAATGTCTGAATCAGAGCATAGTATTCAATCTAAGATACAAATTGAATTATCTAAGCATGGTTGCACAGTGTTCCGTGCCAACGTTGGAAAAATGAGAACACCAGATGGACGTTTCTTTTCATCTGGATTGCCTTCTGGCTTTCCTGATCTCAGTGGATTTCGTTGGATCGATGGTAAGGCATTCTATATTGAAGTTAAAAATGCAACTGGCAAACCAAGAGAAGATCAAATACGTTTTCATCACATGCTTACATCACATAATATAATTCATGGCATTGCACGTAGTGTGGATGATGCTCGAATGATAGTCGAAGGTGCACTTATAGGCTATGGTTTTGATGATTATGAAGGAGGAATTGCATGACACTTTCTACTGAGTTTTATGATTATTTACACAAATTAGAAAAGGACGGAGGCTCAATTAATCGTTTTGATATGGATAGCCCACAGCTTACTAAGCTTCATGAGCTGGCTTCTGGAACGTTTGAAGATAGACGAGCTAATTGTATTAAGCTTCTTGAACGAGGATTTGATAAGTGGGAAATCTCTGCTGAAACAGAGTTTGCAGCGTCAGTTATTGAAATTTTTCGTAGAGAAGCAAGAATTCCGATTGTACCTCACTATAACTATTTAATTGATGGCAAGTTCTATACAGATTTAAATGCACTACGTAAGGCTTTTAAAATACCTACTACTGCTGGTGCAATTGATTATCTTTGTGATAGACGCCATAAAGCTTATCATCTCAAAAAATTCCATTGGGAACAGATACCGTTAGGTTCACACATGATCGATGGGCACGGTACAGAACGAGTTAAAGATTCTTATGATATCAGGACTTACAAGCAATTTTAGTCTACTTATACCCATACCTTTTAACTGTTATATGTATTAAAATATAGAAATGAGGTATTGAAAATAACAGTAAATTTGAGGAGTGGGAATGTGAGTTTATTATTTAGAGAATTAGATTGCGATAAGACGTGCGATAGAGTTGATGAATTCTTAACTGATGATTTAGAAAGATTAATTCTAATGGCTGGTCGTAATCTTACTGACTTACGTTCTCCTAGCTTATCTCTAGCACCTGGTCATTCCAGTGGAACTAATCATGCAGAAGTAAATATCATTCATGGTCTTAACGCTGAGGGAGAGGTAAGAGCAATCCATCACACCATTTACCATCTACCTGAAATGTCAAAAATAATAATGCGCGATCTCTACATTTATCAAATGGAGGGTTGGCAAGTAGCTGATGCAATTAGATATGGTCATACTCAATATAATGTACTAAGACGTAGAGCACAGCTATTCTTTGCCGATAGCTTCGATCATTGGCAAAGATACATGGCTTGTTCACCAATAATAGATTTGCATCGATATAAAAAAGACCGGAATAATACCGGCAATCTTGCGGAATAATAGCGATGGTTGAGCGGTTAGAATATAAGCTATAGTAGTATTGTGAGTTAATTCGGAACGAGAACAATACTCACACCACTCCCTAAATACAAATATGTAAGGCCAGTAATGGTTCGACTCCGTTACTGGCTATAGGATATCGCTAAGCTTTTATTATTTATTTTTTTGTCAATATTTAGTTTGCACGATACTTAGGTCTTATCCGAGACTGACGGTCAGTCTCATCGGCTTAACGATATCTACTTGAAGAGCTTACTCATGGAAACGGTGAGCTCTTTTATTATGTTCTCGAGTTGTGGAGGTAATATCATGCCAAGAGTTAGACGTTGCAAGTATCAAGGCTGTCATGCCTTTGCCATGATGCCAAACTACTATTGCGCTAAGCACATCGAACATGAGGCAGAGTATCGAGCAGAACGTGAGAAGTATCGTAAACGTCAATCATCACGAGCTACAACTTGGCACTACAATCATGTCACTCGCTATCGCAACTCTGTTAAGTCAGAGCAGAATAAGTTCTATCACTCTCGTGAGTGGCAGTCGCTTCGTGCTCTTGTTCTTCAACGCGACTTTAACTTGTGCAAATATTGTCGGATAAATCCCGGAAACATTGTCGATCACATCGTTCCTATTGAATGGGATCAAAGCAGAATGAAGAATGTAGACAATCTAGTAACGTGTTGTAGAGACTGTCACGCAAAGAAGACATGCTGGGAACAAGAATACTATGGAACTGGTCTTCATAATACTTTGAAAGACGTACCAGCCATTACAGATATTGAACTAATTAATAAATTGATGAATGCGCGAGATGGCAAATAACTGCGATCTGAGACGATTTAAATTTTAATGAGCAATCATACTCGATTGAGTTTTAAATTGATTTTGCCCCCGCCTAGTGGTGAGAATGGAAGAGCCGCACCATAGCCGTCATCTTGCGTGAAATATTAAATTTTGAAACTTTTTGAAAGCGGGGTGAAACCTAATGAACGTTGACTTAACTAAACCAAAAGTTCCAACGCAAGCGCCGAAATGGCTGGGAACTTACGGCAAATATTTGTGGCCCAAATTGACCGCATATTTGAATAAAAGCAATAAGATTATTCGTGCAGACGAGTATTTAATTCAGCAATATTGTTCTGCATATGATATTTACAGACAGGCTTATGAAGATTTACAAAAAAATGGCATTCAGCAAAAGGTTTATAAAACTTCTCTCTCTCCTGTAGATGGTTCAGTGGTCAGTCGTGATTTTCAGGGTTTCAAGAAAAATCCTGCTTACAATATGATGTCTGATTCTTTAGGAAGACTTAATACAATTGGTAAACAACTGGGCCTAAGTCCACAAGCTAGAAATAAGCTTATGGAACTTTCAGGGCCAGACACAGAAAAGAAATCAGTTGCTGAATCAATGAAGGAGTTCTTTAAATCATGAAAATTGATCTAACACAAACTCATGACGTAATCGGTGCTTTTAAAAGCATTGATTGGTCAGATATTAAATCAAAATATACTGATCCCGCAACTTTATACGCTTTTTCTGTTTTAAATGGCACAAAAATAGCTGGATATAGGATAAAACTTGCATGCTTTCGGCATTTAATGGATCTCAAAAGACAAGGACAACCAGATTTTCCTTATCACTATGATGTAGAAGAAGCTAATAGACTTCTAACTTTCGCTAAAATTTGTCCTAATGTTGATACTGGAGAGCCAACTAAGTTAATGGAATGGCAAGAGTTCACTTTTGCTCTTATGTTTGGCTGGCGTGATGAGGATAGCAACAAACGATTTACTCGTGTAATAGACTCTGTATCGCGTGGTCAAGGTAAGACGTATCAAATGGCTATCTTAGTTTGCTACTCATTTCTAATTGAAAGCATTGGGTTATCAAATCAAGATTATTTAGTGGCTTCTATTAACTTCAAACAAACTATGAAGTTATTTGGCTATGTCGCTTCAATGATGAGAAAAATTATTCAAAGTGAACCTTTTAAAAGCTACGCAAGTGAAGTAAATCTTTATATTCAGTCAGACCAAATTATTATGAAGAAAAATAATAATGTTTTACGTGCCATTAGTCTTGAAGCTGGACAATATGACTCTTATCACTTTAGAACAGCTATATTTGATGAAATCGGAGAAGTTAAATCACGGGAAACTGTGAGCAAGATCATTTCTGGCCAGGTTAAAGTTCCAAATCATCAATTTATCCAAATTTCTACTTCTTATCCTGATCCCACAGTTCCATTCCATCAAGATCAAAAAATGGTTATTCAAGCAATGGAGCAGGATTGGAAAAGGGATGCAGATAGCTATCTAGGATTAATTTGGTCACAAGATAGCTTAGATGAAACTTACAAGCCTGAAACATGGGTTAAGTCCAATCCCCTCTTAGATTTACCGGATCAACACGACGGCTTGATGAAAGGCTTAAAAGACAAGCGTGATAGCGATTTGCTAACTGGTAATATTTCAGACTTTCAAACTAAAAACCTCAATTTATGGCTAAAACAATCAACTGATAGCTATTTAAATTTAAGAGACGTTGAGGACGCTGTAGATAATGATTTTAAGATTGATGGTCGAGAAGTATTTATCGGCTTTGACTACTCTATGTTTTCAGATAACACAGCACTAGGTTTTGTTTATCCTTATGGAGATAGAAAATTCCATTTAGAACAGCATAGTTTTATCCCTTGGCAACATGCAGGATCAATTGAAGCTAAAGAAAAGCAAGATGGACTTGCCTACCGTAATTATCCTGAATATTGCACGATTACAGCACATCAACAAGGCATTATTAATCCAGAACAGATTTATAGATGGTTGCTAAGCTATGTTGAAGAACACCAATTGAAAGTTAAATTCTTTGGCTATGACCGCTTTGGATCATATCAAGTCAAGAACATAACAGAATCTCTTAATGTAAATACCGACTGGTACATTATGGACATTCAGCAAAGAACGTCAGCTCTTGCAAATCCTACTAAGTTTTTACAGGAACTTTTTGTTACTCATAAAGTATCTATTCCTAATGATCCAATCATGCAAAAGGCTTTACTTAATGCGATAGTTAAGGCTGATAAAATTGGTATTCAAATTGACAAGGATAAAGCCACTTTAAAGATTGATGTTGTCGATGCTTTAATTGATGCACTATTTCAAGGAATGTACTACTTCGATGAAAATGCTGATTTAAATAATAAAGACACTGAAATTGATAGAATGACAGAACAACAAGTCCTTGATTGGTTTAAGAATCCTAAGTCAGGACTACTAGGAGGTGAGACCACTGATAACTAAGTTAAAAGAACAGCTATGGAAATACATTGATGTGATTTTCTATTTTGCAGGACTTATAGCAATTACTTTTGGTGCTTTCAAAATTAATGAACCATTGGGTTACATCGTTGGCGGTGTAGCCCTTTTAATTTCTGGTTATTTAGTAGAACTTATCGCATCTGGCGGTGAGAAAGGAGGTGGTAATTAATGCCTCTGCTTAAACTAAATAGATCTCACTCTCAGGGGTTTTCTTTAAATGATCCTGATTGGGTAACTTTTCTAACAGGCGGAGAAGCACAGAAATATGTTTCTGCTGATACCGCATTAAAGAACTCTGATATTTTTTCTCTGATTATGCAACTATCAGGAGATTTAGCAATGGTTCGTTATACTGCTGATTCTGATAGATCTCAATCAATTATTAGCAATCCGAGCGTAACCACTAATGGCTATAGCTTTTGGCAAGGAATGTTTGCCCAGTTATTGCTAGATGGGAATTGTTACGCATATAGGCATAAAAATGCTAATGGAGTTGATTTATCTTGGGAGTATTTAAGACCCTCACAAGTTCAACCAATGCTATTACAAGACGGTTCAGGATTAATCTACAACATTAATTTTGATGAACCAGCAATTGGGTATATGGAAAATGTACCGACTTCCGATGTCATTCATATTAGGTTATTGTCAAAGAATGGCGGTAAAACTGGCGTATCTCCACTTTCTGCACTAATAAATGAGCAGCAAATCAAAGACGCTTCTAATGCCTTAACTTTAAAAGCATTAAAGCAGTCTGTTACTGCTAGTGCAGTATTAAGTATTCAACATGGTGGTTTACTTGACGCTAAGACAAGAATTGCAAGATCAAAGGAAATTTCAAAACAGATTCATGAGTCAGATGGTCCAGTAGTAATTGATGCGCTTGAAGAGTACAAACCGTTAGAAATGAAAGGCAATATTGCAAGTCTTCTAAATCAAGTTGATTGGACTAGAGATCAAATTGCAAAGGTTTATGGTGTACCCGACAGTTATTTAAACGGTCAAGGCGACCAGCAATCTTCTATTACTCAAATTGGTGGTCAATATGCTAAATCATTAAATCGTTATGTACAAGCAATTATCAGCGAGTTAAATGATAAATTGCATGCTAATATTTCAGCCGATATTCGCTTTGCTATTGACGCAATGGGAGACCAATATGCAAGTACTATTTCAGGCTTAGCCAAAGATGGCACAATTGCTGGTAATCAGGCTCGATTTATTTTACAAAATTCTGGCTATCTCCCTAGCGATTTGCCTGATCCAGAAAAGAAACCACAACAAGCAATTCAATTAATTCAGCAACAAGAGGGAGGTGATGACGATGGTAACAATTCAGATGAACGGGGAAGTAATTCCGAGTGATTATGCTGACGTCTATGATTATTTAGGCTATGAAAGCATTAATCCTAAGACTGTTAAGCAGGCTTTGAATGACGCAGATGGATCAGACGTAACGCTTGAGATTAACTCTCCTGGTGGTTATGTGGACGCAGGAAGCGAAATCTATACAGCACTTAAAGAGTATCAGGGCAATATTACAGCTAAGATTACTGGTCAAGCTTGTTCTGCTGCTTCATGGATTGCCCTTGCAGCAGATAAGGTTGAAATGTCGCCAACTGCTCAAATGATGATCCATAGAGCTTCTACAATTTCAATGGGTAATAGCGATGACTTATCTAGTGCGTTAAATGCTTTGGATTCACTTGATAAGTCGTTTGTTGATCTATATAGTCAACGCACTGGCTTAGACAAGCAAGAAGTTTACAGATTAATGTGTAATACTACTTGGATGAATGCTAAACAAGCAGTAGATAAAGGATTTGCAGACGAAATTATGTTTCAAGATAGTAAAAAGCCTGCATTAGTAAATGCAGATGGTTCTCTATCAGTTAAACCAGATATGATTAATAAGATTAAGAACTTACTTCATAACCAATCGACCGAGAATGTCGTTAAACCTCTACCAAAAGAAAATAAAAAGAATGATGGCCAACTTCAAAAGAAGCTGGTTATTTTATTTGGAAAGGAAAATTAAGATTAATGAATATCAATCAATTAAAAGACGCGTTTGATATGGCTGGTCAAAAAGTACAAGACTTAGAAGATAAACGCGCACAAATTGTTGTTGATCTTGGTAAAGATGAATCTTCTCACTCTGTAGATGAAGTTACCAAGTTAAATGAAAGTTTAAAGAATGCCAAGATGAATCAAGAATTAGCTAAAGCAGCTTATGAAGACGCTAGAGCTGATTTGAATGCTGAACCAATTAATAAGAAACCATTACCAGTTAAACAAGACGGTAAAGCTGATATTAAGGCTATTAAGAATCAATTTGTTTCTGATTTTAAAAACTTAGTTTCATCTGGTACTACTGGTGCTGGCAATGCAGGTTTAACTATTCCAGAAGATATTCAATTACAAATTAGAACTTTAACACGTTCATTTGTATCTCTTGAAAGCTTAGTTAATGTTGAAAATGTTTCTACTTCTCATGGCTCACGAGTTTACGAAAAGTTGAACGATATTACACCATTGAAAGACTTAGATGACGAAACAGCCATTATTGGTAATAATGACGACCCAGAATTAACAGTAATTAAGTACTTAATTCACCGTTACGCTGGAATTACTACTGTAACTAATACTTTATTAAAGGATACTGTAGACAACATCATCCAATGGTTAGTTAACTGGGTAGCTAGAAAAGATGTTATTACTCGTAATGCTAAGATTCTCGAAGTCATGGGGAAAGCTCCTAAAAAGCCAACTATTTCTAAGTTTGATGATATTAAGGACTTAGAAAACAACACTCTTGATCCAGCAATTGAAGCAAGCTCAAGTTTTATCACTAACCAATCTGGGTATAACATTTTAAGTAAATTAAAAGATGCAGAAGGTCGCTACTTAATGCAACCAGATGTAACTAATCCAGATAAGTACATGATTGATGGTAAACCTGTAGTTCGTATTGCTGATAAGTGGTTACCAGATGTATCAGGTTCACACCCTCTATACTTCGGAGACTTAAAGCAAGGCATTACTTTATTTGACCGTCAACAAATGCAAATTGACACTACTAATACTGGTGCTGGTTCATTTGAAAGCGACAGTACTAAGCTTCGCTTTATTGATCGTTTTGATGTGGAATTAATCGATGATGGAGCTTTTGCCGCTGCTTCATTTAAGACAGTTGCTGACCAAGCTAGAGGCACTGCTGATACTAGTAAATAGTTAGAGGTGATTCTTAATGACCGCTTATCTTAAGATCACTGATGGCCTTAAGAGGTCATTGGGATATCTTGATGAAGATGATTCTTTAGATGAAGGTTTGAAGAATCGTATGTCTAACGCTTTGATTGCGGCTGAAAGCTATGTTCAGGGTGCAATCGGCACTGATTTAGATGATTTCTATACTTCTGAGGAGAATAAGCCACTGTATACTTTAGTATGCAATGCTTTAGCAGCGTCTTACGTTCAAAATCCAGTGAGCATTACTTCTGGAGCTGTAGTAACTGTGGATGTTGTAACAAATGCAGTAATTGGTCAGCTTAGAGGGCGTTATGCCAAGAAATTGGAGGATCACGATGGTAAGGATATTAAATCCAAGTCGTCAGACTCAGAGAATTGAGTTTGGAAAAGAATCTGATGAACCTGAGTACGACCAAAATGATAATCCAATTCCTTCAATTACAGTCTTATGGACGACTCTAGCAATTCCTTATAGTTTGAACACGACTCAGATCATTCAAGCTCAGGGGCTTAATTTAGCTGACCAGCGAATGTATGCTGTAAGACATCGGTTAGATAGTTTCTGGGATCAAATCTCAAGAGCTAGAGTTAATGGCGAGATGTATGAGGTTGTTCATATAAATCCAGATGAAAAGAACTCTCCCACAAGCTATGATTTAGTGACTGTTAAGAAGGTTGAAGATCATGGCTAAAGATATGGGAGAGTTTTTAGATAGTTGGGTTGATTCCGTTGAGCAGAGCATGAAATTGACACCTGAAGACAAGGCAAGAATTACCGGTGCAGGTGCCGAAGCTTTTAGTCAGGTATTGCATGATCGCACGCCACGAAGCAATGAAATCTATCGAAGAGGGCGCTCTGCTGGTCATGCTAATGCTAAGCATCGTAATAACTCGCACCGAAAAACGAAACACTTACAAGATAGTATTACGTATAAGCCTGGATATACTGCCGATAAAACTCATACTGGTGATACAGATGTTGGTTTTGAAGAGCATTACTATGACTTCTTAGCTAAAATTGTTAATAATGGTCAGCACCATATGTCTGAAAAAAGGTATGCTAACATGCATTTTTACGACAAGGCGCAACAAGAAGCGAAGAAATCAGTTAAAGAAGCTGAACTAAGAGTATTTAAGGAAGTGATGAACCATGACAGCGATAAATGACGCATATCAAGCTATTTTAAATAAAGTGCCCGGGGTAGATCGTTATTATAAAAAGCGAATAACAGGGAAGATTGATAATACTAAAACTGATTTGCTGATTACTCCAGTTATTGGAAGTTATGCCGGTTATGGCTCAAATATTCCCACTGTAGAAGTTCAAGAAGTAGAAATTCAAGTTTTTATTGGTATAGAAAATAAAACAGCTAATTTAGACACGATCAAGAATTCGGTTGTGTCTTTTTTAGTGCCTGAATGGCAAGTAAGCTATGGACCAGATGAAGGAACTGATCCTGAAACAGATGAAACTATGCTTACTTTCCATTTCACACGCAATTATGAAAGGAAGTTAAATTAATGGAATTAAATGGTTTTGAGAGAGCATTAATTGCTCCTGAAGATGATAATGCAAAATTGAAAACTCTTGATGAATTCAAAAAGTATGGTCAATACAAAGCACAAGGTGTTTTTCAAGCTGATTTACAAACTGCTAGAGGTGCTACCCAAAGCAATATTACTGGTTTGAACCCAACAGTAACTAAAGTTTATGGTTCTAACACTACTGCTGAAAGTGAAGTTGGTGTCGAAAACATTTCATGTACTTTTGCAGCAAACGATATGCCTTTTGATATTTCATCATTAATGCAAGGCTTAACAAAAGATGAAGCTCATGGTGGTTATAAGCGTGCAGACAAGCGATTGTTCAAAGGCGCATATATTGCGATTTCTGAAAATCATGGTTTTCCAGTTTACTATGCATTCCCTTACTGTACTTTTACTTCAGGTAGTGGTGTAAACATGCAAACTGATACAGCAAGTCCGGTAACAGTTCATGATAGTTTTACCGTTACTCCACAAGCTCGTCCAACTGACAATTTACTCTATCAAATCTTTGTTGGAGATTCTACTCGTGACACAGTTTGGAAAAATGAGGAAACAATGTTGGCATATATCGTTGACGGTTTCCAACAAGCTTCAACTCAAACTTCTGCTAGCTAATTAAGAGCAGGGTGGGAGTGGTAGGAAGAAATAAAGTAGGTTCGATTCCTGCTCTTTTTATTGAAAGGAAAATAAATAAATGACTCAAATCACTGTAGAAGCAAAAGAATTAGGCTTAAAACCTATTGAAGTGGATCATACCTTCGGGATGAAAAGAAAGGCGGGTCAGCTTAATCAAGATATCTCTCAAATTCAATTAGATGCACAAAGAGATTTCTCTAGTGCAGTTAGAGATATGAATGCTTTACAAAAACTTGATAAATCTAAATCAGAAGATGAACGTACACTAGAACGGCTAGAAGATAAGTACGGAACAGGTTTTGGTTCAACTGATCCGGATTATTGGGATATGAGAGTTGAATCAGTTGCATTAGCAATTTCACCGCAAGTAAATCAAGTTACTTTAACTTCTGAAACTGAACTTAAAATCACAGAAAAATACTTAGCTTTTATTGAGGATTTAGCGGGTATTAATACAAAAGCCAGAAAGCAAAAATTTGAAAACCAAGATTTAAATACTGATGATATTGCTAAAGTTGCGAAAAAGCTTGTGTTTGCAATTTTAGATATTAAAGAAGATTCGGAGGTTTCTGAATCAGATAAGAAAAGTAACTCTGTGGGAGATAAATAAATTTTGGTCCGAATTTGTTGAAGATATTGATTACACCGAGCAAGATGCAATCGTTAATGGTCATGTTTCACCTAATGAAATAGAAGCATTTGACACAGATCGCTGGGCACAAATTATGGAAGCTCAAAGCCGTAAAGATCGACCAATAGATGCTAGTGAATATGCTTTAAGCCAATTAGCACAAGGAAAAACTAGAAAGGAGGTTAAATAATGGCAGGAAAAATACCAGTTGGAGACTTTAATACGCGAATATCATTAGATGGCGAACAGCCGATTCAAACGCTTAAATCTTTAAAGAATGAAGTCTCATCTGCTACTAGTGCATGGAAGGCACAAGTTGCTGAACTAAAATCAGCTGGGGATCAATTAGGTGCAGCTAAAGCTAAATATGAAGGTTTAGGCGATACTTTAAAGAAGCAACAGTCTTTATTAGAACGCAATAAATCTGAATTAAACAGCTTAAAAGAAGCTCAAGCCAAAGTTGATACAACTACAGAAAAGGGTCGCAACGAATACGAAAGATATTCAAAAGAAATTGCTACTGCTGAACGTAATGTTGCTAATGCTACTACTAGAATTGCTAAATTAAGTCAGCAACAAGAAAAGGCTCGTAACTCGCTTGATTACTACAAGTCAGGATTAGCAAGCGCGCAAAGCGAGCTAAAGAAAATTACTGAATCAAGTAATGCTTATGTTGGGAGACTTGAAGCAGAAGGCAAGCATGAAGAAGCTAATAAGGCTAAATTGTCGGGCTTATCACGTGAATACGACAAACTAAATCAAGTTTATAAGATCCAATCTAATGAATTATCTAAGATTGCTTCGGAGGCTGGTAAATCTAGTGAAGCATATAGACGTCAGAAAGTACGTGTAGATGAAACGGCCACAAGCTTAGCTAAAACTAAATCTGAAATGTCTGGCTTATCTTCAGAGATGAAGAAGGCTAATCCATCAATTTTTGATCGATTTAAATCTAAAATTACTGGAGTCAATGGAGAAGCTAAACAGACGCATTCTTTGTTTAAAAAGATTTTTAGTGCAAATCTTTTAAGCAATGCTGTTTCTTCGGGTTTTAGTTCATTAACTTCTGGACTAAAGTCAACTATTACATCAGGTATGCAGCTTGATGGTGTAATTGGTAAAGTTCGAGCACAGTGGGCTGGATTAGGTAAAAATAAAAATGATACTCAGATCTTAGTAGATCAAATGGGCTATTTGAAGTCTAATACTGCAATGACTGGGGACGAAGTTCATCAGCTACAGTTAAATATGAATCGTTTAACTAATGGTAATTTGTCGCATACTTTAGCTTTGTCTAAAAGTATTGCAACCATTGGGGATGCGACTAAGATGACTTCTGGAGAAATGGTTGGGCTATCAAGTGCGATGGCTAGGGCTCTTAGTGGCTCTAAAGTTTCAGCAATGCAATGGCAAAGAATGAGTAAGCAAGCGCCGGGATTAGGTGCGGCTTTGTCTAAAGCAGCTGGAATGTCAGAAGAAGCATTTGGTAAGATGGTTGCTTCTGGCAAAATGTCAACTAAACAATTTGAAGAGTTAGTTGAAAAAGCTGGTCAAGATGGTGGTAAGGCTTTTGAAGCTTTTAGAAAAACCCAAGGCGGAGCTGCAAAGTCAATGCAGGATTCGTGGAATAGCTTAAAAGCTAAAATGGCCCAACCATTATTTGATGCGAAGACATCAGGAATGCAACAGTTAGCTGACTTAATGCAGTCAAAGCCAGTACAAGATGGTGCTGAAATGCTTGGTGTAGCAATTCAAAAAGTTGCTAAACTTGGAATGCAAGCATTAGGCTACATTGCCAAGCATAAAGGCGATATTGTAGGTATTGGGTCTGATCTTATGTCCATTACCAAAGATATTGCAATAGATACTTGGAAGACTCTTTCTAAAATAATTGTTGATATTGCTGAAGCCTTTGGTTTAACTGGTAAGAATGCTTTAAAGTCGAAAGACCCTCTGAAACAATTAAGAGTGGTATTAGATAATTTAGCTAAAAATAAAGAAGCGATTCAATGGATTTCTAAGGCAATTATTGCTATTGCAGCAATTAAGACTTTGAAACCAGTTACAAGTGGTTTATTTTCAATTGCTAATGGTAGTGTTAAAGCTTATAAAGGGGTTAAGGCACTTCATGCAGGCTTTAAGGGTTTAGATACAATTAAAGAACTGAAAGGACCAGAAGCCGCATTAGCTAAATTAGGTTCTACTGCTTCAACTGTTTTTGGCAAAATTAAATCTTTAGCTGGCAATGCGTTATCTGGTAAGTCTTTTGGCGGTGCATTTCAATCTTTAAAATCTGCTGGTGGATTTGGTGGCTTGTCAACAGCTGGTAAAGTTGCTACTGGTGTAGCAGGTGTAGGTGTTGCTTTAGATGCTGGTTCATCTATCCTATCTGCATTCAAAGATAAGAAAGGATCAATGAAGCAATACCAAGATGCAGGAAAAGGAATAGGTTCTGCAATTGGTGGCGGTATTGGTTTATTCTTTGGTGGTCCTGCTGGTGCAGCAATCGGTTCTCAGATTGGTAAGGTAGCTGGTGGCTGGGGCGGTAAAGCAACCAAAGAATTTTTGAATGGTTGGAAATCTAAAAAGCCGCCTAAAAATTTCTGGTCGCTTGAAAACTTAGGCTGGTCTACTAAAGATGCTTTCGGAAAAATGAACAAAGGCATTGGCAATTGGTGGAAGAGCGTCCAAAAGTCTAACCAGAAATCTCAAAAAGAATGGCAAAAAGCTGATAAGCTTAGAGAACAAAACAAAAAGAAACAGCAAAAAGCTTGGAATGATTACTGGAAGAAAGTCGGTAAAGGTTTTGAGAAATTTGGTAAGGATTCTAAGAAAAATCTAGATAAAACAGTTAAAGACTCCAAAAGTTTTGTTAAGAAACTCGGACCTAATATTCAAAAAGGCTATCAGACTTTCCTTAAAAATGGGTACAACTTTTTTAAGAAGTTTAATAAGAGTTTTGGCGATACCTTTAAGAATTTATCTAAGAATAAATACGTCAAGGCTTTTCAAAAGGGTACGTTATTCAAGACAGCTTATAAGGACATCAGTAAGCAAACCTCAAAATGGACTAAAGACTTTAAAAAGTCTTGGGACAAGCATTGGAAGTCTACCAAGAAAGGTGTTCAGTCTTGGGCTAAAGATACCAAGAAAAATTATGATAATGGAGTTAAAGGATTAACTAAGTCATTTAATTCTTATAAGAAGAAAGCCGAAAAATCATGGAGTTCTCACTGGAAAGGGCTCAATAAATCAGCTGATAGTACTTGGAAGAGCGTCAAGAAAGGTGCAGAATCAGGCACAAAAGATTTACTTGGCAATCTTAAAAATTACGCTAGTGAAGCAGGAAAAAAATGGAAAGACCATCATAAGGCCAAACTAGATGTTTATGATGATTTTTCTAGAAACTTAAAGAAAAATCATGGAAACTTGTTTGAAGCTTTAAAAGCTACTTCAAGGGACAGTCTAAATAAGCTTAAAAAAGGCTTTTCAGATAAATGGAATGATATAAAACGTAATACTAGTAACACCTGGAATGATATGAAATCTGATTCTTCTAAGTGGGGAAGAAACATGAATTCATGGTTCAGCAATTTTGGCAAAAATTGGCAAAAAGGCTGGTCTAATTTATCTAAAGGAGTAAATAGTATCTTCTCTAACATGTGGAAGGCTATGCATAAGTTAGGCAAAAATGCCATGAACGGCTTGATTGATATAGTTAATGGCGGTATTGGCGCCGTTAATGATGTAATTTACTTCTTTGGTGGTGGTCATTCTACTGTTAAAAAGCTATCTCACTTTGCTACTGGTACTGGATATTTTGGCTCTCAAAGACGTGCAATTACTGAACCAACATTAGCAATGGTTAATGATGGTAACGATTCACCAGAAACTGGCAATAAGGAAGCTCTTTACCGTCCAATGACTGGAGAGTTTGGAATTTTCCAAGGCCGGAATACGACCACAATGCTTTTACCAGGGGATGAAGTTCTCAATGCCTCAGATACTAAGAATCTAATGAGTGCAATGGGAGTTGCTCACTTTGCAAACGGAGGTATTGGTGGATTCTTCAGCAATATTGGGAAAAATGTAGGCAACTTCTTTGGTGGCATCGGTTCATGGGCTAAGAACACCATGGACGGCATGAAGAAGTTCTTTGACTTAGCTAAAAAGATTGTCTCTGGTCCACAAAAATATTTAGATGGCATTTTTAAATGGACAGGTGTTAAGGGCTTATCTCGTGGTGCATTTCATACGATGATTACCAAAGGATTTGATAAAGGTAAGAAACAAGTAAGCGCCTTTTGGAAAACTCTTTGGAATATGGTATCTAGTTCTCTTGATGGTGAGGCAGAAGGAGGATTGCTAGGTGCTGTTGAAAAATATGGTAAAGACAAACCTTATGTATGGGGTGCCGAAGGACCAGATTCATTCGACTGTTCAGGACTAGTTAAGTATGCCTTAGAGAAAGCATTCGGTAAAAGCTTTCCTCATTATTCTGGGGATCAGTACTCAGCTTCACGTGGGGTTAAAGATCCACAAATTGGCGACTTAGTATTCTTTGGACCTGGTGGTCAAAACCACGTTGGTGTTTATGCTGGTGGTGGAAAGATTTGGTCTGCAATGAATCCAAGTTCTGGCATTGGTATGGCAAAGATATCTGACTTCCACGAAGGAGCAATAAGCTATCGCCGTATTCCAGGTTTAAAGAATGAGAGTGGAGACGGAAACGTCAAAGCAAACTCTGGTTTAGAGAAATTTATTAAAGGGTTGAAACCACTGAAAGGATTCTTTAGTTTTATTAGCAAGATTGGCGATTTGTTTGGCCTTGGTGGTGATGAGAAAGATCCGAATGGTACAGGGGCTGATCGTTGGGGCGAAGACATTAAAAAGGCTGCTGAAACAATGCATACCTCAGTTACACCAACAGAAATCAGGAAAATCATCTCTATGATTGCTGGCGAATCAGGCGGTAATCCTAAAGCTGTTCAACCAGGTGCAGATCCAGATGGTGATGGTTCTGGTCCAGCTCGTGGATTATTGCAATATAAGACAAGAACTTTTAATGCATATAAAGTTAGAGGCCATGGAAATATTTATCATGGCTGGGATCAATTGCTTGCTTTATTCAATGATTCTAATTGGCGCAATGATATTCACTTTGGAGCAGGTTGGGGACCAACTGGTCATGCAAGATATGCAAATGGTGGAATTGCTAACCAACCTTCTATTTTTGGCGAAGCTGGACCAGAAATGGCTATTCCATTATCAGCAGTTAAATCTAGTCGTTCTTACGAATTGCTTGGCAAGACTGCTGCAATTGTTGCAGCTAGAGACAATATTCAACCAACTACTGTGAATACTGGAAGTTTAGGCGAAAAGCTTGATAAGATTATCGATTTACTTACTGCTATTCTTACAGCTCCCGCAACGGTTGAAACCAGCATAAATGTAGATAAACAAGCTCTAGGTAATTCAATTACCGAAGTTGTAAATGCAAGAATGCGTTTGAACTCGATCAATAGAAAGAAGGGTATAAGTGTCATTAGGTAGATTAATTTATCATGGAACAGGTTCTGATTACTATGGTGCTATGGTAGTTTATCCATTAGTTCAAGCTACTACCAAACGGAATGTTTCACTTACGTCAGTTGTGGGAGTAAATGGTTCATATATCAATGATAATTTGAGCTATACAGACATAACCCAACAAATTACTTTTGTTGTTCAGCGCCCGACTTTCTATAAAGATTGGTTTACTTGGGGCATGGACTTCGGAGACTGGCTGACTTGTAAAGATAAATTTGTAAAGTATGAGCCATTTTACTTTGAACCGTTTAAAGGCTGGCACTGGGAAGCTTTTGTAAGTGAAAGCCCTGTTGTTACTCCAACTAATGAAACTTGGGCTAACGTTACTATGAGCTTAGCATGCAAACCTTTTTTAATTAATGATGAAGCTATTAATTATCAAAACGTACCAAGTAGTCCAGTTTATAATCCTACTAAATGGAATTCACTACCTATTTTTCATATCGTAGGTAATGGAGACTTTACTTTGACGATTAATGGTTTAGCTTATCAATTTAAAGATACAGATAATGAATTATTTATAGATAGTGAGAAATGTTTGGTTTACAAATCAATGACAGAGTTGCGAACTAGTAGAGCAATCTTGCCAAGTCATGAGTACCCTGAATTAATACCCGGTAAAAATAGTATTTCACTATCAGGTAATTATTCTAAGTTTGAATATCAACCAAGATGGAGGCGAGCAATTGTATGATTCCTCGACTTTATGAAACATATATTTCTGACTTTAATACTGAAGGTCTGGGATCACTTAAAGATTTACTTAGTATTTCAATTAATAAAAATAGAAATCAAATACCAACTTTGGCAATGACGTATCCTATTAATGCCCCTTTAAGCAAAGACATAACTGAGGGCATGATAATTGTGGCTGATATGGGATTAGAAGATGATGAAAAGAATCAGCAATTTAGAATTGTAGACGTATCTAAGAGCATGACTTCAATTTCAATTACTGCTAATCATATATGGGCTGATTTATCCAATATCCCTTTAAAGAAGGATATTAGTGAAGCCCATGCTAGTCCTAATAGAGCCTTTAGTCTCATCAGTGATGCCTTAGCTTGGTCAATTGGTGACTTAGGATTTGCAAGTGATATTCCTACCGTTGCAAACTTAGGCTGGAACTTTAAAGAGTTAGGTAATGCTAATGCTGCTATTTTTGGAGCTGACCAAGCTGGGGATAAAACCACTAACACAATGGAAGCCCTATATAATGGAGAATTTAGGTTTAACAACTATTATCTAACAATGCTGAAACATGCAGGTAAAGATAAGGGAGTAGTAATTAAGTATGGTCGCAATATGCAGTCAATCACTAGGGATGAAACAACTAGCGACACTTACAATGCAATCATGCCTTATGTTACCTATTCTCCTGAAGAACAACCACAGCCAGACGGAGAACCGTTTGATGGAAAAGCCACAGTTCAATATTTGGCTAACGGTACAATTAACCTTTTTAGTACCCCATATAAAGGACACACTCCTGTAAACAGTATCAGGAACGGCGAATACTTAAAGTTTGTTGCGAAGACTGATAAGCAAACGCTAAATAATGATACCTGGTATAAGACTGATACAGGTGGTTGGGTTGAAGCCAGTTTGATTACATTTGACAAGTCAGGTAACTATGTAGTTAATAAGATCACTGCTCAGGGAACTCTTGAAGTGGGTGATGATATTCAAGGCATAATTGTTAAGAATGATGGTGTTGGTACTGTTTCATACGCAGGCCCTGGTCAAGTGCCACTTTATACTTCACCTTTTGGAGGTCATAAGAGCGGACAATACTTGAATAATGGATCTAGCTATAAGATTTATTGGAAGGCTAAAGATATCGATGGAACTGTTTGGTACAATTTGGGCAATCGAGATACGCAATGGATTTCATCTCAATGTTTTGTCTTATCAAAGACTGGGGACTATGCAACGCAAAAAGCCTATGGCCGTTTAAGCATTAACGGTAATGTAACAGTGATGTCGGGTCCTGGTGGGACAGGAAACGTAATTAGCTGGAATAATAAAGGTCAATATCCGATTTATGATATTTCAACTGACTCTGAAGGCACTAAGTGGTATCACATTGGTCAGCAGAATGGCCATCAGCTTTGGGTTAAATCTGGCGATAATGTTAGCTTTAAAGAACCTGGAACAGTTGAATATAAAGAAGATGATGCAGAAAAAGCTAATATTCAGCAAACTACACAAGTTCCTGTATATAGTGATCCAAGTGGTATAAGTCCAACCGGAAAATACTATAGCTTAGGTAGTTTACTAAGAATTACAGCGCAGTCAACTAGTCAAGGTAAAACCTTTTATGAAGTTGGAACTAATCAATGGATTAATTCAGATTTCTTCAGTTTCGCTCATGCCACAGATGTAGCACCAGGTGAAGATGATTCGAATGCTGAGCCTGAGGTATCAGAACAAACTTTAGAATTAGACGAAACAGTGCTAGTTTCTGAATATGCACGGATTACTAACGCACCTTTGAGAGTACAAGCAGTAGATTTATCTTCTTATGGAATTGGTAATGATAAGAACAAGTTGCTAGCAGTTGCTAAAGCTTATATGAAAGAATACAGGATCGGTTACCCAAATATTTCGCTTACTGTTTCATATGAGCAAATGCAAGGCGAGTATCAAAAATTAACTCAAGTTGACTTATATGATTATGTGAGTGTGTTATTCGATGAGGTAGGAATTTTTGAAAAAGCTCAATGCACTTCCATAACTTGGGATCCAGTTAGAGAAATTGCTACCAGTATTACGATCGGTCAATTACCTATCAGCTATGATCATGCCTTAAACAATTTTGTAACTAATATGGTAGCTAAAAATACGACTACAGCTACTAAGAGAGCAACTCACTTGTTTGGGGAACTAAAGCAAGTTATGGAAGAAAAGGATCAAGACCAGAAAGCGGGATTGCTTAAATTAACTAGGCAACTTAGTATTGACGATCAAGCTTGGAGAGATAGCTATGATCGATTGCAAAGCATGATTACTTCCATAAACACGACGGTTCAAGACGTCCACAACTGGATTGCCGGTGGTGGCGGTGGTGAAATCACTGCGTATCCTAACTGGCAGAAGCCAACTGAACTAAGAGCTTTGAGTAATGGAGGAGGTTATCTCCGATTTAATGCTGAAGGCTTGGAATACGTTGGACGCGATGGAGTTGCTAGAAGTGCCATAGACAGTCAAGGTCGGCTAATTGCTGAAAGAATTACTGGTGGTACGATCACAGGTGTTAAGCTTGAAGGTATCACAGTAGATGGGGATTCTTACATTCGTTCAATTGGTGGCGATGGAAAAGTTGCAGTTATGTCGGGCGACCATGGCTTTTCTTGCACAGCACCTGGCAAAGAAAAAGTTGCTCTTGATTGGGATCAAAATTGGGGAGTGCTCAGGATTGGAAATCAATACTTATATGCTTCCGACATTGCTTGGATACGTCAACAACGTGGTGGTCGAATTCATTAGATATGAGGTGAAATAAATGAATAATGATGCTGTTTTAACAAAAGCTCTAAACGAAATTGCTCGGTTAGAGCTTTTAAATTTCAGAAAAGATGTTGTGATTGAGGAACTACAACATGAAATTAGAATGCGGGATCAGTTGAAAGGAGGCGAACAGAATGCTCCAAGCAGTAGCGCTCAGCACGAACAAACAAACAACCAATCTAAGTCGAGTGGAGGTAAGAGATAGTGATAAAGGTGAAATACTAGAATCGTTTATTCTCAATCCTGACGGAACACCATACGATTTAACAAATAAATCTCTCGTCTTTAATGAAAATAAAGATGGTAATAAGTTTGTTTCAGATGATAACGTCAAAATCGTGGATGCAAGAATAGGGCATATTACTTATCAGTTACACGATCAAGTTCATTCTGCAAGAGGTACGGCTTGGTTTGACATTATTGATAAATCTAATGGGTCGAAGATTGATTCAACTACTGACTTCTACATTGAAGTTAGAGACAGCTTAAAGTGTACGGTTTACAATACGACTTACATTGCAGACCTTGAAAAGTTAAAGCAACAGATGGAAGCCTTGATTAAACAAGCTGATGGTGAATTTAAGGCTGAATTGCAAAAAGCGGAACAGCAATTAAATCAAGAATTGCAGAACTTCCGTAATCAGTACAATACTTTGAGTGCTGATTTTCAGAATCAATTTAGAAACGCGCAAAATGCTATTAACCAAGACTGGACGAATAACAAGAACCAGATATGGGGTCAGTGGAACGGTGATAAAGCTAACATTGATAAACAAGCCCAAGACACTATCCAAGCAGTTAAAAATAATGCCAAGCAAGTGTTGGATAAAGATCAGGCTGATTGGAATGCAAAACAGCACTCTTGGGATGATACTTTTAGTCGAATTGTTAAAGAATGGCAGGTTAAAACTAATAGTTTAAATAATACTGTTCAGGATTTAACAACTAAATTTGGCAATATTATTAATGAGTTAACCGACTTGATGAATAAGAAGTTGCCAGATATGAATGCTAAAACCGATGCAGTTCAAGCCAAGGTAAACGAACTAAGAGCAAGTCTAGGCCAAATAGATTGGACTAGTTTTGCTAAGGATTTAGAACTAAAAAAATGGATATTTAATTCTGAGCCAGGTTGGATCCAGCTTAAATCTAATATGACTCAGTGGGGGAATAGTAACGAAATGATCGCTGCTGCTAGAATATCTTATGATGATGTTAGTCGAATGAATATCTATGACTATACTGGTGTTGCTGGTATTGAAAGATCAATGCTAGAAGTTAGCGACTTGACACCTAATACCTTGTATAGATTGTTCTTTGAATGGGAAAATTCAAAGCAATTAACTAAGATAGCTGATAATGATTATAAGTTTAGAGTGTCAGTTTATGATAAAAATAATACTGATAATATTTTGGCTTATCAAGATTTGCCAGCTGATCCAGTCAATAAAGAATTGTTTTGCCTTACTTTTGATACTAATAATGTCACTGACGTGTTCATTGAACTAAACACTGGCGGATTAAATGATGGCATCCACTTTACTTGGAAGATTGGTAATTGGCTTTTAAAACCCGTTCAAGAGCATGTACCAATAGTAGCCATAAAAAATAATACTGATCTCAATACCATAAAGACTCCAGGAATGTACCATGCTAGGGGAACTGATGGGATAGCTAATTCTCCAATACCAGCATGGTTTGATATAACGGTAAACTCAGATGGCATGCAAAATGGAACACAAATGCTGCATGCTAAAAAGGAAAATCAGGTATATGTTCGTAGCTGGTACAATGGCAATACCTTTACTGACTGGCAACGAATCACAAATGCTGGCGATTTAGCTACTAAATTGTCATTATCTGGTGGCAACATGCAGAAGGGAAGCTGGATTAATTGGGATGCGCAAAGTCCCTATAATGCTCATGAGGGCAATATTGGTGGAATTCAATGGAATGGCGCTTCTGATAGTATTAAAATTTTTGGAGATAACAACGCCAGCGAAAATCTAGATCTAGCTATTCAATTAGGTAATGATGATTCTAATCACATTTCTTTTAGACGTGCTGATGGTGACGAAGTAGCTGCAATTAATATGGATGGATACTATACGGGATCAGTAGGTTGGAATAATATTAGAAGTAAGCCTGATGTAGCACAAAAAAGCGATCTAAATGTGAATGTTATTAGAGACTATAATATTGAAACCGATCAGCCAGGTCCTACGACAGTAGAACAGGCTGGAAAGCCTGGGCTAGTAGATCAAGCAACATTAGCTACTTTTGCCAGAGCTTATCGAGATGTTCGAAACCATACCGATTATCGCTATCCAACAGGAATCGATCAAAACACGGCTGTTAATTTAAACTCAAACACTTATGGGGAAACTGGTATATATAAATTTATAAATTGTGTAGCTATAAATGGCCCATGGGCCGATTTAAATCAACGGCAATACTTTTACATGAACGCCATTAGGTATGATAATAATAGTATTTATCAGTTGATTTTTCGAGGAGCAGAAGTTTATGCTCGAACAGTATCTGAAAAAACAAACTCCTATCCGGGATGGAGTACGTTTGCTATGATGAATAGCGTTACGGATCTATCTGATAGATTGCAAGGCTTTACCATGCAACAAACTATGTTTCAACACCGCGTTGACTATGATAGCCCATCAGGAACTATCAGCAATCAAACCGTAGACTTCAACGCTTATAAAGAAACAGGAATTTTAAAAGTTGTTAACTGTTTAGTCCAAAACGGACCATATAAGAGTGATAATCGTCATAGTGTTTTCTTGAAAACTACTAACCTTGATGGTCAGACTCAATATCAAACTGTGTACGAGGGAGACAACCTTTATGGCCGTAAGCTTTATAATGGGTCCGGTCAATGGCATAAGTACACTAACACACCGATTTAATATTTTTAATCCTTAACCAAATGGTTAGGGATTTTTTTATGGAGGAATTTAACTATGACAGAAGAAACTAATCAAAATGCAGAACAAGCAAAAGCAGCTGGTACAGCTACAACTATGAAGACTTATTATTGGTCAAACGATGATGTGCCTTTTAGGGTAATTTCATCAGTTGATGTAATTACAGCTAATCAATATCCTTTAGTAGTAACTCCACCTGATCCAAACTTGAAATCTCCAAAATATGATTGGATGAAAGGCGAATGGTACGACGTTAGCGAAGAATCTTACGGACAACGTTTGACAGCAGTTACCGAAAGCTTGAAGACCCTTGAAGGAAGTATTACTAGCTTGCAAGAAGCCCACAAAGGCACTCTGCAAAGTGCGGAAGCCAGCGATAAGGTTATGGAGCAACTTCAAGCCTCCGTTCAACAAACTAACAGAATGGTGGCTAGCTTAAGTGCAATGATGGTTGCCTTGGGTAAAAGATCTCAATCCAGCAATACTGAAGTATCAAAATAGGAGGATTTTAAAATGGATTTACAAGCAATGATCGCAGAAGTTCAAAGAGAACTAATTGAATCATGGAAGAACCAATATAATTGGGGCTGGTTTGGCGAAAAGAAAGAAGCCAACTTAACTTTCCGAAGTTATGTTCAGCAAGGCATTCTTAGCAAAGAAGGATATAAAGAAATCACAGGTGAGGACTATGACCAAGCTGAAACGGTACTTAGTCAACCTCAAGCTTAATGACCTTCAGGTAATTATTGCAATAACTATGATCGCTATTGGCGGCTCACTTTGGTACGATCGTCATTATTTCTTTTGGCCGCCTAATTTGCAAAGCGCGCTCAATGACTGGCGAATAGATATTTTTATTTTGCTAGTTGGCATGGTGCTATTTTTTGCTACTGCATTTAGACCTGACGATACCTTATTAATTCGTACGCTTTTAGTAGTATGTGGAGGTATTGTATTAGGCTTGGCATTCTTGCAATTAGGACACATTATCTTTACATCTGAATTCAGAATGGGACACACCGTCATTGGCGATGTAGTCCTTTTTCTTTTGATTTTGCATGTAGCTCATGATCGCTAGGAGGTGCTTCGCTTGCATGTAGACCTAATTATCGGTGCTCTTGGAACATTCTTAGGAGTGCTAATAACTGCATATAACGCATATCATAAAAACAAGCGAGATACTTTCCAAGATATTGTCGAAGAATTAAAAAGCGAACGTGACGATTACAAGAAACAGGTTAAGCATCTACAAGAAGAGAATGAAAAATTGAGAGAGGAATTACGAAAATGAGATTAGATATTAATTTAATTTGGGCAATTGTAGTTTTATTAGTAGCTGGAATGGCTACTGCTTACAGCATGAATAAGCAGAAATTGGAAAAATTAAAGCTCACTCACCCTAAGCTTGCGACAGTTTTAGAAACAGCAGGCGAGTTAGCTTTAAAGGCAACTACTTATCAAGCATCCCTTGACGATAAAGAGGGATCGAAGAAACTTTATGATGCAACAGATGAGGTCTTTTACCAATTGCAAAAACTCTATCCGAATCTTCCAATTGATAGAGCAACTGTAAGAAACATTGTTCAACATGAGTATGAAAAGCTTGTAGCTGATTCAAAGAAAGAGGCTTAATAAATGACGCAAACAATTGAAAATCGAGCTTATGGTGTTGATGTATCTAGTTTTAATAATGCAAATGTGACTGAATATACAAACGCTGGGGCTAATTTTGTTCTTGTAAAAGTATCTGAAGGCTTAGACTATCGTAACCCTAAAGCTAAAGCGCAAGTAGATAGTACTAAGCAAAATAATGTGGTACCAATGGGTTACCACTATGCTCACTTTGGTGCTGATAGCAACAGAGCTGTTCAAGAAGGAAACTATGCTATTAGTTCTGCTAAGCTAGCAGGTGTAGTTGTAGGATCTTTTTTAGCTTGTGACTATGAGCAAGGCAGTGGAAACGAAACTGGAGGAGATCGTGAAGCTAATACGACGGCAATTCTAACTTTCTTGGATACTATTGTGAGTGCTGGATATAAGCCTTTACTATATTCAGGCGCTTATCTTATGAAAAATAAAATTAATACTTCTAGAATTCTAGCCAAGTATCCTGATTGTTTATGGGTAGCAGCATATAATGGTAAAATAGCGAATGACGCGAATTTTGGCTACTTCCCATCAATGGACGGAGTAGCGATCTGGCAATTTACTGACAATTGGAAAGGCCTGAGTGTGGACAGTAATATTGCAGTTAAGTCTTTAAAAATTGATGTTAATGTAAACAAACCAGTATCACAACCAGTTAATACTTCCACACAGCCTAAGACATGGACCGATGTACAAGGAATGACTTGGCATGAAGAACATGGTACTTTTATTACTGGCGGAGCAATCAACCTTAGATGGGGTGCTAATACACAAAGCACACTAATTGCTACTTTACCAGCAGGCTCAGAAGTTAAATATAATGCTTGGGCTAGAGATAATGCTGGACGTGTATGGTTACAACAACCACGCGAGAACGGGCATGATGGATACTTAGTTGGTCGAGTTGGTACAGAAGCATGGGGAACATTTAAATAATTTGATATAATGGATTTGACCAAGCTAAGGAACTCTACGTGAGCTTAGCTAACGTAATCTAGTTTAGTAGGACTGGCTAGGTGCGTTCTAAATCCTACACTAATAGCCACTCTGGAGATTTCTCTGGAGTGGCTATTTTTTTGTATTATTTTTTATGATTTTTATTGACAATGTACGTTAAAGCGTGTATTATAATAATTGAAAGGAGGAAAACGATACAGGATAGAAAGGAGAATTTAAGATGAAGAAAAAAAGGCATAAGAAAAAACCAAGAATAAAGATGCACTTCAAAATCAATCTTTGGTTCTTGGTTTACGAAATCTCCATTGAATGGAGCTAACAATTGAAGAGGGAGGGAACGGAACTCCCTTCCTTTTCTATATCTTCATTTTACTAAGCAAAAAGGAATTTTACAAATGAAAAATCTAAAAATTCAGAAGAAATATAACAATAAAGAGATGAAATTTGAATTTTATCCAAGAAGGTTTTTAATTGTTTTAGGTACAATAATAACTTTACTGGTTCTCTGGAAGGTGGTATTTTAAATGGCTAAAATTACAGAAGCAAGAGCTAAAGCTAATAAAAAATGGGATGAAAAAAATAAAGCTAGAAAATTATACATCAATAAACGTTCAACTGCTAAAAGCTTCATATTGAATTTAGCGACTGAAGAAGATTTAGCTAATATTGAAGAGTATGTAGCAGAAAGAAGAAAGCAATTAGGTCTTTAAAAAGGGACAGAAAAGGGACAAACTAGTGGCAATAATTGACATTTAGTGGCATTTGATGGCAACTAGTCAACATCTAAAATTATTGATTTATCAATGGTTTTGCTTTAATATCAATATTGGTGTGATTTCGTCACATTGAACCACCAAAGAAGTTTGATTTGGAATATCGTGATGACGATAAAAAGTATCATTTAGAAAAAGATTTAACTCCACGTCAATTTGCAGAAAAATATTTAAAAGATTTTAATTGGGATGATTATGTTGTCTTATTAAACTCACCTAATTATGATTACAACAAGCGATACCACCAAGGTTTATATGATAATGTTGCTGGCGGTCAACCAATTACTGGTTTAAATGTGCCGATTGAAGTTTTGGCACGAGCAGCTGCAACTCAATTGAAAGATGGAAGAGCAGTTATTTTTGGAAATGACGTTTTAAAACAAATGGAACGTAAAACTGGTTTCCTTGATACCGATTTATACAAGACTGATGACTTGTTTAGTGTTGATACTCAAATGAGTAAGGCTGATCGTTTAGCTACTGGTGAAGGATCTGCAACACATGATATGACTTTAGTCGGCGTTGACGAAGACAATGGTGAGATTCGTAAGTGGAAGGTTGAAAATTCTTGGGGCGATAAGTATGGTCACAAGGGCTTCTACGAAATGAGTCAAAAGTGGTTTGAAGAGTATGTTTATGACGTAGTTGTTGATAAGAAGTACTTATCTGAAGACTTAGTTAAACTTTGGGAAGAGCCAGCTGTTGACTTGAAGCCTTGGGCACATATCGGCTTATAAAAATGAGAAGAGATCGAAAGATCTCTTTTTTTAATGTCAATTTTTAAACTAAAAAATGTCAATCTGTGACTTGTTTTGAAAATGAATGCACCATAAAATATCATTTGTAAGCGCTAAACATTAGAAGAGGGGATAATAATGAAAAAGAATTATTTAAGCATTGATATCGGAGGAACAAACGTAAAATATGCTGAACTTAATAATGCGGGGAATATTATCGAACAAGGTAAGATTAAGACATCACATGATAAAGAACAATTTTTAAAAAATATTGATCAAATTGTAGAGAAATATCTAAAAAAGGAAATTAAAGGGATAGCTTTTTGTGCTCCAGGAAAAATTGCGCATACTAAAATTCACTTTGGCGGAGCTTTACCTTTTCTTGATGGCATCGATTTTGCAGTAAGGTATAAAAAATATGATATTCCAGTTACGGTGATTAATGATGGTAAAGCCAGCGTTTTAGCTGAGAATTGGCTTGGCAGTCTAAAAGATATGCAAAATTGTGCTGCTATCACTTTAGGTACGGGCGTTGGTGGAGGAATAATTGTTAATGGGAAGCTGTTAAATGGGGCGCATTTTCAAGCAGGTGAATTAAGTTTTTTGCAGCTTAATATGAAAGAGCCTGGATTTGATGGCTTTGCTGGTGGTTATGCTTCTGCTGTTCAAATGATTAAGAATGTTAACGAAGCCATCGAAAATGATGAGGAGACTGATGGTTTAGCTGCTTTTGAAGCAATTAATAATGGAAATGAGAAGGCAAAGAAAATTTTTGATGAGTATTGCAAGCGAATTGCTGCTATTATTATCGATATTCAAGCTGTAGTGGATTTAGATGCAATTGCAATTGGTGGCGGAATTTCTGCACAGCCAATTGTGGTTCAAGGAATTAATCAAGCTTATGATAAAGTTTTAGCTGATAATGAATTGATTAGAAAAACTTTCACTCGCCCAAAGATAGTTGAAGCTAAGTTTAAGAATGGTGCTAACCTTTATGGTGCTCTGTACAATCTCTTTATTCATGTAAATGGTGAGAAACTATAATGACATATGGCAAGAAAATAAATCAGCATGAAATAGTAATTCCTACTGACCCGCTGCCTGTATGGTATTTTATTTTTCATGATCATAATTCTGAAAAATACATTGCTCCGCATTGGCATCGGGGAATTGAATTAAGTTATGTTGAAAATGGTAGAATAGATGATTTTTTGATTAATAAAAAGCACTATTCTTCTAAGTCAGGCACTATTTTGGTAGTAAATACGCAAGAGATTCACAGTATTCATGACTTTAAAAACACTAATTCACTTGCATTATCAATAATTTTTCCATATGACTATATTACTAACCTATATCCTGATATTGCCCATCAAGTCATTAAAATTAATGACCCTGCTGCTTTTACCGATAAACAAAAACTTGTCTATCTTCACTTGCAGGGGTTACTAAGTCAATTTATTAAAGTATATTTTCTCAAAATTCCAACTAAACACTTAGAGAAGCAACGTTTAATTGATGAAATTTTATGTCTATTATTAGCTAATTTTACTGAAGATAAGAAGGATCAAGAACAAATTAGTGAGCGTAAGATATATACTATTAATCGTTTGCAATACATTACGCAATATGTAAATAATCATTATCAAGAAGAGTTGAATTTAGCTTTACTTGCTGAAAAGTGTAATATTTCAAAAGAATATTTAGCACGCTTTTTTAAGAAAGAAATGGAACTTACGGTTGAAACATATATCAATAATGTCAGAGCTGAACATGCTTATGGCGAATTAAAGAATTCCAAAAAGAATTTGACTCAAATTGCCATTAGCTGTGGCTTTTCTAGTATTAGGACGATGAATAGAGCTTTTAAAAAACTATATGGCAAAAGTGCATCTGAAATGAAGAAGAAATTAATAAAATAGGTCAATTTGCGCCAATAACTGGTTAAGATTGACCTATTTTTTAGATTCATTTTTAGTTATTATGAAAGCGAATTCAATGAGAGAGGGAAATATGATGAAAGATCAAGAGATTCTAAATGCAGTTAAAGAAATGCGTATTAGCTGGAAAGAGAATGATGATAAGAGAGATAGCGGGTTGCCACACGATATTCCTGAAGTAACACGTATAGATGATCTTCAATATGGTAAAGATCCCAAATGGAATTTATTAGACTTATATTTACCTAAGAACGTTAAAGGTAAGATTCCAGTGATTATTAATATTCACGGTGGCGGCTGGGTTTATGGAACAAAAGAAACCTATCAATTTTATGGCTTAGGGATGGCAAAGAGAGGATTTGCATTTGTTAATCCAAACTATAAATTAGGTCCAGAAGTAAAATTTCCTAAGGAACTTGACCAAGTAAATGAATATATTCATTGGGTAGCAGATCACGCTGATGAATATAATCTTGATAAAAATAATGTCTTCTTAATTGGAGATTCAGCTGGTGGTCAAATGGCTGAACAATATACAGTTATTTTGACTAATCCTGAATACCGTGAAAAATGCGGCTATACACTGACAGATTTAAAATTTAGAGCAGTTGCTTTAAACTCACCAGCAACTTTTATTAAAGATCCAGGCATGATTGGAGACGGTACTTTAGCATATTTTGATCCAGAAGTAATGAAGAGTGCGAAGAATCAAGATTTAATTGATGTTGAAAAGTATATTACTGAAGACTTTCTGCCAACCTTTATTTCGACTGCTAATGAAGATTTCATTCATGATTGCGCTGTTAGATTAGATGGATTTTTAAGAGCTAAGGGAATTGAAGTTATTCAAAAGTCTTGGGGCGATGAAAAGCACCCTGAGCCACACGTCTTCTTAATTAATCAAAAAGATGAGTTAGCAAAAGAAGCTAATGACGAAGAAGCTGAATTCTTCAGAAAGCACCTTGTCAAAGATTAGCAGAAATGAAGTGGGAGGAAAATAAAATGAAAGAAAAGAATCCGCAAGATCATGTGATCTTTAAGATATCATTATTATCGATTTCAATCTTTTTAATGATGGCACCAGCCATTGCGCCTGCTTTACCGCTAATGTATCATGCTTTTCCAGGCATAGATAAAGCTGGGGTTGAAATGTTATCGACGATCCCTAATATCGGAATTGTAATTGGTTTATTAATTAGCCCATTTTTAATTAAGTTAATGGGAGAAAAGCCGACTATTATTACAGGGTTGGTAATAACTTTATTAGCTGGTACTTTTCCAATGTATGCCACTGCTTATACACCTATTTTAATTTCTAGATTTTTGATCGGTGCTGGAATTGGTTTATTTAACTCACTTGCGGTTAGTTTGATTCCACAGTTTTATAGTAGTAATGAAGAAAAATTAGCTACAATGGTAGGTTATCAAAATGTAATGGGTAGTTTGGGTGCAGCTCTTGCATCATTTCTGATTAGTTGGCTTTTAACTATTTCATGGCATGCTGCTTTTGCAATTTACTTCTTAGTAATTCCTGTTTTGATTTTGTTTATTCTCTTTGTTCCACTTCCTTCATCAAAACAGACAAAGAATAATACAGCAAAGAAAGCAAAAGAAAAACAAACTATTAATGGTAAAGTGATTTTAATCGCCATTTTAATGTTCTTTATTTTTCTATTTTATATGCCAATGAGCTTTAAGATTCCAGCTTTAGTTGTTCAAGAAAAGCTAGGAACAGTTAGTGAAGTTTCAGCTTTAACTGGGGTTTTGAATTTAGTAGGCATTCCAATAGGTGCATCATTTGGGTTCTTCTTTAAGAAACTACACGATAAGATCTTTCCGTTAGGATTTGGTTTAGTAGCAATCGGTTTCTTTATAATTGCTTTAGCAAGTAATTTCGTTATGTTAAGTCTTGGTTGCTTGATTTTAGGAATTGGCTTTGGCTTGGGCGTTCCATATATGTACAATTGGCTTGACTGGTCAGCTCCAGCAAATTCAGTTAACTTAGCAACAACCATTGTTTTGGTACTAGTTAATGTAGGATGTGCAATTTCACCAATGATTATTAATGCAGTTACGTCAAGTGCTAAAATGGGATTATTGATTTCGGCTATTTTCTTTGCTTGCTTTTCAATATATGCGATTATTCACTATCTCAGAGTTCACAAAAAGCAAAGTGCAACTGCTTAAAACTAAATAATTTACTAATTAAGCGTTAGAATATTATCTAGCGCTTTTTTTGTGTATTAAGTTATAATTAAGCCACAGCTCACTTTTTCTTACGGGGGACCTATGAAAAAACTTTTTCACTTAATAATTGGGATGATAATGCTTGTAACTTTGACTATCATCTTCACAAAACCAGCTTTAGCTGATGTAGATTATAATATTACTAACGTTGATGTTACTGCCCATGTAAATGCAAATGGATCATTGTTGATGGAGAGAAGAATCACTTATAAGTTTGACGATGATGCCCATGGCGTTTTTTATCAACAAAATCTTACTGATAATCAAGAATTAAAAAATCAGCAGGTTAGAGTAATATCTGGTAAAAATTCACAGCCAGTCGTACAAAGTGATAGTCACGCCAATAATACTTATGAATTGAGTCACAGCGATCATGGTTATCGCTTTAAGGTATGGCATAACGTAACTGATGGTGATAAATTCACGATAATTTATACTTATGAAATTACGAATGCCATTATTAACTGGAAAGATACGGCCGAGCTTAATTTTAAAATTATTGGTGATGGCTGGGATACAGACCTTGATAACGTTCGAGTAGGGATCTTTTTCCCAAGTTCAGTTAAGGATCTTAAGGCTTGGGCTCATGGAGATTTGTCGGGCCAGATTACAGTTAATTCTGAAAAAGGCAGTATTATTATGACAGCTGCAAATGTAAGCGGAAATGAGGGAATAGAGGTTCATAGCCTTTTTCCTACGGCAGTGACAAGTCAAAATAAAAATATTAGAGACCAAAATCATAAAAAATATGTCTTAAATCAGGAAGCAAAATTTGCTCATGAAGCTAACGAACGTCGTCAAAGAAGCATAATGCTTGGCTTAGGTGCTTTGGTACTATCAGGATTATTTTCTTTATCCATAATAATTAGAAGTTTTACTTTGAAGGAATCTGGAGTTAAACCTAAAAAAGAAAAGCAATTACCTAGAAATTATGATGTCCCTACAGTTTCACCAGTAATGGCTGAAATTTTGGATCTGGACGATAAGCCAAGTTCTAGATCATTAACTGCTTATTTAATGGAATTAGCTGTAAAAAAGAGGATAGAAATTGAACCTATTAAGGTAAGAAGAAAAACATACTATAAAATTTCTTTAATTGATAAAGATTTAATGGGTGAAGTTCCTTTGATGAGATACTTATTTAATAAGGTTGGCGATGGGAAAAGTTTTACAACTTATGAACTTAAAAAACAACGATCTTCTAAGCTAAGTAAACTCTTTGCTAATTGGCAAAAAAAGGAAAAACAAGCAGCAATTAATGCTGGCTTTTTTGATAAAAAGGTTGAACATAAGAAGGAAACTAATTTAGTCTTAATGATCATCTTATTAGTATTAAGTGGTGCTGGAATAATTGCTGCTTTCTTTTCTAGTGAGGGACCGGCAGGTCTATTTATAGTGGCCACAATTATGCTAGGATTAGCAATTCTAGCAACTATTTATAGTAATAAAAAGTTATCGCCATATACTGCTAAGGGAGCAGAATCAACTAATCAAGTACGTGGTTTTAAGAAAATGCTAGATAAGATTGGTAATTTTAAAATGCGCGAAGTCGGAGAATTGCCTCTGTGGGAAGAAATTATGCCATATGCGGTTGCTTTGGGTGTATCTAAAAAGGTGTTGAAACAACTTAAAATAGAATTTGCAGATGAAATTGATGACACAAATATTTTGTTCTGGGGTCCATTTTATAGCTCAGGACGGGATGGATTTGCAAATAATTTTAATTCAAGCTTTAATTCAGGCGCAAACTTAAACTCATCAGCTTCTGGTGGATCGGGTGGATTTTCCGGTGGTTCATCAGGTGGCTTTGGTGGCGGTAGCGGAGGAGGTGCCTTTTAAATATTATGAATAAAATCAAAATTAGAGAATTTCAGAAAAAAGACTTTAATGATTTATGTGTAATACATGATCAAGCAAGAAAACAAGAACTAAAAGCGGCTAATTTAGAGGCGGCCTTTAAACCGCTGAAAATTGCAGCAATTGAAGAAGATTTATTTTCATATAATATTTATGTAGCAACAATAGATGAAAAGATTGTCGCTTTTGTTGCATTTAGCGATGATGAACTCGCCTGGCTTTACGTAGATCCTAGTTTTCAAAAGCAAGGAATTGGCAGTAAGCTGATTGAGTTTTCATTAACTAAGATGAAACGACCAACCTATTTAGAAGTATTAACTGGTAATCCTGCTAAAAGTTTGTATTTACATAAAGGTTTTAAATTTCTGAAGCACGAATCAGGAAAAATGCCAGGAAATGAGACATTTCACGTTGAAGTTGACTTATTGATTTATAAGTAGGAAATTGATAGTTTTAGCTAATAAAAAAAGTTGGGGAAAATTTGCGAAAAAGACGAGAATACATTTGGTGTTTAATTGAGCTATCAGACGGTAATAAGGAGTGGTATTGCTTAAGTAAGGTGCTAAGACGGGCACTTTTTATTGAAAAGAAAAACAATCAATTTTGGAAACAAACCATGATTGGTAATTATATTACTGTTGCAAGAAGTAAGTACATTAAAGGGCGAGCACGGTTAACAGTTGGTCGAATTGAAAAAATCAGGATTCGTAAAAGCAGTGCTGCTGATTGGCACTGGAGCCGTAATCAATTCATTACAGCAGAACATCTGCTCAACCTTAAGGATTCATATAATTATTTAAGGCATGATTATTGTTGGTATAATCGTTTAGCGATCAAAATGGCCTTAATTTATTGGCATAACAAGTTGCTACAAATTAAACTGAATTCTAAAAGATATGCAGTTAAAAAGAAGCGGTTAAAATTAGAAAGAACATTAAAATGAAAGAAAAACTTTTGATTAGTCAAGATCTCTCCTGCCTGGGTCAAGTTTCATTAAGTGTTGCTTTACCAATTTTAGGAGCGTGTGGCTATCAACCAGATGTATTGCCGACGGCGATTTTGTCTACCCATACTGGTGGCTTTGGCGATAACACTTTTTTAAATTTAAGTAGCGAAATGAGTAAAATTATTGCTCATTGGCAGGACCAAAAGATTGATTTTGAAAATTTATACTTAGGTTATTTAGGCAAAGAAGCCATTGATTTTTGGATAGATCATATTTCTAATTTTAAAGTCAGTAAAGTCCTGCTTGATCCTGCTATGGCAGATTCAGGTAAATTATATCGCGGCTTAAACTTAGATTATGTGGCAAAAATGCGCGTGCTTGCTAATTTTGCAACAATTTTAACACCAAATTTAACTGAAGCTTGCTTATTATTAGATAAAAAATATCGAAGTTTTTCAATTGATGAGATTGAAGAGCTGGCTTTAGAATTAAAGAAAAAGTTTAATGTGAATGAGGTATTGATTACTGGAATTCAAATGCAGGATAAAATTAAGATTGCTGGAGTGTCAGTCAAGGATACAGCTTTTGTAATAGAAACTGATAAGGTGAAACGTTCATTTTTTGGTACAGGCGATATGTTTGCAAGTAGTTTATTAGCGGCAATTTTAGCAGGTTATTCGCTAAAGGAGAGTTCGCAGATAGCAGCAATTTTTGTTAAAATGACAATTAAAGCAACTGATTCAACTCGAGATAAACGGTTAGGACCTAATTATGCAGGTGCTTTATCTTGGTTAATGAAGAAAGTAGAGGAGAAAAAAGTTAGGAAATGCGAACAAGGGAAAATTCGTTAGTTTCAATAATTATGACCGGTTTATTTGCGGCGATAATTTATCTAGGAGTCTGGGTTTTACGAATTCCAGTTCCTGCTTTAGTTGGTCGTCCCTTTATCCATTTTGGTAATACCTTAACTGCTGTTGCAATTTTGTATCTGGGATGTCGGAATGGAATGCTTGCAGGGATTATTGGGTTAGGCGGCTTTGACTTACTTAATGGCTATGCAGCCACTTCTTGGTTGACAATGCTTGAAGTGGTGGTAGTTGCAAGTGTTTTAACGGCAGTATATAAAGGAATGCACTATCAAGATAGCAAGAAAAATATTATTATTTTGGGAATTATCGCTGGGGTAACTAAAATTTTTACAACTTACTGTGTTTCAATTGTTGAAGCATTGATGGTTGGAACTAGTTTAAATGTAGCCTTAGTGAGTTCTTTTGTGAGTTTACCAGCAACGGTCATTAATTCGATTTCAACTGCAATTTGTACGCCAATTTTATATTTTGCAGTGCGAGATGGTGCAAGAAGAGTTTTAAGAAAGAGTGTATAGCTTAAAATAAGTCTGCTATAATTTTGGTTAAAAAAGGAGAAATTTAAAATGCCATTTGTACATGTAGAATTAATTAAGGGTAGAAGTGATGAGCAATTAACTCAAATGATGAAAGATATCACTGAAGCTGTTCATAAGAATACTGGTGCACCGAAGGAACATATCCATGTAATTATTAATGAACTTGATAAACATACTTACGGCCAAGGCGGCGAATGGAGAGCTTAGTTAAATTTAAGTATTCTTATTGGGCTACTGTTCTTTAGTCAAAAATATTTAAATAATAAATAAAAAACTCGTGATTAGTGTAAACATCTAATCACGAGTTTTATTTTGGTAAAAATTGTAAGAAACTAATCTTCTTTTTTAGCTTCTTCTAACGCCTTCATAATTGAAGGGTTCTTTGAGTGACAATCTTTTAACATTTGGTAATCTTCTTCAGATAATTTAACAGTGTATTTAGTCATAATTTTCCCTCACTTTTTATGTTTACCTTTAATATATCACTTTCTTGAAAGATTGATAGAGAAATTTTGAATTGAAGCAGGTTAAATCGATATAATAGATAAAAAGTAAGTAAGAAAGTGATTAAAATGTTTGATTATCGAAATAATTTAAAAAGAATTTTAAATAATACTGCAGGCGATGACAAAAGTCTTCAAAATAGCTTAAATGCAATTAAGGTAGTATTGGGTATGACAGGCGAAGCAGAGTCTACCTCAGTAAATAATAAAATGGATGACAAAGTTATTGCACAAATAAATACTTTTCTTCAGGGAATAACTACATTAATTGAACGCCCAGGCGACAAAAATGCTAAAAAAATTGTCTTAGGAGCTCTACATAAGTTAACCTTTGATCACAATATTGCCACAAATTTTGGAAAGAAATTAGGATTATTAGACCAAGCTATTCAAGCTTCAGAAGAAACTAGTACTGCAGTAAATCGGAAAATTTTTGAGGATGCGGTAAAGCCTAAAAAAGAAAAAAATCGCGATTATCGAAAGGGTAGAAGATATACTGTCATTCGTGCATTAAAGGGTGCGGATTTGATCAATAATAATGGTGAAGTTGTCTTTGAAGTAAATGAGGGGCAAATTCATGATTTGAATTTAAAGAGTGGTGATATTGTTGAAGCTTTGCCTTTAGCAAATAGTTTAAATGAAGCTGAAGTTTTGCGAGTAGTTGGTTATCGAAAATTGCGCGGCCGTGATTATGACAAAATAGCAGACTTTAAATATGGGGTAGTACAAGGAAGTCCAGGCAATTTAAGTGTTTCACGAAATATCCATGGAGAAAAGCTGGTTATTAATCATAAGCCAGTAATTGTTGCACTTGATTCTAGCTATTATCAAAATGGCAATATTCATTTAGAAGACGGCGCAATTGTTGATTTAGCTTGGTATACAGGCGATGTTAGATTAAAAAAAGATCCAGCAAGCGCAGTTCAGGTTCGCTGGATTTATGAAACAGAGCAACCTAAGCGAGTTTCTAAAACAAAAAAAGCAAAGACAAAGGTAGTAGCAAGTACCCAGGTATTAGCTAAGTTAAATATGAACTTACATTATCAACGAGTAGGGATTGCTGTTGGCGATAATCAAAATGAAGCGATTTTAGAAGGGATTGTTAACCGCTACAATGGCATTCCAATTCCGATTGATGCATTTGAAGGCAAGAAAAAGGTAATTGAAAGTCAAATTAAAGATTTAGACATTGTAATTTTGGTTACTGCATTTGCCGCCCATGATAGTACTTGGAATATTAGCGAATTTGCAAGTAAATATCACGTTAAATTTGCTGTTAGTTCTAGCAAGGGATATCAAGCATTTGAGCGTGCACTATATCGAGCAGAAAATGGGATGCCAGCTTATGAAGGTAACCAACAATTAGAATACAAAATGTTAAAGAATAATTAGGAATAAGCAGTGTAGCTGACAAGATGCATGAAAATTAGATAAAATATTAATAACTTATTTTTAGGAAGGACGATGAAATGACAAAAAATATTAAAAAGAAATCTTGGATGCGTTGGCTAGTATTTTTAGCCGGCTTAGAAATTATCGCCATTTCTATTAATTTCTTCTATGGTCCAATTAATATTGCAGCGGGTGGCTCAACTGGTATTTCAATCTTAGTTGATGCAGTATGGGGTATTAATCGGTCAATTACTGTTTTAGTTGTTAATATTTTAATGCTTATTCTAGCAGCGATCTTTTTAGGAAAAAAGACAACGAAAAACGTTGCCTTAGGTAGTTTATTACTTCCAGTGTTAATGGGACTTACGCCTAGTTTTAAAATTACTAATAATCAATTACTAGCAGTAATCTATGGTGGTGCTTTGATGGGGCTAGGTGTTTCTTTACTATACCGCGTTAATGCATCAAGTGGTGGAACAACAATTCCGCCAATGATTTTAAAGAAATATTTTTACATTAATCCAGCAATTGGATTACTTGCAATTGATATGGTAATTATTTTTCTTAACATTTTCGTTGATGGCTGGAATGCATTTTTATTAGCCGCCTTGTCACAAGTAGTGACAGCCATGACTATGAACTATGCAGAAGCTGGCTTTGACCGTAAATATCAGGTGCGTGTGATGAGTAACGAGCGTTTTGAAGAACTAAAGACAATGCTACTTGATAACTATAACGGTTTAACAATTTACGATGTTGTTGGTGGCTACAGTGATGATGACAAAAAGCAGCTACTATTAGTAGTTGATACCCGTGAATATGGTCCTTTAATTAATAAAATTCATGAGATTGATTCAGATGCTTTTATTATCACTGACACAGTTGCGCGTGTTCATGGCGGACAATGGGGACTATAACCAAGTTTTTTCGTATATGTCTTCTTTAAAACCGCAAGTTAATTTTTTACCGTCAGTAACTAAGGGTCTTTTAATTAATTTTCCATTTTGTGAAAGTAATTTTGCTGCTTCTTCAAGCGTCATCTTGTTTATTTGATCTTTTAAGTGCATTTGGCGGTAAACTTGGCCAGACGTATTGAAAAAATATCTTAATCCGCGATCTTGAAAATCAGTTAGCCATTTAAGTAGATCTTGTTGCTTAGGTGGTTTTTCTACTAAGTCTTGATATTGATAAACAACTTGATGATCATCAAGCCATTTTTGAGCTTTTTTAGAAGTTGAACAACGTTTATAACCATAAAATTTAAGCATATTCTTTCTTCTTATTATAAATACTTGTAAATTTATTTTAGTATTTTTTTAGAAATTTTGATATTGAATTGCTTTAAAAGAGGGATGAGAGTATACTGTAAGAGTTGTATTTGTGGAAACCTCACATCTGCAACCGCACGTTTATGGGGTAAGAAGAGAATTAACGTTGATTCCACCTCATACGGCGAGTCTAAGTATTTTTTCGGAGGTGTACAAATGTACGCAGTTATTAAAACCGGTGGTAAGCAATACAAGGTTGCTAAGGGCGATAGCGTTTTTGTTGAAAAACTTGAAGTTAAGCCTGGCGACGAAGTAACTTTTGATGAAGTTATTCTTGTAAATGATGGTAAGTCAACTAAGATTGGTACTCCTGTAGTTGAAGGTGCTAAAGTTGTTGCTAAAGTTGAAAAGCAAGGCAAAGAAAAGAAAGTTGTTACTTTCAAATACAAGCCTAAGAAGCACTCACACACTAAGTACGGTCACCGTCAACCTTACACTAAGGTAACTATCGAAAGCATTGAAGCTTAATTAAGGGGTGAAACAAATTATGATGATTAATAATCTTGAAGCACTTAAATTATTTGCCCACCACAAGGGTGGTGGTTCAACTGCTAACGGTCGTAACTCAGCTGGTCGTCGTTTAGGCGCAAAGCGTGCTGATGGTCAAAAGATCAACGCAGGTTCAATCATTTTCCGTCAACGCGGTACTAAGATCCACCCAGGTAAGAACGTTGGTATCGGTGGCGACGACACTTTGTTTGCTTTAACTAGTGGCGTAGTTAAATTCGAACGTTTGGGCAGAGATCGTAAACAAGTTTCTGTTTACCCAGTTGAAGAAGCAAAATAATTATTTCTTTTGCAGACTGGACGTCCCTAAGGAACGTTCGGTCTTTTTTTATCTACTCAGGAGGTAGGTCATATGTCTTCAAATCAAGAGTTGCTAACTTTAATTAATAATCGAATTGATAAAACTACTAAATTGATTAAAGAAGAACAAGCAGATGCTTTAATTATTTTTAATCAAGCAAATTATCGTTTCTTAACTAATTTTTCTGGTGAAGAAGCTGAGCTTATTTTGATTGCTGAAGGGGATCGTGTTTTGTTGTCTGATTCACGCTTTAAGGATCAAATTCGTCATCAAGCTCCTGGTGAAATGAAGGTCGTAATGCAGACAATGGATGTGGTTAAAGAAATTGCTAAGCAATTAAAACAATTAGATGTAAAAAATGTTTTAGTTGAAGGAGAATTTATTTCTGCAACTCAATTTGAAGCTTTGAAAGAGGCCTGTCCCGATCTTAATTTTGTCTTAAGTGCTGAATTAGTTGAAAAAGTTCGCAATGTAAAAGACGACTTAGAATTGGCTACTTTACAAAAAGCGATTGATATTTCTGCTCAAAGTTTTAAAGAGATCTTGCCTTTAATTAAACCAGGAGTTAGCGAAAGAGCTATCGGAGCTAAATTAGACTATTTGTTTAAAATGAATGGCGGAGATGGTCCTTCTTTTGAAACGATTATTGCTTCTGGATATCGTGGTAGCTGGGCACATGGCGTTGCTAGTGATAAAAAAATTCAACAAGGTGAATTGATTGTAATTGATTTTGGAAGCTTTTATCATGGTTACACTGCGGATATCACTAGAACAGTAGCTTTAGGACAAGTAGAACCAGAATTAGAAAAAATATACTATATTGTATTAGAAGCCCAAAAGCGCGGAATTGCTGCAGCAATTGCTGGAAATACTGGAAAAGATATCGATCAAGCTGCTAGAAACTATATTAAAGAGCAAGGCTATGGTGAATACTTCGGTCATGGGATTGGCCATGGAATTGGACTAGAAGTACACGAACTCTGTACGCCAGCAATGCCATATGGAAAAGAAGTTATGAAGAATAATATGGCAATTACTGTTGAGCCTGGAATTTATTTACCAGATCGCGGCGGTGTTAGAATTGAAGATGATGTGTTGATTAAGGACGATCATCCTTATGTAATGTCACAATTGCCAAAAGATGAGCTTTTAATTCTATAATTTTATCTAATTATGTGGTTAATGTTGCGAAACAATGGATAAGATTGGTAAGATAAGTAAGTGTAGAAATGAGGTAATTTTACTATGACAATGATCTCAGTTAATGAATTTAAAAATGGATTAACTATTGAATATAACAACGATTTATGGCGTATTGTTGAATTCCAACATGTTAAGCCAGGTAAAGGTAGTGCTTTCGTTCGTTCAAAGCTTAAGAGCTTAAGAACTGGTGCAGTACAAGAATACACTTTCCGTTCAACTGCTAAAGTTAATACTGCTGACATTCAAACTAAAGCTATGCAATACTTATACAATGACGGTACAAGTTTTGTATTTATGGATACTACTACTTATGAACAACTTGAAATTCCAGAAGCTCAAGTTGAAAGAGAATCTAAGTTCTTAAAAGAAAACATGGTAGTTAATGTCATTATGCACGACGGTGAAACTTTAGGTGTTGACTTACCAAACACAGTTGATCTTGAAGTTGCTGAAACTGAACCTAACATTAAAGGCGATACTTCTTCTGGTGGTGGTAAGCCTGCAACTATGGAAACAGGTTTAGTAGTTAATGTTCCATTCTTTATTAATCAAGGTGATGTATTAACTATTAATACTGCTGATGGTACTTACGTTTCTCGTGCAAATAAATAATTTTTGAGGTAAAAAATATGGCTGATAATTCAACGATTCTTTTATCAAGCAATGACAAAGGCGATGAAACCCGAGTTGATCTTGGTGTTTTAGAAGTTATTCTAGGAATTGCTGCCAGAAAAGTCGATGGCGTCAGCGAAATGCGTGGGACGCTGAAGACTGGCATTAATACTCTTTTTGGTCGTTCTAACCAAGGTAAAGGCGTTTCCTTAAGTGTTGAAGACGATAAGTTAACTGCTGATGTTTATGCTTATCTTGACTATGGCGTAAATGTGCCAAAAGTATGCGTCGAACTGCAGAAAAACTTGACTTTGCAATTGAAGCAAATGACGGATTTAGATTTAACTCAAATTAATGTTCATGTAGTTGGCCTAGTTTCAGAAACAGAAGAGACTGAATCTGAAGCAAAAGCTAACACAGAAGCACTTTTCCCAGATGATAAAGAGGACGACTAAATGACACAGCATGAGATGAGAAGAATTGCAATGCAAGCAATTTATTTGGCTAACCAAGGAAATTTAACTGATGCGGAAGAAGTTTGTCAAAAAGCACTAAAAGCTTTAGAGCTAAAGAGTTTTCCGGATTATTCTGCAGAAATAGTAAATGGTGTCTTAGCTAATAAAAAAGAGCTTGATGGGCAATTAAGTAAATACTTAAAAAAGGGTTGGCGTCTTAATAGGATTAACGAAATTGATCTGGCCATCCTTGAAGTGGCTCTTTATGAAATGCAAAATAGTAAGGCAATTGAGCCAGTAGCTGCTTTAAATGAAGCGTTAAATTTATGTGATGAATTTAGCTCTAAAGAATCCAAAAAATTTATTAATGGTCTCTTGGCCAATTTCATTAAGAAAGACTAACTAATGAGTCGGCTCGTTGAGCCGACTTTTTTTGATGAGGTGATTAGGTGAAAAAATTACTAGAAGGAAAAACTCCTGCAAATGAAATTACAGAAAATTTGAAAAAAGAAATAAAAAATTTAAAAAATGACGGAATAAATCCAACTTTATGCGTAATAGAAGTTGGAGACGATCCTGCAAGTAAAATTTATTTGCGAGTTAAAAGAAATTTAGCAAAAAAAGTAGGTATCAATGAAGTTGGATTGCATTTTCCAGCTGATACTTCTCAAGCTGAACTTCTAGGAAAGATTAAGGAACTTAATCAAGATCCAAATATTAATGGGATTATGGTTCAATTACCAGTTCCACCTCAAATTAATCCAAGAGCCATTTTTGAAACTATTGCTCCTGAAAAAGATGCTGATGGATTTTCTCCACTTAACTTAGGTCGTCTTTGGGAAGGACAGAGTGATATTATTCCAGCGACAGTTCGTAGTATTTTAACATTGATTGATTATTACGGAATTAATATGGCCGGAAAGAATACAGTGATTATTGGTCGGAGCGTGATTGTCGGTAAGCCTTTGGCTGCAGTTTTACTTGAACGAGATGCAACTGTAACCATTGCTCATTCAAAGACTAAGAATCTGGCAGACTTGACAAGAAACGCTGATGTAATCATTTCTGATGTAGGTAAAGCTCATTTAGTAACTGAAGATATGGTAAAAGACGGTGCAGTTTTGATTGATGTTGGGATGAACCGAGAAAATGGTAAATTAATGGGTGATGTAGATTTCGATACAGTAGCCCCTAAGGCTGAAGCAATTACACCGGTTCCTGGAGGAGTTGGTCCATTGACAGTTGCTAGTTTAATGAAACAAGCAGTAATTTTAACGAGGAAGCAGCATGGCAGATAATCCAGTTTATCTTTCTGTGAGTGATTTAAATTTTTATATTTCACAAAAATTTAAAAATGATCCTTATCTACATAAGGTTTTTTTACAGGGAGAGTTATCTAATTTTAGATTCAGGATGCATTCCCATCAATATTTTTCATTAAAGGACGATAAGTCTAAAATTAACGTAGTTATGTTTCGCTCTTTTTTTGAAAAATTAAAGTTTAAGCCTGAAGAGGGAATGAAAGTTTATGTAAGTGGTTATGTGGATGTTTATGGTCCGCAAGGCTCATACCAGTTTTACGCTCAAACGATGGAACCAGCTGGGTTAGGTGCTCTTTATGAACAACTAAGACAGCTACAAGAAAAACTTGCAAAAGAAGGCTTATTTAATGAAGATCATAAAAAGCGTTTGCCACTGTTTCCAGATCGTATTGCAGTTGTAACTAGTGCCTCTGGGGCAGTTATTCACGATATTATGGTTACAGCTAACCGACGGTTTCCGCATGCTGAAATTGATCTCTATCCAGCTAAAGTTCAAGGAGATGAAGCAGCTGATACTATTGTTGCTTCTCTAAAACAGATTCAAGCGCAGGGCGATAAGTATGATGTAGTTATTATTGGACGCGGTGGAGGATCATTAGAGGATCTGTGGCCTTTTAACGAAGAAAAGGTTGTACGTCAAATTTATGCAATGCAAATGCCAGTTATCAGTTCTGTGGGACATGAAACTGATACTACTTTAGCTGACCTAGTTGCAGATGCTCGTGCAGCAACTCCGACAGCTGCTGCAGAATATGCAACGCCAAATTTAGCTGATGTATTAACTAAAATTGTACAATTACGCGCTCGGCTTTATGCAGCAATGCAGGCTAATATTCGTGCTAAACGTCAGATTTTAGATCGTCTGAGGAACGCTCCAGTTCTACAAGAGCCAACTAGAATTTATGATCAACAAATTCAACAAGTTGATATGCTTACTCATCGACTCAATCAAGCAATGTCTAACCAGCTTCAGCATGATCGTTCAGGTGTACGTTTGCTTCAGGAACGGTTAAAGGCGCTTAATCCTGGTCGAAGACTAGAACAGCTAGAACGTGAACGAACTTTTATAGTTGCTAATTTATTTTCAACAATGACAACTTATCTAAAAGATCAAAGAAATAAATTAAATCGAACCATGCAGCAGTTAGATGACATTAGCCCTTTGAAGACAATTAGTCGGGGCTACGTTTATACAACGGATCAGGAGGGAAATACAGTTACTTCTGTTGATAAGTTAGAAATTGATGAAAAATTAAAGTTACATTTCAAAGATGGTCAAGTACAAGTAAATGTAGAAAATATTCGGAGAGAAAAAGATGGCAACCAAGAAAAATAATTTTGAAGAACAATTAAATGAATTACAAGAAATTGTCAATAAGCTTGAAAGTGGCAACGTTCCTCTTGAAGACGCTTTAAATGAATTTCAAGCTGGAGTTAAGTTGAGTCGTGAACTGGAAAAGAAACTTAATGATGCCGAGCAAACAGTTGCTAAGTTAGTTGATAAAGATGGAAACGAGAAGACGCTCGATCCCCAAAATGCGTCAGCTCCTGAGGAAGAATAAATGAATTTAAAAGATTTTCAAAAAATATATACACCTCAAATTGATAAATTTTTAGAGGATCACTTAGCAAGTGAAGTTGATAATCCAATTTTTAGTAAAATTATGTCATATTCAGTCATGGCTGGTGGTAAGAGATTACGACCGCTTCTTTTCTTAGCAACACTTGAAACATTAAACTATAAAATTAGTGAATCAGAATTAAGAATCGCATGCGGAATTGAATTAATACATACTTATTCACTAATTCATGATGATTTACCAGCAATGGACAATGATGATTATCGCCGCGGAAAGCTTACCTCTCATAAGAAATGGGGAGAGGCTGAAGCTATTTTAGCTGGGGATGCCTTGCTTCCATTAGGAATTCAATGGATTACAGAAGGTAGTAATTCAGCGGCCTTGGCTATTATAATCTCACAAGCTGTTGGTCCAAACGGAATGGTAGGCGGACAATATCTTGATATTGATTCAACTAATAATGATTTAGTTAAAGAAAACGTCAAAGTTATTGATCAAATGGAGTGGTTAAAGACAGGTTGCTTAATTGAAGCTAGTGTTAAAATGGCAGCTGTTTATGCTGGTGCAAGCACTGATCAAGTTGATCGCCTAGATAATTTTAGTAAACAGTTTGGTAGATCTTATCAAATTTATGATGATTTAGTTGACGTAGTTGAAACAGAGCAAGAAGCAGGTAAAGCTACGCACAAAGATGCAGATGAAGGTAAAAACAATACCTTAACTTTACTTGGAATTGAAGCTAGTCGTAAGCAGCTTTTAAAAATGATTGAAACGGGAAAAGAAGCTGTAAAAATCTTTAAGCAGCCTTTGTTAGGCGATTTTTTTAATTTATATCAGAAGGTATTATAGTAAATGGCTAAAAAGCGTGCAGATGTTTTATTATTTGAACAAGGCCTTTTTAATTCTCGCAGCCAAGCGCAACGAGCTATTATGGCGGGCTTAGTTAATGACCATAATCATCAAAAAATTGACAAAAGTGGTGAAAAATTTCCTGAAGGTGAGATTTTTCATATTAAAGATGATGGCAAAAAATATGTTTCTCGTGGTGGATTTAAATTAGAAAAGGCTTTGCAAGTATTTAATATTAACTTGAAAGATAAGATTTGTCTTGATATTGGTGCTTCAACGGGTGGATTTACTGATGTTGCCTTGCAAAATGGTGCTAAGTTAGTTTATGCCCTTGATGTTGGTTATAATCAACTTGCTTGGAAATTACGCGACAACCCGCAAGTTATAGTTATGGAAAAACAAAATTTCCGCTATAGTAAGCCTGCTGATTTTACTGATGGGCTTCCCGATTTTGCAATGACAGATGTGTCATTTATATCGTTAGATTTAATCATGCCGCCAATGTATGAAATTTTAAAAGATCAGTGTGATGCTGTTTGCTTAATTAAACCCCAATTTGAAGCTGGTCCTGAAAATGTGGGCAAACATGGAATTGTTCATGATCACGATGTTCACGCTAATGTCATTAAGCATACAATGCAAATGGCTCAAAAGATTGGATTTAATATTCTTGGAGTAGATTATTCACCAATTAAGGGTGGCAAGGGAAATATTGAGTTTTTGATCCATTTAGGTAAAGATTTAGCAAATCCTGGACAAGATTTGTGGCAAGGAAGTCCAGTTGATGTGGTTCAACGTGCAGTTAGTGGCCTTTAGGTGAGAAAAAATGTTAGTTGAATTAGATATTAAAAACTTTGCAATTATTAAGACGCTTAAAGTTCGTTTTCAAGAAAAAATGACTGTTTTAATTGGAGAAACAGGTGCAGGAAAGTCAATTATTATTGATGCAGTTTCCCTCTTACTGGGAAGTCGAGCACAAAATGAAATGATTCGCTCTGGTGAAAAAAAAGCAGTTATCACGGGCTTATTTGTGCTGAGCGAGCAAAAAGAGTTAATTGAAAAATTATGTGAAAAATATGGTCTTCCATTTGAAGATGATCAATTAATAATTAGTCGAGAGTTAACGCATAAGGGTAGAAATGTAGTTAGAATTAATGGTCAGCTAACAACAATTAATGTACTACGAGAAATCGGTAAAAATCTGGTTGATATTCATGGCCAAAATGATCAACAAATTTTAATGGATCCAGATCGGCAAATTGACTTAATTGATAATTATGCCAAACCTAAATTTAAGGATGAATTAGAAGATTATGCGGCTGATTTTGAAAGATGGCGTCATCTTACTTCACAATTGCGTAAATTAAGAGAAGATGCGCAAGAAATTGCTCAGAAGCAAGATATTTTAGAATTTCAAAATAATGAACTTGAGAGTGCTGATTTAACTGATCCAGATGAGGACGAAAAGTTAGAAGAAGAATTTAATGAATTAAATAATTATCAAAAAATTGCTGATACAGCCAATTATTTTATGCAATTATATGACGATGACGAGCATGGTCTAGCTACTTTACTTGGGGATGCACAAAATGCAGCAGAAGATTTAAGCAATTATGGTAAAAAATTTGAAAATTTTGCTACTAGTTTTAATGATGGAGTTTATTCGTTAAATGACGCTCGTAGTGAATTGTCTTCTCTAATGGATCAGATGGATTTTGATGAAGAGCGCTATCAATATGTTTCTAGCCGCTTAGATACTCTAAATACTCTTAAGAAAAAATATGGACCAACTCTAGAAGATGTTTTTAAATTTGCCCAGAAGGTTAAGAGCGAACTTGGTAAATTTGAAACTGGAGATTTGGACGAAGAAAAAATTCAAAAACAATTAGCTGATGTTGAAAATAAACTCAGCAGGAAGGCAAAAAGACTACATAAGCAAAGAGAACAAACTGCTCGTGAGCTGGAGGAAAAGATAAAAAAAGAATTAGCTGATCTTTATATGGAAAAAGCTCGTTTTTCTATTCGAATTAATGAGACTGATTCTTTTACAAAATTAGGAACAGATCAAGTGATTTTTATGATTGCGCCAAACCCTGGTGAGTCCTTGATGCCTTTAGTCAAGATAGTATCTGGCGGGGAGCAGTCACGCTTAATTTTAGCTTTAAAAGCGATCTTTAGTCGCGTAGAACCAGTTGGAACGATGATTTTTGACGAAATTGATACTGGTGTTTCTGGACGTGTTTCAGCAGCTATTGGTAAAAAAATGCATGCAATTGGTCAAGAAAAACAAGTTATTACGATAACTCACTCACCGCAAGTTGCTGCTGCTGGTGATCAACGATATTCTGTTGTAAAACAAGTTAAAGATGGAGCTACTTATACTCAAGTTGGACCTCTTACTCAAGAAGAAGCAATTACGGCAATTGCTCAAATGATGGCAGGCTCTGATGTAACTGATGCTGCTAAAAGAAATGCTGCTGATTTGATGGAAAGCTTTAAAAAATAAAATAAAGGACTTCTTGTAATGATGATTTAAAATTGCATCACTTTAAGAAGTCCTTTATTTTTATGCTGTTTCAACATTAAAGATATCATTTAAGTCAATAATTCTAATTATATTATTATCATAACTATCTAGTACAAAACGTCCAGCTGATGTTCGTTTAATTAGCTGTCCAATTTCCGTTTTTCCATTTTGGTAGGTGAGTAAGATGTATTCTTTATGAAAGAGCGCATGCTCTAAAATTCTAATAATTTTACCTGGATCTTGTGCAAAAGTAGTAAGCTTATTAATATTATAGTTAAAGAAATAATTATAGATTTTTTTGCTATAATTATTAAGTGATTTCAATAAATTCATATCTCATTCCTCGTATATCCCGAACTTGTGTTTGCACTATGTATTATACGAACAAATGTTTTTAATTGCAAGCAGAATTTATATCTCTTTGCGAAACTCTTGAAATTGTTCGCTTTTTAGTGCAATATATTCTTGTTACTATAATTTTTAGGAGCAAAAATGGCACATCAAGGTTTATTATTAGTTCTATCTGGTCCTTCAGGTGTTGGTAAGGGGACCGTTAAAAGTGCAATGGTTAAGCAAAAAGCTTTTTCATTTGAATATTCTGTTTCAATGACGACTCGTAAGCCTCGTCCAGGTGAAGTTGATGGCAAGGATTACTATTTTGTTTCGGAAGATCGTTTTCAAGAGGCGATTAGAGATAACGAACTTTTGGAATATAATGAATATGTAGGTAATCACTATGGCACTCCTCTTGCACCTGTTCAAAAGATGCTTAAAGAAGGCAAAGATGTTTTACTCGAAATTGATGTTAATGGAGCAAAACAAGTGCGTAAGTTGATGCCCGATGGTGTTTTTATCTTTTTAACACCACCAGATTTGCACGAATTAAAGCATCGAATTGTTAACCGCGGAACCGATTCTGATAAGGTAATTGCAATGAGAATGAAGCAGGCACGTAAAGAGATCTTAATGATGGAAGACTATGATTATGCTGTAGTTAATGATACTGTGGCTAATGCAGTTGATCATATTAAATCTATTGTTGAAGCAGAACACGTGCGTGTACCGCGAGTAATTAATGATTATAGAAATATGGTTAAGGAGGATTAACAGATGAAAATTACATATCCATCTATTGATAAATTGCTGTCACGAGTAAATTCTCGTTATTCTCTTTCAGTTTTAGCTGCTAAAAGAGCTCACGAAATTCAAGCCGGAGCACCGTTAGCTTTAAAGCATTATAAGTCTGACAAAGCAGTTGGCAAGGCGCTTGAAGAATTTGCTGCTGGTAAAGTTACAATTGATCCTGAGCATCGTGAAGATATTGGCTAGAATTTTTTCCTTCATTGTTAAGCAATGAAGGTTTTTTAGTAGGTGATAAGTTAGATGATTGCACAAGTTATTGTAGATGTGGCTGCTAAGCAAACTGATCGCGTGTTTGAATATCATATTCCTCAAGAACTAACTGATGTAGCTGTTGGCTCAAGAGTGGTCGTTCCCTTTGGGAGGCGAAAAGTACAAGGCTTTGTTGTTGGTATCAGTAAAACAACTTCTTATTCAGGAAAATTGAGAGATTTACTTGTTGTAGTTGATGAATTGCCACCTCTTACTCCAGAATTAGTTGCTTTGTCTAAAACTTTAGCCGATAAAATTTTTGCCTACCGAATTACAATCTTGCAATCGATGTTGCCAAGGGTAATGAGGGCAAATTATCGAAAAATTTTAGTTCCAATTACTGAAGAAGCAAAAAAGCTTAAAATTTTTAAAGGTGAGCCACTTGATTTAAATGAAGTTTCAAATCTTAATACTATTGTAGAAATTAGAAAGTTAATTAAAAATAATCAGGCTAAGATTGAATACCTAGTTGAAAACAAAGCCAAGAAAAAACAGGCTGCAATCTATCTTTTAACGAAAACTAAAGTTGAATACCAAGAGATTTTAAAAGGATTAAGAAAAACCGCTAAAAAGCAGCAAGCTTTATTGGATAATATCGTAAAAAAATATCATGAATATCCAAAATTAGGTTCAAAAATAGTGTCTGAACTGGATGTGTCAAGTTCTGTTCTAAGAACCGCTGTAAAAAAAGGCTGGCTTGTAAAAAAAGAGCAAGAAATATATCGTGATCCGTTAAAAGACTTTGAGTCTAGGAAACAGAAAAATCACATTAAGTTAAATTCAGAACAAACGCATGCTTTAAATTCAATTGGAAAAAGTATTCAAAAAAAAGAAGCTAAAACTTTTCTTCTTGAAGGAATTACTGGTAGTGGTAAGACAGAAGTATACCTTCATGCAATTAGTATCGCACTTGAGCAGAAAAGAAATGCTTTAATGTTAGTTCCAGAAATTTCTTTGACACCGCAAATGGTTAAGCAAGTAAAAGAACGTTTTGGAGATAATGTTGCAGTTTTGCATAGTGGCTTATCTGAAGGAGAAAAATATGATGAGTGGCGCAGAATTCGTCGTGGAGAAGCTCAAGTTGTAGTCGGAGCAAGAAGTGCGATTTTTGCTCCTTTAAAAAATATTGGCTTAATAGTAATTGATGAAGAACATGAATCTTCCTATAAACAAAATGATACTCCTCGTTATCATGCTAGAGATGTTGCTTTATTGAGAAGTAAATTCCATAAATGCCCAGTTGTTTTAGGGAGTGCTACGCCTTCCTTGGCAAGTCGTGCAAGAGCTCAAAAAGGAAGATATGAATTATTGCTTTTAACTAAACGTGCTAATCAAAAATCTTTGCCTAAAGTTGATTTAATTGATTTAAAAACAGTCGAATTTGCTGGAGCTCAGTTTGATTTATCGATTCCTTTAGTGGATGCAATCAAAGAAAAAATAGCTAAAAAAGAACAGGTAATTTTACTTCTTAATCGTCGAGGCTTCGCTAGTTTTATGCTTTGTCGCAATTGTGGCTTTGTCCTAAAATGCCCAAACTGTGACATTTCATTAACCCTCCATAAAGATACCCAACAGATGCAGTGTCATTATTGCGGACATAAAGAACCGATTCCAAGAAAATGTCCAAAGTGTCAAAGTGAAAAAATAAGATTTTTAGGTACTGGAACACAAAAAGTACAAGAAGAACTTGAAAAATTACTACCCGAAGCAAAAATTTTAAGAATGGATGTTGATACGACTAGACGTAAGGGAAGTTATAAAAAAATCTTAGATAGTTTTGGCGATCATAAAGCTGATATTTTATTAGGGACACAGATGATCGCAAAGGGATTGGATTTTCCCAATGTAACTTTAGTTGGTGTAATTAATGCTGATACTGCCCTCTCACTACCAGATTTTAATTCTGCAGAAAAAACTTTTGATCTGCTAACGCAAGTATCAGGAAGAGCTGGAAGAGCAGAAAAAACTGGCAGGGTAATGATTCAAACTTATAATCCTGATAATTATGCGATAAAATTAGCACAAAGTCAGGATTATGAGAGTTTTTACCAAAAAGAAATGCAGGTTAGATTTCAAGGCAACTATCCGCCTTTCTTCTATACCACACTAATTATGATTACATCAAAGAATGAGCAATCGGCTGCTAAAGAAGCATTTGTGATTAAAAGAAAGTTGATGCGGCATCTACATGCTCCAACAATTATTTTGGGACCGACTCCAAGTAGCGTAGCAAAAATTAAAAATCAATATTATTACCAAATCTTGGTAAAATATAAATATGAGCCTAAATTGCATGATTTGCTTCATCAAATTCAGGATGATGCACAATTAGCGCAAAAACGTGGTTTAAATATATATATTGATAATGAGCCAGAAAGAATAATGTAGTTAAGAAGGAAGTTGAATCTATGTCATCAGTTATTTTTTTAGGAACGCCAAATTTTGGTAGTGTTGTTTTGCAAGGTTTAATTGATCAAGGATATGATGTTAAGGCTGTAGTTACTCAGCCTGATAAACGAGTAGGACGTAAGCAAGTAGTTCATCAATCTGCTGTTAAGCAAACTGCGCTAAAACATAATCTTCCTGTTTATCAGCCAGCTAAGTTATCTGGATCAGATGAGCTTGCAGAATTAATGAAGATTGAACCAGACTTTATTGTAACTGCAGCTTATGGACAATTTTTACCAACTAAATTTTTGAAGTCTGCTAAGATTGCACCGGTTAATGTCCATGGTTCACTCTTGCCAAAATATCGTGGTGGTGCACCGATTCAGTACTCCGTTTTAAATGGAGATAAGGAAACCGGAATTACCATAATGGAAATGGTTAAGAAAATGGATGCAGGAGATATTTTCTCTCAAAAAGCTTTACCAATTGAAGCTGACGATACCAGTGGTACTTTATTTGATAAGTTAAGTATTTTAGGTAGAGATTTACTGCTAGAAACCCTGCCAAAATTTATTGATGGAACAATTACACGGACTCCTCAAAATGAAGCTAAGGTAGTTTTTTCACCAAATATTTCTAAAGAACAAGAGCAAATTAAATTATCAATGACGGCTGAGCAAGCTAATAATTTGATTCGCGCCCTTAATCCTGATCCAGGCGCATACTTAATGCTTGATGGCAAGAGATTTAAGATTTGGAAGGCAAAACCTTTAGCTGAGAAAACAAGTTTTCCTGCTGGAACTTTAGTTACTAATAAAAAGAGATTTGTAATTAGCATGGCTAATGGAAGTGAATTAGAACTACTTGAAGTTCAACCAACTGGCAAGAAAAAAATGAATATTAAGGACTACTTAAACGGTCAAGGCAGTCATTTTACAAGTGGAGAAAAGATAATTGATGAGTAATGCGAGAACAGTTGCTTTAGAAACTTTGATTAAGGTTTTTAATCAAAAGAGCTATTCTAATATTGCTTTAAATAATGAACTAGTAAAATATGAGTTAAAGCCAGCTGATAAGGCTTTAGCAACAAGAATTGTTTATGGAACTATTCAATATAAAATATTTTTAGAATATCAATTAAAACCGCTGATTAAGACCAAATTACGCGATAAATTTTTAATGCCATTACTTTTAATGTCTGCATACCAATATTTTTTCCTAGAAAAAGTACCAGCAAATGCAATCTTTGATGAAGCAAATAAATTAGCTAAAAAATTTAGTAAGAAAAATAGTGGTAGCTATAAACTAGTTAATGGAATTTTACGTGCTTTAGAGCGCCAAGGAAAAGTTTTACCATCGTCTGATAATTTAGTTGATTATTTGAGTATCAAAGAAAGCTTTCCTAAGTGGTTGGTAGAATATTTATTGGATCATTTTGGTGAAGATCAGACTAAAGAAATTTTGGTGCGAAGTAATCAACCAGCAGCTAACTCAATCAGAATGGCTGCAGGGAAAGGGAAGTTCGAAGAAATTAAAACCGCATTGAGAAAAGACGGTTTTGATTTTAAAGAATCTTGTTTAACAGGGCATAATTTGAACCTAAGTAAAGGCGGAGTAGCACAAACCAGCTTGTTTAAGGACGGAAAAATTACTATTCAAGATGCGGCAGCTTCACTTGCTGTAGATGCTTTTAATTTTACTGGGAATGAACAGGTTTTAGATGCATGTAGTGCTCCTGGAGGAAAGACTGTTCAAATTGCAGAAAAATTAACAAATGGTAGCGTAATTGCTTTAGATATTCATGAAAATAAACTAAGGCTTGTCAAAAATGCTGCCAAAAGACTTCATGTTAGTGATAAAGTAAAAACAAAGGCTTTGGATGCCAGAAAAGCTCAAGAATATTTTACTGCAGGACAATTTGATAAAATCTTAGTAGATGCTCCTTGTTCTGGTCTCGGTTTAATAAGACGTAAGCCAGAGATTAGATATGAAAAGTCACTAGATGATATTAAAAATTTAGCTAGAATTCAGCTGTCTATCTTAGAAAATATTAGTGGACTTTTAGCTCCAAGTGGAGAGTTGGTTTATTCAACTTGCACGATTAGCCTTGAAGAAGATGAGGGAGTAGTTAATCAATTTTTGAAACTGCACCCTGAATTTGATTTAGTTCCAGTTCAGGTAGGAAAGCTTCCAAAACAGAACATGGTAAGAATTTTTCCTAGTGTAGATGGCAGTGATGGATTTTTTATTGCAAAATTAAAAAAACGAGGGTAAATAATTTTGATTAAAACAGCGTTTGCTTCAAGCATTGGTAGAGTCCGAGAGACTAATCAGGACTTCGTAAAAGTATTTAAAAATCAAAATAATATCATTATGGGGATCGTTTGTGACGGAATGGGTGGCCATCAGGGCGGCGATGTTGCTTCAACAATGGCCGTTAGCCATTTAGGTCACAATTTTGAAAAGACAGATTTTACTGATCCTGATTTAGCTCAAAAATGGCTAACTGTACAATTGCGATTAGAAAATGAAACTATTTTAAATACAGCAGACCGTTTTGCTGATTTAAATGGGATGGGTACTACAGTTGTTTTGGCAATTGCTTTTACCGAAAAAATCTTAATTGCTCATTTAGGGGATTCACGCTGCTATTTGTATGGCGGAAATGAGTTTAAGCAAATCACTGAGGATCATTCCTTAGTACATGAATTAGTTAAGATGGGACAAATAACTGAGCAACAAGCTAGAAATCATCCTCAAAAAAATATCATTACTGAAACATTAGGTGTTTCAAGTACTGTGAATCCAGAATTTGATGTACTTGAAGTACATGCAGGTGATATTTTTCTTCTTTGTACAGATGGACTAACAAATTCTTTAACGGATCCTCAAATTCAACAAATTCTCGCCACTAAGAACTTAAGTTTAAAAGAACGTTGCAATAAATTGATTAATGAAGCAAATCGTTTAGGTGGCGGAGATAATATTACTGTTTGTTTACTTGCCTATGTAGAAAAGGATGGTGACAAATAGCGATGGAAAAGGGCCATTTACTTGGTGGTCGCTATAAAATCATTTCTGTTCTAGGCGAAGGTGGAATGGCTAATGTTTATTTAGCTGAGGATATCATTTTGCAAAGAAAAGTCGCTGTTAAAGTATTACGGCTTAATTTGCAAAAAGATCCTCAAACTATTCAACGCTTTCAAAGAGAAGCACTTTCAACTAGTGAATTAAGTCATCCTCATATTGTTTCTATTCTTGATGTAGGAACGGAAGGAGATTGCCATTATTTGGTAATGGATTATGTTGATGGCTCCGATTTAGAGGAATACATTCAACGCAATAATCCAATTCCTTTGCCTAAAGTGATTGATATTATGGATCAGATTTTGAGTGCTGTAGCTTTAGCACATAAACACAATGTGATCCATCGCGATCTAAAACCACAAAATATTTTAATGGATAAAAAGGGTAATATTAAGATTGTTGATTTTGGTATTGCGATTGCACTAAATCAAAGTACCATGACGCAAACTAATACTGCTATGGGATCAGTACATTATATGTCTCCTGAACAAGCACGTGGCAGTATGGCTACAAAGCAATCAGATATTTATTCTTTGGGGATCATTTTATATAAATTATTGACTGGAACGGTTCCTTTTACGGGAGAAAATGCGGTTGCAGTTGCCTTGAAACATTTTCAAGAAAAAACGCCGTCTTTAAGAGCTAAAAATCCGTCAATTCCCCAAGCACTAGAAAATGTTGTCTTTAAAGCTACCGCTAAAGATCCGAGAGATCGATATAAGTCTGTTTTAGATATGAAAAAAGATTTAGATACTTGTTTGGATCCAAAGCGTAAGGATGAACCTGTCTATAAGCCCCAACATGATCCCGCAGCAGATGAAACTATCGTTATTCCTCCGCTAGAAGGAAGCGTTCATAATAAAGATCATGAAACACAGGAAAAGTCAGAGCCAAAAGAAGAAAAAAAGAATTTCCTAGATAACCTAAAAGGCCATAAGTGGTGGTGGATAGGTGCTTTAATTGCATTTTGCGTGATTATGGTAATTCTCTTTTTTGCTCTTGGTAGAAAAGATATGGTAGATATTCCTAATCTTAATAAAATGACGCAGACAGAAGCTAAAAATTCTTTGAATTCTTCTGGTTTAGAACTTGGAAAAATTAGTTATGAGTACTCTGATACTGTACCTAAAGGAAAGGTAATCAGAACTAAGCCTCCAATTGGTTCGCAAATAAAAGATGGACAAAAGGTAAATCTGATTATTTCTAAGGGGCCTCATCTTGTCGAAATGCCTAATGTGATTGGTGAATCATATACTGTTGCTAAGAAACAGTTAGTTAAATTAGGCTTTTCGGTTGCTAAAACTGAAGAATATTCTAGCAACCCTAAGAATCAGGTTAATGCTCAAGATGTTGAGCCTGGCCAGCAAATTAATCCTGATAAGGCAACTGTAACTTTATTAGTTTCTAAAGGACCTTCTTCGGCGAGTAGTACCCGATCTAGAAGACATACAATAAAATTAAGGGATATTGTAGGCTATTCTTTAAAGGGCGCTCAAGATTATGCTCGTGAGAATCATTTAACACTTAAAGTTGAAGAAGAAGATTCAGATGATAAGAATGATGGAACTGTCTTGCGTCAATCGCCAGAATCGGGTACTGACGTAAGTTCAGGTTCTACCTTAACTGTTATAGTAGCTAAGTCTAAAAAGACAGATGCAAATAGTAGTTCAAACAGCTCTACTACGACTACCACGGTTACTAAGTCATATACAATAAATTATCCAGCAGATTCTAGTCAAAGTAATTCACAAAAGACACCTGATCATATTCAGGTTTATGTTTCGGATGATGATCATTCGATTAATAATATTTATCGTGATATGAATATTACTTCTGAGCAAAGTTTTACTGTTCCTTTTAAATTAACTAAGAAAAATGGCCATATAAAGATATTAAGAAATGGCAATACTATTTTAGATGAGGACGTTAATAAATAATGAATAAAGCACAAGGGACTATCGTTAGCGCTATTTCCGGTTATTACGACGTTGAAATTGAGAACAAGGTAGTTAGAACTAGAGCACGTGGAGTTTTTAGAGATCGTAAGCAAAAGCCATTAGTAGGTGATAGAGTAGTTGTTCAATTAGACGATCAAGGGATGAATTACTTGATAGAAATATTACCTCGAACTAATGAAATTGGACGTCCTGCAGTAGCCAATGTATCAAGAGTATTATTAGTCATTTCAGCGGTTGAACCGGATTTTTCACTTGAATTGCTAGATAGATATCTGACCTTTTTTGCTTGGAAAAATGTGGGAGTAGTTATTTATTTATCAAAATCTGATATTACGCCTAATGAAAAATTAAAAGCAATTAAATGTAAGTTAGATTATTATCAAAAAATTGGCTATTCTGTTTTTGAAGATGCAGAAGAATTAGAACGACAATTGCCTACTATGATTCAGAAAGATCAAATCTGGACTTTAGCAGGTCAATCTGGAGCGGGAAAGTCAACTTTGCTAAATAAACTGGAAAGAGAAGCAAACCAAGCGACAGGTGCAATTTCAACAGCTTTAAATCGTGGTAAGCATACAACAAGACAAGTTAAGCTTTTTAAATATGCATCTGGTTTTATTGCAGACACTCCAGGTTTTTCAGCAATTGACTTATTTAAAATTAAAGTTGATGAGCTTGGAAATTATTTTTATGATTTAAAAGATGCAAGCGTTAAGTGCAAGTTTAGACGATGCCAGCATATAAAAGAGCCTGGTTGTGAGGTTAAGAAACTAATTGAAGAGGGAAGAATAGCTAAAAGCCGCTATGATTCTTATTTAAAGATTAGACAGGAAATTTCTGAAAACAGAATGCCTGAGTATTTAAAGAAATAGGTGAAGAAATGATAGCACCATCAATCTTGAATGCAGATAACATGCATTTAAGCCGTGATATTAAAGCAGCCATTGAGAGTGGCATTGAAAGGTTTCATATTGATATAATGGATGGCCATTTTGTTCCTAATTTATCCTATGGACCAGAATTGGTAAAAGATTTTAAACGCTCATTTCCTTTTACTAAGGCGGAAATTCATTTAATGAGTAATAATTTGGATACTACTTTGCCACTTTTTGTTGAAGCTGGGTGTGATATTTTAGAATTTCACTATGAAGCCACAAATAAGCCAGATTACTGGTTAAATTATTTGAAAGACCATAATGTTCGTTGCGGAATGGCAATTAATCCTTCGACGCCGATTAATAAATTAAAGCCTTTTTTAAATAAATTAGATCAAGTGCTATTAATGACTGTCAAACCAGGTTTTGGTGGTCAAAAATTCGAAGAAGTATCGGTTGATCGTTTGACTGAACTTCAAGATATGATTAAAAATGAAAATCTGGATTTGCCGATTGAGGTGGATGGCGGAATAGATCGTGAAACTTTAAAATTAACTCGCGATGCTGGCGCTAAGATTTTTGTTGCTGGATCGTATATTTTTAAAAATGGCAGTATTGAAGACCAAGTAATGAAGTTGAAAAAAGAAGACAAATGAAAGCAATTGCATTATTAGGCGGTCCAAAAGAAGAATGGCCACAAAATTTAGCAGATAAAATTAAATTAGCACAAAAAAAGGGCGCCCTAATTATGGCTAGTGACCGGGGCAGCCTTTTTTTATTAGAACTAGGAATAGTTCCTGATGTCGCATTAGGAGATTATGACTCATTAACTAATCATGAAAGACAATTAGTTGAACGTAAAGTTAAAGATATGCGTTACTCAAATCCTATCAAAGATTTTACAGATTCAGAAATGTTGTATTATGTAGCATTTATTGACTATAAGGTTGATGATTTGACTGTATATGGTGCAACAGGGGGAAGATTAGATCATTTTTTTGTTAATATGTACGCTGTATTAAAAACACCTTTTGCCAGTTTTAAAGAGCAAATTAAGTTCGTTGATAAACAGAATATTGTGCGCTTTTTTGGCAAAGGAAGACACTTAATTTCTTATAATTCTGACTACAAATATTTAGGGATTGGTGCTTTAACCGAGGTGAAAGATTTTAGTATTAAAAATGCTAAATATGATTTAGCCCCAGTTGATTTGAAAGTGCCAGCTATGTATTCTTCAAATGAATATTTGCGTCAGCAAGCAGTAAAAATTTCTTGTAAATTTGGTGTTTTAATTGTAATTAATAGCCGAGATAAAAAATAAAAGGGATCAAGTTTTATACTTGATCCCTTTTATTTTTTTTACTTCTTAATTAGGCACGTTTAACCTTACCGGATTTCAAAGCGCGAGCAGATACCCAAACACGCTTTGGCTTACCGTCAACAAGGATGCGAACTTTTTGAAGGTTTGGCTTCCATGAACGCCGCACGGAGTTCAAAGCCTTTGAACGCTTGTTACCAAAGACCGTCTTGCGGCCAGTAATAATGTCTTTTGCCATTTGTGCTAAACCCTCCTTTATTTGTGTTGTAGTACTTATCTAATTTATCACAGCTTTTAGTTTTGTGCAATATTGTCTTTTCATTTTCTTAAAACTAACATTGTTGATATAAAAGCTTGCTGTGTTAAAATAAATTGAGAAAAAATTGTTCTTCGTTAATGGAGGAATACGATGGCTGTTAAAATTAAAACAAAGTATGGCTTAATTGATATTTCAAATAGTGTGATCGCTACTGTCGTTGGTGGCGCAGCAACTTCTAACTATGGTGTAGTTGGAATGGCTTCAAAGAACGCCTTGCGGGATGGAGCTTACACTATTTTAAATCGCGAGAATTATCGACGCGGTGTAGTAATTAAAACTAATGATAATCAAATAGTCGTTGATGTATATATTATTGTGGGTTATGGTCTAAAAATTTCAGAAGTAAGTCACAATGTACAAGATAGTGTAAAATACAATCTTGAAAATCTTTTAGGCATTAAAACAAAATCTGTTAACGTCATTGTTCAAGGCGTAAAGATTTTAGACGATTAATGCAATCTGGAGGAGCTAATTGTGGTTTTAACTGAAATTAATAGTGATCAATTCAGAGATATGGTTCGTGCAGCAACTCATCGCATGGGCAAAAATGCTGAATTTGTAAATAAATTAAATGTTTTCCCAGTACCTGATGGTGATACTGGAACTAATATGAACTTAACCATCGAAAGCGGAGCTAAGGCAGTTAATGAAAACCTCAGTGAATCTGTTGGCGATTTAACAGAGAGTCTATCAAAAGGTATGCTAATGGGAGCTCGTGGTAACAGTGGTGTTATTACTTCCCAACTCTTTAGGGGCTTTTATAAAGCTACAGAAGGTAAAAAGACCTTAACTGCACAAGACTTAGCAGATGCTTTTGCAAATGGTGTTTCAACTGCTTATAAGGCAGTTATGAAGCCGGTTGAGGGAACCATCTTAACTGTTGCTCGCGTTGCGGCTGAAGAAGGTAAAAACAAGGCTAATGAAACTGATGATGTCAGTGAAGTAATGAGAGCAGTAGTTGACGGTGCTAAGAAAGCTTTAAAGACTACACCAGATTTATTGCCAGTTTTAAAGCAAGTTGGAGTAGTTGACTCAGGTGGTCAAGGACTCGTATTTATTTATCAAGGTTTTTTAGAAGGAATACTTGGCGAAAAAGATAATGATGATTATCAACTTGATGAAGGTGAAATGGATGAGTTAATTAATGCAGCTCACCATCAAGCTGAATCTGCGCAAGTTCAATTATCAACGAGTGATATTAAGAATGGCTACTGTACTGAAATAATGGTTGACTTGACTGCAGATGTTCCAAACAAAGAGAAGTTTGACCTTGACCAATTCAGGGAGCATCTTTCTAACTTAGGTGATTCATTATTAGCAGTTTCTGATGGTGAAGTTGCTAAAGTTCACGTTCATACGGAGCATCCTGGAGATGTCTTTACTTATGGTAAAAAATTTGGTCAATTAGGCAAAATTAAGATTGATAATATGCGAATTCAACACGAAACTATCTTAGAAAATAACGAAGAACAAGAAGAAAATGTTGATTTTGCAGTTATTGCAGTTGCTTCAGGTCACGGAATTCGTGAACTCTTTAAGAGTGAAGGCGTAAATAGAATCATTTCTGGTGGACAAACTATGAATCCATCTACTAAGGATATTATGGACGCCATCACTAAATCAGGTGCTAAGAAAGCCATTATTTTGCCAAATAACGGTAATATCATTATGGCAGCTAAACAAGCTGCTGAAGTTAGTGATATTCCAGTTGGAATTGTGCCAACTAAGACAATTTCTCAAGGTTTAACCGCTATGCTTTCATTTGATCCTGATGCTTCAGTAGAAGAAAACGTTGAAGCAATGTCTGAAGATTTAGATACTGTTAAATCTGGTGAAGTTACAAAAGCAATTCGTGATACTAAGATCGATGATATCCAAGTTAAAAAGGATGATTATCTTGGAATTGTTGACGGTACAATTAAGGTTGATAATCCAGATTTAGTTGATACCACTGTATCTATGATTGAAAAGATGTTAGATGAAGATAGTGAAATTATTACTATTATGTACGGTAGCGATGCTACTAGAGAAGAAGCTGATGCAGTAGTTAAAAAACTTGAAGCAAGCCACGATGATTTAGAATTTGAAATTCATGATGGTGGTCAGCCGGTTTACTACTTCTTGGTATCCGTGGAATAAAATATGAATAATAAGCAGAGTAAGTTATTTGAACCAGTAACTGAGCTAAAAGGCGTAGGAGCTAAAACTGCTACGGCTTTAGCTGGTCTTGGCATCAATACAATTTATGATTTACTATTTTATTTTCCTTTTAGATATGATGACTTAGAGACAATCCCTCTTGATCAAATCGAAGATGGACAAAAAGTTTTATTAAAGGGAATAGTGGTAACAGATCCATTTGTTAGCCGATTTGGTTATCGAAAAACAAGACTCAGCTTTAAAATGAAAATTGATCATAACATAATCATGGTCAATTTTTTTAATCAGCCTTGGTTAAAAGATAAGGTTGAATCAGGTAAGGAAGTTGCCGTTTACGGTAAGTATCAGGTGGTTAGACAATCACTAAGTGGCTTTAAATTAGTAGCAGAAAAGAAAGACTCAGGCTTTGCGCCAATTTATTCTGTTAACCGTCATTTGAAGCAAAATAAGTTACAAAAACTAATTGATCTGGCTCTAGAGGAAGTCTTGCCTGAAGTTGGGGAAACAATTCCAGCAGTCTTACGAGAAAAGTATCGCCTACTTTCTGATCAAACCTTAGTAGAAAAAATGCATCATCCTAAAAATGGTAATGAAGCCAAAATAGCGCGTAGAAGTGCTATTTTTAGGGAATTTTTTCTCTTTCAAGTGCAACTAGCTCAGCTTCTTTCTCAAAGGGATGAAGATGTGCCTGGTATAGAAAAAAGATATGATTTAGCTGCCGTGAAAGAATTAATTCAAGCGATTCCTTTTGAACTATCAGATGATCAAAAAAAAGTAGTTAATGAAATTTTTGCCGATCTTCATTCTCCAAGACAAATGAGAAGACTGCTTCAAGGAGATGTTGGTAGCGGTAAAACAGTTGTAGCAGTTTTTGCTATTTATGCCGCAATTACTGCCGGTTTTCAGGCAGCCTTGATGGTTCCTACAGAAATTTTGGCTCAGCAGCATTTTACTAAAGTGGACGAATTATTAAGACCTTTGGGAGTTAGAGTCGCCTTATTAACTGGTGATACTAAGGAATTAGAAAAGAGAGAAATTTATCGCGAATTAGCTGACGGAACAATCAATGTAGTGATTGGAACACATGCTTTAATTCAAAAGGATGTTCATTTTAAGAATCTCGGTCTTGTAATTATTGATGAACAGCACCGCTTTGGTGTCAATCAAAGAAATACATTAATTAAAAAAGGAGTTGCTCCAGACGTATTAGCAATGACAGCAACGCCGATTCCACGTACTTTAGCTTTAACAGTATATGGCGATATGGCTGTTTCAGAGATTCGTCATTTACCTAAAGGACGTAAGCCAGTGGTTTCTTCATGGGCAACATCAAGCAAGTTAAAAGAAGTTCTTGAATTAATGCGTTCACAGCTTGATAAAGGTTTTCAGATTTATGTTGTAACTCCTTTGATTAGCGAATCAGAAAAAAGTGATTTAAAAAACGCTGAAGATCTGCAAGCTAGACTTGCTCACTACTTTAAAAATGAAAATGTGGTTTTGCTTCATGGTCAAATGAAAGGCAACCAAAAGAATGAAATCATGGACAGCTTTGCTGCTGGCAAGATTGATATCCTTGTTACAACTAGTGTGATTGAAGTTGGAGTCGATGTTCCAAACGCAAATATGATGGTAATTTTTAACGCTGATCGCTTTGGTTTAAGTCAGTTGCATCAGTTGCGCGGACGAATTGGGCGTGGACAGACGCAAAGTTTCTGCGTTTTTGTGAGTGATCCTAAAACTGAAATCGGTAAAAAGCGGATGAATATAATTACCTCTACCAGCAATGGTTTTAAACTAGCAGAAGAAGATCTGAAGCTGCGAGGTGAAGGAGACGTTTTTGGTAAAGCACAGTCTGGCTTACCACAGTTTCAGGTTGGAGATGTGGTAAATGACTATAATACTTTGGTTACGGCTCAAAAAGAAGCTCGTGCCCTAATTAAAGCTGATCCTAATTTGACTAGCTCAGAAAATAAATTCTTACTAGAAGTGCTAAAATATAAGAAAGATTTAAATAATAATTAAACGGAGTAAGTATGAAAAAAATTGCAATTGATGCGATGGGCGGAGAGAATGCTCCTCAGGCTATTATTGATGCTGTTTTAAAGGTAAAACCTAAACTAAAAGATACAAAATTTATTTTATTTGGGGACGTAGAGAAAATTAATCAATTGATCCCTGATGAGCAAAAAGAAAGAATTGAAGTTATTGCTACGAGTGAGGTTATTGTCGATAGCGACGAGCCTGTAAGAGCGATTAGACGTAAAAAAGACTCCTCGATGGTAGTTGCTGCTAACTATGTTAAAGCAGGAAAAGCAGACGCATTATTTTCATTAGGAAATACTGGAGCACTGCTTGCTTGCGGAATTTTTATTATTGGCAGAATTAAGGGCGTTGAACGTCCAGCCCTAATGCCAACGCTGCCTAGTGCTAAGAGTGAACAAGGCTTTAATATTATTGACGTTGGTGCTAACGCGCAGAGTAAGCCTGAATACTTAGTTCAGTGGGCTCAAATGGCTAACTTCTATGCTCAAAAAATTAGAAATATTCAAAATCCTACTGTTGCTTTACTAAACAATGGTGCAGAAGATGATAAGGGAGATCCACTTCATCAAGAAGCTTATAAACTTTTAAAAGAAACTAAGCTTAACTTTATTGGTAATGTTGAAGGAAATGATTTGATGGAAGGTAAGGCTGATGTAATTGTGACTGACGGCTTTACTGGAAATGCTACTCTTAAAGCTATTGAGGGAACTGCTAGTGTGATTCTACGTTTACTTAAAGATTCGCTCTTAAATAATGGTTTACGCCCTAAAGTTGGCGCCTTGCTGGCTAAACCAGGATTAACTGCTTTAAAGAAAAGATTTGATACAGCAAGATACGGCGGTGCAGTTTTATTGGGCGTTAATGCGCCTGTTGTTAAAACACACGGAAGATCTAATATTCGACCAATTTACTACACTTTGTTGCAAATTGATAGGATGCTTAGTCAGGATTTAGTTGGTGAATATAAAAAATACTTTAGTGAATCTCGCTAGACTTTAATAAAAAAATGCCTTAGAATTAAACTAAACTTTTTTGGAGGTTAAAGAAATGACCGAAGAGGAAATTTTTAACAAAATTGCTGATATGATTTCAGAACGTTTTAGTATTGATCGTGATAAGATCACTAAAGATTTAAATTTTCAGAATGATTTAGATGCAGATTCAATTGATTTCGTTGAGTTAGTAATGGATCTTGAAGATACATTTGGAGCAGAAATTCCAGATGATGACGCAGAAAAATTACAAACTGTTGGTGAAGCAGTAGAGTATATTAAGAATCACCAAAATTAAAATTTTAATCATTGAAATTTCAGAAGATACTGTCATTTTTCATTTACTTTTATAAAAGTTATTGAAATAGCAGTATCTTTTGTTTATAATAATGACATTAAATTGAAAATCTAATTGACTTTTAATAATGTCGTAAGGTTTGAGAGGAGAATGGCCTTTGGAAAAGCAAAGTGATCTTTTATTAGATATCGAACACTTGCATACCGCATATCGTTTGCACGGTAAGTTTTATGATGCCGCTGATGACATTAACTTGACCTTGAAACGAAATGAAATTTTGGCAGTTGTTGGTGAATCTGGTTGTGGTAAAAGTACAATTGCTTCAAGCATTATTGGTTTGTACGACCACAAAAATACGAGAGTAACCGGAGATGTCTTGTACAATGAATTAAACTTAGTTAACTTAAATGAATCATTGTTTAACAAAATTCGTGGAAACAATATTGGAATGATTTTCCAGGATCCATTGGCATCTCTTAATCCATTAATGAAGGTTGGAGATCAAGTTGCTGAGACACTTTACTACCATACTGATATGGGCGAGAAAGCTCGTCATGCACGTGTAATTGAGCTCTTTAACCAAGTTGGTATGCCACGTCCTGAAGAAATGTATGAGATGTACCCACATGAATTATCTGGTGGATTGCGTCAACGTGTCGTAATTGCGATCGCAATTGCATGTAAACCAGAAATCATTATTGCTGATGAACCGACTACAGCATTGGATGTTACTATTCAGGCACAAATTTTGGATTTACTTAAGGAAATTCAAAAAGAATCACATTCAGGAATTATTTTGATTACTCACGACTTAGGTGTTGTTGCTGAAACCGCTGATCAAGTGGCAGTTATGTATGCTGGACAAATTGTTGAAAAAGCTGATGTTAAAACAATTTTTGAGAATCCACTTCATCCATATACACGTTCACTTCTTCATTCAATGCCGCAAACGGATGATGAAAGCCAAGATCTTCACGTAATTCATGGAACAGTTCCTTCGCTAGTTAATATGCCTAGAACTGGTGACAGATTTGCTGCAAGAATTCCTTGGATTCCAGCTAGTGCTCATGAAGAGAACCCTAAGATTCATGAAGTGGAACCAGGGCATTTTGTAAGATGTACTTGCTGGCAAAGCTTCCATTTCCAAGATGAAGAAAAGAAAGGATAGGAAATTATGGCCGATGAAATAATCGAAATAAAAAATTTAAAAGTTCACTATCCAATTCGTTCTGGCTTCTGGAATAGAGTTACTGGATATGTTAAAGCCGTAGATGGAATTAATCTTTCTATCAAAGAAGGGGAAACTTACGGCTTAATTGGTGAATCAGGTTCAGGTAAATCAACAACTGGTAAAGCAATTGTCGGAGTTGAAAAAGTAACCAGCGGACAAATTTTATACAAGGGCGTTGATGTAACTAAAGCCTCAAACCGTAAGAGACTCAACTATAACAAAGATGTTCAAATGATTTTCCAGGATTCTATGTCTAGTTTGAACCCTAGAAAACGTATTGAAGACATTATTGCTGAGCCAATTAGAAACTTCGAAAATTTAACTACTGATGAAGAAAGAAAGAGAGTTCAAGAACTCTTAGATATCGTTGGGATGCCTAGTGATGCAATTTACAAGTATCCACACGAGTTCTCTGGTGGGCAACGTCAAAGAATTGGTGTAGCACGTGCTGTTGCTACTCACCCAAAGCTTATTGTGGCCGATGAACCGACATCAGCCTTGGACTTATCAGTGCAAGCTCAGGTTTTGAACTTCATGAAGCATATTCAACAAGAATACAATATTGCTTATCTCTTCATTTCACACGATCTGGGTGTTGTAAAGCACATGTCAGAAGACATTGCGATTATGCACCGTGGACGTTTTGTTGAAATTGGTAAACGTGATCAAATTTATAAGAATCCAATGCATATTTATACTAAACGTTTACTTTCAGCAATTCCTGTTGTTGACGTTGAACATAGAGAACAACATAAGGAAGAGCGTCAACGTGTAGAAAAAGAATTCTTGCAAGATCAAGACAAGTGGTATGAAAAAGATGGTCGTGTCTTGCCACTTCAAAAAGTTGGCGATCGTCATTTCGTTGCATTACCTAAAGAAATGATTAAGCAAGAATTGAAGGAGGGAGAATAGGTATGTGGAAAACGGTTTTACGTCGAATCCTGATTATGATCCCCCAGTTACTTATCTTGAGTTTGCTAGTCTTTATTTTGGCTAAAATGATGCCTGGTGACCCATTTACTGGAATGATTAATCCGAATTCAGACCCTAAGGAAATTGCAAGATTAAGACAAGAATATGGTTTAAATGATCCAGTTTGGGTGCAATATACTCGTTGGCTGGGAAATATGTTCCATGGTGATTTAGGTCAATCATATATTCAGAAGGTTCCAGTTACTTCTTTGATTTGGGATCGTGCAGTTAATACTTTCTGGTTGTCTTTAATGACTGTTGTTTTAACTTACTTAATCGCAATTCCATTAGGTGTTACAGCAGGCCGTCACCAAGATGAATGGCAAGATCACGGAGTACAAATATTTAACTACATTACTTATGCTGTGCCTCCGTTTGTTTTCTACATTTTAGGTATCTGGCTATTTGGATTTACACTAGGTTGGTTCCCAATTTCTGGGTCCGTTAGTGCAGATGTCAACCCAGGAACTTTTGCTTACTTCTGGAGTAGGTTCTATCACTTGATTTTACCTTCAATTCTTTGTGCTTTAATTTCTACTACAGCAATTGTTCAATATTTAAGAACTGGTATTGTTGATAACAAAGTTGAAGATTACGTAAGAACAGCTCGTAGTAAGGGTGTTCCAGAAAATGTTGTCTTTAATAAACATATTTTGAGAAACTCACTTTTACCAATCGCTGCTTTCTTCGGTAACACTATTACTGGTTTATTATCAGGTTCAATGGTTATTGAATCAGTCTTTAGTTACCCTGGTATGGGTAAGTTGTTCCTAGATTCTATTGGACAACGTGACTATACAACTTTGACAGCCCTAATTTTATTATTTGGTGTGTTAACTTTAATTGGTAACTTATTATCTGATATTATCATGAGTATCATTGACCCAAGAATTCGGATCAAGTAGGGAGGAGTAGAAAATTATGGCTAAAGATAAAAATACATCAAAAAAAGATCAAAATGCTAAAACCTCTCTACCACCGTCTGGATTTAAGATTATCGTTCGCGAGGTTTGGCGCGATAAGGTAGCATTTGCTTCATTTTGTATTATTGTTGCTATCTTACTATTTACTTTTGTCGGCTCATTGTTCTTAAACAAGGGTCAAGTAACAGAAATTAATATTGCTGAAGCATATTATGGATGGGGTGAATCAGGTCACGTCTTCGGTACTGATGACGGTGGTCGTGACATCTTGAAGTTATTGATGATGGGTGGACGTAACTCTATATTAATTGGTCTATCTGTTACTGTACTTTGTGAAGGTGTTGGACTTTTAGTTGGTTTATTCTCTGGTTACTTTGGTGGAGTTACTGACGCAGTTATTATGCGTATCGTAGACTTTATCCAGATTTTGCCTCAGTTCCCAATTATCATTGTTTTGACTACTGTTATTCCTAACTACAATGCTGGAACCTTAGTATTGTTAATTTCTATGTTTGGATGGACATCGACTGCTAGATACTTCCGTGCCTTTGTTCTTTCACAAAGAGAGCGTGAATATGTTTTAGCTTCAAAGACTTCGGGTTCATCTAATTTAACAATTATTTTCCGTGAAGTTTTGCCAAACATTACTTCAGCTTTAGTTATTGATGTCGTATTAATGATCGCTGGTAACATTGGTATTGAAACTACCTTATCTTTCTTGGGATACGGACTACCGACTACTACACCATCACTTGGTACTTTAATTGGATTTGCTAACGACCCAGTTAACGTTACTACTCGTCCATGGTTATGGATGCCAGCAACAATATTATTGTTAATCATCTCATTGAGTATTAACTACGTTGGTCGTGCTCTTCAAAGAGCTGGAGACGCTCGTCAACGTGAAAATTAAATTTAATTGTATTAACATTAAAAAGCAACTCATAATTGAGTTGCTTTTTTTGATATATAGCTAAAAATACAGCTAATATACTAATTTATTTATTTAAATAATGGGCATAAGCTTAATTTTTGACTTTAAAAATAAAAATTTTATGGAACTGAAAGTAGTTGCTTAACATTGATATATCAAGATATCTGGCTAAAACGAATAAATTAAAATGAAAAAATATTAAAATCAATTGAGCAAAAGCGTTGTTTTATGAGTTTGATGATGATACTATTAAATCATCAACTTGTCCCAAATAGATGGAGGAATATAACTATGAAGAAAGCCAAACTATTTGGAAGTTTAACTTTACTTTCTGGTGTTGCTTTAACATTAGCAGCATGTGGTAATAATTCAAATTCAAAAGTAGATAACCCAACTAAGAGTTTTAAAGAAGCTACTCCTAAGAAGGCCGTTAAGAAGGGCGGTACTGTAAGTGTAGCTCTTGAAACTGATACTCCAATTACCGGCGTCTTTTTAAATGAACTTTCAGATACTCAAAACGACTCTGATGCAATGGCTCCTGGTAATGAAGCTTTATTTGATACAAATGATACTTATCAAATTAATGATAAGGGACCTGCTACCTTAAAATTGGATAATAAAAATAAAACTGCTACTATCACCGTTAAAAAAGGTGTAAAGTGGTCAGATGGCAAGCAAGTAACTGCTAAGGATATTGAATATTCTTATGAAATTATTGCTAATAAAGCAACAAAATCTTCTCGTTATACTGAATCACTTCAAAATATTGTTGGTTTAAGTGAATATCACGATGGAAAATCTAACACTATTTCGGGTATTGAAATGCCAGATGGTGAAAATGGTAGAACTGTAGTACTCCACTTTAAGGAAATGAAACCTGGTATGAAGTATAGTGGTAATGGTTACTTCTGGGAAGCTGCAGCACCATATCATTACTTAAAAGATGTTCCATTTAATAAGTTACAATCCTCTGATCAAGTAAGAAAGAACCCATTATTCTTTGGTCCATATAAAATGAGTAAAGTAGTTCGTGGTCAGGCCGTAACCTTTGTACCTAATAAATATTACTGGAGAGGTACGCCAAAATTAGATAAGGTTACTATTCAAGTTTTGAACCCTAACTCAGCTTCTCAAGCTATTAAGAGTCACAAGTATGATATTGCGGGTGTTGTTAACTCACAATGGAAAAACGTAGCTAATACCAATAACGTTAACTGGATTGCAAATATTCCATTAGCTTACAATTACTTAGGCTTTAAAGTAGGTAAGTGGGACGGAGCTAAAGGCGAAAACGTAATGAATAAGGATGCTAAGATGAATAATAAAGCATTACGTCAAGCTATTGCTTACGGTATGAATGTTTCTGCTGTAACAAAACGTTATACTAATGGCTTAACTTTCCATATTCCAACTTTAATTCCAAAACAATTTGGTCAATATTACGATAAGAATGTTAAGGGCTACGATTACAATATCAAGAAAGGTAATGAAATTCTTGATAAGGCAGGATACAAGAAGAAGGGTAAATATCGTGTACAACCAAATGGCAAACCTTTAACTATTCGTTTAGCCGCTATGACTGGTAACTCTACTCAAGAGCCAATCATTCAAAACTACATCCAACAATGGAAGAAGTTAGGCTTGAATGTTAAGTTAACTGGTGGTCGTTTGATGGAAATGAATTCCTTCTATGACAAGGTTCAAAATGATTCTAAAGACGTTGATATGTTCATGGGTGCATGGTCATTATCTTCAGAACCATCACCAAATGACTTGTACAGTGTAAAGGCTCCTTACAACTTTACTCGTTTCGTAACTGCTAAGAATACTAAGTTACTTCAGGAAATGGATTCTGAAAAGGCATTTAACACAAACTACCGTGTCAAGAAGTTCCATGAATGGCAAAAGTACATGAATGATGAAGCTTATGTTGTTCCAGTATCTAACAGTTACAATGTAAATGCTGTTAACAGCAAGATTACTGGTTACTCATTGAAACCTTCAGCTGCCAATAGTCTTTGGTACAATGTTGGAATTGCAAAATAACAATTTAAAAAAGATTTTCAAAAGGTCGTCAAATTTGACGATCTTTTTTCGTGATTTGTTAAAAATTTTTTCAGTGCTAAAATTAAATATATCAACTTGTCCAATATTATTGGAGGAAAATTTAATGAAGAAAGGCAAATTAATCAGCACATTAACTTTGCTTTCAGGTGTTGCCTTAACTTTAGCAGCCTGTAGTAATAACAATAAAGATACGAGTCACCCTAACTTTAAGGAGTATACTCCTAAAAAAGCAATAAAAAATGGTGGTAGCGTTAGCGTTGCCGTAGTTACTGATACACCTTTTACTGGTATTTTTAACGATGAGCTATCAACTAACAATACTGACTCAGAAGTTATGCAATATGGTGATGAGTCATTGTTTGCAACTAACGACACCTATAAATTTGTTAAAGGCGGAGCTGCTGATATTAAGATTAATAAGAATGCAAAAACTGCAACTATTACAATTAATCCTAAAGTTAAATGGTCAGATGGTCAGCCATTAGTTGCTAAAGACTATGAATATGCTTATGAAATTATTGCTAATAAGGCAACGCATTCTCAACGTTATACTTCAAGTTTAGCTGACCTTGAAGGGTTAGAAGAATATCATGAAGGAAAATCTGATACTATTTCTGGTATTGAAATGCCAGAGGGTGAAAATGGTCGTACAGTAGTACTTCATTTTAAAGAAATGAAGCCTGGCATGAACCAAAGTGGTAATGGTTATATTTGGGAGGCAGCTGCCCCTTACCATTATTTAAAAGATGTTCCATTTGATAAGCTGATTTCAAGTAATAAGGTTCGTAAAAATCCATTATTCTATGGTCCTTACAAGGTAAGCAAGGTGGTTCGTGGACAATCAGTATCATGGGTTCCGAATGAACATTATTACAAGCGTAAGCCACACTTAAATAAAATTACAGCTTCGGTAATTACACCAGCTTCAGTTGCTCAATCCATTAAGAGTAATAAGTTTGATGTAACTCAAGTAAGTAATTCACAGTGGCCTAATATTAAAGGAACTAAAGGAGTAAACTTTATTGCAAATATTCCACTTTCATATTCTTACCTAGGCTTTAAAGTGGGTAAGTGGGATTCAGCTAAGGGCGAAAACGTGATGAATAAAGATGCTAAGATGAACAACAGAGCATTACGTCAAGCTATTGCCTATGGTATGAATGTTGATCAAGTTTACAAGAGATATTCATATGGTCTTTCATTTAGAATTCCTACTTTAATTCCAAAACAATTCGGTGATTACTTCGATAAAGATGTTAAGGGCTATACTTATAACATTAAAAAGGGTAACGAATTACTTGATAAGGCAGGCTACAAGAAGAAGGGTACTTACCGTGTACAACCAAATGGCAAGCCTTTGACTATTCGTTTAGCTGCGATGACTGGTAGCAAGGTTCAAGAACCAATTATTCAAAATTACATCCAGCAATGGAAGAAATTGGGCTTGAATGTTAAGTTAACTAGTGGCCGCTTGATGGAAATGAATTCCTTCTACGATAAAGTTCAAAATGATTCTAAGGACGTTGATATGTTTATTGGTGCATGGTCACTTTCTTCAGAGCCTTCACCTCAAGACTTGTACGGTGCTAAGGCTCCATTTAACTACAGTAGATTTGTTACTAAAGAAAATACTGATTTGTTGAACGATATTGATTCTCAAAAAGCCTTTAATAACAGCTACAGAGTTAAGAAATTCCACCAATGGCAAGCATATATGGACAAGGAAGCTTACGTTGTTCCAGTTTCAAATAGTTACAGTATTTATGCTGTTAACAACAAGCTGACCGGTTACTCATTAGCTCCATCTAAGAGTATGGGTGGCGGATTCCCTAACTGGTACTATGTTGGTTATGCTAAATAAAATCAAATAAACAAAAGGTGCGACTGATGGCCGCGCCTTTTTCTTTAGCTTTTTTTAATAGCAGAAAATAGGTATAATTAAAGGGTTAAAGAAAGGAAGCAACTATGGTTTCAGTAGCTTTTAAAAATAATTTAAAAGAAAAATACGGAATAAAGTTTAATAACGAAAATTTACTTGAAGATGCATTCACTCATTCTTCTTATGCAAATGAACATCCCGGGAGAAAAGATTATGAAAAGTTAGAGTTTCTAGGGGATGCTGTTCTTGAACTAGCTGTATCCGATTATCTATATCGGCATTTTCCAAGATTAAATGAAGGTGAATTAACGCGAATGCGTTCTAATATTGTTAGAACTGAAGGATTTTCTGAATTTGCGATTGAATGTGGTTTTCCAGCAGAAATTAATCTTGGTAAGGGAGAAGAAAAGGCTGGGGCAAGAAAGCGCAAGACACTTCTTGAAGATGTCTTTGAGGCATTTAATGGAGCATTGTTCTTAGATCAAGGAATGCCAGCTGTACAACATTTCTTGCATTTGACAGTTTATCCATTGATTGCTGAAGGTGATTTTAACGCTTCAAGAGATTATAAGACTGAGCTTCAAGAACGTTTACAAGTAAATGGGCCAGTTAAGATTGAATATCAAGTAATTGCCGAAGATGAATCAAAGCCATCCTTTAAAGTACAATTACTTGTAAATGATAAAAAGATTTCTGAAGGACAAGGCCGCAATAAAAAAGCTGCTGAGCAGCAAGCGGCTCAAGCTGCATTAGATAAAAATAAATAAGAAAAGGTGAGTCTGTGCCACTACAACAATTAGTTTTAAATGGTTTTAAGTCTTTTGCTGATAAGACGACAATTAGATTTAATAATGGTATTACGGGAATCGTTGGTCCAAATGGTAGTGGAAAAAGTAACATTACTGAAGCAATTCGCTGGGTAATGGGTGAAGGTTCTGCCAAGTCTTTACGTGGTGAAAATATGAAAGATGTTATTTTCGCTGGTAGTCAAATGCGTGCTCCAATGAATCATGCTGAAGTGGAGTTGATTTTCGATAATCGTGATCATCAACTTGCTTCTGATGAAAAAGAAGTTATCGTGACCAGAAAAATTTTGCGTAACGGCGAAAGTGATTATCTTTTGAATCATCATCCCGTAAGATTAAAAGATGTTAGAACACTTTTTATTGAGTCTGGTATGTCTTCTGACAGTTTGGGCATCATTTCTCAAGGAAAAGTTGATGAAATTCTTAATTCTAAACCGCAGCAGCGTCGCGGGATCTTTGAAGAAGCAGCTGGTGTGCTTCATTTTAAACAACAAAAAGAAACTGCTTTAAAGCAATTAGATAAGACTAATGCTAATTTAATTAGAATTAATGACTTAGTTAAAGAATTAGAAGGCAGAATTGAGCCACTTCATGAACAAAGTTCTTTAGCGAAAGAATATAAGTTTCAAAAAGAACAGCTAGACCATAAGTTAAAGCAACTTTTAGGTTTAGAAATTGAAAGCTTAAATGAAGAGAAAAAAGGTGTTGCTAAGAAAGCAAATGCTAATCAAGAGATACTTGATAAGTTAGATAATGAAGTTAAGCAATCACAGGCTGATTTAGAAGAAAAACGCAAACAATCAAATGCACGTCACGCTGAAAAAGATGAAAAACAACAAGAGCTGTTATCTTTGACGCAAAAACTTGCTGCTCTTAATACTGATCTTCAGATGCACCAACAATCAAGAGAATATGACGTTGCGACACAAAAAGAATATAATGCTCAGGCTGAAGAATTAAAAGAACGACAAAAACATTTATCTAAGCAGCTGACGGCTAATGAAGAAGATCTAAAGAGTCAGAATCAAGTTCTTGCAGAATTTTTAAAGAAACAAAAGGAATTAAAGCAGGAACTTAAGCAAGGACCAGAACAATTAAATAATCAGTTAGAGGAAGTTCGATCCGATTATATTCAAACTTTACAAGATCAAACTAGCAATAATAATGAAATTGTTTACCTAAAAAATGAATTGACGCGAAGCCAAAAGTCAAGTAATAATCGCCAGCAAGAGGTTGAAGAGCAATTAGCAGCAGCGCAAAAAGTTCTTGCAGAACTAAAGAAGCAAGGCCATGATCTTGTTTTAAAACGACAACAATTAAACAAAACTATTTCGTCTCTTGATCAAAAGATTACTCAAAAAAGTAAGCTTAAAGATCAAAATGAACAAACCTATTTGAGTGTCAGAAATAAATTACAACAGATTTCTGCGCAAGTAGAGGGGCTAAAGCGAATTAGAGATCGCCATGAAGGTTATTATTATGGAGTTAAATACGTTTTAAACCATCAAAGTGATTTTCATGGAATTGTTGGTGTTATTGGAGAGCTGATTTCTTTCCCAGCTGAATTAGAAGCAGCCTTATCAACTGCTTTAGGTGGCGGAGTACAAGATTTAGTAACTATTGACCAGAATAGTGCAAGAGATGCAATTAATTTGTTAAAACAAACTCGAAGCGGAAGAGCTACCTTTTTACCATTAGATGGCTTGCGTCATAATGAAATTGCAACTTCTACATTAAATTCTCTTCAAAGCATCGAAGGATTTAAGGGTGTAGCGGCAGATTTAGTAACTGCTAAAACTAAAGTTAATATTTCAAATGCAATTTCTTATCTTTTAGGGAATGTGTTAGTAGTTGATACTATTGATACAGCTTTACGTGTTCAACGCCGAATTGGTCGTTACTATCGTATTGTTACTTTAGACGGAGATATTATTAGCCCTGGCGGAAGTATGACGGGGGGAACCAGAAATACCAGAAATAATTCTCCACTTGCAACTAATGCGGAAATTGATAAATTAACAAATCAAATTAAAGTTGGTAAAGAAAAATTTGCTAAATTAGAAGCGACTTTGAATGATCTAAATCATAAGTTATCTGATTTACAAACTGACTTAGAAACCAAAAATACTGAATTGAATTCTTTAAATCAAAAGATTAGTGAACAAGCAATTAAGTATGAAAATGAAGAAAAAGAAGTAAAGCGACTAAATCAGTTAAACGATCTACAACAAAAAGCTGAGCTTGAGAAAAAGCAAGAAGAAGCAGAACTTACCAGTCGCCTTGAAAAGGCACAAGTTAAAAAAGATCAACTTGAGAAGCTAGCTCAAACACAAAGGTCAAAAATGGATCAGTTAAAGAGTGATCTAAATGATTTTGATGAGGCTTATCAAAAACTTCAGACTAAATTAAGTAACTTAAATTCTGATTTGGCTGTAGTAAAGAATAAGCTTGAAAACCTTAATGCTAAAAAAGCAGAATTAGAAGAGCAATTGGTAAATACTAATTCTAGACTTAAAGACATTGATGAAAAAATCAAGGCACTTGCTTTATCTCAAAATGGTCAAAGCGAAACTGAAATAGAAGAGCAAGTCGCTGAATTAAGTAAAAAGAAAAAGCAGATGCAACAAGCTTTAGCTGAAATAAACCAAGATTTAGGTAAATTTGATGCTCAGATAAATAATCTTGACCAAGTAGCAACCAGAAATTATAACTTACGTAAAAACACAGCTGCCGAACAGGAAGAATATTCTGCAAAACTTGGAGAATTAAAATCTCAAATTAATCAAAAACTTGGTACTTTGAGTGAGGAATATTCTTTGACTTTTGAAGCTGCGTTGCAATTGTCTAAAGGACAAAATACAACAGAGTTGCGTAAAAAGTTAGAGCGTGAGGTTCATTTGCATAAGATGTCTTTAGCAGATATTGGCGAAGTAAATCTGAATGCGATTGAAGAATACGAAGATGTTAAAACTCGTTATGATTTCTTAAATGGCCAGCAGACTGATTTACTAAAGGCTAGAAAAGATATTGAAGAGTCTATGTCTAAACTTGACGACGAAGTAAAGAACCGCTTTAGTACAACCTTCCATCAAATAGAAAAGAGTTTTGCAAAGATCTTTCCAATTATGTTTGACGGAGGACATGCAAGATTAGAGCTAACTGATCCCAAGAACTTGCTTGAAACGGGAATTGAGATTATTGCCCAGCCGCCTGGCAAAAAGTCTCAAAAATTAACGCTTTTGTCTGGTGGCGAAAGAGCTTTAACTGCAATTACCTTGCTATTCGCAATGCTACAAGTTAATCCCGTACCATTCTGTATTTTAGATGAGGTAGAAGCAGCTTTAGATGAAACTAATGTTGATCGCTTTGCTCAGTTCTTGAATCACTATGACATGAAGACTCAGTTTATTGTAATTACTCACCGTCGCGGTACAATGCAAAAAGCAGATAATTTATATGGAATTGTAATGCAGGAATCTGGTATTTCCAAGGTTTTATCGGTATCGTTAAACGAAATTAAGAAAGAAGTGAATTAGCAGTGGGGTTATTTGATAAGATCAAAAAATCTCTTTTTGGTCATAAAGATGAAGATCAAGAAGAAAAAGAAGAACATAAAGTAGATGAGGAAACGACTGAAGAAGCTCAAGATTCTGAAGTGAATACTGAGGCTGAAGAACCTGAAAACGAGTCAGACCTAGCTTTAAAAGAAACTGACAAACATGATGAAGAAACCGAAGACTCTGACGAAACTCCTGGCTGGAGTGATGCTGGTAGTGCTTTTGAAGAAAGTCAAAACGAAGTAGAAGAAAAGACAACTAAAGCTGAAGATACTTCCTCAGAAGAATCAAAATCTGAAGAATATGAAGATAAGATTTCAGAGTCTGAGCCAGAAACTGATTTAGCTGAAAATACTGAAGAAGAATCAGCTGAAAAAGAAGATGAACAAGAGCGATATGATAAAGGATTGGAAAAGACAAATCATTCCTTTGGTGCTCGTCTGAATGCATTTTTTGCTAAATTTAGAACAGTTGATGAAGACTTCTTTGATGACCTTGAAGACTTATTAATTGAATCAGATGTCGGTTTTGAAACAGCTGAAGAGTTAACCGATTCTTTGAGGGATGAAGCAAAACTTCAAAATGCCAAAAGTCACGACGATTTAAAACAAGTCATTGTCGAAAAATTAGTTGATATTTACGACAAAGGCGGCGAAGGCAAAGATTCAAAACTAGCTGATGATCCAGAAGCAAAGCCAAATGTATATTTGTTTGTTGGTGTTAATGGAGCTGGTAAAACAACGACGATTGGTAAATTGGCTAAGAGAATCAAAGATTCAGGCAAGTCTGTCATGATGGTAGCAGCTGATACTTTTAGAGCTGGTGCTGTAGAGCAATTAGTTGAATGGGGACGACGTGATGGCGTCGAAGTAGTCACTGGACCTGAAAAAGCTGATCCTGCTTCTGTAGTTTATGATGGTGTTAAAAAAGCTAAGGACAGAGGAATAGATTTCCTATTAGTTGATACGGCTGGTCGTCTTCAAAATAAAGTAAACTTAATGAGTGAGCTGGATAAAATCAAGCGAACAATAAAGAAAATCTTACCTGATCAACCTAATGAAGTTCTTTTAGTTCTTGATGGTTCAACTGGCCAAAACGCATTGCTTCAAGCAAAAGATTTTGATAAGACTACAAAACTTACAGGTTTAGTTTTAACCAAGCTTGATGGCTCATCTAAGGGTGGAGTAGTTTTAGCAATTAGAAATGAAATGGATTTACCAGTTAAATTAGTTGGTTTGGGAGAAAAGGTTGATGATTTAGCAAACTTTGACGCAGAAAAATTTGCAATCGGTCTCTTCCAAGGATTAATCTAATCATAGATGAAGCTATAAGTAATATAAAAGGAGTAAATAATGAAGCATTTAAGTGCATGTACAACTATTTTAGTTGGTAAAAAGGCCTCAATCGATGGCTCAGTAATGATTTCACGTAATGATGATACTGCTGGCGCAATTACACCTCAAAAATTCATCATTGAACCGGCTGCTCACGGTGAAAAAGGACGTAAGATTAAGTCTTGGCTTAATAAATTTGAAATGGATTTGCCAGAAGATGCTCAAAGAGTACCAGCTGTTCCCAATGTTGACTATAAGAAACTTGGTTATTATGACGAAAGTGGTATTAATCAAAAGAATGTTGCCATGTCATGTACTGAATCAACTTATGGTAATGAAAGAACTTTAGCCTTTGATCCATTGGTTAAAGATGGTTTGGATGAAGATTGTATGCAAACCGTCGTTTTACCATACATTGATTCTGCAAGAGATGGTGTTAAGCGTCTTGGTGCTTTAATTAAGAAATATGGTTCTCCAGCGGGAAACTCAGTTTTATTCGGTGATAAAGATGAAATTTGGTATATGGAAATTGTTACTGGTCACCACTGGGTTGCCCAACGTATTCCAGATGATTGTTATGCTGCAACTGGTAACCGCGTAGCTATTCAAGAAGTGAACTTTGATGATCCAGATAACTTTATGTGGAGTGAAGGAATTCAAGGATTCGTTGAAGAGCATCACTTGAATCCAGATCATGAAGGTTGGAATTTCCGTCATATTTTCGGAACTTATACTGAACAGGATCGTCATTACAATACCAGTCGTCAATGGTATATTCAAAAACTTTTCAACCCAGAAATTGAACAGGACCCTGAAGATCCAGATATTCCTTTCATTAGAAAAGCTTCTAAGAAATTAGCTAAAGAAGATATTGAATTTGCACTAGGTTCTCATTATCAAGATACGCCATTTGATCCATTTGGCCATGGAACTGAAGAGGAAAAACACCGCTACCGTCCAATTGGATTAAACAGAACTCAAAACTCACATATCTTGCAAATTAGAAGTGATGTTCCTGAAGAAATGGCTGGTATTATGTGGTTATGTATTGGTGGTCCAACATTTACTCCATATATTCCATTCTTTGCTAATATGAATGAAACTGATCCAGCATTTAACAACACTTCAATGACTTACAACAAAGAAGATGCTTGGTGGTATTACAAGTCCCTTGCTGCTTTGGTTGAAAGTCACTATCCTCAATTTGTTCAACTTGATACTAAGTACCTTGAAGAACTTAACCGCTATTACCGTGGTAGAGTTGAAGAAATTATTGAAAATGCTAAAGATTTGAGTGGCGAAGAATTAACTAACTACTTGACTCGTGAAAATCAAAAGACCGTTGCTCATACTAAGAAAGACAGTGAAGAATTGATGGGTCAAATGTTCACGGATGCCATTAAGATGTCTAAGTTAACATTTAAGATGGATCCAAATCTATAATTAAAAGTTTCAATAGAAAGAAGGCTAAGCGTTCAGTTGCTTAACCTTCTTTTTGATAAACTAAAAAAGTTGATTTAAAAGTATATGGCTATTATTTTAGAAAAACGTTTTTTTTGCTATACTGGTTCAAGGTGAGACAAATGGATGAACTAGAAAAAAATGAAAGACTAGGTGACTTGTTTGCCTATTATGGTCCACTCTTAACCAAGGGGCAGCAAGATTATTTTGAAGATTATTATTATAATGACCTGTCTTTAGGTGAAATTGCTGATAATCACCACGTATCTCGTCAAGCTGTTTATGATAATTTAAAACGAAGCAGCAAGGCTTTAGAAAAGTATGAAGATAAACTTCATATGAAGCGTGATTATATAAGAATAGAAGAAAAAATAACTGAAGCCGTTTATGCCCTTGAACATGGCAAAATTAATCGTGCTCAGATTGAACTTTTAAAATTATTGAAACAAATGGGAGTAGAATAGCATGGCTTTTGAAAATTTAAGTGAAAGACTTCAAAAAGCATTAAAAAATTTAACAGGTAAAGGAAAAATTTCTGAAGCTGATATTAACGATGCAAGTCGTGAAATTCGGTTAGCTTTACTAGAAGCTGATGTTAACTTTAAGGTTGTAAAAGACTTTATTAAGAAGATTAAGAAAGAAGCCTTAGGTAAAGAAGTTCAAGAGAGCTTAAATCCAGGACAACAAATTATCAAAATCGTTGATGACGAGTTAACTAAGATGATGGGAGAAGAGGCTGTTTCTCTTAATAAGTCTCAACATATTCCCACCATTATTATGATGGTCGGTTTGCAAGGTACTGGTAAAACTACTACCGTTGGTAAACTTGCAAATTATCTAATGAAAAATGAAAAAGCACGACCTTTATTAATTGCAGGCGATATTTATCGTCCAGCTGCGATTGATCAGTTAAAGCAAATTGGTCAGCAGTTAAATGTACCAGTTTATAGTGAAGACAATCAAGATGTAGCAGAGATTGTAAAGCATGGTCTTGAAGAAGCAGATAAGAATAAAAATGATTATGTCTTAATCGATACAGCTGGTCGTCTTGAAATTGATGAACAGTTAATGGATGAATTAAAACGTGTAACAGCTGTTGCTCATCCAGACAATACTTTACTTGTTGTTGATGCAATGACTGGTCAAGCAGCTACTCAAGTTGCTGAAGGATTTAATAATGATTTAGATCTAACGGGTATCATCTTAACTAAGCTTGATGGTGATACTCGTGGTGGTGCGGCTCTTTCAATTCGTGCTGTTACTGGTCTGCCAATTATCTTTACTGGACAAGGTGAAAAATTAACTGATCTTTCAACTTTCCATCCTGATCGAATGGCGTCACGTATCTTAGGTATGGGCGATATGTTGACCTTAATTGAAAAGGCTCAACAAGATTATGACGCTAAAGAAGCCGAAAGAATGGCTGAGAAGATGCGTGCAAATACATTTGATTTTAATGACTTCATTGATCAAATGGATCAAGTACAAAAGATGGGACCGTTGGATCAAATTATAAAAATGATTCCTGGTTTAGGAAATAACCCTGCTTTAAAGAATATCCAAATTCCAGAAAAACAAATTTCTCATATTAAAGCTATCGTTTACTCAATGACACCTGAAGAGCGTGAAAATCCTGATATTCTTAATCCATCAAGAAGACGCAGAATCGCTGCTGGTTCTGGTAGATCAATTGCCGAAGTCAATCGCATGATTAAACAATTTAAGCAATCAAAAGAAATGATGCAAAAGATGACTAAGGGAGATATGGGCGAATTCGCCAATCTGCCAGGTATGAATTCACCAATGGGTAAGATGGCGATGAGATCAATGAATAAGCGCTTCAAGAAAAATAAAAAGAAGCGCATGAAGAAGATTAAACGATATCGCTCAAAATAATTTTTAACTGTTAAGGAAAAGCACTTTACACACATTTAGCTTTATGCTATATTATTTAAGTCAAGAAATTTAGGAGGAATTAATTAATGTCTGTTAAGATTCGTATGCGCCGTATGGGCTCAAAGAGAAAACCTTTTTATCGTATCGTAGTTGCTGACTCACGTATGCCACGTGATGGTCGTTTTATCGAAGAAGTTGGTTACTACAACCCACTTACTAACCCTGATGAAGTTAAGCTTGAAGAAGATAAGATTTTTGAATGGCTTGAAAAGGGTGCTCAACCATCAGATACTGTAAGAAGCTTGCTTTCAAAAGCTGGTTTGATGACTAGATACCACGACGCAAAGTACGGTAAGTAATTTACTATTGCAATTAGAAGTTTGGGAAAGCTTTTCCCAAACTTTTTTTATTAGAAAGAATAAGTATAATGACTGAGTATTTTGAAGTTGGAAAGATATTATCTCCTCATGGTTTGACGGGGGAAGTTAAGGTAAATGCAACTACTGATTTTCCTGAGGAAAGATTAGCTAATGGAAGCAGATTATTCATTAAGAATAGTGATCAGTACCAAGAATTAATTGTAGAAGCTACACGTCGTCATAAACAATTCTACTTGGTTAAATTTGAAGGAATAGATGATATTGATCAAGCTGAAAAAGTTCGTGGTAAAGAGTTATATGTAGCAGAAACAGATCAGCAAGAATTACCTGAGGGCAGCTACTATTTCAAAGATATTTTGAATTGCCCAGTCTATGATGCTAAAACAGGTGAAAAGCTTGGAGTTTTGGCAAATATTGAAACTCCTGGTGCTAACGATATTTGGGAGATAAAACCAGAGCATGGCAAAAGTTTTTGGATCCCAAATATTGAATCAGTCGTTAACAACGTTGATCTAACTAATAAGAGAATAGAAGTAACTTTACTTGAAGGATTACGAGATGAAAATTAATGTTTTAACCCTATTTCCAGATATGTTTACCCCTTTACAAGTATCAATGTTAGGAAGAGGATTAGAAGATAAAAAATGGGAGTTAAATTTAGTTAATTTCCGTGATTTTACTACAGATGTCCACCATCATGTTGATGACACTCCATATGGAGGAGGAGCTGGCATGGTGTTACAAATTATGCCGATAAAAAAAGCTTTGGATTCTTTAACTAATAAAGGAAAGGTAATTATTACAGCCCCTCAAGGAAAGACTTTTAATGAAAAGATGGCGCAAAATTGGGCTAAAGAAGAAAATTTGACCTTTATTTGTGGCCACTATGAGGGATTCGATCAAAGAGTCTATGATTTAGCGGATGAAATAGTTTCAATCGGTGATTATGTTCTTACGGGTGGAGAATTGCCGACGATGAGTATGATTGATGCAACTGTACGTTTATTGCCTGGAATTTTAGGAAATGCTGCTTCTCCAGTTGAAGAAAGCTTTTCTCATGGACTTTTAGAATATCCTCAATATACTCGTCCAGCTGATTTTGAAGGACAAAAGGTGCCTGAAGTATTAACATCTGGAAATCATCAAAAAATTGCTGAATGGCGCCACAAAGAGGCATTGCGAGCAACCTATCTTCATCGCCCAGATATGTTGGTTGAACGAGAACTAACAAATGAAGAAAAGAAGATGCTTGAAGAAATTAAACTTGAAAAAGAGAATTAGTATTTACAAGCTTTTCTCTATTTGGTAAACTAGTCGTTGTGGCATAAGCCACTTATTTATGGGTATTCCGCTGGCACTAAGTGTTGATGAATGCCGTAGAAGGAGAGAAAATAATGGATCCATTAATTCAGGAATTAACTAAAGAACAATTACGTGATGACATGCCTGACTTCCGTGCAGGTGATACTGTTCGTGTTCACGTACGTGTTGTTGAAGGTACTCACGAACGTATCCAGATGTTCGAAGGTGTTGTAATCAAGCGTAAGAGTGCTGGTATTAGCGCAACTTATACTGTACGTAAGATGTCATCTGGTATTGGTGTTGAACGTACTTTCCCAGTAAACGACCCACGTGTTGCTAAGGTTGAAGTTCTTCGTCACGGTCGTGTACGTCGTGCTAAGCTTTACTACTTACGTGACCGTCATGGTAAGGCAGCTAGAATTGCTGAAAAGCGTCGCGGTTAATTCAATTAATCAAGACAATATGAGAAGCTATCTCGAAAGAGATAGCTTTTTTTATACAAAAAAATAAGAGTTTCAAAAACGAAACTCTTAATTATTAATAAAATGTAATATGATTTAATGGCCAGTATCTCATTTTTACCACGCCAACAATTTTACTTCGTGGAATTGTTCCAATGTAACGACTATCCTTTGAAACACTTCTATGATCTCCCATTACAAAGTAGGTATTAGCGGGAACTTTGTTAGTTTTCTGCATTTCTTTTAGTTGCTTAGCAGTGTAGAATTGTCGGTAATTTTGTGTTTTAGCTAAAGAACTTAAAGTAAAGTTTTGAGTTTTGGTATATTTAGTACCAGAAACACCATCTTCACCATTGTCAATTAACTTTTGACCAGCCTTCAACCAAGGCTGATTAATTTTTTTACCATTGATATAGATCTGATTATTTTTACTGACAACGGTATCACCTGGTAGCCCAATAACTCTTTTAATATAAAGAGCTCCAGGCTCATCAGGAGCATCAACAATTACAATATCGCCTTGTTTAATCTTTGCATGGCGAAGTGCAATAACACGATCATTATTTTCAAAAGTTGGCTGCATTGAAATTCCAGATACTGTTAAATTAGCAAAAACAAATTTATTTAGTACAAAGAATATACCAAAAAATATCGCTACTAAAATTAGTACTTGGAGAATCCACTGTCCCCAGCTTTCAGTTTGTTCTTGTTTTTTCAATTTCTTCACCTTATTTAATCTATTTCATCATAAAGTGTAACCTTAAATTTGAATTTTGTCGATTAAACTAAAAATAAGAGAGAAAAATAGAAAAGTAACAAATCTCAAAAAGGTTTAAAATGATAATTTAGCTTATAATGAAGTAAACTGTAAATTAAGAGGAGGGCGCATAATGAAGACAGTGCATGAGTATTCAGCGGGCAGTATCATTTATAGAATTAATAAAAATGAAATAGAGTTTTTATTAGTTCAAAGTATGCTTAATCGTACATGGGGTTTTCCTAAAGGACATCTTGAAGCTGGAGAAAATAATGTACAAGCGGCAAAAAGAGAAGTTTACGAAGAAGTGGGATTAAGACCAAACTATGATTTTAATTTTAAAGAAAGTCTCACTTATAAAATTACTCGTGATCGTTTGAAGACAGTAACTTTGTTTTTAAGCGAATTCATTCCAACTCAAAAAATTAAATTACAAAAAAGTGAAATTGGCGCTTCTAAATGGGTGAATTTAGAAGAGGCCAGTAAATGCTTGCATTATGAAGAATTGAATGAACTCTTAAAAAAGGCACAGGACTACATTAAAAATGAGATATCCAGATAAGTTATTAGTTGAAGTTAAGGAAAGATCAAGAGGGATGAAATTAGAAGGGATCAATTTTGGAGCTGGTCCAGTTCATCCTAAACTAATGATTATTGGCGAAGCACCAGGAAGAGAAGAAATAGAGTCGCTGATTCCTTTTCATGGTGCTTCAGGAAAAGAATTGATGAAGTCATTAGCTTCAATTGGCTTAAAGCGAGAAGATGTTTACATTACAAGCGCAGTAAGAAGTCGACCTTATAGTGTTAAGAGGGTATTTAGTAAAAAAAGAAAATAAAGAAGTAGTAAAATACCCTAACCGAAAACCAACTAAAAAAGAAATTCTAGCGCATGCTCCTTTATTAGATTTCGAGCTTCAATATGCTCAACCTAAAATTATCGTAACTGTGGGCACGACTGCTTTGAGCCGTTTACTTGATCATAAATATGAGATTAGTAAAGTGCATGGTAAGATTATTAAAAATACCTCGATTTTGAAATTAAATAGTAAAAAAGATGGCTACGTTTGGTCTAAAGAAAAATATACGGTAATACCACAATATCACCCAGCCGCGGTTTTTTATAACCGAAAACTGACAGATACAATTGCTCAAGATTGGTTAAATATAAAACCTTTAATTAAATTAGTGAAAAAATAAAAACTGGTAGGAATTAATTTCCTAACCAGTTTTTTTAATCAATGTTATTACGGTATAGACCGACAACTTTGCCTAAAATTTGAACCACAGGTAAAATAATTGGATCCATAGTATCATTCTCAGGTTGTAAACGATAATATCCATCTTCTTTAAAGAATCTCTTAACTGTTGCTTCATTGTCTTCAGTCATTGCAACAACGATCTCGCCATTATTTGCACTAGATTGTTTGCGCACAATCACATGATCACCGTTTAAAATTCCAGCATTAATCATTGATTCACCATGAACGCGTAACATGAAAAGTTCGCCAGCATCATTTTCAAGATCAGGTGGAAGAGGAAAGTATTCATCGATATCCTGAACCGCTAAGATTGGTTGACCAGCAGTCACTACACCAACAATTGGAATATCTTTAGGCTTAATTCCTAAAGCTTCTCGTCCCTTTTCAGTTACTTCAATTGCTCTTGGCTTAGTGGCATCTTTTAAAATATACCCTTTCTTTTCAAGTCGAGCTAAGTGACCATGAACGGTTGAAGTTGATGAAAGGTCAACTGCACTACAGATTTCTCTAACTGTAGGTGGAAAAGCTCGTTCTTCAACGGTATCGTAAATAAAACGTAAAATTTCTAATTGTTTATTTGCATGTGGTTCAGTCATAATTTTTTCTCCATCTAGTTACTTACTAGTATTTTAACAAAAAAACTTTATCTCAGCAAACAGGCGTTCTTAGTAGTCGAGTCTTTTTTTATTGCTATAATTAGGGTAAACTAACATTGTTTAGTGAGGTGTTTAATTATGGATAAAAAAGAAGAAGAAAAGCTAATTAAAAGAATTAATGAGCTAACTAAAATTAGTAGAGAACGCGAATTAACTCCCGATGAAGTTGAAGAACGCAAGAAATTAAGATCCGCTTTTCTAGAGAACTTCCGTGCAGGCTTTAGGCAGCAATTAGAAGACACTGTAGTTATTGATGAAAATGGTAAAGAAGTAACTTCAGAAAAAGCAAAAGAGGCACAACGTCGTAAAGGATTAAGAAAAGATTAATCTTTTACTTTAAAAATAGCTGTTTTTTTGGTATGCTGAAAAAGTACATTAATTTTCGGAGGTTTTTGGGAAATGAATTTAGGTTTAGCAATTTTTCTTATTATTATCGCATTATTAATCGGTCTTGTCGGCGGATTTTACGGTGCTCGTGCATGCATGAAGAAGTATTTCCAAGACAATCCTCCTATTAGTGAAGATATGATTGCAGCTATGATGGCGCAAATGGGACAAAAACCATCCGCTAAGAAGCTTAATCAAGTTATGAATATGATGAAGCATCAACAACAAAAGTAGTAGCTTACTTTACTAATATTTGGTAATAGACAGAGGACCGGATTCCTCTGTCTATTTGTATATTGTGAGGTGAAAAAATGAATATTTTCAGCAAATTGGGCTGGTTTTTCAAGCAAGAAAAAAAGAGATATATTATTGGAATTAGTTTTCTGGCTTTAACTTCGATTGCAAATTTAGTACCTCCTAGAATTTTAGGATTGATGGCTGATCAATTAGATAAGGGATCAATTAGTTGGAGTGAATATGCAGCTTTGATTTTAGCGGTTGTTGCCGCTGCGATTGTTTTGTATCTATTACGCTACTTTTGGCGTAAGCAGATTTGGGGTGGTGCGGCTGAATTAGAAAGACAAATGCGGTCACGTTTGTTTAAGCACTTTATGGTTATGGATCGCACTTTTTATCAAAGACACCGGACTGGTGACTTAATGGCGCATGCAACAAACGACATCAATTCTATTCAAAATGTTGCGGGAGACGGCGTTTTAACTTTAGTAGACTCATTAGTCACTGGTGGAACAACGATGATAGCAATGATTATCTTTACAGACTTTCGCTTAACTGTTATTGCACTTTTGCCACTTCCGTTTTTGGCTTTAGGGGCCTGGAAATTAGGAGATAAACTTCATTATAGCTTTGATAAGTCACAAGCGGCATTTTCTCGTTTAAATAATAAAACTCAAGAATCTGTTTCTGGAATTAAAGTATTAAAGGCTTTTGGCGAAAGCACGCAAGATTCTACTGCCTTTAATAAAATGGTAGATGAAACTATTCAGATCAATAAGAAGGTTTTTAAGTGGGATTCAATGTTTGATCCACTAGGAACTTTAATTATTGGGGCTACTTATGTAATCACAATTATTTATGGTGGTTTACTAGTAACAAATCATACTTTGTCAGTAGGGCAATTAGTTTCATTTATTGCTTATATTTCTAATATGGTCTGGCCAATGTTTGCGATTGGTTATTTATTTAATATTTTAGAAAGAGGATCAGCTTCTTATGATCGTGTTGAGCGTCTTTTATATGAAAGACCACAAATTACAGATGAAAATGCTGATCAAGGTTTAACAGTTAAAGATATTCAAGGTGATCTGAAATATGATATTAGATCTTTTGCTTACCCTGATGAAAAGGAAATTCCGGTTTTACAAAATATTGAGTTCACGTTAAAGCCAGGACAAACATTAGGTTTAGTTGGAAAAGTTGGAGCTGGAAAAACTACAATTATTGAGCTTTTACTTAGAGAATTTGATCACTATCAAGGCAAAATAACTTTAGGCGGACATGATATTCGAAATATTCCGTTAAAACTACTTTTAAATGAAATTTCCTATGTACCGCAGAATAACTTTTTATTTTCTACTTCAATTGAGAAGAATATTGCATTTTCTGATCAAGATGCAACTAAGAATAAAATAGAATCTGCAGCTCAAAAGAGTGATTTACATGATGATATTATGCAGATGCCAGCGGGCTATCAAACTTTAGTTGGAGAAAATGGTGTTTCATTGTCTGGTGGACAAAAGCAACGATTATCAATTGCTAGAGCATTATTAAAAGAAAGTCCGATTTTAATTTTAGACGATGCTCTTTCAGCAGTTGATGCAAAGACAGAAACTGCTATTTTGAATTCGCTTCGATCTGAAAGAAAAGGCAAAAAGACGCTGATTGCCGCACACCGTTTAACCTCGGTAATGGATGCTGATTTAATTCTAGTTTTGAAAAATGGAAAGATTGTTGAAAGAGGAAAACATGCTGACTTATTGGCGCAAGATGGTTGGTATGCTGAAATGTGGCGTAAACAAGAACTACAAGCAAAGGTGGGTGAAATAGATGGACAATAATGAAGAAACTAAATCAGTTTGGTCAAAGGCAATCCCGCTTAAAGAACAAATCCATATTTTTAAACGTGTTTTAAAATATGTTAAGCCTTTTAAAGTAGAGATGGGGATCGCCGTTTTTGGAGCTTTCTTAGTAAGTGTAATCAACATGCTTTTGCCGAGAGGACTGCAATTTTTCTTAGATAATTATTTGATTAAACAAAAAGCAACAGTTCAAATTATTATCTGGGCTGGCTTGTTGTATGGGCTGGGAACGATTATTAAGGCAGTTCTTCAGTTTGTTTACCAGTATTTGTATGCACTTGGAGCTGAAAAAACGCTTGAGAGTGTCAGAAAGGATTTGTATCGTAAGCTTCATAGTTTGGGGATGCGATATTTTGATCAGACTCCAGCTGGTTCAATTGTTTCAAGAGTTACTAATGATACGATGACTTTGAGTGATTTCTTGGGAGTGCTTTGTCAGGTAGTTATTGGAGTTTTCTCATTAATAACTGCTTTTGTAGCAATGTATGTGACCAATAAATTTGCTGCTTTAATTGTGCTATTATTTTTGCCAATTTTAGGTTTTGTCTTTTGGATTTATACGCAGAAAAGTTCAAAATTGTATCGTGGTTTTCGTGAACGTCTAAGTAGGATTAATACAAATTTAAATGAGTCAATAGAAGGTGTTTCCTTAATTCAGCAATTTAAGCAAGAAAAGAGAATGACTAATCATTTTGAAAATGAAAATGGCACATTGATGAAGACTCGCTTTAATATGATTAGGGTCAACTCATTGCTTTTATCTCCGATGACTAGTTTGCTTTATTCTTTAGCATTAGCCTTAGTATTGATGTATTTTGGCTTTCCGCTTCAAAAGACATTTGTTCCAGCAGGGATTGTTTATGCATTTTCTCAATATGTACAGCAGTTCTTTAATCCAATTTCTACTATGATGGATCGAATGACTTTCTTTCAAGATGGAATTGTAGCTGGAAAACGTATCTTTCGAATTATGGATGAAACAGAATATGAGCCTAAGCAAGAAGATGATAAAAATGCAGTAATCTCTAAAGGAAAAATTGAATTTAAAAATGTTAGTTTTTCTTATGATGGCAAACATGAGATTCTTCATAATGTATCTTTTGTAGTCAACCCTGGTGAGACTCTAGGAATTGTTGGTCATACTGGATCAGGAAAAAGCTCAATTATCAATGTGATGATGAGATTTTATGAATTTGGTAGTGGAGAAGTCCTAATTGATGATATTGATATTAGAAAGTTTTCGAAAAAAGAGTTACGTAAGAAATTAGGCTTGGTTTTACAGGAACCATTCATGTTTTATGGTGACATTTCTTCAAATATTCGTTTATATAATAATCAAATTACTGATCAACAAATTAAAAAAGCTGCTCAAGCAGTACAGGCTGATTCTTTTATCGAAAAGATGCCTGGTAAGTATCATGCTAAAGTGATCGAAGGCGGATCAGAACTTAGCCAAGGCCAAAGACAGTTAATTTCTTTTGCTAGAACCTTAGTAACAGATCCTAAAATTTTAGTTTTGGATGAGGCAACAGCGAATGTTGATACTGAAACAGAAAACTTGATTCAAGATGGGTTGAAGAAGCTTCGTCAAGGTAGAACAACACTAGCAATTGCTCACCGTCTTTCTACAATTGCTGATGCTGATCAAATTATTGTTTTAGATAAAGGACGAATTGTTGAACGAGGAACACATACAGAATTATTAGAAAAGAAAGGTTACTACTACAATCTTTATAAGTTGCAACAAAATAGCGATAAATAAAATGCTCGGCCGACTGACCGAGCATTTTTACTGCTTAAATTATTTTTAAGTTATTATCTATCGTTTAACATGTACTGACGAGTCATTGGCAAGCTTTTACCTGATGGACCTTTGGTTAATAGATATTGAATAACGTCAATGTTTCCTGATTCAAAAGATGCTGCACAGGCTTGGAGGTACATATCCCACATTCTTGCAAATCGTTCCCCCAGCATGCCTTCAACTTCTGAGCGATGGTCATTAAAGTTCTTATCCCAGATTTCAAGAGTTCTTTGATAGTGACGACGAAGCATTTCCATATCGGCGATTTGCAAGTTAGCTTCTTCAATTCTTGAAACAATTTCTACTAAACCAGGAATGTAGCCACCGGGGAAGATATATTTATTAATCCAAGCATTAGTAGCGCCGCCTTGTTGACGAGTAATTCCATGAATTAAAGCAATACCGTGTGGCTTTAAATATTTAGCAACATCCTTGAAATATTCACCTAGATTTTCAGAACCAACGTGTTCGAACATTCCTACGGAAGTTACATAGTCAAAGTCACGATTACCTAATTCGCGATAATCTTCAAGTAAAACTTCTGCTTGATCTTCGAGCCCCATATCTTTAATTTTTTTGTTAACTAAATCAAATTGTTCTTGACTCAAGGTAACACCAGTAACTTTTAATCCATATTCTTTAGCTGCGGTTAACATTAGTGTCCCCCAACCACAGCCAATATCTAACAAGGTTTTACCTGGCTTTGGATCTAGCTTTTGAAGAATATGATGCACTTTTGCAATTTGAGCTGCTTCAAGATCATCTGTATTTCCGTTAGTGAAGTAGGCACATGAATAAGTCATAGTTGGATCAAGCCATAATTTGTAGAAGTCATTTCCGATATCATAGTGACTCTGAATATCTTCTTGACTTTGTTTTTCAGTATGCTTTTGCTTAGGTAAAAATTTTCTGAATTTTGAAGCACGCATGAAAGATTGGCTACTTTCATAAGCTGCTTCGATTAACTGTTGAATACTTCCCTTGATTTCAAGGTCCTTATTCATATATGCTTCACCTAAAGCTAAAGATGCATTACTCGTAATATCTTTAAAAGGAATCTTTTTGTTAAAAATAACCTCCACTTCCGGTGTGCCATTTCCATAAACTTCTGATTTTCCATCCCAGTAGGTAACTTTTACTGGAATATTGAATGAATGACTAAGCATCATTTTATATAAAGGTTTTTCTAACATTACTGATTCTCCTTTTCTACATTAGACTATGTTATTCTAACACTAAAAAACTAAAATACTAAAAAATTATTTTGCAATATAGTGGAAACTAGGGTTCTGTTCCTTATCTAGTTTATCCCATGCCTCTTCTAATTGATGGTACAAGGCAGGCGTAGTTTCTTTGTTGACTTTTTCTTTGCGCGGAATATAAATAGGGTCGCCAAAACAAACCTCTAATGGTTGTCTCTTAAGTAATCCTTTAAAAGTAAGAGGCCCTTGATAGACAACAGGAACTAAAGGCTTATTGGCCATTTTAGCAATTACAAAGGCGCCACTTTTAAGTTCTTCAGAATGACGAGTTCCAGATGGAAAAATAATTAAAGAGAGGTCACTCTTTCGTAATCCTTTAACTGGAATTTTAATTGCAGAAGGTCCAGGATTATCTCTATCTACTGAAAAAGCATGTGCATGCACTAAAATAAAGCGCAGTACAGGGTTTTTAAAAAGTTCTTTTTTTGCCATAAACATAAATTCCATTGGGCTAGCGGCTAAGGCAAAAAGAATTGGCTCCCACCAAGTTCTGTGCGGTGCTACTAAAATATAGTTTCCCTTTGGAATCCGATCTTTGTGATGAACATGCAGATGTCCATTAAGTACCCATACAATAAAACGTGCAATTGGGCGAATAATTTTATAAAACATATTGTTTCCTCCAATTTTATGTATAGTATTATACAATACAGCAAAGAATTTTTAGAAGGGTATAGAAAATGGATCTATTAAAACCTAATGAACGAATTGACTATATGTATAATGATGATTTACGCATTATTCAAGAAAAAGATGCTTTTTCTTTTTCTTTAGATACACTTCTTCTCGGCTACTTTGCACAGATAAAAATACATGATAACTATAAAGTTGTAGATTTATGTAGTGGAAACGCCGCAGCTAGTATTTATATGTCATATTTTAATCGAGCTCATTATGATGCTGTCGAAATCCAAGCAGATATGGCTGATCAAGCAAGACGTAGCATTGAACTAAACAAGTTGGAAAATCGAATCGAAGTACACTGCTTAAATGCTTTAGAGGCACCCAAGAAGTTGGGCAAAGATAAATATGACATGGTTGTTGTCAACCCACCTTATTTTAAAGTTCCAAAGGGACATGTTATTAACCCAGATGAAAAAAAGGCTTTAGCAAGACATGAATTAGCAATTAATCTTGAACAAATAATAAAAGTTTCAAGCGATATGTTAAAGATGAAAGGAAAAATGTTTATGGTCCATCGCCCAGAGCGTTTGGGTGAAATTATGCATTATTGTTTAGAAAACCATTTAAGTGTGAAATGGGTACAGCCATTTGTTTCAAAGAGAAATGCAGATGCAAATTTAGTGGTGGTTGAGGCAATTAGAAATACAGCTAGCGATGGCTTAACTTTAAGGGATGCAATTGTGGTTCACAACCCAGATGGATCATTTACACCTGAGATAGAGCAAATTATTTCTGAAAATAAAAAGCAAGGGAAAGAATCTAAGAAAGAAAGCTACTACTTTTATTGTTTATTATGTAATGATGGAAGTTTTTATGGCGGTTTTACAAACGATTTAAAACATCGATTAAAAATGCATAATGAAGGAAAGGGAGCTAAGTATACGAAGTCACGGCGACCAGTAAAGATGATCTATCATGAAGAGTTTGATGATAAAAGGCTGGCTTTAAAAAGAGAGTATTGGTTTAAACATCACTCAAGAAAATGGAAAGAAGATTTTCTAAAAGAACATAATGTGAAATTTTAATTGCATTTAAGAACTTTATTCGTTACAATATTTGAGTATGCATTTTGCATATTTAATTTATATCACATCAAGAGCGATTAAATTCCTAGGTGCCAATTTTTGGTCAGAATTTAATACGACCTCTTGAGAGGAATTAACCAGGAGGAATTTTTTATGACAGTTGTTACTATGAAGCAATTGCTTGAAGCAGGTGTCCACTTTGGTCACCAAACTAGAAGATGGGATCCAAAGATGGCTCCTTACATTTTCACTCAAAGAAACGGAATCTACATCATTGATTTACAAAAGACTATCAAGATGTTAGATGATGCTTACAACTATGTTAAGGCAGTTGCTCAAGACGGTGGTGTATTCTTGTTTGTTGGTACTAAGAAACAAGCACAAGACGCCGTTAAAGAAGAAGCTACACGTGCAGGTCAATACTATGTTAACCAACGTTGGTTAGGTGGTACTTTGACTAACTGGACTACTATCCAAAGCCGTGTTAAGAGATTAAAGCAATTAAAAGAAATGTCAGAAGACGGCACTTTCGATGTATTACCAAAGAAGGAAGTTGCACTTTTGACTAAGGAAATGGAAAAACTTGAAAGATTCTTAGGTGGTATCGAAGATATGCCTAGAATCCCAGATGTTATGTTTGTTGTTGATCCTAAGAAAGAAAAGATAGCTGTTCACGAAGCAAACATTTTAGGTATCCCTGTAGTAGCTATGGTTGATACTAATACTGATCCAGATCCAATCGATGTTGTTATTCCAGCAAACGACGATGCAATTCGTGCAATTCGTTTGATTTCAGGTGCTATGGCTGACGCAATTATCGAAGGTAAGCAGGGTCAAGACGATAGCGAAGACGTTGAAAAGGAAATGGCTGATAAAGCTGCAGCTGAAAACGGTGACGAAGAATCTATCGAAGAAGTTGTAGAAAAATCAGAAGACTAATTTGTTTTTACTGTTAGTTCTGTAGGAGGACATATTAATGGCAAAAATTACTGCTCAATTAGTTAAAGAATTACGTGAACGTACTGGTGCTGGCGTTATGGACGCTAAGAAAGCATTAGTAGAAGTTGACGGTGACATGGACAAGGCAGTTCAATATCTTCGTGATAAGGGTATGGCTAAGGCTGCTAAGAAAGCTGATCGTGTTGCAGCTGAAGGTTTAACTGGTGTTTACGTTGATGGTAATGTTGCAGCTATTACTGAGGTTAACTCAGAAACTGACTTCGTTTCTTCAAACGATAAGTTTGTTAAATTGGTAAATGCAGCTACTAAGACTATTGCTGAAGGTAAACCTGCCAACATGGAAGCAGCTGAAGAATTAAAGATGGCTGATGGTACTACCTTAGCTCAATCTTTTGTAGACGCAACTGCTACAATTGGTGAAAAGATTGTTTTGCGTCGTTTTGCTTTGGAAGAAAAGACTGATGACCAAGAATTTGGTGCTTACCAACATAATGGTGGTCAAATTGGAGTTATCACTGTTTTAGAAGGTGCTGACGCTGCTACTGCTAAACATTTAGCAATGCATATTGCTGCTATGAGTCCTAAGGTTATTTCACCTGAAGAATTAGATGACGAATTCATTACTGATCAATTAGCTGTGATGAACCACAAGATTGATCAAGATAATGAAAGTCGTGCTTTGGTAAACAAGAAACCATTGCCACACCTTGTTTATGGTTCAGAAAAGCAATTAAGTGATGAGATTTTAGCTAAGGCTAAGGAAGATATTAAGGCTGAACTTAAAGAAGAAGGTAAGCCTGAAAAGATTTGGGATAAGATTATTCCTGGTAAGATGCAACGCTTTATTGACGATAATACTCAAGTTGATAAGCAATTCGCAGTCTTATCACAAAACTACATTATGGACGACAGCAAGACTGTTGGTGAATTCTTGAAGGAAAAGGGAGCTAAGTTAGTTGCTTTCCAACGTTATGAAGTTGGCGAAGGTATTGAAAAGAAGCAAGAAGACTTTGCTGCTGAAGTACGTGAACAAATGAAGTAATTATTTACTTAAAAGGGAGTAACGCTAAAGCGCTGCTCCCTTTTTTTCTGTATAATATATTACAGTGATTTTATGGTAAAATGATAAAAGCATATGAGGAGGTAAATTTATGAGTCAAATTAAGTACAAACGTATCATTTTAAAAGTTTCAGGAGAAGCTCTTGCTGGTGAAAAAGGTACTGGTATTAATCCAGAAGTTATTAAGCACTTAGCTGAGGAAATAAAGTCTGTACATGATATGGGCGTTGAGATCGGAATTGTTTGTGGCGGTGGAAACATGTGGCGTGGTGAAACTGGTGCAAACTTAGGGATGGAAAGAGCTCAAGCTGACTATATGGGTATGCTAGCTACAATTATGAACGGCTTAGCTTTGCAAGATGGTTTAGAAAATTTAGGTGTTCCAACTCGTGTTCAAACATCAATTGAAATGCGACAAATTGCAGAGCCTTATATTCGTCGTAAAGCTATGCGCCACTTGGAAAAAGGACGTGTAGTTATTTTCGGTGGTGGTACTGGTAATCCTTACTTCTCAACTGATACTACTGCTGCCTTGAGAGCAGCCGAAATTGACGCTGACGTTATTTTAATGGCTAAAAATGGTGTTGACGGAGTTTACTCAGCTGATCCTAAGGTCGATCCAAATGCTAAAAAGTATTCTGAATTAACTCAACTTGATTTGATTTCAAAGAATTTAAAGGTAATGGATAGTACAGCTAGTTCGCTATCTATGGATAATAATATTCCTTTAGTTGTCTTTAATGTTAATAAGCCTGGTAACATTAAGAAAGTTGTTATGGGCGAAAATATTGGTACTGTAATTAAGGGTGATAAATAATGGCTAATGAAGTAATTGAAAAAGCAAAAGATAATATGAAAAAGTCTATCGCTGTCTTTCAAAAAGAATTAGGCGGTATTCGTGCCGGCGTTGCAAATGCAAGCCTACTAGAAGGAATTAAGGTTGATTACTATGGTGTACCAACACCTCTTACACAAATGTCTAGTGTAAGTATTCCAGAAGCACGTGTATTAATGGTAACTCCTTATGACAAGTCAAGTTTAGATGATATTGAACATGCTATTTTGGCTTCTGATCTTGGTATTACACCAGCTAACGATGGAACTGTAATTAGAATTGTTATTCCACAATTGACTGGTGAACGTCGTCAAGAAATTGCTAAGCAAGTAGGTAAACTTGCTGAAAAAGGAAAGATTGCAGTACGTAATGTTCGTCGTGATGCAATGGATACTTTAAAGCGTCAAGAAAAAAATGGCGACATTACTGAAGACGAACAACGTAGTTTAGAAAAACAGGTTCAAAAGGTAACTGATGATGCTACTAAAGAAATTGACAAATTAGCAGATCAAAAGAGTCAAGAAATTACTCAAGGTTAATCTAGGACTTGATAAACTATGTCAGAATCGAAAAAATCACTTAATCATTTAGCCATAATTATGGACGGAAATGGCAGATGGGCAAAAAAAAGACATTTACCTCGTTTTGTTGGTCATCGACATGGAATGGACAATATACGAAATATTGCGCTTGCGGCAAATGAGATGGGGATCAAAGTCTTAACGCTCTATGCCTTTTCAACTGAAAACTGGGCAAGACCTACGGATGAAGTAAATTATTTGATGCGTTTGCCAATTGACTTTTTTGATAAGTTTATGCCTGAATTAATGGAAAATAATGTCCGGGTAAATATCATGGGATTTTTAGATGAATTACCTGAGAAGACTTACTTGGTAACACAAAAGGCAATGTCAGATACGGCTAATAATACCGGAATGATCTTAAATTTTGCCTTTAATTATGGATCTCGCCGAGAGATAACTGCTGGTGTTCAAAAAATTGCTCATCAGGTAAAAGCAGGAGAAATAAATCCTAATGATATTGATGAAAAGATGGTTTCTGATCATTTATTAACTCATTCTTTAACTCCATATGATGATCCCGATTTATTGATTAGAACCTCAGGAGAAGAACGCCTATCAAATTTCTTGTTGTGGCAGATGGCCTATACTGAATTTAGTTTTTCAAATAAATTATGGCCAGATTTTGATAAAAATGATTTAGAAGAATTAGTTAAAGATTACTACGGACGTAATCGTCGATTTGGAAAATTGTAAAATTATTAGAACTGTAGATTTTTAAATGAAACAACGTGTAATAACAGCTATTGTAGCTTTAATTTTATTTATTCCGATTGTTTTAATGGGCGGCATCTGGATTGATGTCCTTGCTTGTGCCTTTGCAGCAGTTGGAATTAGCGAAATTTTTATCATGAAGAAACAGATTATTGTTTCTTGGGATTTTATCTTGGCATTATTGGCCACTTTGACTATGGCAGTGCCTGACTCATTCTTTAAGTTTTTACCAGCTTTTTTGAATAAGTATGATGTTTTTTATATTTTTGTAATGTTAATGCTGGTAAGAACAGTTTTATCTAAGAATAGAGTAACTTTTGATGACGCTGGCGTTTATACTATTGCAGCATTATATATTGGTACTGGATTCCACTTTATGGCAGCTATTAGAAATGCTCATCTTGGATTAGCAATCTTAGGTTATGTTTTTGCTGTAGTTTGGTCCACAGATATTGCGGCTTATATGGTCGGTCGAAAGATCGGAAAACATAAGTTATGGCCAGTAATTAGTCCAAATAAAACGTGGGAAGGCTCTATTGGTGCAGTTATCTGTGCAGTAATTGTTGCAGCAGTTTATGTTGCGTTAGTTCCTACTGGTAGAAATAATGTTTTAATGATTATTTTAGCCTTTTTCTTGTCAATTATTGGACAAATGGGAGATTTAGTTGAGTCTGCTTACAAGCGCTTTTATGGTGTAAAAGACTCAGGAAAAATCCTACCTGGTCATGGCGGAATCTTAGATCGTTTTGATAGCATGCTTTTCGTTTTACCTGTTGTTGCATTTATGGGTATTTTATAGGAGAACTGCTAAATGAAAGGTATTTTAATCTTTCTAGTTGTTTTTGGGATACTTGTTTTTGTTCATGAATTTGGACATTTTATTGTTGCAAAAAAATGCGGTATTCTGGTTCGTGAATTTTCAATTGGTATGGGACCAAAACTATTTCAAAAAATGCGCGCCAAGACCACTTATACGATAAGATGGCTTCCATTAGGAGGTTATGTGCGTTTAGCTGGTCCTGATGATGCTGCTAAGATTGATCCAGGTACTACTGTAGTTTTGCAGCTAGATAAGCAAAATAAGGTAAAGCGAATCGATGCTTCTGGATCTCAAATGCCAATTGAAGGTATTCCTGTGCAGGTTAATTCAGCGGATTTGGTAGATGATCTAATTATTCAAGGCTATGAAAATGGAAATGAAGATCAGCTTAAAACATATGCCGTTGATCATGATGCAACGATTATCGAACAAAATGGAACTGAATTATTAATTGCGCCACGTGATACACAATTTCAAGAAGCAAGTGTTGGAAAAAAACTAGCAACTAATTTTGCTGGCCCTTTTATGAATATTTTATTGGGTTTTATTGTATTTATTATTTGGTCTTTAGCAGCTCCTGGTGCTCCGACTACAACAGTAGGAAGTACAATTGCTAATCAACCAGCTCAGGTTGCTGGTATTAAAGCTAATGATCAAATTATTGCAATTAATGACAAGAAGATTAGTAATTTCAATCAAATTGCTTCTGAACTTGCAAAAAGCAAGGGAAAGACTGTTGAAGTGACAGTAAAGAGAGAAAACAAAGTTAAAGATTTCTCAGTAAAACCCAAAGCTAGAAAAATAGACGGTCAAAGAATTTATCAATTAGGATTTTATGGCAAACCTGACAATAGCCTTGGAGCTAAGCTAAAACGGGGCTGGGATACAAGTATTAGTACTACTGGTTTAATATTTAATGCAGTCGGAAATTTATTTAGACATTTTAGTTTGAATAAGCTTTCTGGCCCAGTTGGTATTTACTCGCAAACAGTTCAAGTTTCAAATATGGGCTTTACGTATTTGCTAGCTTTTTTAGCAATGATTTCTATCAATTTAGGAATTGTAAACTTAATCCCAATTCCAGGATTAGATGGTGGTAAGTTGTTACTTAACCTAATTCAGCTAATTATTGGAAAGCCAATTCCTGAAGATAAGGAAGCTATTGTAGATGTAATTGGTTTTGTCATTCTATTACTATTAATCGTTGCTGTAACTGGAAACGATATTTATCGATATTTTATTAAGTAAATTTTTGGAGGAATAAATGCGTCAATCAAAATTTTTTATGCCAACATTAAAAGAGGCACCTTCTGATGCTGTAGCAAAAAGTCATCAATTAATGCTTAGAGGTGGTTATATTCGTCAGGTAACCGCTGGAGTATATGCATACTTACCATTAGGTTATCGCGTATTACGTAAGGCAAAAAATATTATTGAAGAAGAAATGAACAATATTAATGTGCCTGAAATGATTATGCCTCATCTATTGCCTGCTACTCTTTGGCAAGAATCTGGTCGTTATAAAAAATATGGCGCAGAAATGTTTAAACTTCAAGATCGTCATGGTCGTGAAAGTTTGCTTGGACCTACACATGAAGAAACTTTTACTGAAATTGTTGCCAAGAATTTGAAGAGCTATAAGCAAATGCCACTTGCTTTGTATCAAATTCAGACAAAATTTCGTGATGAAAATCGTCCTCGCTTTGGTCTTCTTCGCGGCAGAGAATTCGTTATGCTTGATGGATATAGTTTTGCTGCAACTCGTGAACAACTAGATGAACAGTTTGATGATCAAAAGGGTGCATATTTAAAGATCTTTAATCGTGCTGGTGTGACTGTTCACCCAGTTATTGCTGACTCTGGTACAATGGGCGGAAAGAACTCAACTGAGTTTCAAGCTCCAGCTGCAATTGGTGAAGATACAATTGCTACAAATGAAAAGGGAACTTATGCTGCAAACCTTGAAATGGCTAAAAGTATTGATACCTTTAAGCAGGAACCAGAAGACGCAAAGGAATTAACTAAAGTAGCTACTCCAGGTATGGACACAATTGATAAATTGGCTGAGTTTCTTAAAGTACCAGCTACTAGAATTGTTAAAAGTATTTTATATATTGCCGATGATCAAAAAGTCTTAGTTTTGATTCGTGGTGATAAAGAAATTAACGAAGTTAAATTAGGTCATGTCTTAGACGCTGACGAAGTAAGAACTGCCAATGCTGATGAACTAGTAGAAATTACTGGTTCGGAAAAAGGCGGTGTAGGACCAATTGGTGCCGACTGGGCTGACAAGATTGTTGCTGATGAAACGGTTAAAGACCTTTATAATGTAGTTGTTGGTGCAAATGAAACTGATTATCAATATCAAAACGCTAATCTAGATCGTGACTTTAAAGTCGATGAATTTGCTGATATTCGTACAGCAAATGAAGGCGAACCAGATCCAGTTGATCATTTACCTTTGAAATTTACTACTAGTATTGAAGTAGGTCATATTTTTAAATTAGGTACTTACTATACAAAGACGATGGGTGCTGATTTCTTAGATAACAATGGTAAGGCGAAGCCTGTAATCATGGGCTCTTACGGAATTGGTGTTACAAGAATGCTTTCCGCAGCAGTTGAACAGCATTTAACTAAGAACGGAATTGCTTGGCCAAAAGAAATTGCTCCGTTTGCGATTCATTTAATTCAAATGAAGATGAAAGATGAAACTCAAACAGAATTGGCTGAAAAACTTGAAAAAGAACTTTCAACTAAGTATGATGTTTTATACGATGATAGAAATGAACGTCCAGGTGTTAAGTTTAATGATGCAGATTTAGTCGGTGCACCATTAAGAATTACAATTGGTCAAAAAGCAAAAGATGGAATTGTAGAAGTTAAGCGTCCAACTGATGAAAAGGCTACGGAAATTAGCATTTCTGATTTGGATGCGATGATTACAAAAGAGTTAGGATAATTTTTGTGGCAAATAAAAACGAACTTTTCAAAAAACTATTAGATCAAATCAAGTTTCCTGATAAGTTTGAAGATAACGATATTGTCCAAAATGGTGAAATTGAAAACGTGGATGTATACGCTAATGAAAGAAAGTGGCAAATCCACGTTTTTTTTGATACACCACTAGATTTTGAAACTTATCGTTCTCTTAATGAACTTATCCATCAAACATTTGAACCGTTTGTAAATGTTGAATTATTAGTCCGGACCAAGGATGGAAATAGTAAAAATTTACCTGAATACTGGACATATGCAATTCAAAATTCAACTAATTTGAAACCTGCGGTTCGAGAATTTTTACAAGGACAAGCCCCACATTTAGAAAAAGAAAAATGGTTGATTCCAACCCAAAATAATGTTGTAAACGGGCTTCTTTCTGAACAAGTTTTAGCAGAACTTAATAGCGAATTTAGAAGATATGGCTTTTTTAATATTAAGTTTACTACCAAGGTTGATGAAACTAATATTGATGAGAATCTAAAAAGTTTAGAACAAGTGCAGGCTCAACATGAATCTGCAATGCAGGAATTCTATGAAAAGCAACCAGCTGAACCTAAGAAAAAGATGCCCATTAAAAGTACGAGAATGGGCAGTAATAAGGTTGATAAAAAGGCTAAATTTATTCAGATTCAAGATTTGGAAGATGGAAGCGGTAATGTAGCTATCGAAGGTCACATTTTTAATACCGATATTCATGAATTAAAATCTGGAAGCGTAATTTTTACTGGTGAAATAACTGACTATACTGATTCAATCAGTTTTAAGAAGTTTGTTTCTGATAAGGATCAAATTGATTATCTAAAAGGAATTAAGCCTGGTGTTTGGGCTCGTATGCAAGGTTATGCAGCTGACGATCAATATCAGCATGATGTTGTTTTCAATATTCGAAACTTGGAATTAATTGAACATAAGGGTCGAGAAGAAAAGTATGAGGGAGAAGAAAAACGAGTTGAACTGCACCTTCATACAAATATGAGTCAGTTAGATGCAACTAGTACTGCTAGCGATTATATCAAAACTGCCAAAAAGTTTGGTCAAAAAGCAATCGCAATTACTGACCACGCTGACGTTCAAGCATTCCCAGAAGCATATCATACTGGTGCGAGTGAGAAGATGAAGATCCTGTATGGATATGAAGCTAATATGATTGATGACCATGCTTTGCTCGTGCTTAATCCTACTGAAATGGATTATCGTGATCGTGAATATGTGATTTTTGACGTTGAAACAACAGGTCTTTCTTCAGTGTATGATACTATTATCGAAATTGGTGCTGTTAAGATGAAAAATGGTGAGGTGCTTGAAAGATTTGATAAATTTATTAATCCTCATCATCCTTTAAGTGATACTACTATTAATTTGACATCAATTACTGATGAAATGGTTGGAGCAGCTGATGATGAAAAGGATGTAATTAAGAAATTTAAAGATTTCTATGGAGATCGTCCTTTATGTGGACATAATGTTCAGTTTGATGTAGGTTTTGTAAACGCTGCTTTACGTCGTGCGGGCTTAGATGAAATTTCTCAACCTGTTGTTGATACTCTTGAAGTTTCAAGATTGCTGCATCCTGAACAGACTCGACATACTCTTGATTCGCTAGCCAAAAAATATAATGTTGTTTTGGAGCATCACCACCGAGCTAACCAAGATGCTGAAGCTACAGGATATTTAATGTTTAAGTTACTTGATGCTTTTAATGCTCGTTTCCATGAAGCTGATTTAGGTAAGATGAATGACTATGCAAAGTATGGTCAAGTATATAAAAGAGCTAAGCCTAGCCATATGAGTGTTCTTGCTTTAAACCAAGAGGGCTTAAAGAATATGTACAAGCTTGTTTCACTAGCAAGCACTAAATACTTCTATCGGATACCTAGAACGCCTAAGTCCGAACTAAGAAAATATCATAAGGGTTTATTGTTTGGTAGTGGTTGCTGGCAAGGTGATGTGTTCATTTCAATGATGCAAAAGGGATATGATGAGGCGCGTGAAAAGGCTCGCTTTTACGACTATCTTGAGGTACAACCACCTGCATCCTACCAGACGCTAATTGACGATGATTTAATTAAAGATGAAGCTGAATTGCATGAAATTATTCAAAATATCTACAAATTAGGTAAAGAATTGAATAAACCAGTTGTTGCAACTGGTGACTCGCATTATGTTGAGCCCCATGAAGCTATTTATCGCAAAATTTTATTAGCTGCCCAAAAATCAAATCCTAATCGTAATAAGAATTTACCTGATTTGCATTTTTATTCTACTCAAGAAATGCTGGATGCTTTTAGCTTTTTAGGAGAAGATGTTGCTAAAGAAATTGTAATTGAGAATACAAATAAGTTAGCAGATCAAATTGAAGAAATTGCTCCTATTAAGAGTGGCTTATATCCGCCACATATTGAAAATGCAGATCAAGAAATGAAAGATCTGACTTACAATAAGGCTTATGAGTTGTATGGAAAACCGTTACCTAAGATTGTAGAGGACAGAATTGAACTTGAATTAAATTCGATTATTTCTAACGGGTATGCTGTTATTTATCTTATTTCTCAGCGTCTTGTTGCCAAATCAAATAAAGATGGATATTTGGTAGGTTCTCGTGGATCGGTTGGTTCTAGTTTGGTAGCGACGATGTCTGGAATTACTGAAGTTAATCCTTTAGCTCCACATTATCGTTGTCCTAAATGTAAATATTCTAAATTTTTTGAAAATGGGGAATATGGATCTGGTTACGACTTACCTGATAAAGATTGCCCTAAGTGCGGAACTCCCTTAGTAAAAGATGGACAGGATATCCCATTTGCTACTTTCTTAGGTTTCCACGGAGATAAGGTTCCTGATATCGATTTGAACTTTTCTGGAGACTATCAGCCAGTTGCTCATAATTATATTCGTGTGATGTTTGGTCCAGATAATTCGTTTAGAGCTGGTACTATTGCGACTGTTGCTGATAAGACGGCATATGGATATGTGAAGCATTATGAAGATGAAAATGAATTGCATCTAAGAAATGCTGAGCTTGACCGTTTAGCTGCTGGTGCTTCCGGCGTAAAGAGAACAACTGGCCAGCACCCAGCTGGTATTGTTGTTGTGCCAGATAATATGGATATTTATGACTTTACTCCTGTACAGTATCCCGCTGATGATTTAAGTGCGGCTTGGCTTACAACGCACTTTGACTTCCACTCTATTCACGATAATATTTTGAAATTCGATATTCTAGGGCATGATGACCCAACTATGATCAGAATGCTGCAAGATTTATCAGGAATTGACCCATTAACTATTCCACCTGATGATCCAGGAGTAATGTCCTTATTTTCAAGTCCAGAAATTTTAGGTGTTACCCCTGAGCAAATTCAGTCAAAGACTGGTACTTTAGGTGTTCCAGAATTTGGAACAAAATTTGTTCGCGGAATGCTTGAAGAAACAAAGCCAACAACTTTTTCAGAATTATTGCAGATTTCGGGTTTGTCTCACGGGACTGATGTATGGTTAGGAAATGCAGAAGATTTAATTAATAACGGCACTTGCAAGCTAAAGAACGTAATTGGTTGTCGTGATAACATCATGATGGACTTAATTCACTGGGGAGTAAAACCAGAAGTTGCTTTCTTTACCATGGAATCTGTACGTCACGGTAAGGGAATCAGTGATGAAAACATGGAAATTTTGAAGAAAAATGATAAGATTCCTGACTGGTACATTCCTTCTTGTTTGAAGATTAAGTATATGTTTCCGAAGGCTCATGCTACGGCTTATATTTTAATGGCACTTAGAATTGCCTGGTTTAAGGTATATTATCCAGTGATTTATTATGCTTCTTATTTCTCAGTTCGTGCTGATTTGTTTGATTTAGTTGCAATGAGCCATGGAAAAAATACAGTAAAGGCTGCAATGAAGGAAATCCAAGATAAGGGAATGGATGTTTCTGCTAAGGATAAGTCGTTACTTACTGTTCTTGAAATTGCAAACGAATGTTTAGAACGTGGTATAAAAATTAAGATGGTCGATGTAAATGAATCTGAAGCAATGGACTTTAAGATTATTGATGATCATACTATTCTAGCTCCGTTTAATGCAGTTCCAGGTTTAGGTGATAATGCTGCTAAGCAAATTGTTGCTGCCCGTGCAGAGCAAAAGTTTCTTTCAAAAGAAGATCTTGCAACACGCGGAAAAGTATCACAAACAATTATGGAATATTTTGAGAATAATGGAGTTCTTGAAGGGATGCCAGATCAAAATCAATTGTCACTATTTTAGCGTGTTAATTTACAAATATTAGCAAATATGCTATTCTAAGAACGAAGTTCGAATAGCAAATTCGAGTGAGCAGCAATGCTCACTCTTTTTATTACGGAGGAAGAGATTTGACAAAAGTTACCGAATTGGTGGCAGACGTAGTTACGCCTTTAGCTGAAGCAAGAGGCGATGAACTGGTCGATGTTGAATATGTAAAGGAAAAGAAGCAATATTATCTTCGCATTTATGTTGATCGTCGCCCAGGCGGAATCGATATTGAAGAGATCGCAAATTTGAGTGAATTGGTATCAGAAAAGTTAGATGAATTAGATCCTGATCCTTTTCCTGAGCCGTATATTTTAGAGCTTTCATCTCCTGGTTTAGAGCGTCCAATCAAAAATGAAAAAGATTGGGAGCGCGCCAAAGGATCATACATTCATGTTAGTCTTTATCAAAAAATTGATGGGGAAAAGACTTATGAAGGTACTTTAAAAGATCTCAATCAAGATCAGATCGTCTTAGAAGTAAAGATCAAAACACGACTCAAAGAAATAACAATCCCTCGAAAGACGATTGCCTCTAGTCGCTTTGCAGTTGAATTTTAGAAAGGATGATCAAAAACTTATGTCTAAAGAAATGGTGGAAGCTTTTGCAACCTTAGAAAAAGAAAAAGGCATCAAGCAAGAAATTATTGTTGATGCAATCAAGGCTGCTTTAGTAGCTGCATATAAGAAAAATTATAATCAAGCTCAAAATGTAGAAGTTGTTTTTGATGAAAAGAAAGGCAATTTCAAGGTTAATGCAATTAAGACAGTTGTCGATGAAGTTCAAGATAGTCGTCTTGAAGTGAGTCTTAAAGATGCACTTGAAATTAATCGTGCGTATGAAGTTGGCGATGAAATCCGCTTTGAAGTAACTCCTAAAGATTTCGGCCGTTTAGCTGCACAAACCGCTAAACAAGTTATCATGCAACGTTTACGTGAGGCTGAAAGAGAACATATCATTAGTGAATATTCTCAATATAAGGATGAAATTGTTACTGGTACAGTTGAAAGACGTGATAATCGCTTTGTTTACGTAAAGATTGGTAACGTTGAAGCTGTAATGCCACATAATGATCAATTACCAGGTGAGAATTATAATCCTCAAGATAAAGTTCGCGTTTTAGTAACTAGAGTAGGGTCCGATTCAAAAGGAGCTCAAATTACTGTTTCAAGAACTGCACCTGATTTAGTAAAACGTCTCTTTGAACAAGAAGTTCCAGAAGTTTATGATGGGACTGTAGAGATTGTATCAATTGCTCGTGAAGCAGGTGACAGGACTAAGATTGCCGTTAAGAGTAATGATCCTGATATTGATCCAGTTGGTACCTTAGTAGGACCAAAAGGAGCTCGGGTTCAAAATATTGTTAACGAATTAGGCGGAGAAAATATCGACGTTGTAAAATACGAAGAAAATCCATCTGATTTTATTGCCAATGCTTTGAATCCTGCAGAAGTGATCGCAGTTCAATTTAGTGGTGATGATGATGACAAGAATGCGCTAGTAATTGTTCCTGATTATCAATTGTCTTTAGCTATTGGAAAGCGTGGACAAAATGTTCGCCTTGCAGCCCGTTTGACAGGTTATAAGATTGACATTAAGCCTGAATCTCAAGTCGAATTTGTCGATTCAGAAGGCGATGACGTTGAAACAGATCAAGATATCGATGATAGTAATGAATCATCAAATGAAGAAACTACAGAATCTACTGCTGAACAACTAGAAGAAGATTCAAGCGATGATTTTCCAAATGGGGAAGATGTTGATTCAGCACTAGATGATGATGCAGATAAAGATGAGGAATAGGTGACTTTCTTTGAAAAAAAGAAAAATTCCAATGCGTAAGGATCTATTGACTAATACTATGCAACCTAAAAAAGAATTAGTTCGCGTAGTTGTTGACAAGGATAAAAATATTTCAGTAGATCCAACTGGAAAGAAGTCAGGTCGAGGAGCCTATGTATCTTTAGAACCTGATAAGATTGCTGAAGCGCAAAAAAATCAGGTTTTAGAAAAAAGCCTTGGTGTTAAAGTTTCAGCTGATTTTTATGATGATCTTTATGCATATGTTGATCATCAAAAAGCAAGAAAAGAATTGTTTGGTGATAAATAATTTTGCAAAACAAACAAAAAACTTTGAATTTACTTGGATTAGCGCAAAAAGCTGGAAAGCTAGCGACAGGATTTGATGCAGTAAAAATATCTTTAAGCAAAAATCAAGCAAAGTTAATTTTTATTGGTAGCGATGTGAGTCAGAATACTAAAGATAAGCTTGCTTTTTTGATGCGTAAAAAAGATGTTAAATTAGTTGATGTATTTTCTAGCGCTGAAATAACACAAGCACTTGGAAAAGAAAGAAAATTAGTTTCTGTTACAGATTCAGGTTTCAGCAAAGCAATGATAAAGAATTTAAACGAAGGAGTGTGATTTGATGGCTAAAAAACGTATTTATGAAGTAGCGAAAGAATTAGGCATTGAAAACAAAATTGTTGTAAAAAAGGCACAAGATTTGGGTTTTGATGTAAAGAGCCACATGTCCTCCCTAGATGATAAGCAAGTTTCTAAGTTAGTAGATAGTTTTAAGTCTGCTAATACTACTAAGCCATCTACTGAAAAGGATTCTAAAAATTCAAGTCGTAAAGAAAAAACAAAAATAAAAGTTTCTGTAGGTGCAATTCGTCGTCGTGATAATAGAAATGATCATGATAATCGCCATAGTAATAATAAACGCAGAAACAATAAGATTAAAAAGCAGCAAAATGATCGTCGTGCCGAACGAAATAAACCACAAGCAGAGGCTAAATCGGCAGCACGCGATTTATTGAATAAATTTAAGAAGAAGCAACGAGCTGAAGCTAGTGAATTAAATGCTCAGACTGAAGCTTCCCGCCGTAAATGGCATCAAGAACAAAATCCTCAAAGATCAAAGGTTAAAAAAGTGGAAAATACTCGTAAGCCAAAAGAAGAAAAACTCGAAGGAGCTGCAGCTGTAAAAGCTCGTGTACAAGCATCACAAAAACCAGTTGGTCCAAAGATTATAAAACCATCGCCGGCAAGAAACAAGGCAAAGAGACCTACTGTGAAGAAGGTTGAACCGATTGCTCCAGTTGTACCTGCTCCTCAAAAAGAAGAAGCAAAGCCGACTCGCAAAAAAGACTTTACTCGCAAGAAACGTGAAGTACCAGATTATGAACGTGAAAGAAGCGAACATTCTGATAAGGCACGTCGCCGTAGAAATAAGAAAAATAAGCGTATTAATCAAAGTAAAGAAGTTAAGAAGCAGCCAACCCAAAGAAAGGAACGTCCATTGCCAGAAACATTAGTTTATGAAGAAGGCATGAATGCTCAAGATTTAGGAAAACTTCTCCATAGAGAGCCTGCAGAAATTGTTAAAAAGCTCTTTATGCTTGGTGTCATGACTAACCAAAATCAGTCTTTAGACAAAGACACTATTGAACTCTTAGCAGCTGAATATGGTATTGAAGCACAAGAAAAAGTGCATGAAGATATTTCAGATATCGATACTTTGTATACTAAAGAAATGGAAGAATCCAAAGCTTCTAAGCATCAAGAAAAACGTCCTCCAGTTGTTACAATTATGGGACACGTTGACCATGGTAAGACTACTTTACTTGATAGATTGCGTCATACTAACGTTTCTGAACATGAAGCAGGTGGTATTACTCAAAAGATTGGTGCTTACCAAGTACGAATCGATGATCGTTTGATTACTTTCTTAGATACTCCAGGACACGCAGCCTTTTCTAACATGCGTGCTCGTGGTGCTGAAATTACTGATATTGTTGTTTTAGTAGTTGCAGCTGATGATGGTGTAATGCCACAAACAATTGAAGCCATTGATCATGCTAAAAGTGCCGGTGTACCAATTATCGTTGCTGTTAACAAGATTGATAAGCCAGGTGCAAATCCAGATCACGTCATGGAACAACTTATGAAATATGGCTTAGTTCCTGAAGACTGGGGTGGCGATACAATCTTTGTTAAGATTTCTGCTAAGACAGGTAAAAATGTTGAAGAACTCTTGCAAATGATCTTGCTTCAAGCTGATGTTATGGAACTTAAAGCTGATCCTGATCAAAAGGCGATTGGTACTGTAATTGAAGCTCGTCTTGACAAAGGCCGTGGTTCAGTTGCCGACGTATTAGTTCAACAAGGTACTTTAAAGGTTGGAGATCCAATTGTTGTTGGCGATACGTTTGGTCGTGTTCGTGTTATGACTAACGATAAGGGACGTAGAGTTAAAAAGGCAACTCCATCTGCTCCTGTTGAAATTACCGGTTTAAACGATGTTCCAGAAGCAGCCGATAAGTTAGTGGTCTTTGAAGATGAAAAGACGGCTAGAAGTGTTGGTGAACAACGTGCTAAGAATGCTTTAGAGAAACAACGTGAAAATGTCCAACATGTTACTTTGGATAATTTGTTTGACACAATGAAGAAAGAAAACATGAAGGAAGTTGACATCGTTCTAAAGGCCGATGTTCAAGGTTCAGCTGAAGCATTGCAACAATCTCTTGAAAAGATTGAAGTTGAGGGCGTAAGAGTTAACATTATTCACTCTGGTGTTGGTGCAATCAATGAATCTGATGTTACATTAGCTGGTGCTTCAAATGCATTTATCGTTGGATTTAATGTTAGACCAACTAATACCGCCAAGAGTCAAGCAGATGCTGAAGGTGTAGATATTCGTCTTTATAACATTATTTACAAGGTTATGGATGATGTTGAAGCTGCTATGAAGGGTATGCTTGAACCTACATACGAAGAAAAGGTCACTGGAAACTTAACTGTTCGTGAAACTTGGAAGGTATCTAAGATTGGTACAATTGCTGGTGCTTTTGTTGATAATGGATATGTTACTAGAGATTCCGGTATTCGTGTAATTCGTGACGGTATTGTGAAATACGATGGAAAAGTTGCATCTCTTAAGCGTTTCAAGGATGATGTCAAGGAAGTTAAGCAAGGATTCGATTGTGGTATCACAATTGAAAACTTTAACGATATTAAGGTTGACGATCAACTTGAAGCCTACGAAATGCAAGAGGTACCTGTAAAATAGGCATCTTTTTTCACAAAAAGGAGCTTAATTATGAAACATAGAATTGGTCGTGTAGAAGGCGAGATCCTACGTGAACTAACAAAAATTTTACGTAAAGATATTCGTGACCCACGTTTAAGTGATATTACTATTACAGCTGTAGAATGCACAAATGATTTGTCATATGCAACTATTTACTACAGCTTGTTAACAGAAGACCCGGCAAAGGAAAAAGAAGTAGCTGAAGGACTTGATAAAGCAAAAGGAATGATGCGTCACTTGCTTGGTCAAACCTTGACTGTTTATAAAGTTCCTGAGTTGATTTTTAAACGTGATACTTCTGTTGCTTATGGTTCAAAAATTGATAATTTAATTAACCAAGTAAAGAAGCAAGATCAAGAACGTGAAAATAAGAATAAGTAAAAAGGCGCCGAAAGGCGTCTTTTATTTTGGAGATTAAGATATGCTGAATGGAATTGTAGTAGTAAATAAGCCACGTGGGGTAACAAGCAGTGATTGTGTTTATAAGTTAAGAAAGATACTTCAAATTAGAAAAATTGGACATGCTGGCACGCTTGATCCTGAAGTAAATGGCGTATTACCAATTGCTATTGGACAAGCCACGAAATTGATCGAATTGATGCATGAAAAGCCCAAATCTTATATTGGAAGTGGAATGTTTGGACGGTCAACTGATAGCTATGATTTAGATGGTAAAACTACTGCTGAAGAAAAAATAATTACACCATTTACAAAAAGTGAGATTATTGCTGGAATGAAGCAGTTAACAGGAAAGCTTGAACAGGTCCCTCCAATTTATTCAGCTGTAAGAGTAAATGGTAAGAGACTTTATGAATATGCTCGAGAAAATATTCCAGTTGAACGTCCCAAGAGAAAAGTCAATGTTTATAGTTATGAATTAACAAAAGATCCTGAGTACGATCCACTGGAAAAAACGGAAAGCTTTGATTTTGCAATTCGTTGCTCTAAAGGAACCTATGTCAGGTCATTAGTAAATGATCTGGGTGAAAAATTAGGTGTTCCTGCTGTAATGACTAGTCTTACCCGAACTAGTAGTTCAGGCTATGACTTAAATCAAGCTGTAGATTTAGAAACAATTGAAGCAGAAGTAGATACTCCTGAAAAATGGCTTCAGCCAATTGATAGTTTTTTTGCTGAATTACCTCAATTTCAACTTTCGCCGGATCAATTTAAGCGCGTCTCAAACGGTGCAAGTATCAATTTAAATACCAGTTATGCTAAGGTCGCTTTGGTTTATAATGGTCATATAAAAGCTATTTATCAGCGACAAGGAAAAATCTATCGCCCTGAGATGATGCTTTTAAAAAATGAATAGCGAGAGTAAAAAATGAAAGTAATAACCTTAGATTATCCGATCTCTGCACCTATTACAAATCAAAAGGTAATCTTAACGTTAGGTTTTTTTGATGGGGTGCATATTGGTCATCAGAAACTTATTAAAGATGCAAAATTAATAGCCGAGGAGAAGAAGTTGCCATTAATGGTGATGACTTTTGATAAGCATCCTAAAGAGATATACAAAAATGATCATAAATTTGTTTATTTAGAAACGGCCCATGAAAAAGAACAAAAAATGGAAAAGCTGGGAGTAGATTATTTAGTGATTATTAAATTTACTAAAGAATTTAGTCAGCTTAAACCGCAGGATTTTGTAGATCAAGTAATTATGAAACTTAAAGCAGATACAGTTGTGGTAGGTTTTGATTATACTTATGGTCCAAAAGATATTGCTAATGTAGAAAATCTTCCCAAGTTTGCGCGAGGTAGATTTCAAATTGTAGTGGAGCCTAAACAATCTATTGATAAAATTAAAGTTGGTTCCACCTACATTAGAAAGGCAATCCAAGGTGGAAATGTTGAATTAGCGGCTGCCTTACTAGGCCAACCATATGAAACTTCAGGTATTATTGTTCATGGGTTTAGAAGGGGACATAAAATAGGCTTCCCGACTGCTAATCTTGATATTTCTGATGCTAAAGTTTTACCAGCTGAGGGAGTTTATGCAACCAGGGCTAAAATAAATGGAAAATGGCATGATGCTATGACTAGTGTTGGTTACAACGAAACTTTTAAAACAAACCACGGTTTAACAATTGAAACGAATATTTTTAATTTCGATGAGGAAGCATATGGTGAACCATTAACTTTAGCGTGGTACAAGTTTATACGTTCAAATAAAAAATTTTCTGGAATTGAAGAATTATCACGTCAACTAGACCAAGATAAACGAAATATAAAGCAATATTTCTATGATTTAGAAAAATAATTATTTGGATCTATCTTTTTATAATTAATGTGATAAAATGTCTTTATCAATTGAAATCTAATATTGAAAGAAGGTTACGCCATTGCGTTTTTAATCTTGCAAAATAGCATAGTTGAATTTTAATAATTATTTTTTCTTTTATAGGGGACAACTGTGCACTTTTGACAAGATTGAACGTAGATGGAATATCTTCTTTTTTGCTTAATAAGGAGAAAGTCTGCACTTGTCAAAAGTGTAGGCTTTTTTCGTGAGGTGATTATATGAGCAATATTAAGATTTCAAACCTTTCTTTTAAATATTCCGACAGTAGTGAAAATATTTTTAATAATTTAAATTTAGATTTGGATAGTAGTTGGAAATTAGGACTTGTAGGCAGAAATGGTAGAGGAAAGACAACATTCTTGAATCTGTTACGTGGAAAATTGCAAGGAACAGGAGCCATCAAAGCTAACCTTGAATTTAATTACTTTCCTCTTTATGTAGAAAATGAAGAACAATTAACTCTCTCTGCTTTAGAAGAACAAGTTCAATTTGACCGGTGGGAACTTGAACGTGAATTGAATTTAATGCAAGTAGACGCTAATCTTATTTGGCAACCTTTTAATACTTTAAGTGGAGGGGAGCAAACTAAGATATTATTAGCTCTATCTTTTATTAATAAGGATGCTTTTCCATTAATTGACGAACCAACGAATCATTTAGACGAAGAGTCGCGAAAACAAGTGGTTAGATATTTGCAAAAACATTCGCAAGGTTATATTGTTGTGAGTCATGATCGAGATTTTTTAAATCAGGTAACTAATCATGTTCTTGCAATTGAAAATACAGAGATTCATTTATATCAGGGAAATTATGCAAGCTATGAAGATACTAAAGAGAAGCGTGATAAGTTTAACCGGGAGAAAAATGAAAAACTCCGTGGTCAAATTAAAACTTTAAATGCAAGTAGACAGCGTATTAAAGGATATTCACTTCAATCAGAAAATAATAAAAAAGCTAGTGCACATAAGAATGAAATTCATGCAGATATTAATAAGGGATTTTTTGGTCATAAGGCTGCTAAGATAATGAAAAGATCAAAAAATATTGAAAGAAGGATGAATAAAGATATCCAAGATAGAAAAGGTTTAATAAGGAATGTTGAATCTGTGCCAGAATTAGAGATGAATTTTCAACCAAACTATCACTCGACTTTATTAGAAACTCGGCATTTAGATTTGAAAGTTCAAGATAAAAAGTTATTTAAAGACCTAAATTTAATTGTTAAAAAACGAGGAATTGTTTCCCTTGAGGGAAAAAATGGATCGGGAAAATCTACTTTTTTGAAAAGTGTTTTAAATAAAAATATAGATGTAACTTATCAAGGAATTTTAAGTTTAACTAATGGTTTAAAAATTTCCTATTTACCACAAAATTTTGTAGAATATTCAGGCACTTTGGCAGAATTTGTTCAAAAGGAACATTTGTCTTATGAGAAAATGCTTAATATGCTTAGAAAAATGGGTTTTCCTAGAACAAGTTTTGAGACGAGAATTGAAGAAATGAGTATGGGGCAGCAAAAAAGAGTGGCCATTGCTAAGTCATTAGTTGAAGAGGCTGACCTTTATCTGTGGGATGAGCCAGCAAATTACCTAGATGTGTTTAACCAAGATCAATTAATTGATGTTTTAAAGAAGGTTAAACCAGCGATGCTTTTAGTTGAGCATGATGAGTATTTTATTAGTCAAGTAGCAAGTAAACGGATAAAATTAAAGGTAGATGACTAGCAGATTGTATAGAAAGAATAAAAATGGCATTTGATTATAAAAAAGAATATAAAAATTTGTATCATCCAAAAAAGCAACCTGAAATTATTAAGGTTCCTAAAATGAATTACATCGCAGTTTCAGGAAGTGGAGATCCTAATCAGGAAGATGGGACTTATCACAAGGCGTTAGAATTACTTTATGGGCTTGCCTATACTATCAAGATGAGCAAAAAAAGTGAGCATAAAATTCCAGGATATTTTGATTATGTAGTGCCACCACTTGAAGGACTATGGTGGTCAAAAGATAAGCAAAAAATTGATTATGCTCACAAGGAGAACTTCGCCTGGATATCGATGATTCGACTGCCTGATTTTGTTACAGAAAAAGAATTTAATTGGGCAGTTAAGACAGCTACTGAGAAGAAAAAGCAAGATTTTTCTCAAGTTAAATTCTTTACTTATGATGAAGGACTTTGCGCTCAGGTAATGCACATTGGTAGTTATGATGATGAGCCAGCGACAATTGAAGAGATACATCGATTTGTAAAAAAAGAAAATTATCAGATAGATATTCAAAATCCACGCTATCATCATGAAATATATTTAAGTGATCCAAGGAGAACTAAGACTGAAAGGCGTAAAACTGTAATTAGACTACCAATTAAATGATTAAGGTAAGCACTTGTTGCTTACCTTTTTTTATAAAAAAACAAATTTAATTAGCACTCTGCTTGCACAATTGCTAAGTTATGGTATCATATTAATTGTTAGCACAAGAGGAAGAAGAGTGCTAATGATGGGGGCGAGAAAATGTTGACTGAACGGCAAGAACTTATTTTAAAGACTATTATTATGGACTTTACTCAGTCTCATGAGCCAGTAGGTTCTAAGACCGTGATGAATCAACTGCCTGTCAAGGTTTCAAGTGCTACAGTTCGAAATGAAATGGCGGCACTAGAGGAAAAGGGACTACTTGAGAAGACTCATTCTTCAAGTGGTAGAATTCCTTCAACTGCTGGTTATCGATATTACTTAGATCATTTGATTAATCCCGTAAAAATACCAGCATCCGTCTATAATCGAATTATTTATCAATTAGACCAACCCTTTCAACAAGTTAATGAAATCGTACAAGAAGCTGCAAAAATTCTGTCTGATTTAACTAACTACACTGCTTTTGCAGCGGGTCCTGAAACTCGCTCGGTTAAAGTAACTGGTTTTAGGATCGTTCCCCTTTCAAGCCATCAAGTGATGGCAATATTAGTTACGGATGACGGTAATGTAAAGAATCAAATCTACACGTTACCTCATCATACAAATGGGGAAGAGATTGAAAAAGCAGTTCGACTAATTAATGATCAATTAGTTGGAAAGCCACTTAGTTCAGTTAATGAAGTGTTACTTAAGAGAATTGCAGACCATCTAGTTGCTGGTGGATCAGCACCTGAAATTTTGGATTTGCTTCAAGATGTTATTAAGGATGCTGCTAGTGAGCAAATGTATGTGGATGGTCAGATTAATCTTTTGAGTAATTATGAAAGTGACGATTTAGCTAAAGTTAAATCTCTCTACAAATTAATTGATCAAAATGATGCTATTTCAAGCTTGATTGGTTTTAATCCTAAAGATGAAATTAAGAATGATTCAAAGTCGAAAGTTCAAGTTAAGTTAGGTTCTGAATTACAATCAGATCTACTTGAAGATTATAGTTTGTTGACTGCACAATATAGCGTTGGTAAATATGGTAAAGGAACAATAGCATTACTTGGACCAACTAACATGCCATACTCGCAGATGATCGGATTACTCGAGTATTTTAGGAATGAATTAGCAAAGAAATTGTTAGATTATTATGGTAGATTTAAGTAAGGAGGTTAGCTGTGAGTAAAGAAGAGTTTCCGCATGAAAAAGATTTAAAAGACGAGGTGACCCCAGATAAGGCACCAAAGAAAGATCCAAAAGCAACTCCGAAAGAGGAAGTTAAGGAAAATCCAGCAAAAGATTATGAAAAAGAAATCGCTGAATTGAGAGCTAAGAATAAGGATCTTGAAGATAAATATCTACGTAGTGAAGCTGAGATTCAGAATATGCAAGCACGTTATGCAAAAGAGCGTGCGCAATTGATTAAATATGAATCTCAAAGCCTCGCTAAAGAAGTTTTGCCAGCAATGGATAACTTAGAACGCGCGTTAGCTGTTAAAGCAGATGATGAGGCAGCTAAGCAACTCCAAAAGGGTGTTCAGATGACACTTGACTCATTAGTTAAATCAATGAAAGATCAAGGAATCACTGAAATCAAAGCCGAAGGTGAAACTTTTGACCCTGCACTACATCAAGCTGTTCAAACTGTTGCAGCAGAAAATGATGATCAAAAGGATCACGTAGTTAAAGTTTTACAAAAAGGATATCAATATAAAGATAGAACATTAAGACCAGCAATGGTTGTAGTGGCTCAATAAGAAAGGAAGTTACATATATGTCAAAAGTTATTGGTATTGACTTAGGTACGACTAACTCAGCTGTTGCCGTACTTGAAGGAAAAGAACCTAAGATTATTACTAACCCAGAAGGTAACCGTACGACTCCTTCTGTAGTTGCCTTTAAGAATGGTGAAATTCAAGTTGGGGAAGTTGCTAAGCGTCAAGCTATTACTAACCCTAACACTATTGTTTCAATTAAGAGCCATATGGGTGAAGAAGGTTACAAGGTTAAGGTTGGCGACAAGGAATATACTCCACAAGAAATTTCAGCCTTTATTTTGCAATACATTAAAAAGTTTTCTGAAGATTACTTAGGTGAAAAGGTAACTGATGCAGTTATCACTGTTCCTGCTTATTTCAATGACGCACAACGTCAAGCTACTAAAGATGCCGGAAAGATTGCTGGTTTAAATGTTCAAAGAATTATCAACGAACCAACAGCTTCTGCTTTAGCATATGGTCTTGATAAAGATGAAAATGATGAAAAAGTTTTAGTATATGACCTTGGTGGTGGGACTTTTGATGTTTCCATCTTGCAACTAGGTGATGGTGTCTTCCAAGTATTATCAACTAATGGTGATACTCACCTTGGTGGTGATGACTTCGATAAGAGAATTATGGATTGGTTAATCCAAAACTTTAAGGAAGAAAATGGTGTTGACTTATCTAATGATAAGATGGCATTACAACGTTTAAAGGATGCTGCTGAAAAGGCTAAGAAAGACTTATCTGGCGTTTCATCAACTCACATTTCACTTCCATTCATTTCTGCTGGAGAAGCTGATCCTCTTCACCTTGAAGCTGATTTAACTCGTGCTAAGTTTGATGAATTAACTGATGACTTAGTTCAAAAGACTAAGATTGCTTTTGACAATGCATTAAGTGATGCTGGCTTGAGCGTAAGTGATATTGACAAAGTTATTTTGAATGGTGGTTCAACTCGTATTCCTGCAGTTCAAAAAGCTGTTAAGGAATGGGCTGGAAAAGAACCTGATCACTCAATTAACCCTGATGAAGCTGTTGCTTTAGGTGCAGCAATTCAAGGTGGTGTTATTTCTGGTGATGTTAAGGATATCGTTTTACTTGATGTCACTCCATTATCACTTGGTATTGAAACTATGGGTGGTGTCTTCACTAAGTTAATTGATAGAAACACTACTATCCCAACTTCAAAGAGCCAAATCTTCTCAACTGCAGCAGATAATCAACCAGCTGTTGATGTTCACGTTCTTCAAGGTGAACGTCCAATGGCAGCAGATGATAAGACTTTAGGACGTTTTGAATTAACTGATATTCCACCAGCACCACGTGGTGTTCCACAAATTCAAGTTACTTTCGATATCGACAAGAATGGTATTGTAAATGTTTCTGCTAAGGATATGGGTACTGGTAAGGAACAAAAGATTACCATTAAGAGTTCTTCTGGTCTATCAGACGAAGAAATTAAGAAGATGCAAAAAGATGCTGAAGAGCATGCTGAAGAAGATAAGAAGCGTAAGGAAGAAGTTGATTTACGTAATGAAGTAGATCAATTAATCTTTACTACTGAAAAGACTTTGAAAGAAACTAAGGGTAAAGTTCCTGAAACTGAAACCAAGAATGTTCAAGATGCTTTGGATGCTTTGAAGAAAGCTCAAAAAGATAACAACTTGGATGAAATGAAAGAAAAGAAGGAAGCTTTATCAAAGGCTGCTCAAGATTTAGCTGTTAAACTTTACCAACAAAACGGTGGTGCTCAAGGTGCTGCTGGTCAAGCTGGACCTCAAGGAGCGCAAGGTGGTCAACCAAATAATGATAATGGCTCAAGCAACGGTCAAGGTGGTTCAACTGTTGATGGAGACTTTCACAAGGTAGACCCTGACAAGTAAAAAGATTTATAATTAAATCAAACAAGAAAAGAACTGCGTGATTGTAGTTCTTTTCTTTTATGAATGAAGGAGTTTTCAGATGGCACAACGTGATTATTATGATGTGCTGGGTGTTGATAAGAATGCTAGTGAAAGCGACATTAACAAGGCTTACCGCAGGCTGGCAAAAAAATATCACCCAGACTTAAACCATGAACCTGGCGCTGAAGAAAAATACAAAGAAGTAAATGAAGCATACGAGGTTCTGCATGATAAGCAAAAAAGGGCTCAATATGATCAATTTGGTCAAGCCGGTGTAAACGGTCAAGCTGGTTTTGGCGGTCAAGGTTATGGTGGCTTTGGTGGCCAAGGTGGTTATTCATCTCAAGGCTTTGGTGATTTTGGTGATATTTTTGGTGATATCTTTGGTTCAGCTTTTGGTGGTGGACGAAGTCGAGTAGATCCAACTGCTCCTCAAAAGGGTCAAGACTTGGATTATACAATGACAATTGACTTCATGGATGCGATCAAAGGCAAGAAGACAGATATTACTTACACAAGAAGTGAAGTTTGCCCAACTTGTGATGGTTCAGGTGCTGAAAAGGGAACTCACCCAATTACCTGTGACAAGTGTCACGGAACTGGTGTCATGACTGTAACTCGTCAAACGCCACTTGGAGTTATCCAGCAGCAAACTACATGTGATAAATGTGGTGGACGTGGTACGATCATTAAACATCCATGTCAAACTTGCCATGGTAAAGGAACTGTTGATAAAAAGCAAACACTTGAAGTTAAAGTCCCAGCTGGTATTGACAATGGTCAACAAATTCGCTTAAGTGGTCAAGGCGAAGCAGGTAAGAATGGTGGCCCTTACGGAGATTTATACATTGTCTTTAGAGTTAAACCAAGTAAAGAGTTTAGAAGAAATGGTACAACTATTTATAGTGAAGCACCGATTTCTTTTGCTCAAGCAGCTCTAGGTGATAAAATTCGCGTAAACACTGTTCATGGACCAGTTGATTTGACTATTCCAGCCGGGACTCAACCTAACACTAACTTCAAGTTACGTGGTCAAGGCGTTCCTAAGATTAACGGTACTGGCAATGGAGATCAAGAAGTAACGGTTAAGGTTGTTATTCCAAAGAAAATTAACGATAAACAAAAAGAAGCTTTAGTTGATTATGTTAAAGCTGGTGGAGGAAATATTTCACCTCAAGAAAAGAACTTTTTTGAACGTTTAAAAGATAAATTAAACGGAGAATAAAAGTTAAAAGCGTATATCTCTATGAAGAATGAGATATACGCTTTATTTTTAGTAAAAATTATCTTTGAAAATATTACATTAAGAATTTTATCTAAGTATCAGCCTTTGATATAATTAATAGAGCGAAAAAGGTGAGAACATGGATATTAAAAAATTACAAGACTATCAAAAACATATTCGGAATTTTTCGATCGTTGCTCATATTGATCATGGTAAGTCAACGATTGCAGATCGTATTTTAGAATTAACCGATACTGTATCTGAACGTCAAATGAAAAATCAATTACTTGATGATATGCCATTAGAGCGTCAACGCGGCATTACCATTAAACTTAATTCGGTAGAAGTAAAATATCATGCTAAAGATGGAGAAACATATATTTTTCACTTAATTGATACTCCGGGACATGTAGACTTTTCTTATGAAGTTTCGCGTTCTTTGGCAGCCTGTGAAGGAGCACTTTTAGTAGTAGATGCAACCCAAGGTGTTCAAGCGCAAACTTTAGCTAATACTTATCTAGCAATTGACGATGATTTGGAAATTTTGCCAGTCATTAATAAGATTGATTTGCCTTCAGCTGATCCTGAAATGTGCAAAAACGAAATTGAAGAGATGATTGGACTCGATGCCTCTGATGCTGTTGAAGTGTCCGGTAAGACAGGTCAAGGAATTCCCGAACTACTTGAGGAAATTGTTAAAAAGGTACCAGCACCAACTGGTGATTTGAATGCTCCTTTGAAGGCCTTAATTTTTGATTCAAAATATGATGATTATCGCGGGGTCGTTTTATCGGTTCGAATTGAAGAAGGAACTGTAAAACCTGGTGATAAGATTCGAATTATGAATACTGGGAAAGAATTTGAAGTGACAGAGGTTGGTGTTTCAAGTCCTCATCCTGTTAAAAAAGATATGCTTATTGCAGGGGACGTAGGATACTTGACTGCGAATATCAAGTCTGTTCGTGAAACTCGTGTAGGTGATACGATTACTAGCGCTGAAAATCCAACTGAGAAACCACTTCCCGGTTATCGCCAAATTCCACCAATGGTTTACTCTGGTATGTATCCAGTTGATAATCAAAAATATGATGATTTAAAAGAAGCACTGCAAAAATTGCAGTTAAATGATGCTGCCTTAGAGTTTGAACCTGAAACTTCTCAAGCATTAGGTTTTGGCTTCCGTTGTGGCTTTTTGGGATTGCTTCATATGGATGTGGTACAAGAAAGACTTGAGCAAGAATTTGGTATGGATTTAATTATGACTGCACCAAGTGTAGACTACCATGCAATTATGAATGATGGTTCAACTAAATTAATTGATAATCCTGCTGATTTACCAGATGCTGGTGAATATAAAGAAGTTCAAGAACCTTATGTTAAGGCAGAAGTGATGGTGCCAAATGACTTTGTAGGTCCAGTAATGGAGCTATGTCAGCGAAAACGCGGAGAATTTGTAACTATGGATTATTTAGACAAATACCGTGTTAATGTTATTTACAATATGCCCCTAGCTGAAATTATTTATGATTTCTTTGACGAACTAAAGTCTTCAACTAAAGGTTATGCTTCTCTTGATTACGAAATAACAGGTTATCGTGCAACAGACTTAGTTAAGATTGATATGTTGCTTAATAAAGAGCCAATTGATGCTCTTAGTTTCATTGCACACCGTGAAGAGGCTCAAAATCGTGCTCGTCAAATGACAACAATGCTTAAGAAGTTAATTCCACGTCAAAACTTTGAAGTTGATATTCAAGGTGCAATTGGTGCTAAAATTATTTCTCGTGCGACAATTAAACCATATCGTAAGGATGTTACTTGGAAAATTCATACTGGTGACCCAGATAGACGTGCTAAATTACTTGAAAAGCAGCGTCGTGGTAAGAAGAGAATGAAGGCAGTCGGAAAGGTAGAAGTACCTCAAGACGCATTTATGGCTGTTCTAAAAATGAATGATGACGATATTAAAGGTAAATAATTGTAACTTTCTAGACGTACTAAGCTTTTTGGTACGTCTTTTTTGATTTTTAAAAATATATAATAGTCTTTCATCAAGTTATAGCTAACTTGATTTAGTATCTTTTTTGAAAAATGTGTTAGAATTTATAACAGCATTAATAAAATTGAGGATAAAAAACGTATGGCAAAAAAAACAAGAAATACTTCTAAAAAAGCTTGGATAGTTAGAATTGCTGCGATTATTTTATTAATCATCGGTTTAGGGATGATTTTTAATAGTCAAATCCGAGATTTCATGGTTCGACAAAATCAGACTACTGCTTTGAAGAAATTAAACAAAGATACTGTTAAAAAAAATCAAGCAAAAAAAGGAATGTTCGATTTCTCAAAAGTTGAAGAAATTGATTTTGGAAAGGTGACTAAATCAAGGGTTAATAATACTGCTGATGCAATTGGCGCAATCGCAATTCCAAGTGTAAAAATGTATCTTCCAATTATGAAGGGGTTAAGTAATGATGCCATGTCGACTGGTGGTGGAACAATGCGTCCAGACCAAGTTATGGGCAAGGGAAACTATCCTTTAGCAGGTCACTATATGACAGCCAAGGGTGTTTTATTTTCACCACTTGAAGACACTAAATTGGGCGAAAAAGTATACTTAACTAATCTTGATAAAATTTATATTTATCGAATTTATATGAAAAAGGTTGTAGACCCAACTGCTGTTTGGTTAGTCGATAATACTAAGCAAAATATTGTTACTTTAATTACATGTGCTGATGGTGGTGTTAATCGCTGGGCGATTAGGGGAAAATTAATTGCTGAAAAGCCAGCTACAGATAAGAATTTACAAGTTTTCAAACTTAAATAAAGAGGATTTGCTTTTGTTGAAGAAGTAAATCCTCTTTAACTTTTGCTATAATAGAAACTTAGATGTTATAAATGATTTAGGTGAACTAAAAATAATGAAATGGCAACAAAGACAAGCAAGTAGTTTAGATCAGGAATTAATTGAAGATTATGGATTAACAGATATTCAAGCTAAGCTTTTCGCATTAAGAGGTATTAATACCGCGGAGAAGTTGGATTTTTGGCTAAATGCAGATGAAAATGATTTGGACGATCCGTTTTTAATGCACGATATGGAAAAGTCTATTAACCGCATCAATCAGGCAATTGATAATGGTGAAAAAATAACTATCTATGGTGATTATGATGCTGATGGGATCACGGCAACTAGCATCATGATGGATACCTTAGAAATTTTAGGTGCCGATGTTCACTTTTTTATTCCGGATCGTTTTAAAGATGGATACGGTCCAAGTATGAACCGTTACCAAGAGATAGTAGAGGATGGGACTAAATTAATCATTACGGTTGATAATGGGGTAACCGGTGTTGAAGAAGTTAAATATGCCCAGGAACATGGCGTTGACGTAATATTAACTGACCACCATACATTTCAGGATCAAAAACCAGCTGCTTTTAGTACAGTTCACTGTAACTATCCTGGTCAAAAATATCCATTTGATGATTATTGCGGAGCCGGTGTTGCTTATACAATGTGCCGAGCACTAATGCAGGATACAATGCCAGAACTATTAGATTTAGCCATGATTGGAACTATAGGCGATATGGTTAAAGTAACAGGTGAAGGACATATTATCGTTAAGCGTGGCTTAGATATTCTGAACCAAACAGAGCGTCCAGGATTACGAGCTTTAATTAAGCAAGCTGGTTTAACCATGGGACAGATTACAGCCACTGATGTTGGCTTTAATATCGCTCCTAGATTAAATGCTGTGGGTCGTCTGGCAGACGCGAGTTTAGCGGTTGAACTGCTTTTGAGTGATGATGAAGAACAGGCTGAAGAAATAGCAGCGAAAATAGAAGAATTAAATAATGAAAGAAAAGAGCTTACAGCTGAAGTTTATGAAAAATGTTTGGCTCAAGTTGAAGAAAAAGGGTGGCAGCATCGAAATACATTAGTATTATATGATCCTGACTTTCATGAGGGCGTGTTAGGCTTAGTAGCCAATAAAGTTGTTGAGAAGCTTCATAAACCCACGCTTGTTCTTACCAAGGATGAAAATGGTGAATTAAAAGGCTCAGGTCGGTCAAGCGAAGGCTTTAATTTATTTGATGCTTTAGAACCAATGAAAGATGATTTTTTAGATAAATTTGGCGGACATGATTTTGCCTGTGGCTTATCTTTAAAGGTTGATAAACTTGAAGAGTTGCGTTCACGTTTTGAAAAAAGTTTTAAGCCAAGTACGGATCTTGAAGTAAAAGATTTTGATTTTGAATTAAATTTGAGAGAAGTTACACCAGATACATTAACAGAAATTAATTTGGTTGGTCCCTTTGGAACTGGAAATCCTGAGCCCATATTTAGTATCAGCGAACCGCACATCAAGAGCCTATTTAAGATGGGAAAAGATAAGAACCATGTTAAGTTTACTGCAGAAAAAAATAATGGCAAGCTAACAATTGTTGGCTTTAATAAAGGATTTTTGAATCAGAACTTGCTTCCTTTTATCAAAGAATTATATGTAACTTTAGCGCTCAATAGCTGGAAGAATGTTTCGTCTGTTCAAGGAATGCTAGCTGGTATTGAATATGGAGCACCCAAACTAGCTGTTTTTGATCAAGTGATAGACATGAGGCAAGAAGATTATGTGATGGGATTTGCGGATAAGTATTTGATTTTTGATAAAAATACTATTTCTTGGGCTAGAAATGGTTTAGGAATTCCAGAAGAAAAGATTAGTCTTGCTAGAGATTATCATGGAAATTCTGAGGTTGTAGCTTTATTAGATACTCCGCGTAATCAGGTTGAATTAAATACCGCTTTAGAAAATAAATATCATCAGCTCTATCTGCGTTTTTTATTTGATAGATTGCCAATTACTAATTTGCCTAGTAGGGATGCTTTTGGCAAAACATTGAAATATATTTATGCTCACCCCAATCTAACTGTTGAAGATTATCAGGTAGTATCTGTTTATCTCGGCTTAGATTATCAAGCTGTTTTGTTTATTTTAAGAGTGTTCTTTGAATTGCGCTTTGTTTCATTTATTGATGGAAAAATTATTGGCAATAAACGTCCTGAAAGTAAAAAACTAACTGCTTCAAAGTATTTTACCAGTGTAGCATCACAGATTAAATTTAAAAATCAGCTAAAGACAATGCCTAGTGATCAACTAATTAGTTACGTTAAGCAATATTTAAAGTGATCATTACTAGTTATAAATTAATAAAAAGTTCGGTATAAAACTGATTTTAATCTAAAAATTTGGTAAAATATACAGGTCAAAGGCCGTTAGGTCTGATTTTTCAATGAAAGTCTAAAATGGAGGTTTCTCTTTAAATGGCAATTGATTTTAAAGAACACATTGCAAGTGTAAAAGATTTCCCAAATAAGGGAATTATCTTTCGCGATATTACCCCAATTTTGCAAGATGGGAAGCTATATCGAGCTGCTACTCATGAATTAGCTGAATACGCTAAGAGTCGTGGAGCAGAAGTAATTGTTGGTCCTGAAGCTCGTGGATTTATTGTCGGCTGTCCTGTTGCAACAGAATTAGGAATTGGTTTTGTACCGGCTCGTAAGCCTCATAAGTTGCCACGCGAAGTAGAAAGTGCTTCTTATGATTTAGAATACGGTTCAAATGTCTTAGAAACGCATAAAGATGCAATTAAGCCAGGGCAAAAAGTTGTTATTTGCGATGATTTGATGGCTACCGCAGGCACCTTGCACGCAACTAAGGAATTAATTGAAAACTTGGGCGGAGAAGTAGTTGGTGCAGCATTTTATATTGAATTAACTGACTTGAAGGGAAGAGAACAATTCCCTGATTTAGATATTTATTCTCTTGTTAAGTACCACGGTGCATAAGAGTTATTGAGAAGGCCAAATTAAGGCCTTTTTTATTTTGCTCAATTTCAATCAGTTTTGTATTAATTTAATAAAAAGCGCATAATAGTTAATGTTTGTTTGAAAGAGGGAGTGTTTTAGTTTTTTATGAAAAAAGACAAATCCGTCAAAATTGGATTAAAAAGTCTAGTTTTGATGATCTTTTCAGCCATTTTTGGCTTTAGCAATTCATTAACTGCCTATTATCAAATGGGGTATGCAAGTATTGTTTGGTACATTATAACCGCAATTTTATTCTTTTTGCCTTCTGCATTAATTTTTGCAGAATATGGAGCTGCTTTTAAGGGGGTTAAAGGTGGAATTTTTTCTTGGCTTAAAGGATCAGTTAGTGAAAAAACCGCATTTATTGGTACTTTTATTTGGCTAGCTGCTTGGGTTGTTTGGCTGGTGTCGTCGACTCAATTTTTCTTGGTGTCAGTGTCGACTGCAATTTCAGGTCATGATACAACGCAAAGTTGGCATTTTTTAAGTTTGTCATCAACACAATTATTGGGAATTTTAGAAGTAATATTTTTAGTAGTAGTGACTTTTTTTGCAGCTAAAGGTGTCGATAAAATTGCGGCTGTAAGTAATGTTGGTGGCTTTTTTACTTTAGCTATTACCATTGGCTTTACTTTAGTATCTATTTTGGTTTTCTTTTTGAATCATGGACATTTAGCAGAACCGTTGACTACGCAATCACTAGTTCATTCTCCTAATCCAGCTTTTCAATCTCCAATTGCTGTGGTGTCATTCATTGTTTATGCATTATTTGCTTATGGTGGTTTAGAGACCTCAGCAGGAGTAATTGATTCTGTTGATAAACCTGAAAAGACTTTTCCTAAAGCCTTGATCACAGCTATGATCTGGATGACAGCTTTATATGTCTTAAACATTTTAATGTGTGGAGTTGCTGCAAATTGGAGTAGCGAATTAAGTGGCAAAAATGTTGATTTGGCCAATGTGGAATATGTTTTGATTAACAATTTGGGGGTTGAAACAGGAAAGGCTTTCGGACTTTCTCATTCGGTTTCATTGACACTTGGTGCAACATTTTCTCGGTTTGCTGGGTTAGCTGATGTATTGGCTGGAATTTCAGCAGCATTTTTAATGGTTTATTCACCTGTTAAGTCTTTTATTGAAGGCTGTGACCCTAAACTTCTACCTAAAAACTTGGTTAAATTGAATAAACATGGCATGCCAGAACGTTCAATGTGGGTTCAGGCAGTGATTGTTAGTGTTATTATCTTATTTATCTCTTTTGGTGGTAATGCAGCGGGTCAGTTTTATACTATTTTGATGGATATGATGAATGTTTCATCGTCAGCTCCTTACTTATTTTTGATTGGAGCTTATCCTTTCTTTAAGATGAAGCAGGGAATTGATCGTCCATTTGTATTTATTGAGGGAAAAAAGCGTGTCTGGACAGTAACACTTGTGGTTTGGCTTGTGGTTGCAATTGGTATTATCTTTACTTGTGTTGAGCCGCTCTTTACTGGAGATTATGCAACATCCTTCTGGACTGCTATTGGACCAGTAGCCTTTGGAATTATTGCTTGGATATATTATTCATATCAAGAAAGAAAAAGCGTTACTGTAGTTGATGGAGAAGAATAACGAAAAAATAAAAGAAGCTTCTATAGTTTAGAAAACTAGGAGGCTTCTTTTATTTTTACCAGTTTTATAAAATAGGTGATAGCAATCTTGAGAAATACTGTTTGAATTTGCGCCAGTGAGATTGATCATTAAAGTATTTTTTAGTTAATAATGTTGATTCTTTTAGATCTTTTTCAAATATTCCTTTTAATTCAGTTGTAAGAGCAGGATTGTATGTAAAAGCATTTACCTCAAAATTAAACTGGTAACTCCGAAAATCTTGATTAGCCGAGCCAACGGAAGCAATATTAGAACCACTTACAATGGTTTTAGCATGTATAAAACCATTATCATACTTATAAACTTTTACGCCGTTATTAACCAGGTACTTGGCGTAATATTCAGTTGCTCGATAAACGAAGGGATGATCTGGCATAGATGGAATCATAATTCGAACGTCTACGCCACTTTTTGCAGCAATAATTAAGGCTTCTAAGATTGAGTCACCTGGAATTAAATATGGCGTTTGAATGTAGATGTAGTTTTGGGCTTGCGCAATTATTTCTTCATAGGCACGACGAATACCAAAATTACTGTTATCAGGACCTGAAGAAACAATTTGCATTGGAACTAAGTTCTTAGCTTGAACAACATTTAATCTGAAGTTTTCAATTAAATTATCAACACTATATGTAGAAAGATGAGATTTACGACAACTTGTATTCCAATCCATTGCAAAACGAATTTCCATCAGGAGGGCTGCCTGTCCTGTAACTCGCAAATGCGTATCGCGCCAATGACCGAATTTTTTGCTTCGATCAACATACTGATCCCCAATATTAAAACCACCAATATAACCAATTTGATTATCGATGATAACTAGTTTTCGGTGTAAATGATAATTAGCACGCGGGGTAGTAAAGAAACGATTACCAGCTGTTGAAATAAATGGTTGGGCTTTTCCACCTAGTTGTCGAAGCTTATTGAAAAAGGAGGGCTTTGTACCGCGGGAACCACTAGCATCGTAAAGAACTCGAACTTTAACACCGCGATTAGCAGCTTTTTCTAATGCTTTTAGAACTTGGTTACCTAATTGATCATCATAAAAAGTATAGAATTCAATATTGATGCTACTTTTTGCTTGTTCGATATTTTTAATGAGATTTTGAAATAAAACTTTTCCATCAATAAAAGTTTCTACCTCATTGTTAAAGGTAAGGAGAGCATCGTCATTGTTTAAATTTAATTCAACCAGTCTTCGTGCCCGGGGATTTTGATCTTTATTAGGTAATAGATCATGTAACTTTAATAATTTATTTTGCTCATTTAAAAACTGGTCTCGGAATTTTTGCTGTTCAGCTTTAATTGAAAAAATATCATCATGAGATAGTTGGCGACCAGTAAATAAATATAGAATGAAACCAACATATGGTAAGATCGATAGAATTAAAAGCCAAGCCCAGGTTGAGGCGATATCACGATGGCTGCGAAAAACTGTCCAGATAGCTAAGCCAACATTAATTAACCAAAGTATTTCAATAATGCGTCTGATGATATCCCAGGTTAAAATCATTAAAATCCCTCCAATTGTATAGATAATTAATTCTACCATATCTCGAAATATACAAAATATAGTATTTGTATTTACCAAAGCACTAAATCTATGATAATTTAAGTTATAACGTGCGCAATAGAAAGAAGAAAGACAATGGCAACTTTAGAGCAACCATACTTGGATTTATTAAATAAAATTATGACTGAGGGTCATGATAAGGAAGATAGAACTGGAACGGGGACAAGAAGTTTATTTGGGGCTCAAATGCGGTTTGATTTAAGTGATGGTTTTCCTATTTTAACTACTAAAAGAGTTCCTTTTGGTCTTATTAAAAGTGAATTATTGTGGTTTTTAAGAGGAGACACTAATATTCGATTTTTGTTAGAGCATAATAATCATATTTGGGATGAATGGGCATTTAAGAACTGGGTTGAAAGTGATGAATATCATGGCCCTGATATGACTAATTTTGGGCTCAGAAGTCAAGAGGATGCCAAATTTAAGAAAGTTTATCAAGAAGAAATGAAGAGGTTTGGTGAACGAATCTTAGCTGATCAAGACTTCGCAGCCAAATTTGGTAATCTTGGAGATGTTTATGGCGCTCAATGGCGTCACTGGCAAAAGCGAGAGGGAGGTTTTATTGATCAAATTCAAAATGTGATTGATCAAATTAAAAAGACGCCATACTCAAGAAGATTAATTGTTAGTGCTTGGAATCCAGAAGATGTCCCAAATTCAGCGCTGCCACCTTGTCATGTTTTATTTCAATTTTATGTTAATGATGGTCGTTTAAGTGTTCAGCTTTATCAGAGATCTGGAGATATGTTTTTAGGAGTTCCTTTTAATATTGCTAGCTATTCTTTACTAGTTAATTTAATAGCTCAAGAAACTGGTCTTAAACCTGGTGAATTTATTCATACTTTAGGGGATGCACATATTTATCGGAACCATTTTGATCAAGTAAAGGAATTATTAACTAGAAAACCTTATGATTCACCAAAGCTTTGGTTAAATCCTGATAAGAAAAAGATTGAAGATTTTGAAATGTCAGATATCAAACTTGTTAATTATAAGCATCATGGCACTATTAAAGCACCTGTCGCTGTTTAGTTTATACAATTTATAAGGGAGAGTTGAGAATGATAAGATTTATATGGGCAGAGGATGAAGACGGACATATTGGTTATCAAGGCACCTTGCCCTGGCATTTGCCAGCTGATCTAAGGCATTTTAAGGATTTAACTTCTAATCATGTAATTGTTATGGGAAGACGGACCTTTGAAAGTTTCCCTGGATTATTACCTAAAAGACAGCATATTATTCTCTCGACTAGTCCAACTTTACAGCGTAAATACCAAGATAATGTACACGTCCAAATTTTTTCTCAACTTGAAGAATTAAAGAACTGGATAAAGCATCATAGCAACCAAACAATTGATATTATTGGCGGAAGAAGAGTCTTTGAAGAATTTATGGACGAGGTTGATATTTTAGAAAAGACTAAGATTCACCATGTTTTTAAGGGGGATACTCTGATGCCAGAGATAAATTATGGAGATTTTAAATCAGTTAATTCTGAAATTCATCAAGCAGATGAGAAAAATAAATTTGCATACGATTTTTTAGAATATAAAAGAATAGAAAAATAATAAACTTTATAAAAAGCTAACAATCATTATTTAGTTGTAATAATTGTTAGCTTTTTTGATACATTTAGTTACCGGTAACACTTCATTTTCCGTTGAAAGCATTTTCAACCTCACTTAGTATAAAATATTGAAAGCGCTTGTGCGTTAAATAGCGAGGGAGAAAACTATGAATGAAAATGATAAAGTAGCTGGTTTACCAGAACTTGCTAAAAGTGTGATTTGGATGATTAATTTTGGGTATTTAGGTATCCAAATTGCTTTTACACTTGAAACATCACAAATGAGTCGTATTTTTCAAACTTTGGGTGCGGATCCTACGAAGTTAGGTTGGTTTTTCATTTTACCGCCTTTGGCTGGTTTAGTTGTTCAACCAGCCATTGGATCACTTTCTGATAAAACTTGGGCACCTAAGCTTGGCGGAAGAAGATTACCGTATTTATTAATTGGAATGATTTTTGCGGTAATTATGATGCTACTGCTACCAAATATCGGAAGTTTTGGTTTAGGTTATGGATCGGTTGAAGCCTTGGTATTTGGTGCTATTGCAATTGCTATTTTAGATGTATCTGCAAATATGGCTATGCAACCCTTCAAAATGATGATTGGTGATATGGTTAATGACGAACAAAAATCATATGCATATGGCATTCAAAGTATGCTTTCGAATTCTGGTGCAGTAATCGCAGCATTTTTTCCATTTCTATTGACTATTCTTGGAGTTGCTAATACTGCTAAAAAGGGTGTAGTACCACAATCAGTTGTAATTTCTTTTTATGTAGGTGACGTAATCCTTGTTATTACTAGCTTGTTAACAGTAACAAAGGTGCATGAATATGATCCTAGAACTTATGCACGTTATCATGGTATTAATGAAGAAGATAATAAAAAAGATGGAAATTGGTTTGTCTTATTAAAAAAAGCACCGAAAGTCTTCTGGGAAGTTTCATTAGTCCAATTATTTTGCTGGTTCTCATTTCAATATTTATCAACTTATGCTACAGGTGCAATCGCAGCTAATGTATGGAAGGCATTTGACCCAGCCTCTGCTGGTTATCAGCTTGCAGGCAACTGGTTTGGCGTTTTGACTGCTGTGCAATCAATTGCTGCAGTAATTTGGTCATATATTTTGGCAAAAGTACCAAATAATCATCATAAGTTGGGGTATGGAATTAGTTTATTATTTGGAGCTGTGGGATATGGCTCGATCTTTTTTATTAAATCTCAAAATTTACTTATCTTGTCATTTATTTTAATTGGAATTTCTTGGGCAGCAATGAATACTTATCCTTTGACGCTGGTTTCAAATGCCTTATCTGGCAAACATATGGGGACATACTTGGGTCTATTTAACTGTTCAATTTGTTTACCGCAAATTATTGCTTCATTGTTGAGTTTCATCTTATTTCCACTCTTAAAATGTTCAATGCCTGCAATGATGCTAACGGCAGGAATTTCCGGGATTTTAGCGGCAATTTCTGTTTTATTTATTAAGGAAACGTATCGAAATTAATTTATTTAATAATATTCATTAAAAATTCCATCCTAGCGAACAAAAAGAAGCAGACTACTTTCAAAATAGTAGTCTGCTTCTTTTAATTATTTATTTTTCATAATTGGTTGATAGAACAAATCAATTACGATAGCGGCGATTAAAGCTACAATTATTGTTAATCCAAGATTGGTAAAGTTGATTTTAGTCATCGCTAAGCCTAATAGTGCGAGTGTAAAAGTTAATAAAACATCAATAATTTGAACAATTGCAACTGATTTTGATGGAGCTGATTGCCAGAAAAATTTTCTAGTCCTAGTGATTAAGACAATTAACATTGCACTTAAAACGAGGTAAACATAAACCATTGTTGATACTGTTCCTTGAGCATAATTGTGAGAAACCAGATACCAAACAAAACCAAAACCGATCACAGTCCAACCAGCTGCCAGGGAGAAAGCAATTTTGGCTAATTTAAGCATATTCCAGCTTTCCGGCTTATAAGTGATATGCGTGTTATCGGTACCAATCATCATCGTTACCATATTATTCATGATAGTGTAAATAACCATTGCATTTAAGGCCATTGGGATGTAGTTGAAACATAAGTAGCCAAATGTTAGAAGCATAGTTAATTCTGCTGTACGAGATAATTTGGTTAAAGACCAAGTCGTCATTCTTTGATAAACGCGATGTCCAGCATCTAAGATTTTAACAATTGGAGTAAGACCATCTTCTAGAAGCACCATCTTACCACTGCGTTTGGCAACGTCAGCGGCATTTGAAACGGCGATTCCAACTTCAGCTTGTTTTAAGGCTGGTGCATCATTAACACCGTCCCCAGTCATTCCAACAATATAACCATCTTCCTGGAAAAGTTTAACCATTTTTAATTTATCTTCAGGTAGCACATCAGCGATTCCTGCTAAATCATTAACATCAGTTTTATCATTAAAATCGTGAATTGAAATTACTTTTCCGGTTAAGCCAACTTCTTTTGCAACTGCTTCAGCAGTTCTGCGATTATCTCCAGTCAGCATAATTGGCTTGATCCCACGCTTCTTAAGCTCTTCTAAAGCCTTCTTTGAATCTGATCTGACTTTGTCGCGTAAAATAAATACACCGGAGAGTTTATCGTTAATTAAAACAGCAACTGAGCGTCCCGCTGTGAAATCAATGTTTTTTGCCTCTTGATCAGCATTTTTATCAATTAAAGATAGCTGCTTAAAAGAACCTAATTTAATATTGTAGTTTTTAACTTCAGCCATCGAATAGCCAGTATTGGAAGTAAAAGGCGTAAAAGAGTTAGGTATATCAGGAGTAATTCCTTTTTCTGTCAGATAGTCGTTAATAGCTGTATCGATAATGCTTGGGCTACGCTTATCTATTGCAGCTCCAACTAAAGCTAAAACCTCTTTATTTTGAAGTTTGCTTAAATTATCCCATTGAGAAACAGCGGTTTTATTTTCGGTGATAGTTCCAGTTTTATCAAGTAAAAGCAAGTTTAAGTTAGCAGCGTCTTGAATTCCTGTTAAGTCTGAAGTTAGAACACCTTCTTTGCTAAGGCGCGTAGCTTCAAAGGAGTTAGATAAGGCAAAAGTAGATGGCATTGCAACCGGGATAGAAGCGATGAACATCATGGCCAAGAATGGCAACATTTCAATGACATTTTGTCCCCTAATTAAAGCAGCAATTACTAAAATTAAGGTTAAAACTCCATCTAATAAACAAAGGTAGTAAATAATTCTTGTAAGAAGTTGTTGCAAGTGACCTGGAGCTGCAGAATTATTAATTAAGTTAATAGTTTTACCTGAGCGAGAATTACTTCCAGTTGCAATTACTGTCGCAAGCGCATCACCATCAACTACAGTAGTTCCAGCATAGGCAGTTTTGCCAACAGATTTTTTTATAGCTTTTGACTCGCCTGTGATAGAGCTTTCATCAACTGTAATTTGACCTTGGACAATTTTTACATCAGCGGCCAAAACATCTCCGCGTTTTAAACTAATTAAGTCTCCCGCAGCTAAAAACTTTGAATTAATCTGCTTCCATTTCCCATTTCGTTTTACTGAAACAGTAGGAGTTAATTCGTGAGAAATTGTATTTAAAACTCGACGAGATTTTTTCTTTTGAGTTGCACCATTAAAAGCAGCAAACAAAAGCATCAGTAAAACAAATAGGGACTGAATCCACTTGCCCAAAATGCATTCTAAGATTAGGGCGGCTTCTAAGATCCAAGCAGATAAGTTCCATAATTTTGACATGAATTCTTTAAAGAAATTAAATTCAGGTTCAGGTACTTCATTGAGACCGTCTTTTTTTAGACGCTCTTTTGCTTGGGCGTCAGTCAGTCCATTTAAGTCTTTATTTTCCATGAAAATCCTCCATTAAATCTTTATTTCCTAAAGTATTTTAGCGCAGTTCTTGCTATTAAGAAAATATCAAATTAAGATATAAGATATTAAAAAAATAGATATCAATTAAGAAGATGAACGATAATGAATCTAAAACAATTAAAATATTTTTTAGTGGTAGCTGAAGAAAGACAGATTACATCGGCTGCTAAAAAATTATTTATTGCTCAACCACCATTGAGTTATCAATTGAAACAATTAGAAAAAGAAATTGGGGCACAACTTTTTATTAGAAATGCTCATGGGATGGAATTAACTGAAGAGGGGAAGGCTTTTCAAAAGTATGCTGAAAAAATTGTTGACCTTAGCTTAACTGCGACAAGTCAGATAAGGCAAATTAAAACAGGTGAATTAGGTAAAATTCGAATTGGAGTTATTTCTTCTTGCGGAGGAGTTGTTCCGAATAAGCAATTTAAGAAATTAATTGAATATTACCCCAATGTATCTTTTGAAATACATGAAGCAAATACCTTTGGAATTATTGAACAATTGCAAGATGGAATTATTGATTTAGGAATTGTAAGAAGTCCGTTTAACCTTGAAGGATTGAATTTTAAAGATTTTCATCAAGAGCCGATGGTTGCAGTTACAAATAATAATGACTTTGATAGAGGAAAGATTGAACATTTAAGTCAATTAAAAGGTAAGCCAATTATTTTATATCGTCGTTTTCAGGAAATATTCAATCGGAGTTTTCGTCATCAAGGGATTCGACCTTTCTATGCAGTAACTTGCGATGATGCCCGAACGGCAATTCACTGGGCTGATGAAGGCTTAGGAATTGCTTTAGTTCCCCAATCAATAGCGCAGACATACGCAAAAAGTAGTATTGTTTCAATTAAACATGCGCACTGGGTTACTCATTTAAATATTGTATGGCGTAAGGATAGACAAGTTACACCGTTAATGGAAAAAATTATTGAAATGTTTTAACCAAAAAAGCCAACCGAAACGGTTGGCTAGAAATTTAATTGCTTTTAATAATTTTATGGTTTAGGTAACGCTCAATAGCCTGGCGCATTAATTTTATTTTGCGGGGCTTGTAAATAATTATCTTTGCCATAATATGAGTCCTTTCATTGTCAATCAGTATATTTTTAAGATACATGAAAAATATGAAAGAATAGTGACTTTTTGAAGACAAATTTTAGAATTGGGATTTTTTTATTTACCATTTATTTCTTAATTGCTATAATAAAAACGTTGCAATTGGAGAGTTGGCAGAGTGGTAATGCACCGGACTCGAAATCCGGCGAACCGGCTTATACCGGCGCGCAGGTTCAAATCCTGTACTCTCCTTAACTTCATATAGCCTAGCGGTATATTAGTATTATTTAATATTGATATACCGCTATTTTTATCTTAATTTGTTAAATAAATTTTAAAAACATATGTCTTTTATTTATTTGCTGTTACAATGAGCATTAGCACATTTGATTGAGGTTAGATAAAAGTGAAGTTACATTGTTTAATTCAATTAATGATTTCAGCGATAATTCTGTTAGGATTAATATTTAATATTAGAAATTCACGTCTCTTTAATTTCTATGATCATTTATTGCACCATAAGCTTGTTAGAAATAGAGATAGCAAGATTTGGAAGATTATTACGATTTTAAATGAGCCTAAGGTGATTGTAGTTTGGGATTTTTTGCTAGCTGGACTTTTAGTTTTGCTTAATCATCCTTGGCTGGCAGTTTGGTCACTTGGCACTTTAGCAGTAACCGATGCAGTTGGAATTTTTTTGAAGCATTCAGTAAAAAGACAAAGACCTCTATCGATGAAAACATATCGAGATGGATATAGCTTTCCAAGCGGTCATGTTTTAAGTGCAACAATAATGTCATTAATGCTCTGGCAAATTTTTGGACATACTATGGGTATTTGGTTGTTAATCATTTTGATAACTGCTTGGGGATTAGTAGTTATATCACGCTTAAACATGCGAGCACATTATCCATCTGATGTTTTAGGAGCGACTAGTTTAGCTCTATTTTGTTTTACAATTGCACAACAACTTTTGGGATTGGCCTTTTAAAAGGTCAATCTTTTTTTGCAAAAAAATAATTGCCTTCTTTAGTTTACATACTCACAAAGTTGCTTTAAAATAAATCTGTAGTCAAAAGGGCTATGCCTAAAAGCGACGAAAGACACTGACTAGCGCCAATTCGGTTAGTTTGTATTTTTCGCCACAAATTTAAGGAGGATTTTTTTAATGCTTAAATCAGTTATTGAGAATGTACATGCACTTGAAATCTTTGATTCACGTGGTAACCCAACTGTTGAAGTTTTCGTTACCCTTTCAAACGGTGTCGTAGGTAAGGCCGAAGTTCCATCTGGTGCTTCAACTGGTGAAAACGAAGCTGTTGAATTACGTGATGGTGGTTCACGTCTTGGTGGTAAAGGTGTTATGAACGCTGTTAACAACGTTAACACTGAAATCAACGATGCTTTAAAGGGATTAGATCCACACGATCAACCAAACATTGACGCAACTATGATCGCTTTAGACGGTACTCCAAACAAGGGTCGTCTTGGTGCTAACGCTATCTTGGGTGTATCTATGGCTACTGCTTGTGCAGCTGCTAAGGATAACCACCAACCATTGTACCGTTACCTTGGTGGTACTGACCTTGAAATGCCTCAAACTTTCCACAACGTTATTAACGGTGGTGAACACGCAGACAACGGTATCGATATTCAAGAATTCATGATTACTCCAGTTGCTAAGACTTCATTCCGTGATGGTTTTGAAAAGATTGTTAACGTATACCACACTTTGAAGAAAGTTCTTGAAGACATGGGTTACGAAACTGGCTTAGGTGACGAAGGTGGTTTCGCTCCTAACATGAAGAACTCAGAAGAAGCTTTAAAGGCATTACATGAATCAATTATTAAGGCTGGTTACAAGCCAGGTGAAGATATTGCTATTGCATGTGACTGTGCTGCTTCATACTTCTACAACAAAGAAGACGGCAAGTACCACCTTGAAGGTAAAGTTCTTACTGACGAAGAATTGGCAGATTACTACGACAAGTTACTTGACGAATTCCCAGAATTAATTTCTATGGAAGACCCATACGATGAAAACGATGTTGAAGGTATGGTTAAGTTCACTGAAAGCCACAAGGACCGTATCCAAATTGTTCTTGACGACTCCATTTGTACTAACCCTAAGCTTTTGAACAAGGCTATTCACGAAGGTGCTGGTAACGCTTCATTAATCAAGTTGAACCAAATCGGTACTGTTACTGAAACTCTTGAAACTATTCGTCTTTCACGTAAGAATGGTTACAACACTATGATTTCTCACCGTTCAGGTGAAACTGGTGATACCTTCATCGCTGACTTCGCAGTTGCTGTTAACGGTGGTCAATTGAAGAGTGGTGCCCCAGCTCGTTCAGAACGTGTTGAAAAGTACAACCGTTTACTTGAAATTGAAGAAGAACTTGGTAAGGGTGAACGTTTAGCATTCTTCCCAGACAACGTTGACTTAGACTAATTTAAGTTAATATTTCTTTAAAAAGAGATTGATTTTTGATCAATCTCTTTTTTTATGCTTGAGTTAGTTATGGAAAGTAAGTAAACTAGATACTATAGATAGAAAGGAAGATTAGTTGAAAAAGAAAATTAAATCTTTTGATAATAAAACTGTGTTAACAATTGGACGAATTGGATCTGTCTTGTCTGTTTTGATGTATGTTTCTTATATTCCTCAAATTATGAATAATTTGTAGGGAAATTATGGTAATCCAATTCAGCCATTGGTTGCGGCTATTAACTGCCTTATTTGGGTTTTATATGCCTTGTTAAGAGAGAAAAAAGATTGGCCGTTATTTGTAGCTAACTTTCCAGGAATCTTATTTGGATTAGCTACATTTGTTACTAGTTTGCACTAATTTTTCAGTCGATCGTTTTCTATAAAAAATAGATGTAAGAGGGGAAAATAATTTGATTACTGTCTCAGATTTGAGTTTAAATTTATCTGGTCGTACTTTATACGAAGATGTTAACTTAAAATTTACTCCCGGTAATTGTTATGGAGTAATTGGCGCTAATGGTGCGGGTAAGTCTACTTTTTTAAAACTTTTAGAAGGTAAAATTGAACCTACAACAGGAAATATTTCTATTGACGCTAATGAAAGAATGTCTAGCTTAAATCAAGATCACTTTGCGTTTGAAGATTGTACTGTTTTAGATACAGTGATTCAGGGGCATAAAGAACTTTATCAAGTAATGAAAGATAAGGATGAGCTTTATTCTAAACCTGATTTTAGTGATGAAGATGGTGTAAAGGCAGCTGAACTAGAATCAAAGTTTGCGGAACTTGATGGTTGGAATGCGGAAGCTGATGCTTCTAAATTGTTGCAATCTTTAGGTATTCCTGAAGACTTGCATCAAAGTAAAATGAGCGAGTTACCAGAAGCAGATAAAGTTAAAGTTTTATTAGCGCAAGCCTTGTTTGGTAATCCTGATATTCTTTTGCTTGATGAGCCGACTAACGGTTTAGATGTTCATACTGTTAACTGGCTTGAAGATTTTTTAGCTGACTATCCAAATATTGTCATTGTAGTATCTCACGATCGCCACTTTTTAAATCAGGTTTGTACGAAAATGTGTGATGTAGATTATGGCAAAATTCAGCTATATATGGGCAATTATGATTTCTGGTATGAATCAAGCAAACTTGCATCTGAATTGGCAGCTAACCAAAATGCTAAGAAAGAAGAAAAAATCAAAGAGTTGCAAGAATTTATTGCACGTTTTTCAGCCAATGCATCTAAATCTAAACAAGCTACTTCAAGAAAGAAACAGTTAGAGAAAATTACGCTTGATGATATTAAGCCATCTTCTCGAAAATATCCTTATGTCAAGTTTGAAATGCATCGTGATTTAGGAAATGACTTATTGAAAGTAGAAGATGTATCCTATAGTGTTGATGATGAAAAGATTTTAGATCATGTTTCATTTATCGTTCGCCCTGGCGATAAAGTCGCCTTTTTATCACGCAATACTTTAGCAACTACTGCTTTAATGGATATTATTGCTGGTAAAATAAAACCAGAAACTGGCACTGTGACATGGGGACAAACAACTGCTTTTAACTATATGTCTCGTGATTTGAACGCTAACTTTAACAATGATGAACTAACGATTTTAGATTGGCTACGTCAATATGCTACTAAAGAACAGGATGATAATACTTTCCTACGCGGCTTCTTAGGTCGAATGCTCTTTTCTGGAGAAGAAATTGAGAAGAAAATTAAGGTGCTCTCCGGTGGAGAAAAGGTGCGTTGCCAACTGTCTAGGATGATGTTAGAACCAGCTAATGTATTGGTAATGGATGATCCAACAAATCACTTGGACTTAGAGTCAATTACTTCTCTTAATGATGCATTGAAAGATTATCAAGGATCAATTCTGTTTACTTCCCATGATCATGAATTTATTCAAACGATTGCTGATCATATTGTAGAAGTTGGACCTAAAGGAATTGTTAGTCGAGCTGATACGAGTTATGATGAATTTCTAAACAGTCCAACAATTCAGGAGCAAGTAGAAAATATTTATTAAAATATAAGAAAAAAGGAATTTTATTGTGAAAATTCCTTTTTATTTTGTCAAAAAAGAGTACTATAAAACTTGTGAGCTTTTTTAAGGAGGATTTGTAAAATGTGTACCTCAATTATTTATGATTCAAACGGCCAACATTATTTTGGGCGTAATTTAGATTTAGAAATTTCTTTTGGTGAACACCCAGTAATTACACCGAGAAATTATGTGTTCAAATATCGGAATTTACCTAATAGAAAGGCAACCTATGCTATGATTGGGATGGCAATCGTTAAAGATAACTATCCTTTATATTTTGATGCAGCGAATGAAAAAGGGCTAGGAATTGCTGGACTTAATTTTGATGGGCCGTGTCACTATTTCTCTGAATCAGCAGAAAAAGACAATGTAGCCCCGTTTGAATTGATTCCATATTTATTGAGTCAATATACTTCAGTTGAAGAAGTAAAAAATGCCTTGAAAAATATTAATTTGGTAGATATTAATTTTTCTGAAAAATTACAAGTATCACCACTACACTGGTTAATAGCTGATAAGACAGGCAAATCAATTGTGGTAGAATCGACTGTAAGTGGTTTACATGTCTATGACAATCCAGTAAGTGTTTTAACCAATAATCCTGAATTTCCAGAACAATTTGCTAATTTAGCAAATTATATTAATGTTTCTCCAGCACAACCTGAAAACACTTTGATTCCTGATGCAAATATTAATCTTTATAGTAGGGGATTAGGCACACATCACTTACCAGGTGGAATGGATTCCGCCAGTCGATTTGTTAAAGTTGCCTTTGTTCGAGCTCATGCACCTGAAGGCAAGGATGAGGCAAGTAGTATAACAAATTATTTCCATATTCTTCATTCTGTCGAACAACCAAAAGGAACAGATGAAGTAGGTCCAAATTCATATGAATATACTATTTACTCTGATGGAACTAATTTGGAGACTGGAACTTTCTACTATACCAACTATGAAAATAATCAAATTAATGCTATTAAATTAAGCAATGAAAATTTAGATAGTGACAAGTTAATTGATTATGAATTGCTTGAAAAGCAACATATTAACTATCAAAATTAAATTTTAAAAAGAAAAAACTTTGACAGATAGAATACAATTGTAATTCTAAATGTCAAAGTTTTTTATTTATCTTCTTTAGCAAAAGTATTAATTATAGTAATAAAACTCTTAGCTAAAGCTTCTTCCTGAGCGACAGGAAGCTTTTTCATGTCATTTGTAAGTTTGTCAAGAAAAACACGGTCATTACTTAACTTGTTTACAAATGTCTGTGATTTGGGAGTTTTTGAGGATTCATCAATTAAAGTAATTACGGATGTTTGTAGTGCTTTTGCAATCGCATCTAATTTTTGAATACTGATATTTTGGTTACCTGTTCTTTCAATCTTAGAGATGAAATTTACTGATAGACTACTGAATTCCGCAAGGTCCTCTTGAGTCATTCTCAAACTCCTGCGTCTTTTTTTGATCGCAGCTCCTAAGTTGTCTATCACTTCAATCACAATTCCTTTCACACAGATTTCTGCCTGCGCTTTTTAGAATAAAGTTAAACTGTAATTAAATGAAGAATTTATAATATTATCTTCCTTCATTTAGTATATTCATACACCAAAACCTGCTGGACAAACGCTAACCATATTGGTGTTATGAGCTATTAAAATTAATTTAAACTTAGGAAATTTGAGAGAGGCGAAAAGCAGTATAACAAATATCAAAATTTTAATGTAGTTATTTTATTAAATTTTAAGAAATTTTGCTGTTTCCAGTATTATAATCCAGGGTTACTCCATCTTGTACATTAAAAATATAAACATGAAAATGAACGTCATTTGAATTAATAGATTGTCCTTCCATTTCAACTCCGCGAGCGAGTAATTCATTATTTCTAAAAATTGGTGTTACTCGGTAGCGGACATAATTGGTCGGCGAAGATTTTAAGTAAGTGGCTACTTCATTTTCATACATTAGCATGTCAGGATCATTTAAGTGTCTAGTTCCTGTCATTAAGTTTTTCCAATTATTGTTTTGGCCAGTTAATTGGTAGCCAATTAAGTGTGAACGATTAAAGAGCCAATGATGATTTATCTTTTTATTATGCCAGCCAGTTGGGTTAACATGAAGCGCTTCTCTTTTAGTCTTGGGCATTAATGATTTGTTTAAAAGTGCATTGGCTGCTGTTACTCGATTTTGAGAATCAAGATCACCATATTTTTGCCAAGCGCCCTGGCTGGTATCCAAGTCTTCCTTTGAAAAATCAGGATTATTGTTATTAACATTAACAACGCTTTTACCTTCGTAATTGAGAGTAGACAATTTTTGTTTACTTAAAGACTCAACAGCATTGGGATTTGTGTAATGCTTTAATTGTTTTTGAAGATCAGCTATTTTTTTATCTAGAGAACTAATTTTCTTTTCAACTTTATGATTTTTATTTTTTAAACGACTAGCTTCTTTTTGATTACTATAGTCATACTTGTATTTTTTAACAATCTTAATAGCACTAGCTGAACTTATCTGAGAGGTATATGTTTGACCGGCTCCTAATGAAAACAAGAGGGCAGCGGCTAAAAATTGAGTAATTTTTTTATTTATCATTATCTTTTCGCCTTTCTATAACCAGCATTAATAGCATCTTGCTCACTATTAAAATAGACTGCATTGGCTGAATGCATGTGGTAGCCTGCTTGTCCGGGAACGTGGTAGATCTTTGAATTGCGATTGCCGACAATTGTACCCTGATTTGCAGTATATAGATCACCTTGACTTTGACTAGATGAGCCATTATTGTTTATTTCTTGATTTTGCTTAGCTTTTTTCTGTGCTTCTTCAATTTCTTTCTTTTTAGCAGCAGCTTCTTTTTGAGCTTGAGCTTCAGCAGCCTTTCTCTCCCGTTCAGCTTCTTGTTTTTGCTTTTCTTCTTTTGCTTGATAGTCATCAAGTTGCTTTTTTAATTTATCATATTCAGCTTGCTTGTTTTTTTCTTCCTGCGTAAGAACTTTAGCTCTAGCTTTTTCTTTATTAAGTTCCGTCGTTCCTACTTTTTTAGTAATTGTCTTAGTAATAGTTTTGTGGGCTACTTTTTTACTTTTAGTTAAAGTAGTTTTTTGAGTAGACTGTTGGCTTGTATTGTGCGAACTAGGAGAGGTGACCAATCCTAATACGAAGAATAAGCCAATTGTGACACAGTTAGCCCAAAAAATTGGATGAGCGGCTTTTTTGAATAAAAACTTTTTAACAAGATAATATGGAATTAGGTAGAACCAAAAGAGGATCCACATAATTATTTTGACAACTTTATTTTTCATCTTACTTTCTCCATTCATAAATATCCTCATGTATCAGGATAATATAATGGTTTCGATAAGAAAATAAAAAATTAAAAAAAGACTTGACGAAAATTGATTAAGATTATAATATATTTTTAACAATTAACTTAAACATTTTGCTAGTTGAGTAAATTAGGGATGTTCTTTTAGAGAGTCTATGTGTGGTGGAAATAGATAGGACAGCTAATTGAAGATGGACTAGAAATTAAAATGGTGGTAATGAATTTTAATAATAAGTTACCAACGGAGTTGCGATCGTTAACAACGCAAGGTAATTCTTAATTAAGTTTAAGAGCTACTTACTAAGGTTATTTACGTGAGTAAATAGCAAATTAAAGGTGGTAACGCGAGCACTCGTCCTTTTTGGGATGAGTGCTTTTTTGTTTTAGGAGGAAAGCACGATGCATAAGAAAAGAATTAGAAATCGGATAATTTGGTCAGTGGTAGCAGTTTTAATCGTCATTGCTGGGTGGTTTAGTTTTAGCCCCACGAGTACTAATACAAAAGATCAAAAAGAAGTAGTTGTTGGGGTAGTTGGTCAAACCAAGCAAGACGCAGAGATTTGGAAAAGCGTCGCAGAAACTGCTAAAGAAGATTATGGTATAAAAATTAAAATTAAGAATTTTACTGATTATAACCAGCCAAATAAGGCTCTTCAAAATGGTGATATTGATCTAAATGCCTTTCAGCACTATACATTTTTAAACGCTTGGAATAAGGCAAATCATGGTTCATTGGTTGCAATTGGAAATACTTATATTGCTCCAATCAGATTATATTCAAAGAAATATAAGAATATTAATGAGTTGCCACAAGGAGCTACAATTGCAGTTCCAAATGATGCTTCTAATGAATCAAGAGCTTTATATGTATTAAAGAATGCAGGATTAATTAAATTAAGAAAAGGCGTTAAATTAGCTACAGTTGCTGATATTACTTCAAACCCTAAAGGATTAAAAATTAAAGAAGTTAGTGCTGAGCAAACAGCTAGAGTAATTGATGATGTTGATGCAAGTATTGTTAATAACACTTACGCTGTTCCAGCTAAATTAGGTGATAAGCAGACAATTTATATTGAGCCATTAAATAAAGATTCAGAACAATGGATTAATATTATTGTTGCTAACAAAAAGGATAAGAATAACAAGATCTACAAAGATCTAGTTAAGGCATATCAGACTGAAAAGACTAAGAAGTTATCTGAAAAGCTCTACGGTAAGACCGAAATTGCAGCTTGGGGATTGAAGTTGAAGTAAGAGAGGAGAAAGTCGAATGACAGCACAAATTAATTTAAAAGATATTACTGTTAAATTTGGAGAAAATAAGGCAGTTAATAATGTAAATTTAGAAATAAACAAGGGCGATATTTATGGTGTGATTGGCTTCTCTGGTGCAGGGAAATCTACCTTGGTTAGGACAATTAATTTACTGCAATATCCTTCTGCTGGTTCTGTAGAAGTTAATGGAACCATTTTGTTTAAAGAAGGTAAACTTCAAGTTTCTAAAAAGCAACTTCAGGAAAAAAGACGAAAAATTGGAATGATTTTTCAGAATTTTAATCTTTTAAATGAAGAAACTGTGATTGAAAATGTCGCTTTTGCATTGCAGCATACGCATTTATCTGACAAGGAATTAGAAGAAAAATCACTTCATTTATTAGAATTAGTAGGTTTGAAGGATAAATCTGACTTTTATCCAGCACAATTATCTGGAGGTCAAAGACAGCGTGTAGCAATTGCCCGTGCCCTAGCTAATGATCCTGATATTTTGATTTCTGATGAAGCAACTAGTGCACTTGATCCCAAAACAACTAATCAAATTTTAGATTTGCTTTATGATTTAAATAAAAAATTAGGTTTAACAATTGTATTGATTACTCATGAAATGGATGCAGTAAAGCGAGTAGCAAATAAGATTGCTGTAATGGAAACGGGAAAAATAATTGAAAAAGGTGACTTACGAGAAGTATTTTTACATCCTCAAAAACAGCTTACACGTCAATTTGTGGGTGGAGCTTTGCAGGCTCAACATATTTTAAATACGTACAACTTTGATAAGCTAGCAGATAATGCAGAATTATATCAGTTAGTTTATAGCATTAATGATGTTACTAAGTCAGTAGTTGCTGATTTAGATGTTTCATTAAATACTAAAGCAAGTATTTTGTATGGAAATGTAGAAGTCTTAAGTGGTGAACCAATTGGAACACTTGCCATTTTATTGAACCTTGATGAGCAAAAACAAAAAGAAGCAATTAAATTTTTAAAAAGTAAAAATGTTGTAGTAACAAAATTAGATAAAGGAGTGCTGACTAATGATTAGTTTTTTGACTAAAAACTTTCCTAATGTTGTGGCCCTAGGGTGGGGCGGAGATGCTGGTTGGGGAACAGCTATTTTCCAAACCTTATTTATGACTTTTTGGTCAGCTATTTTTGGAGGAATTCTTGGTTTAGTTTTTGGTTTACTGATCGTTTTGACAAAACCAAAAGGAATTTTAGCCAATAAAGTTGTTTACTGGATCGTTGATAAACTAGTATCTATTTTTAGAGCCGTTCCATTTATTATTTTACTGGCTTTTGTTGCTCCAGTTACTCAAAAAATTGTCGGCACTCAAATTGGGATGAAAGCTGCTTTAGTACCATTAACTTTAGGTGTTTTTCCATTTTTTGCTAGACAGGTTCAAGTTGCACTTGAAAGTGTCGATAATGGAAAGATTGAAGCAGCTGAAGCTTTAGGTGCATCAACCAAAGATATTATTTTTGATGTTTATTTAAGAGAAAGTAGATCCGAATTAGCTAGAGTTTCGACAGTAACTTTGATTAGTTTAATCGGCTTAACAGCAATGGCTGGTGCTGTTGGAGCTGGCGGTTTAGGTAATACAGCTATTTCTTATGGTTATAATCGATTTAATAATGACGTTACTCTAGTAGCAACATTATTGGTCTTATTGTTAGTGCTAATTGTACAAGTAGTTGGAGATTTAGTAGCAAAGAAATTGAATCACCAAGAACGTTAATCAGATGGCATTGAATAAGTATTTTTAGTATAATTTAATACAATTATATTAGCGAAGAATTATATTCTCCGCTTTTTGTATGCCCTTTCATTTAAATGTAGCTTATAATGAAGATAATGAAAACGGAGGACAAAAAATATGGTAAAAAAAGGTTATCGTGTTGAAAGTGATACATTAGGTCCGGTGGAAATTCCTGAAAAAGCATTATGGGGCCCACAAACTCAAAGAAGTAAAGACAATTTCCACACTGGAGCATTAATGCCAATTGGTATTATTCGGGCACTTCTTCAAATAAAACTAGCTGCTGCTCAAGCTAATATTGAAGCTGGTACTGAAACGGAAGAAAAGGGACGCGCAATTATTGAAGCAATTCATCAATTGCTCGATCTAAATAATGAAGAATTGCAACCATACTTTCCACTTCATGTTTACCAAACTGGATCTGGTACTCAGACTAATATGAACGTTAATGAGGTCGTAGCTAATTTAGCTAATCAGAATCATCCTGGGTTGAATGTTTTACCTAATGATGACGTGAATATGGGACAATCTTCAAACGATACTTTCCCGACTGCAATGAATTTAGTGGCTACGCAAGCTTTAGATGATTTAAAACCATCTGTCAAACACTTAATTAAAGAATTGAAGGTTAAGCAAGATGAATATTGGACTACAGTTAAAGTAGGTAGAACTCACTTACAAGATGCTGTTCCATTGACTTTTGGACAAGAACTATCAGGCTATATTGCTGCTCTAAATCATGATTTAGCTTATATTAATGAATTGGAAGAAACTTTATATGAATTGCCAATTGGAGGAACTGCTGTTGGTACTGGACTTAACGCAGCTCCGGGTATGGCTGAAGATATTGCTGAGCGTTTATCAAGAAAATATGGTCACCAATTTGATGTAAAAACTAATAAATTTTTCGGTTTAGCAAATCACTCAGGCTTGAATGTTGTTCATGGTGCTCTAAAAGCCTTATCTGCCGATATGTTTAAGATCGCTCAAGATATTCGCTTCCTAGGTTCTGGACCCAGAGCTGGATTAGGAGAGTTAAATTTGCCAGCAAATGAACCTGGTTCCTCAATTATGCCAGGTAAAGTCAACCCTACTCAAGCAGAAGCGGTTACTATGGCATGCTTGAGAGTATTTGGAAATGACACGACAATCACAATGGCAGCTTCTCAAGGAAACTTTGAAATGAATGTCTTCAAACCTGTCATGATTGCAGCCTTCTTAGAATCCGCAAATGTTTTATCAGGAACTATTTCAAGCTTTGCTAATAAGATGATTCATGGTTTGACTGTAAACAAGGAAAGAATGGCAAAAGATGTCACTGATTCCTTAATGACTGTTACTGCGCTTTCACCTCATATTGGCTATCATGAAGCAGCTACAATTGCACAAACTGCAGCTAAAGAAAATACAACTTTACGAACAGCAGCCTTAAAGAGTGGATTAGTCACTAAAGAGCAATATGATAAATGGATGAAGCCAATCACAATGACCAATGCGATGAACACGAAACCAATTGATGATTAAAAGAAGGGAAAAGCATGGCATATAAATTTCCAACACAAACAGTAGATAACTTAAAGGAAGAATATGATGCAATTATCGTTGGTAGTGGCGGTACTGGGTTAGCAGCTGCAATTCAGGCGCATCAATATGGCCTAAATGTTGCTATTTTAGAAAAGAATAGCTTTTTAGGTGGAAATACTATGAGAGCCAGTTCAGGGATGAATGCAGCTGAAAGTATCGTTCAAGCTCGTCTAGGAATAAACGATAGTATGCAAAAATTTTATGATGAAACGCTAAAAGGCGGCGGTTATATGAATGACCGTGAAATGCTTCATTATTTTGTTGAGCATGCACCGCTAGCTATTGCTTGGCTTGAAGATTTAGGCATTAAGGTAGATGATTTAACTATTACAGGTGGTATGTCTAAAAAGAGAACTCACCGTCCATCTTCAATGGCTCCAATCGGTGCCTTTTTAGTTAATAATTTACTTAAGCTAGCAGATGAGCGTCACATTCCAATTTTTATCGATTCAAAGGTTACTAGCCTGTTACAAGATAAAGATAAGAAAATTACTGGTGTAGAAGTTAATAAGGAACATCAAGTAAGAGCTAAAGCAGTTTTACTTGCTACTGGTGGTTTTGGTGCTGCTAAAGATTTAATTGCTAAATATCGTCCTGATTTGCGTGATTATAAAACAACCAATCAAGCAGGTGCTACTGGAGACGGTTTGAAGTTAGCTGATAAAGTTGGGGCACAATTAGAACAGTTGGAGTTAGTTCAGGTTCATCCAACTGTGCAGCAAGATACCGATCACGCATATTTGATTGGTGAAGCAGTGCGCGGCGAGGGAGCAATTTTGGTCGACCGCGATGGTGAGCGGTTTATTAATGAATTAAGTACTCGTAAGATTGTCTCTAATGCGATTACTGAAACGCCTGAACATTCTGCGTATTTAATTTTTGATCAAGGAGTTAGAGATAGAGTTAAAGCAATCGAATTCTATGACTCAATTAACTTGGTTGTTCATGGAAGTACAATTGAAGAATTAGCTGAAAATATTAAAGTTCCGGCTGCAAATCTGAAAAAAACTCTTCAAAGTTGGAATGAAGCAGTTAAAAAGAATAGTGACACAGAATTTGGACGAACAACTGGTATGGCTAGCTTAGATCATGCACCATATTATGCGATTCATATTGCACCTGCTATTCACTATACAATGGGCGGAATTCATATTGCGCCTGATACCAGAGTTTATGATACAAATGGCAATTTTATTGCAGGACTATATGCTGCTGGTGAAGTTAGTGGTGGTTTGCATGGAAATAATAGAATTGGCGGTAATTCAATTGCTGAAACGATTATTTTTGGACGTGAAGCAGGGAAAACCATGGCAAAGTTAATTAAATAAAGCGGTTTCAATAAATAGCTTATTTGTGTATACTTAAAGTGTAAAAATTAAGTTTTCATTCAAAGGAGTTATATATAAAAATGAGTCGTAGAAAAGTATTTTTAGTCGGTGACGGTCGTGTTGGCTCAACTTTTGCAAATGATTTATTACAAAATGTAAAAATTGATGAATTGGTAATTTGCGATGTAGTTAGGAAAATTACTGAAGGGGATGCGTTAGACTTAGAAGATCTAGCCCCATTTGTTGGTCAATGTACAGTAAAGAGCGGAGATTACAATGATGCTAAAGATGCAGATATTGCCGTAATTACTGCTGGTGCTGCAAGAAAACCGGGAATGACTAGATTAGATTTAGTAAATACTAATGTTAAAATCCTAGAATCCATTGTAAAGCCAATTGTCGATTCTGGCTTTAATGGTATTTTCGTTGTTTCTGCAAATCCAGTAGATATTTTAACTACTTTAACACAAAAACTATCTGGTTTTCCTAAGAATAAGGTTATTGGAACAGGGACATCTCTTGATACAGCACGTTTGCGTGTAGCATTATCACACAAGACTGGTGTGAATGTTGATCACATTGATGCTTATGTTTTAGGTGAACATGGAGATACTTCTTTTGAAAACTTCGATGAAGCTATTATCGACCAAAAACCACTTCGTTCTTACAAAGAATTAGATGAACAAACATTAGTTGAATTGGAAACTGATGTACGCAAAAAAGGTGGCAAGATTATTGCTAACAAGGGTGCAACATTCTACGGCGTTGCAATGTGCTTAACTCAAATTTGTAAGGCAATTTTAGAAAATAATGCTCGCGTTATGCCGTTATCAGCTCCAATGACTGGAGAATATGGTATTCATGATCTTTATCTTGGAAGTCCAGCGGTTGTTACTGCGAACGGAATTAGTGATGTGATCGAGCTTCACTTATCAGAAGATGAGAAAAAGAAAATGACTTATTCAGCAACAAAAATGAAAGAAGTTGTTGATGGAATTGAGCTATAAACAATAGATTCTAAATAGAAAAAGGTTTTGCCCTTACTTAAATTAAGAGTGCAAGGCCTTTTTTCTGTGATAAAATTTTAAAGGTATGATATTTAATCAAAGTTTGGGGACTATGAAAAGTGAAAAACAAGGAAAACAAAATTGAGCGTGTAAATCAATTACACCATAAGCATACTTTGTCGCATCACCATCATATGCGAATTCGTTGGCAAGAATTTTTTACGAGTGATAATATTACACCTGCTAAAAATGCTACTTTGGCTGAGCGTTCTGTGATTGTAGGTCATATTGGAATGATGCTTTTGTCATATGGGACAGGAGCTTGGCGAGTAAGATCTGCGATGAATACAATTGCTCGTTGCTTAGACATGACTTGTAGTACTGATATTGGTTTAGTATCAATTGAATATACTTGTGTTGATGCCGATGGGAAGAGCTATACTCAGGCCTTGAGCTTACCAACAACTGGCGTTAATACTACAAAATTAGACCGAATGGAAAATTTTGTTAATCAGTTTAAAGAAGATGATGGAAACTGGACTATTGGTCAAATTCATAATCGTTTAGAAAAAATTTCAACTATGAAGTCACGGTATTCACCTTGGCAAGTTGGGTTAGCAGCTGGTTTAGCCTGTGGAGGATTTATCTTCTTACTTGGTGGTGGAATTTTCGAAGTTATTTGTGCCTTTTTTGGGGCTAGCTGCGGAAATTATGTTCGCCGTAAAATGGCAGACCGTCATCTCACTATTTTGGCTAATATTACTGTTGCCGTAGCGGTTGCCTGCGCAGTTTATGTAGGAAGTTTTTATTTAATCAGATTATTTTATCCAGTAAGTTTACATCATTTAGATGGCTATATTGGAGCAATGTTATTTGTAATTCCAGGATTTCCGTTTATTACATCAGGGCTTGACCTTTCTAAGCTGGATATGCGATCAGGTTTAGAAAGAATGGCTTATGCAATTATGATTATTGTTGTTGCCACAGCGGTTGGTTGGATAATGGCTTTAATTTTAAACTTGCATCCACAGAATTTTGAAAAGTTAAATTTAGCTCCACTAGTTTTGACTCTTTTAAGGTTAATAGCTAGTTTTTGCGGGGTCTTTGGTTTCTCAATTATGTTTAATTCTAAGATCTCAATGGCAACTGTAGCTGGTCTTTCAGGAGCTGTTGCCAATACCTTACGCTTAAGCTTAGTTAATTGGTCAAACGTACCTCCAGCAGTTGCTGCTTTTATTGGAGCTTTCGTAGCAGGGATGCTTGCGTCAATTATTAGACGTAAAATTGGTTTTCCAAGAATTGCAATCACTGTGCCCTCAATAGTAATCATGGTTCCAGGTTTGTATATGTATCGAGCAATGTTTAATTTGGGATTAACGTCATTGAATGCTGGTGCATTATGGATGGTGCAAGCCTTGATGATTGTTATTTGTTTACCATTAGGACTGATTGCAGCACGTATTTTAATGGACAAAGACTGGCGGCATGCAGGATAATTTTTTCACAAAAAGTTGTCATAGAATTTAAACTATGGCAGCTTTTTTCGTATAATTAATAGAACGATAGAAAATAAAGAATGAGTGACGATTATGCAAAAGAAAATCTTATTGCTTTCTACTGGAGGCACAATTGCTTCTGTTGTGTCAGATGCAGGTTTAGTTCCTAAGGAATCTGGAGAACAATTAATCAATATGTTGGGTGAGTTACCGTATGATATTACGGTCGAAGATATATTACAGTTGGATTCTTCAAATATTCAACCAGAGGAATGGAAACTTATTGCAGAAAAAATTTTTGAGAATCGAAATAAGTATGATGGAATTGTAGTTTCTCACGGAACAGATACCATGGCTTACACTGCCTCAATGCTAACTTTTATGCTACAAAATATTAATATTCCAGTTGTTCTAACTGGAAGTCAGGTACCAATTAATGTTGTCTTAAGTGATGCACCGGATAATTTAAAATTAGCTTTTGCTGCTGCAGCTAGTTGTCATCCAAATATTTACTTAGCTTTTGATCGAAAAGTAATGCTGGGATGTCGTAGTGTAAAGGTTAGGACAATAAACTTTGATGCTTTTGAGAGCGTAAACGTGCCACCTGTTGCTAAGGTTACATCCGATGGTCTGGTTTTTTCTGAGCAAAATTTACCTAAAAATACTAAAGAATGTACTTTAAATACGGAAATTAATCCCCATGTTTCACTAGTAAAATTATTCCCTGGCTTTGATCCTAAGTTGCTATTTGCGATGGTTGAGAGTGGATGTAAAGGAATCGTCATTGAAGCGTATGGCTTAGGCGGAATGAATTATATTAGAAGAAATATGGTAGGAGCAGTGGGTGAATTAATTCGCTATGGGATACCAGTGATTGCAAGTAGTCAATGTTTATATGAACGAAGCGACCTTACCAAGTACGAAGTAGGGAGAGAAGCCCTTCTTGAAGGCGCAATTAGTGCGCGTGATATGACATCAGAAAGTGCCATTACTAAGTTAATGTGGGGCTTAGGTCAAGGATGGGATGTACATCAAATTGCTGAATTTTTTAATACGGATGTAGTTGGTGAAGTAACAATAGAAAAAGACGATACACTTCGTGTGGATTAAATTTAGGAAAATAAATGAAAGATAATTTTAAGCAACCAATTGGGTTAACGAGTGTAGAGGTTGACCAAAGAACTAAAGAAGGTAAAGTAAACCGCGCTGTTAATGATCAAGCTAAAACAGCATGGCAAATCATTAAAGATAACACTTTTACGTATTTCAACTTAATTTTTCTAGTGTTGTCTATCTTACTAGTAATTGTTGGTGAATATAAAGACTTAACTTTCTTACCAGTAATTATTGCGAATATGATTATTGGAATTGTTCAAGAATTACGGGCAAAAAGAGTTTTAGATAAGTTAAACGTAATGAATACAACAAAGATTGCCGTAATTCGCGATGGAAAAGAAGAAGTTATTCCTATTGAACATTTAGTTTTAGGAGATGTAATTGTTCTTCAGACTGGTGATCAAATCCCGGCTGATGGTCAGGTGATTTCTGGAACATTACGTGTAAATGAAGCCTTGTTAACTGGTGAAGCAGATGAAATAGAAAAAGACGTTGGTACAGAATTAATGTCTGGAAGTTTCGTAGTATCTGGAAAAGCATACGCGCGCCTTGAAAAAGTTGGGAAGAATTCATATGTTTCTAAGTTAACTTTAGAAGCTAAGGCAATGAATTCCAAAGAAGGATCAGAAATGGTCCGTTCGATTAATCGATTAATTAAATGGGTTGGGATCATTATTATTCCATGTGGAATTGCGCTGTTTATTGTAGCTAGATATGTAAACCACTTGAATTTAGCTGATAGTGTGGTATCAATGGAAGCGGCAGTAATTGGGATGATTCCAGAAGGATTATATCTATTAACAACGATTGCATTAGCTTTAGCTGCTATGCGTTTGGCTCGTTCGCAAGTAATGCTTCATGATATGAAAAGTGTAGAAACTTTAGCCAGAGTTAATGTTTTATGCGTTGATAAAACTGGGACAATTACTGAACCAAAAATGGAAGTTGAAAAAATTATCCCGGTTAATACAAATAAAGATGATTTAGCAAAAAATATTTCTGTTTTTGCTCAAAATATGCCACATGATAATGCCACGATTAAGGCGGTAGCAAACGCTTTTAACCAAAAGGCTAATATTCAAGTAAAAAAAATCATTCCCTTCACATCAGTAAATAAGTATAGTGGAGCCGTTGTTGGTGAAAGCACGTTACTTATGGGTGCACCGGAGTTTGTATTACGTGGTCAATTTAAAGATTATGAAAAAGAAATCAATAAGTATACTAGTCAAGGCTACCGTGTTTTAGCTTTTGCAAAATATCCGGAAGCTTTAGAAGATGAAAAGCAGAAACTCTCTAAAGAAGTTGATTTACTCGGTTATATTTTGATTTCTAATCCCATTCGAAAAGAAGCTAGAAATACCTTTAAGTACTTTGAACGTCAAGGAGTAAATGTCAAAGTTATTTCAGGAGATAATCCTTTAACAGTAGCTAGAGTAGCTAAGCAAGCTGGAATTAAAGATGCTGATAAACTAATTGATGCTACTGAAATTGGTGAAGGTGACTACGAAGAAGTTGTCAGAAAATACAATGTTTTTGGTCGGGTAAAACCAGATCAAAAGAAGAAGTTGATCAAAGCACTTCAAAAAAATGGTAATACAGTCGCAATGACAGGTGACGGTGTTAACGATATTTTGGCGATGAAGAGTGCAGATTGCTCAATTGCGATGGCATCAGGAAATAGCGCTGCTGTGCAAGCATCTCAAGTAGTATTACTTGATTCTGACTTTGCTAGAATGCCTAAGGTTGTCGATGAAGGTAGAAAAGTCGTTAACAATATTGAAAGATCAGCTAGTTTATTCTTAGTTAAAAATATTTTTTCATTCTTGATGGCTATTTTCTCTCTCGTTTTTACAATGTCGTATCCATTAAGACCAGCACAGATTGCCTTAATCTCGGCGTTTACGATTGGGCTTCCTTCATTTTTACTTGCTCTTGAAAACAACTACAACCGTATTCGCGGGAAATTTATCCCGAATGTTTTATCCCGTGCAATTCCAGGTGGAATTACGGATATGCTCGCTGTGTCGATCTTGGTAGTTGCTGATATGGTTTTAGCTTTAGGACGACAAGAAGTGGCAACAACTGCTACGATGCTTTTAGTGGCTGTGGGGATGATGGTTCTGTACCATATTTCAAGACCTTTGAATAAATTTAGATGGACTGTGTTAGGTGGTTCCTTTTTAGCTTTAGTCTTGGCAGTTATTTTCTTCCATAATTTGTTTGCTCTTTCTCGTATTTCAGCAACAGCGGTATTCTTACTGCTAGTGTTGTTCTTTGCAGAAATTACGATTTTCAGATTCTTAAGTAAATTTGCGGACGGAGTAAGGGAAGTCTTAGTTGTTTATGACCAAAAAGGAAAAGATTTAACTTTAAATGACATCAAGCAGGCATATCGTAAGGGAAGAAACTTGGTAAATATGCCGATAGGAAAATGAAATTTAAAATAAGTATAATCTTTTAGCTAGTTGAATGATACAATTAAAAAGTCAAATAACTAGGTTATCAGAGGTTAAAAATGAAAAATAGTGATATAAAAAAATATAAGAGTAAAGTAATAGATTATCTTATCCCGATAATTTTAAGTTTAGTAATTGCAACTATCTTGATTTGGACGATATTGAGCACTCGATCAGGTCTTACTTTAGATGATACTGCTTTTCATTTTCATCGTTTTTATGATACAAATCAGCAAATTAAAAACCATAATTTTTCTTATTTTCAGATGAACTATGGAATGGGTGAAAGTGGTCGAATAGTTAATGCACTTTATGGTCCATTTTTTGCCTACATAATGGGATTTTTATTGCTATTTTGTAGTTCTTGGCTTCGCTTTCAAGTTGTAATAACTTATCTGATTTTTCTAGTTGGTGGTTTAGGAGTATATCATTTAAGTCGAAAGGTAAAGATGACAAGGACTGTTTCCTCAGTAATTACTGCTTTATTTTTGACAACAGGTTATATTGCTTACTGGTTACGGTCCAACGCTTTTAATTCTTGGGGTGCAGTTTTAATACCCTTTGTTTTAATTCAAGGAATTAATCTTTTAAATAATTATAAGAAGAGATTTAGCTGGATCAGTTTAGGCGTCGTGATGGCAATCGTGGCACAGGTTCACTTATTGAGCACATTCTTTTCTATCTTAGCCTTAATTCCTTTCTTTATTTATGGGTTAATTCTAAGTGAAAACAAACGTCAGATGTGGTTTGATGTCTTTAAGGCTGTGGTGTTATTTGTTGTTTTAACAGCAAATGTGTGGGGAGCATTTTTGCTTCTTTATCCGACAAACCAAATGGCATCTCCAATTGATTTTTCACCCGTTCTTACTTCTGTCAATCTTTCACTTGCTGGTACAAGTACTATGTGGACGTCGATTACAGAAGTCACATTATTGCTATTTATTGTACAAATAATTTATGTAGCATTTAACTTTAAGTCTTCAAGAATCAATACTTTTGTTACTCTCGAAGGATTAGTATTCTTTTATTTAAGTTCTAATTTATTCCCGTGGCAGTTTGTTAAAGACAATTTTCCAGCTGTAACTGGATATTTACAATTTCCAAATCGATTTACTGTTGTAGCTTATCCTTTATTGTTTGTTGGGGTAGGTTTAACAATTACAGAACTAATTAAAAAACACGGCAAAAAGCTTGGCTTGCTAGCTAGTGGTTTGGCTATAGTAATAGTTCTATTTAATGTCAGAGCTGATTTTAATGAAATTAATAATAATATTTCTTATAATAAGGGAATCACTAATAGTTCAAGAGAGATGCAAGAGAAGGGGCTAGAAGCATATATTAATAAAATTGATATTAATACTCCTGATTATCTTCCCGTCCAGAAAAAAATTAAATCTGCTGATGTTACAGGAATGCTAATGAACATGGCACCACAAAGAAAAAACTTTAGTAAAAAAGTTTTATCAGGGGGACGACTTGAAATTAAGTGGAATGGGAAAACCGCTAAGTCAACTACGCTTCCAGTTTTTATTTACCATCAGTCTGAACTAACAGTAAATGGCAAAAAGGTAAATCCAAAACTCAATAAGATCGGAATGCCAATTGTTAAATCAAAACAAGGTCGAAATACTGCAATTCTTTCATTTAAGACACCAACATGGTTTACAATTCTACTTTATATTTCAATTCTTGGTTGGGTAGTAATGTTGATTTATGGCGTGTTTAGATTAGTTAAAATAGTTAAAAAATAATGCAAAAAAACTTCCTTAAACTAGAAATTCTAGTCTGAGGAAGTTTTTTAATTACTCTAATAAATCAACAAAAGTGGCTTCGGTGATTTTTTGTAAATCATCTGGATTAATCATAATACTGCGTCCAACTTCACCGCTTGAAACAGCAATTTGATCATGTTCTTTCATACTGCTGTCGAGATAAATTGGAAAATGATGTTTTTGATAAATTCCAATTGGTGTATTTGCACCGTGAACATAACCAGTTGTTGCAACTAGCTTCTTAAGAGGAAGCAATTCGCACTTTTTATTGTCAGAAGCTTTAGCGAGTTTTTTCATACTCAAATGCTCAGTGACTGGTACTACGCCAACTACTGGGCTATTTTTATTTCCTTCGCATACTAAGGTTTTGTAGACCAAAGCCTCTTCATCGTCTAAAATGGAAGTATCCATTTGTTTAACATCACCCTTTTGTATGGTGTTAAATGATAGTTGTTTATATGGAATTTTTTGCTGGTCGAGCATTTTTTCGACTAACGTCTTATTAAGTTTTTTCTTTTTATTTTTTTTCGACATTTTTCTCACCTGTTAATATCATAAACGTGGGAAATTAACATGTCAAAAGGGGACAAGATTAGTGAAATTATTAGCAGTAAAAGTTGAATGTGGTCATGAGTTGGAAGATGGATTAAGCTTTTTCATGCAAGATGAACTAGATGCACAAGGAATTGAAAGTCGTAAGCGAAGCGATTTTATTGCTGAAGGTCAAAAACATGATAGTAGCTTGGTTGAACTTGATGATATTGAAAATTTACCAAAGGATTTAGAGTTAACAGCATATTTTGATTATGAAAGTGCTGATAAAAAAGATCTAATTAAAAAGATTATGGATAAAATTGCGGAGATGAAGAGCTATGGCTTAGATACTGGCGAAGTTTCAATTAGCACTAAAGAAGTGGCAGATGAAGATTGGAATACAGCTTGGCAGAAATATTATCACGTAATTGATTTTTCTCGTTATCTGGCTATTGTTCCTGAATGGGAAGATTACCATCCAGCTTTTACTGATCAAAAATTGATCCGTCTAGATCCAGGTCTAGCTTTTGGAACGGGTGGTCATACTACAACTCAACTTGTTTTGCTTGCAATGGAGCGAGCCATAGTCAAACCAATGTCGGTTTTGGATGTTGGAACTGGATCAGGCATTTTAGCCATTGCAGCTAGTAAATTAGGGGCAAGCCATGTTTTAGGAACTGATATTTCTGATGAAGCAGTAACTGCCGCAAAAGAAAATATTGCGTTAAATGATGTCGATAATATTGATGTACGCAAGGCAAACTTATTAAAAGATATTGATGATAAATATGATTTAATTGTGGCCAATATTTTAGCAGATATTTTGTTAGAATTAATTCCAGACTTAGATAGTCATTTAAATGAAGAAGGAAAGGTTATCTTCTCAGGAATTGATTATTTGCAATTGCCAAAAATTGAAAAAGCTCTTGCAGAAAATAACTTTGAGATTAAAATGAAAATGCAAGAAGGACGCTGGATTGGTCTATTAATCGCTAGAAAACCAGACTAAAAATATATTAAAAGAAAAGGTAAGCAAAAAATGAAGAAAAATAGTGAAGAAAAGAAAAATTTTAATTTTAAGGCTTGGTGGGGTAAAATAAATGAAAAATCATTTATGCCACTAGTTTGGTTAACTTTGTTAGGAGTAATTGTCTGGATTATTTGTCCATTAGTCCATTTAAGCCGTGTTTGGCGAATTGGATTAGTATTCTTTATTTTTAATAGTTATTTAAGTTACCAAATTGGCCGCATTATGCAAATTAGAAAATTGAGCTATTGGTGGTTGCTTTTATTCCCAGTAGTGTTTGCAATCGCTGTTTTAATTCATTTTGCAAAATATAATTTTCTACTTTGCTTAGTATATTTAAGTTTTGAGTTGTTTGGACTCTGGCATGATGATTTTTACAAAGAAAAGAAATAAAGAATAGGTGATGCTTTATGTCAAAATATCGTGAGATGACTCATGAAGAAGTTCTTGCAGAATGCAAGAAATATATGAATGATGAACACTTAGCTTTTGTTGAATCGGCATATAAATTTGCTAAGAATGCTCATGAAGGTCAGTTTCGAGTTTCTGGACAACCCTATATAATTCACCCAACTCAAGTTGCGGGAACTTTAGCTACTTTACGTTTAGATCCCGATACGGTAGCAGCTGGTTATCTTCATGATACTGTAGAGGATACGCCGGTAACTAATGATGATATTAAGGAAAAGTTTGGAAAAGATGTCGCTTTTATTGTTGACGGTGTAACAAAGTTAAGCAAGATTCAATATAAGTCGAAGAGTCACGAAGAATATCTAGCAGATAATCACCGTAAGATGCTAATCGCAATGGCTAAAGATTTACGAGTAATCATGGTTAAGCTTGCTGACCGCTTGCACAATATGCACACTTTGGACCATTTACGTCCTGACAAGCAGAGAAGGATTGCCGATGAAACGCTAGACATTTATGCACCACTTGCAGACCGGTTAGGTATCGGAACTATTAAGTGGGAACTCGAAGACATGAGTTTGCACTATTTGAATCCTCAGCAATACTACCGAATTGTTAACTTAATGCAGTCTAAGCGAAGTGAGCGGGAAGGATACATTGCTGATGCAATTAAAACTTTAAAGCAAACGCTTGATAGCTTAGGAATTGAGTATGAGATTTATGGACGCCCTAAGCATATTTATTCTATCTACAAGAAGATGGTTAATAAGCACAAAGACTTTAGCGAAATTTATGATTTACTAGCAGTTCGTGTAATTGTGAAGTCTGTTCGTGATTGTTACGCCGTTTTAGGTGCTGTTCATACTAAATGGAAGCCAATGCCTGGCCGTTTTAAAGACTATATTGCTGTTCCAAAAGTTAACGGATACCAATCGTTACATACAACAATTATTGGACCTGGCGGCAAGCCACTTGAAATTCAGATTAGAACTGAAGCGATGCACCAGGTTGCTGAATACGGTGTTGCTGCACACTGGGCATATAAAGAAGGCGTTAAGGGCGAAGTTGAGCAAACTGATGCAAATAAGAAGCTTAACATGTTCCAAGAAATTCTTGAACTTCAAAATGAAACAAAAGACTCGCATGAATTTATGAAGAGTGTTAAGACTGATATCTTTTCAGATCGTGTTTATGTCTTTACTCCTAAAGGTGACGTTTATGAACTTCCAAAAGGCTCAGTACCATTAGATTTTGCATATATGGTTCACTCAGAAGTTGGTGCTCATTCAGTTGGTGCTAGAATTAATGGCAAGATTGTTCCATTGGACTATAAACTTAAAAATGGTGACGTAGTTGAAATGCTCACTCAGACTTCAGCTCGTCCATCCCGTGATTGGGTTAACTTAGTCAAGACTTCAAGAGCAAGAAATAAGATTAAGCGTTTCTTCAAGGCTGAAGATCGCGAGGAAAATATTGAAAAAGGTCAGAACTTTATTGAACAAGAATTACTTAACCGTGATTTAGCTCCAAAAGAGTTCATGGATAAAGAACACATTCAAAAGGTAATTGGTCATTTTAATTATCATAATGAAGAAGAAATGTTTGCAGCCGTTGGGTATGGAGAAATTTCTGCAGCTACTGTTGCTAATCGATTAACTGAAGACCTACGTAAGAAGGCTGAAGATGAAAAGCAGCGGCAACTTGAAGAAAAGATTATGAATGCTGGCCAGCAAAGTTCAACTGAAGAAGATGATAGTTCTGATGCACCAGCTGATATTATGCGTGTTAAGCATAATAATGGCGTAATGGTCCAAGGTGTTTCTGACTTAATGCTTCACTTAGCTAAATGCTGTAATCCAGTTCCAGGAGATCCGATTATTGGCTACGTAACTAAGGGACGCGGGGTAACAATTCACCGTGCTGATTGTCCTAATATTACTGAAGAAGCTAAGAAACAAGGGCGATTAATCGATGTGGCTTGGGAAAACATTGCTAAAGATAAAGATAAAGAAAACTATAATGCAGATATTGAGATTTATGGTTTCAATCGTTCCCGTCTTTTAAGTGATGTAATCAATGCTTTAAATTCAAAGACAAAGAATATTGTTAATATTTCTGGAAAAGTAGATAGTAACAACATGGCACATATTTATGCTACTGTGTCAGTTAGAGATGCAGCACACCTAGAAGATATCCTGAGCCGGATGCGTGATGTGCCAAATGTTTATGAAGCAAAGAGGTCAATTAATTAATGCGTGTTGTTGTTCAAAGAGTGAATAAAGTCCAAGTTACCATTGATAATGAAGTTGTGGGTAAAATTAAACGTGGCTTTCTTCTGTTAGTTGGGTTACGTGAAGGCGATGAGCTAGATCAGGTAAAAAAGGCTGCTGATAAAATTGCTAAAATGCGTATTTTTGAAGATGAAGATGGAAAAACTAACTTGTCTTTAAAAGATGTTAATGGAGAAATTTTAAGCGTTAGTCAATTCACCCTGTTAGCTAATACTAAAAAAGGTAATCGTCCAAGTTTTGTAGAGGCAATGCGACCTCCTAAGTCAAAAGATCTTTGGGAAGATTTTAATCAAGAATTAGAAAATAGAGGCTTTCATGTTGAAACCGGCGAATTTGGAGCTGATATGCAGGTTAGTCTTGAGAATGATGGCCCATTTACAATTGTGCTAGATATTTAATTCTTTAAGTAAAGGCTTACAAAGGTTGACTTTACTGGCTGAAAAATATAAGCTAAAAAGGAATTATCGATGACAAAGAATGTAGATTAGCATGATCTATCTCAGAGACCGCTCGTTTGGTGAGAGAGCGGATAGGTTGCGATCTGTGACACCTTTAACAGATAATAGTTCGTTTCGCGAGCGTTAATCGCAGCAAGCAAAAGGTGGTACCGTGCTAATTTATTGCGCCCTTGATTAAGTTCAAGGGCGTTTTTTTATTAATATATTAAAGGATGATTAAATGAAAGTTCAAAGACCAAAAGGTACAGTCGATATTTTGCCAGCAGATTCTGGTTCATGGGAAAAAGTTGAAACAATTGCAAGAAATTTCTTCAAACGTGCAAATTATCGTGAAATTCGGACACCAAGTTTTGAAAATTATGAAGTCTTTTCTCGTTCATCTGGTGAAAGTTCAGATGTTGTAGAAAAGGAAATGTATGACTTTAACGATAAAGGTGGTCGTCATATTGCACTTCGTCCTGAAGGAACAGCTGGTGTGGTTAGGGCATATGTTGAAAATAAATTATATGGTCCTGATGTAGTAAAGCCATTTAATGTTTACTATATTGACAATACTTTTAGATATGAAAGACCTCAAGCAGGTCGTCAACGTGAATTTCACCAAATTGGTGTTGAAAGCTTTGGCTCAAATAGTCCTCTAGCTGATGTTGAAACTATCATGATGGGGCACGATTTATTAGCTGAGTTAGGCGTTAAGAATTATGAATTGCACATTAATACTTTAGGTAATGCGCAAGTACGTAAAGATTATCATGATGCTTTAGTAAATTACTTCACGCCTCTTAAAGAGCAACTTTCAGAGGATTCACAAAGACGTTTGTCTATGAACCCACTTCGTATTCTTGATTCAAAGGCTGATGAAGATAAGCAATTTTTACCTGACGCTCCAAGAATCGTTGATTACTTAGATGAAGACTCTAAGAAGAATTTTGAAACTATTACTGATATGCTTGAACAATTAGGCATTAATTATGTATTAGATGATGATTTAGTACGTGGACTTGATTACTATACTGGTGTAATCTTTGAATTTATGGTTGAAGATAAGAACTTATGGGAATCAGCAACCACAATTTTGGGTGGTGGACGCTACAACCACTTGGTAGAAGAATTTGACGGTCCAGAAACTCCAGCCGTTGGTTTTGGTATTGGCGAAGAGAGATTAATGCTTGTTCTTAAGGAACAAAATCCAGCTTTATTTAAAGATGAAGGTATTGATTTCTTCATCACTAATATTGGCGAAGGAACAGAAATGAAGGCTGTTGAAATTGCGCGTTCCCTTCGTAAGCAAGGCTTTAAAGCTCAATATGATGTTGATCAAAAGAAATTAAAACAACAATTTAGAAAAGCAGATCGTGTGCATGCCAAATTTGTAATTACGTTGGGTGCTAAAGAGCTTGAAAATGGCGTACTTAACATTAAACGTTTAGCTGATGGTAAGACTTTAGACTTAAGCTTAGAAGATCTAAATGATATGAAATCTGTAATGGAAAAGATAGAGGATTAAAAATTATGATGAATATGGAAAAAAGAACGGACTATGCTGGCAATATAACTAGCAAATACGAAGGACAAGAAGTAACCCTTTATGGTTGGGTACAACGCGTTCGTAACTTAGGTAACTTGGTATTTATTGACCTTCGTGACCGCGAAGGTATTGTTCAAGTTGTTGTTAACAAAGATTCTGGTAAAGAATTAATGGATATTGCGGATTCTCTTAACAACGAAGACGTAATTGAAGTTAAAGGTAAGGTTGTTAAACGCTCTAGCGTAAACCCAGATATGAAGACTGGTGAAGTTGAAGTTGATGCAACTGAAATTGATATTTTAAATAAGTCAAAGGTACCACCTTTTGAAATCAAAGATGATATTAATGCAGCCGAACAAACTAGATTGAAGTACCGCTACCTTGATCTTCGTCGTCCAACTTTGCAAAAGGCAATTATGCTTCGTTCAAAGATTTTAAAAGCAACTCACGAATATTTTGATGAACATGGTTTTATTGATATTGAAACTCCAATTTTAGCTAAGTCTTCTCCAGAAGGTGCTCGTGACTACCTTGTTCCGTCAAGAATTTACCCAGGTAGCTTTTATGCACTTCCTCAATCACCACAATTGTTCAAGCAATTGTTAATGGGTGCAGGTTTTGATAAATATTACCAATTAGCACGCTGTTTCCGTGACGAAGATTTGCGTGGTGATCGTCAACCTGAATTTACCCAAATTGATATGGAAACATCATTTACTGATGAAAAACAAGTTCAAGACTATACTGAAGGTCTTTTGAAGAAGATCATGAAAGATGTAATGGGAATTGACTTGAAGACACCAATCAAGCGTATTACTTGGAATGAAGCAATGAATAAGTATGGCTCTGATAAGCCTGATACTCGTTACGAAATGTTTATTCATGACTTAAGTCCAATTTTCAAAGATTCTGACTTCAAGGTCTTCTCTGGTGCAATTGCTGATGGTGGCTACGTGAAGGGGATTGCTGTTAAGAATGGTGCTAAGCAATATTCACGTAAGAAGATTGAAGAAAAACAAGATTACATCAAACGCTACCACGCTAAAGGATTGGCATGGGTTAAATATGAAGATGGCGAATTCTCAGGTCCTGTTTCTCGCTTCTTAACTGATGAAAATAAAGAAGCTTTGAAGAAAGAATTTGACCTTGAAGGTGGCGAATTAGTAGTATTCGTTGCTGATAAGTGGAAGGTTGTAACTGATTCTCTTGACCATTTACGTCGTGAATTCGCTAAAGAAACTGGAATTATTCCAGAAAATGTTTACGACTTTGTTTGGGTTGTTGATTGGCCACTATTTGAATATGACGAAGGTTTGGGTCGCTGGATTGCTGCTCACCACCCATTTACTATGCCAGATGATGAAGGAATTAAGTTACTTGATACTGATCCACATAAGGCTCATGCTCGTTCATACGATATTGTTATGAATGGTGACGAAATGGGTGGTGGATCAATTCGTATCCACAAACGTTCAATTCAAGAAAAGATGTTCAAGGCCCTTGGCTTTACTAAGAAGCGTGCTTATGAACAATTTGGCTACTTACTTGATGCATTGGACATGGGATTCCCACCACATGCAGGTCTTGCAATTGGATTAGACAGATTTGCAATGATGTTAGCTCAAAAAGACAACATTCGTGACGTAACTGCCTTTCCAAAGAATGCTTCTGCTTCAGAGCCAATGATGCATGCTCCAGCACCTGTTGCTGATCAACAATTAGATGACATTGGTATTAAGGTAGAAGACAAGTATGAAGACAGCGTGAAGGAAATTGAAGCACGTCTTGAAAAGGAAGCTCAAGAAGACGCTGATAAGAATTCAACTTGGGATGAATAAAAAATTAGCTTAATAAATAAGAGTAAGGATTATTTTTGTGAGATAGTCTTTACTCTTTTTTTATTGGCTGAAACTAGATAATATTAAACTTGAAGATTGTTGAATATTGGAAAATCATAATGTATAAAAAAGCACTGATAAGCTCAATTCAAGCTATCAGTGCTTTATTTTGGATAAGTTAAATATTTTCAACAAATTCTGCAATTCGTTTTAATGCTTCTTTTAATTGCTCAGTTGAGGAAGCATAAGACATTCTAACGTATCCTTGACCGCCATCCCCGAAGTAGCGACCAGGAGTTACGCCAACTTTGGCCTTGGTAGCTAGTTCATTTGCAAATGCTTCATCATCAGTACCAAAGGCATCTGGAATTTTAGCAAAAATGTAGAAAGCTCCTTGTGGGGTAGACATTTCAAAACCTAATTTTTCTAATCCAGCTTTCATGAATTTGAGTCGATCTTCGTAAATTTTTCTGGATTCAAGCGGATCAGCTTGACCATTGTTTAGGGCTTCAATTGCTGCTGCTTGTACATTATCGGTAACTGAAGTGACTAAGAAAGCATTCACCTTTTGAATTGTTTTCATAATATCTGCGGGAGCAGCAATATATCCTAATCTCCATCCCGTCATTGCATAGGCTTTTGACAAGCCAGAAATTAAAATGTTTCTTTCAGGAATATATTGTGATAGAGAATGATGAACATTATTGTCATAAACTAATTCTCCATAAATTTCGTCAGTTACAGAAAATAAATGATATTTAGTAATAATTTCTGCTAGTGCCTTTAAAGTTTTTTCTGGATATACTCGCCCGGTAGGGTTTGATGGATCAGTTAAGATAATTGCCTTGGCACCTTTACCTTCATTTTGTAAAACTGTTTCGAGGTGTTCAGGAGTAAGAATAAAACCATCTTTTGAAGTATCCATTTGAACTGGGATAGCACCAGTTAATTTAATCAATTGGAAGTAAAGTGCCCAAACAGGAGTAGGGACTAAAATTTTGTCTCCTGGATTTAAAATTGACATAAATACATCATTTAAAGCGCCTGTCGCACCAACAGTTACACAAATTTCTGTTGCTGGATCGTATTTTACATTAAGGCTACGGTTAAGGTATTTGCTAATTGCATCTTGCAATTCTGGTTTACCAGCTTGTGGAGCATAATGAGAGTCATTTGCTTTAATATCAGCAATTGCTGCTTCTTTAACATGATCTGGTGTATTTAAATCTGGCTCGCCAATTGTTAATTTAATAATTCCAGGAATTTGAGAGGCCTTTGCATCAAAAGCTCTTATTTTTGAAGGTCCTAAAGAATTTAGTCGTGTATTTTTTGTAAGTGATAAGTCATTTGCTAATTTTGGCATAATATAAATCCCTCCGTTAGTATTATAGATAGTATTATAGATTATTGTATAGAAACAAAAATCATGAAACAACAATTTTCTATTAAAATTTGATATGTTTAAACAAGAAGGTGAGAAAATGTTTAATAAAGAAGAAGCACTGAAGAAATTAAACTCAGAGCAATATGAAGTTACTCAGCATGCTGCGACTGAATATCCTTTTACTGGAAAGTATGATAATTTTAACCAAAAAGGAATTTATGTTGATGTGGTATCTGGTGAGCCATTATTTTCTAGTGAAGACAAATACGATGCTGGTTGTGGTTGGCCAAGTTTTACTAAACCAATTGAAAAACTTGTTTATCATCGAGATCAATCGCATGGAATGGAACGAACCGAAGTAAAAAGTCCAATAGCTGACTCACATTTAGGGCACGTGTTTACAGATGGGCCTGTTGATCAAGGAGGCTTGAGATATTGTATTAATTCTGCTGCGTTAAAGTTCATTCCTTATGATAAGCTAGAGGAGGAAGGTTATAAAAATTATCAGAAGTTATTCAAAGGACGATAGAAAATGAATTTTGAAGAAGAACTTTATAACTTAGATGTACCTGAAGAACATATTCCTGAATTATTGAAATTCGGCAAGGATAATCCTGAATTTTTAACTAAGGTAATTAAAGCAGAAGGAAACGCTAAAAAATATAGTGTTGCCCAAACTAAGATGGAACCAAGTGATCTGATTAATAACCAAATTGCGTTTCTAGGAAGTTCAGTAACATATGGTGCTGGTGCTTTAGGTGAATCATTTGTTGACTATTTAAGTAAAAAAGATAATATTTGTGCTTTTAAGGATGCTGTTTCGGGAACAACGCTAGTTGATAATGACTCTAATTCATACATTGGTAGAATCGGAAGATTGCCAGTTTTAGAAAAATTAACAGCATTTGTCTTGCAACTTTCAACTAACGATGCAATTAAAGGAAAAGAAGATCTAGGCGAAATCGCTACAGATGATAATTTTGATACACAGACAGTAACGGGTGCAATTGAATATATTTTAAATTATGTAAAGAAGAACTGGAATTGTCCTGTTTTGATTTTTAGTAATCCAAAATTTGATTCAGAATTCTATGGTCAAATGGTTGAAAGAGTTAAGGAATTACAAAATAAGTGGAATTTTGATTTTCTTAATTTGTGGGATGATGATTCTTTTAACTACAATGAAAAAGATAGAGAACTTTATATGCTTGATCCGATCCACCCAACGCGTGCAGGATATAAGTTAAGCTGGTTGCCGGTAATTGAAGAAGAGCTATTAAAGATAAAAAAATAGTAAAAATCAAGTAAATACTTTAAGCTAAATAGTGAATTGATTATGAACTAAATAATTAATCCGCTATTTTTATATATAAATCTATAACGAAAAAATAGTGAAAATAATCCAGAATTATTCAAATTTAGAAAGAAGTGCTAATAAAATGAAAGTAGCTAAAAACCTTGATAACACTAAAGAATCGCACTATGATACGGCTATCTTTGCTGGTGGATGTTTCTGGTGCATGGTTGAACCTTTTGACACTTACCCAGGCATCATTAGTGTTGTTTCTGGCTATACTGGTGGTCATGTTAAGAATCCAAGTTATGAAGAAGTTTGTACTGGAACAACAGGACACGTTGAAGCTGTAAAAATAACCTTTGATCCTAAAATTATTTCTTATCAAAAACTAGTTAATATTTATTGGCAAGTGACTGACCCAACAGATGCTATGGGACAGTTTCAAGATCGTGGTAGTCAATATCAACCGATAATTTTTTATAATTCTCCGCAGCAAAAGAAAATTGCCGAAGAATCTAAAAAACAACTTGAGGATTCGCACAAGTTTGATCAGCAAATTGTGACAGAAATTGAACCTGCTGAGCCTTTTTATCCTGCAGAAGAATATCATCAAGATTTTTATAAAAAAGACCCTTTGCGCTATCAAATTGAAGAAGCTGGTGGCAGATCACAATTTATTGAAAAGCACTGGAAAAAATAATAGCTAAATAGGCACTAGAATTAGCTTTATTTTTTAATAATGATTGTTAGAATAGATAGTGCAAAATATTATTTGATATAAAAAGGAAAATCAAGATGAGTCAATTAGAAAAGCTGTCTCGTAGACACTATCTAATTTCGAAATTATCTGCTGCCTTTCTTTATGCTTTGGCGGTTGCGGTTGCCCTGAACTTCTTCTGGGGACCTGGTAAGATTTACGCCTCTGGTATTACGGGATTTGCGCAGATTATTCAATCAGTGTCAGAACGATTCATGCCATTTACCTTATCGACCTCAGTGATGTACTTTGTTTTAAACATTCCGCTTTTTATCTTGGGATGGTGTAAAATAGGACATCGCTTTACAATTTTTACCATTATTGCCGTGTTACTTGGATCGATTATGATGCGAGTAATTGCTCCAATCAAGATTACTTATGATCCAATCATTTGTGCTTTATTTGGTGGCGTAATTAATGGAGTTGGGACAGGAATCGCCTTGAAATCAGGAATTTCTACAGGTGGTTTAGACGTTTTAGGCATTATTTTAAGAAAAAAGACTGGTAAAAGTTTCGGTCAAATTAACATTTTCTTTAATCTGATCATTGTTATCTGTGCTGGTTTTGTTTTTGGCTGGACGAGAGCTTTATATACGGCTTTGAACATTTTTGTTAATGGTAGAGTGATTGACGCTGTTTATACGCAACATCAAAAAATGCAAGTCTTTATCGTTACCGAACACCCGAAACATATTATTGAAGGAATTCAACGCAAGATGCACCGCGGTATTACAATCTTTCATGACGTTGAAGGTGCATATAGTCATACGGAAAAAACTGTTTTAATGACAATCATTGATCGTTACGATATGTTTGATATTTATAATATTGTTATTCAATCTGATCCTTATGCATTTATGAGTGTAAGCGAAGTTGATAAAGTATATGGACGCTTCAAGGAGCAGAAACCAGTTTAATAGGTAAGTAAAAAAGGCTTAATCTACATAAGTTGTAGGTTAAGCCTTTTGAAATACATTCATAAAACTAATTATTTCGCATAGTCATCGATGCCGAGATGTTCCATAATTAAAGCAGCTGTCTCTTCAATTGAACGGTGTGCAACATTAATTACGTAACAACCAAGTTTCTTATAAAGCTTATTAGCAGCGTCAAGTTCGGCATTGATAGAATCCATATTTGAGTAAGTTGTATCAGGATTTAAGCCGTAAGCAATCATTCTTTGGCGTCTAATTTCATTTAAGACAGATGGGTCATTAGTTAAGCCAATAATCTTTTTAGGATCAACTTTATAAATTTCATCTGGAATATGGGTTTGAGGGACAAGAGGTAAGTTAGCTACTTTCAAATTCTTGTTTGCTAAGAATAATGAGAGAGGGGTCTTCGAAGTTCTTGAAACTCCAAGCAAAACAACGTCTGCTTCTAAGAATCCTTTAGGATCTTTTCCATCATCATACATTACGGCAAATTCCATTGCAGAAATTCTGTCGAAATAGTTTTGTCCCATGTGGTGGACAGCACCGATTTCGTGTTTTGGTTCTTCACCGGTTAAGGAGTGAATGTTTTCAATTACACCTGAAAGTAAGTCTACATACTTCATATTATGTTCACGTGCGAATTTGATTGCGGCTAATTGTTCATCTTCGTGAATTAATGTAAACGCAATTAATACGTTTTCAAATTCTGTGATTTCGTCGAAAACTTTTTCTAGTTTTTCACGATTAGTAATAAATGGATAGCGACGGTAATTAAACTTCACATCTGGATACTGAACAGCACCAGCTTGCACCATGTTAAACGCAGTATCTCCAACAGAGTCAGAGATAATAATTAAGTTAACGATTTTTTGATTTTCTTTCTTTTCTTCAGTCATATATCTTCACCTCATTGTTTACCTAAATTATACCAAAATAAGTTAGAAAAATGTTAATCGACTATTGACCGACTTTTCTCGTTTAGCTATAATTTAACTATATTGTTGTGGCACATATTTGTGTGCCAAGAAATGGAAGGAGGGATCTCACATGGCTAAGACAATCGTTCACGAAAACGAGTCTATTGATGATGCTCTTCGTCGTTTCAAACGTTCCGTTTCTAGAAGTGGTACCTTGCAAGAATACCGCAAGCGTGAATTCTACGAAAAACCAAGCGTTAAGAGAAAGTTAAAATCCGAAGCTGCTCGTAAGCGTAGACATTATTAATATAAAGAAAGCTCTTGATAGAAATTCGCTCTATCAAGAGCTTTTTTTGTATAAAAAGTTTAAAATAGACTTTGTAAGTTTTGATTAAAGAGGAGAAAAATAAATGTCACTAAATGATACTTTAATGCAAGATATGAAAGCAGCTATGAAGGCTAAAGATAAGGATGCTTTAACAACTATTCGCTCACTTAAGGCTGCAGTAATGAATTATAAGATTAAAGTGGGACATGACCTAACTAGCGATGATGAATTAACAGTTTTGTCTAGTGCACTTAAGCAACGTAAAGAATCTTTAGAAGAATTTACTAAGGCAGGTAGAGACGATTTAATTGCTCAAACTAAAAAAGAAATGCAACTAATTGAAAAATATATGCCAAAACAAATGTCTAAAGAAGAGCTTGAACAAACAGTTGAGGAGACAATTAAAGAAGTCGGTGCAAGTTCTAAGAAAGACTTCGGTAAAGTTATGCAAGCTTTAATGCCAAAAATCAAAGGTAAGGCTGATGGCAAGGCCGCTTCTTCAATTGTTGGTAAGAAGCTTAACTAATCACTTGATATAATGGAGGTTCAATTTTAAGTGGGACAAACTATAGAAGCAACATTTACACCAACTAAACCTGAAACAATTATGAGCTTAGTTGGGATTAACGATGCAAATTTGCGTTTAATTGAAGAATCTTACGATGTACAAGTTACTGATACTGGTAGTGAGATTGAAGTAACTGGGGAAGAAAGCCTTGTTAAGAAAATTATGCAAATTTTTACTGCTTTAGATAAGGTTGTTACCCGAGGAGTTACTATTACTGCAACTGATGTCGTAAGCGCAATTAAAATGGCCGACAAAGGAACTTTGGAGTTCTTTGGTGAGTTATACAATAAGATTTTAATTAGGGATGCTAAGGGACGCCCGGTTCGAGTTAAGAACATGGGGCAAAAGCGCTATATCGAAGCTATTCAAAAATATGACGTTGTTTTTGGAATTGGACCGGCTGGTACAGGGAAAACTTTTTTAGCAGTAGTTATGGCAATTGCGGCCTTTAAGAAAGGTGAGGTATCACGCATAATTCTAACCAGACCAGCTGTTGAAGCAGGAGAATCACTGGGATTTCTACCTGGAGATTTGAAGGAAAAAGTTGACCCATATTTAAGACCAATTTATGATTCTTTATATGCAATTTTAGGAGTTGAAACGACTAATCGGTTGATGGAGCGAGGAGTGATTGAAGTTGCACCTCTTGCTTATATGCGTGGTAGAACTTTAGATGATGCTTTTGTAATTCTTGATGAAGCACAAAACACTACTCAAGCTCAAATGAAGATGTTTTTAACTAGATTAGGTTTTAATTCTAAGATGGTTGTTAATGGTGACCAAACTCAAATTGACTTACCAGGAAAAGCAAAGAGTGGGTTATTGCAAGCTGAACATATACTTGCAAATATTGAACAAGTAAAATTCATTAACTTTACCTTCAATGATGTTGTTCGTCACCCAGTAGTAGCTAAAATTGTTAGAGCTTATGAAAAAGAAGGACACTAAAATTTGAATAACTTAGATATTTCTTTCAATGATGAAGTTAATTTCTTAGATAATGACGATAAAGATTGGATTCCTTGGATTACCAATCTGCTTTTGTCGGCCAAAAAAGAAATTAATAAGGAAAATGCTCAAGAAATGAGTATTAATTTTGTTTCTTCCGAAAAAATTCACGAAATCAATAAAAAATATCGTGGAAAAGATCGACCAACCGATGTGATTTCTTTTGCAATTGAAGATGGATTAGACGAAGACTTTATGTCTGCTTTTAATGATGATCCTGATTTTGTTGAAGATATTGGAGATCTATTTCTTTGTCCAGAAGTAATAAAAAGACATAGTGTCGAGTATGAAACTGGATTTAATCGTGAGTTTGGATATACACTAGTTCATGGATACTTGCATTTAAATGGTTTTGATCATATTGAAGATGATGAAGCTAAAGTAATGTTTGGTATCCAAGGCAAAGTTTTACGTGAATATGGGCTTCCGCTTCATCCAGATCAGGAAAATCACGGAAAGCAAATTCACTAAGACTTAAATAAAAGGATGTAACAATGATGGATGAAAAAAAGGACTATAAATCAGGCTTTGTAGCTTTAATTGGTAGACCCAATGTTGGTAAGTCGACACTTTTAAACTTTTTGGTAGGTCAAAAAGTAGCGATTATGTCACCACAGCCACAAACAACTAGAAACAAAATATCTGGTATTTATACTGATGATCAAGAGCAAATTGTGTTTATCGATACTCCTGGGATTCATAAGCCTAAAAACAAGTTAGATGACTTTATGGATAAGTCGAGTTACTCGGCTTTAGATGAAGTAGACGTTGTTTTATTTATGGTTGAACCTGAACCAGCAGGTAAGGGAGACCAATATATTGCTGAACTTCTTAAGAAAATTAAAAAACCTGTATTTTTAGTGATAAATAAGATTGATAAAGTCCACCCAGATAAGTTATTATCTATTATAGATTCGTATAAGAATCTAGGCGATTTTGCTGAAATTGTTCCAATTTCTGCTTCTCAAGGAAATAATGTTTCCGAATTGATTAAAACAATTGCCAAGTATCTGCCAGAAGGTCCGCAATTTTATGATGCAGACCAATTGACTGATCGTCCAGAATATTTTATTGTGGCTGAATTAATTCGCGAGCAAGTTTTGAAGCTCACTCATGAAGAAGTCCCACATGCAACGGCCGTGGTAGTTGACCGAATGCGGGATCATGAAGGTGGTAAGCTTCAAATTGAGGCTACAATTTATGTTGAACGTCCAGGTCAAAAAGGCATTATAATTGGTAAAAAGGGTCAAATGCTGAAGCAGATTGGAATTGCTGCACGTCAAGAAATTGAAGCTTTATTAGGCGAAAAAGTTAATTTACGTCTATGGGTTAAGGTTCAAAAGAATTGGCGTTCTGATCCTGCCTTCCTTAAATCTATTGGATATAATGCCAAGGAATTAAGATAGATGGTACGTGAACTTTGTGAGGTTCAAGGATTAATTTTTAAAAGAAAAAAATATAAAGAAGCTGATGTTCTAGCCAAGATCATGACGAAAGATCATGGTATTTTTACAATAGATGTTAGAGGAGCACTGAGACCAAAGTCCAGATTAGGAGCTGCAACCCTTAACTTCTCTTATGGAAAATATGTTGTAAATACAAATTGGAAGGGAATCAGTACGCTGCGAACTTTTAAGGATGTAAAGCAGTTAGACCAATTATATTTAGATTTAACTAAGAATGCGTATTCGAGTTATGTTTTAGACTTGCTTGACCATGCTTTTGTTGAATATAAGGATATTGGGAGCTTTTATGATTTGATTATGAAAGTGTTGCTGAAGATAAATTCTGGAGAAGATGCGGCAGTCATTACCCAAATGGTGCAATTGAAGTTGCTTAATGCATATGGAGTAGCACCGCAGTTAGATCGATGTTTAATTTGCAGGAAGGTGCAAGGCACGTTTGACTATTCGTTGGAATTAGGTGGAATTATTTGTAGTGATCACTTTAATAGTGTCAGTCAAAGGATGCATCTAGATCCTAAAGTAGTTGCTTTGATACGGACTCTAGCTTTAGTTGATATTGATCGTTTAGGAAAAGTAAAAATTAATCCGCAATTAAAAAAGAATTCTGGCAAGGTTATTGATCGGATGTATGCTAACTATTTAGATCTTAACTTGAAAACTAAGAAGTTTCTTGATGAATTGGCGCTTTTTTAGCTGTTGACTTTTTATATTCGTTTAAAGACTAGTGAGGTTTCTTACTAGTCTTTTTTTATAAAAGATGATAAAATATAAACGTATTTTGACAACTATAAAGGAATAGAAAAGTACCAAGACAGCGAGTGCAGAATGGTGGAAGTGCATTTGGGAAAAGGCACCTTTTAGTCAAAGTTGTTAATTAAGGGCAGGAAGAATATTTTCCTGAATTAGGGTGGAACCGCGAAGTAAATCGTCCCTATGCAATTTTTGCATAGGCTTTTTTTATGCCTATGTTGTGAGGAGAGAGTATAGATGTCAGAAAAACTGAATATCCAGAATATGATTTTTAAATTGGAACAGTTCTGGGCCTCTAAAGGTTGTATGATTATGCCTTCATATGATGAGCAAAAAGGTGCCGGGACAATGAGTCCATATACATTTTTACGTGCTGTTGGGCCAGAACCTTGGGCAGCTTGCTATGTTGAGCCTTCAAGAAGACCTGCTGATGGTCGATATGGTGATAACCCTAACCGTTTATACCAACACCATCAATTCCAAGTTGTTATTAAGCCTGCACCAAAAGACATTCAACAATATTACTTAGATAGTTTAAGAGTTTTAGGAATCGAACCTCTTGAGCATGATATCAGATTCGTTGAAGATAACTGGGCAAATCCATCTATGGGTTGTGCCGGTGTTGGTTGGGAAGTATGGCTTGATGGAATGGAAGTTTCTCAATTTACTTACTTCCAAGTTGTTGGCGAACTTGATGTAAAACCAACAATGAGTGAGATTACATATGGTGTTGAGCGTCTTGCTTCTTATATTCAAGATGTCAATTCAGTCTTTGACCTTGAATGGGGAGATGGCGTCAAGTATCGTGATATTTTCAAGCAACCAGAATATGAACATTCTAAGTATGCCTTTGAAGAAAGCGATCAAGACCAGTTGCTTAAGTTCTTTGATATTTATGAAGCAACCGCTAAACGTTTGTTGAGTCAAAACTTGATTCACCCAGCTTACGATTACATCTTGAAGTGTAGCCATACATTTAATTTACTTGATGCACGTGGTGCTGTTTCAGTTACTGAGAGAGCAGGTTACTTATCAAGAATTAGAAACTTGGCTCACCTTGCTGCGAAGGGATTTGTTGAAGAACGTGAAAAGCGTGGCTTCCCATTATTGAAACACCAAGAAGAAACTAAGAAAGCGGGGCAAAACAATGACTAAAGATTATTTATTTGAAATTGGTACTGAAGAAATGCCAGCTCACGTTGTTTCTAGAAGTGTTAAGCAATTAGCTGATCGTACTAAAAAGTATCTTAAGGAAAATGGCCTTTCTTTTAAAGACATTAAGACTTATTCAACTCCACGTCGCTTGACTATTTTGGTTGAAGACTTGGCTGAAAAGCAAGATGATATTGATGAAGTAAAAAAAGGTCCTGCTAAGAAAATTGCTCAAGATAAAGATGGCAATTGGACGAAAGCTGCTCAAGGTTTTGCTCGTGGTCAAGGGATGACGACTGACGATATTTACTTTGAAGAGCTTAAAGGAACTGAATATGCTTATGTTCATGTTCAAAAAGAAGGTAAAAAAGCTTCTGACATTTTAATGGGCATGAGCGATATCATTAAAGCCATGACTTTCCCAACTAAAATGCGTTGGGACAGCAATGATTTTGAGTTTGTACGTCCAATTCATTGGATGGTTTCTTTACTTGGTAGTGAAGTTGTACCAGTTAAATTACTTGATGTAGTTGCTGGTCGCAAAACTCAAGGCCACCGCTTTTTAGGTGATAGCGTTGTACTTGCAAATGCAGATGACTATGAAGAAGCATTGAAGAGCCAATATGTGATTGCCGATGCTGATGAACGTAAGGGCATGATTCTTAATCAAATTCAAGAATTAGTTGCTCAACATAACTGGAAAGTAAACATTGATAAGGGATTACTTGAAGAAGTTACCAACTTAGTTGAATATCCAACTGTTTTTGCTGGTTCTTTTGATGAAAAGTACTTGAATATCCCAGATGAAGTTTTAATTACTTCAATGAAAGATAATCAAAGATACTTTGAAGTTTATGATGAAAATGGCAAGTTGATTAATCACTTTATTGCTGTTAGAAATGGTAACAGTGAATACTTAGATAACGTAATTGCCGGTAATGAAAAAGTTCTTGTTGCACGTTTAGATGATGCTCAATTCTTCTATGATGAAGATAAGAAATACCCATTAGCTCACTTTGTTGACAAGCTTAAGAATGTTTCTTTCCACGACAAGATTGGTTCTGTTGCTGAACATATGGCACGTGTCCAAATTATTGGTGACTACCTTGGTAAGAAATTCAATATTTCAGAAACTGAAATGAAGGATTTTGATCGAGTTAGTGATATTTACAAATTTGACCTTGTTACCTCAATGGTTGGTGAATTTGCCGAATTACAAGGTGTAATGGGAATGCATTATGCTCGTTTAACGGGTGAAGATGAAAATGTTAGTGTAGCAATTAAAGAAAGCTACATGCCAACAAGTGCTGAAGGAGATTTGCCAAGTACAACTGTGGGTTCTCTTCTTTCAATTGCTGATAAATTAGATACAATTATTTCATTCTTCGGTGCAGGTATGATCCCTTCATCATCTAATGACCCATATGCTTTAAGAAGAAACGCTTACGGAATTGTAAGAATTTTGTTGAACGAAGGTTGGTCACTTCCTGTCAAAGATGTTTTACCAGAATTAATTCAATTATTGTCTGGTAAAACTGCAGCTAAATTACCTAAGGATGCTGAAGCTGAGAATGAAATTGCTGACTTTATCCGTGACCGTGTAAAGCAACAATTGCAAGTTGAAGAGTATGATTACGATGTTATCGATGCGGTACTTGCATCTAGCCAACAAGATCCAATTCAAATTTTAGCAGCAGCTAAGACTTTACAAATGCACCACGATGATGCTGACTTTAAGCCAGTAGTTGAAAGTTTGACTAGAATTACTAACATTTTGAAGAAGGCAAAATATAGAAATGCTGCTAAAGTTGATGAAAGTCTTTTCCAAGATGTAAGTGAAGAAGAACTAAACGCTGGTGTAAATGCACTAGAAGAAAATACTGATTTGAGTATTGCCGATCTATACAAAGGTTTTGTTGAATTACAACCTGTAATTAACAATTACTTTGAAAGTAATATGATTCTTGATAAGGACGAAAAAGTAAAGAATAATCGTTTGGCACAATTATTAAAGGTTAATAACTTGGCTGATCGAATGGGTGACTTAAGTAAATTAGTAATTAAATAATAGTTGATTGGGATGATCCATTGATGGCAGGACGTATTCCTGAACAATTTATCGATGAAGTTCGCAATTCTGTCGATATTGTTGATGTAATAAGTCAATATGTTTCTTTAGAAAAAAAGGGTAAAGACTATCTAGGACTTTGTCCCTTCCACCAAGAAAAAACGCCATCTTTTACTGTTAGTGAAGGTAAGCAGTTTTTTAAGTGCTTTGGATGCGGCAAAGGCGGAAATGTATTTAAGTTTTTAATGTATCAGGATCATCTTACTTTTCCTGAAAGTGTTAAAAAAGTGGCTGAATTGGCGCATCTTCAGATGCCAGAAGGTTACGGAGAAGCAGCCAAGTCACTTAGTCCATTAAAGAAGATGTATCGGCAGGCAACGGAATTTTACCAACATATTCTGCTAACTACCAAAGTTGGCGAAAGAGCGCTTAATTATGCCAGAAAGCGTGAATTAACCGATGACTTGCTAAAGCATTTTAAGGTAGGGTATGCACCAGATAGTGATAATATTCTCCTTACTTATCTAAAACAGAAAGATTACACTGATGATGATCTAAGAGAAAGTGGGTTATTTGTTGAATCGCAAGATGGTCAATTGTTTGACCGCTTTCGTGATCGTTTGATGTTTCCTTTAGGGGATGAATCAGGCTATACAGTTGGTTTTTCTGGTCGAAGAATTAGCAATGATAAAACTATTGCTAAATATATGAATAGTCCAGAAACTAAGATTTTTAATAAATCTAAACTGTTATTTCATTTTGCTGAAGCAAAAAAAGCAGCTAGAAGTGAAAAACATTTGATTCTTTATGAAGGCTACATGGATGTTATTGCTGCTTATAAAGCTGGCATTCAGTCTGGTGTAGCTTCAATGGGAACCAGCTTAACGACCGAGCAAGTTTATATGCTAAGGCGAATTACACCTAATATTTTGGTTAACTATGATGGAGATCCACCTGGTATTCATGCTGCTGAACGTGCAACAAAATTATTTGGGCAAGTTCAAGGCTTTAATTTAGGAATAATTGTTTTACCAGAAAATCTTGATCCAGATGAATATGTAAAAAAATATGGAAAAGAAAAATACCGTGCAGAAGTTGCAGGTGCTCTTAGTTCAACAGATTTTTTACTTGAAAGATTAGCAAATCAGTATAATTTGCATAATGATCGAGAAAAACTAGCTTATATAACAGCAGCTGTCCAAATGATTGCAGGATTAAATGATCCTGTAGCTGCTGATTTGTATCTTGATAAATTGGCACGTCAAACTGGCGTAACTCGTGAATCTCTTAAAGTGACTTTTGTACGTGAGAGACGAAAATTACAAAGAGCTAGAAATCACCAGCAAGCTTATCAAGCATCTACATTAATGGAGAATGTAAGTGAATCAGCAGAGCCTAAAGAGGCTCAAGCAGGAACTGATAGTGAAACTAGAAATCCAGCTTTAGATCGCTTACTGTACCTATTTATACATAGTGATGAAGCAAGAGATTACCTTTTAAGTCAGCAGTTTTTATTCCCGGATGAGCGTTATGCAAAATTAGCAGAATTTTGGCTAAAATATCATCAAACCCATGATGAAGCAGAAGTGAAGGGTTTTATTGATTTTATTCCTGAGGAACTTCAAGGTATAATTATTAATATGGAAATGATTCCGATGCCTCCTGATTATTCTAAGCGTGAGTTAGATGATCAATTAAGGGCATTGGAAAAGAGCAAGATTGATGAGCAATTAAACGACTTGCTTAGTCAATTAAAGGAAGCTCAAAGAAAACAAGATAATAGTTTGGAGCTTGAAATAGCGCAAAAAGTAATTGCGTTAAGAAGAAAGAAGTTTTAGAGGGGGCTTTTTTACATGGCAGAGAGTAAGACTACCAAAAAAGAAGCAACAATGACACTTGATAAGAAAGTCAAGGAAGTTGTTAAGGAAGTTAAAAAAGATAAACAAATCACTGAAAAAGAATTTACTGCTCAACTAATTAAGCCATATAATCTTCAAGGAAAAGCGGTAGATCAACTTGTTCAAGAATTTGAAGACAATGGAATTAGTATCGTTGATGAAAAAGGCGAACCTTCTAAATTAGCTTTAAAGAAACAAAAAGATGTTGAAAAAGCTGAATTAAAGGATATGTCTGCACCTTCAAGTGTAAGAATGAACGATCCAGTGCGGATGTATTTGAAAGAAATTGGACGTGTTTCGTTGTTGAATGCGGACCAAGAAATTGCCTTAGCTAAGCGAATTGAAGCTGGCGACGAAGAAGCGAAGCAAGAACTTGCTGAAGCTAACTTACGTTTGGTTGTTTCTATTGCCAAGCGTTATGTTGGTCGTGGAATGTCCTTCTTAGACTTAATTCAAGAAGGTAACATGGGCTTAATGAAAGCTGTTGACAAGTTTGACTATCGTTTAGGATTCAAGTTCTCAACTTATGCAACTTGGTGGATTAGACAGGCAATTACTCGTGCAATCGCTGACCAAGCTAGAACTATTCGTATTCCAGTTCACATGGTTGAAACAATCAACAAGTTGATTAGAATTCAAAGACAACTTTTGCAAGATTTAGGTAGAGAACCAACTCCAGAAGAAATTGGTGCTGAAATGGACATGCCAACTGATAAGGTTCGTGAAATCTTGAAGATCGCACAAGAACCTGTTTCTCTTGAAACTCCAATTGGTGAAGAAGATGATTCTCACTTAGGTGACTTTATTGAGGATAAGGATGCCACAAGTCCAGAACAACATGCTTCTTATGAACTATTGAAGGAACAACTTGAGGAAGTTCTTGATACCTTAACTGACCGTGAAGAAAATGTGTTGCGTTTACGTTTCGGTCTAGATGATGGACGTACTCGTACTCTTGAAGAAGTTGGTAAGGTATTTGGAGTAACTCGTGAACGTATCAGACAGATTGAAGCTAAAGCTTTGCGTAAGTTACGTCACCCAAGTCGTTCAAATCAATTGAAAGATTTCTTAGATTAAGATATTTATATGATGACAAGCCTTGTAGTAATCGTAAAATTGCTACAAGGCTTGTTTCTTATAAAATATTTTCAAGTAAGTTTTAAGCCATCTATGCTAAAATTTTTAGTAAGAGGTGAGAGTGTGTTAGAAGAAAGACTAGCTCAAATTGGTAAAATGGTAGATCCTGAAAGCCGATTGGCTGATATTGGTACCGACCATGCGTATTTGCCAATTGCATTAGTAAAAGAAGGAAAAATAGATTTTGCGATTGCAAGCGACGTTGCTGCAGGTCCTTTAAATAATGCAAAACAAGATATTGAACAAGCAGGTTTAGAAAATAAAATTGAAACAAGATTAGGATCAGGCTTAGAGACTTTAAAGGCTGAAGATCGAATTGATGCCGTGGTAATCGCGGGAATGGGCGGAAAGCTGATGACTAATCTTTTAGAAACGGCTTATCAAGAAGGTAAAAAGTATCCAACCTTAATTTTGGAAGCTAATATTGGTGAACCATTAGTAAGAAAGTGGTTGATGGATCATCAATATGAAATTGTTGCTGAGCAAATTATTGAAGTGGCTGGCCATATTTATGAAATAATTAAGGCAGAAATTAAGACAAACAAGCATGATTTATCTGAGCAGGAATTGGCATTTGGTCCATTTTTATTAAAAGAAAAGAATCTTGTTTTTATTAAAAAGTGGACTAATCAACTTAAATACTATCAAAATTTAAAGGCTAATTTGAATAAGGCTAAGAATAAAGATGAGGATAAGATCAACAAAATAAATGACTTAATTAAAATGATTGAGGAAGTGTTGAAATGACAAAAGTAGCAGATATTGTAAAACGGTTAAGAGAAGATTTTCCAGAAGAAATTGCTTCTGAAGGTGATCCAGTTGGAATGCAAATCGGATCGATAGATGCTGAAGTTACTAAGGTAATGACTACTTTGGATGTTCGTCCTCAGGTAGTAGATGAAGCAATTGAAAAGGGCGTTGATTTGATCATTAGTCATCATCCGGTAATGTTCAGACCAGCAAAGAATTTGGACTTTTCTGATCCTCAAAATGCAATGTATGGCAAATTAATTGCTAACGGTATTACTGTATATTCAATTCATACTAATTCTGATAAAGCTCAAAATGGCTCAGCTGATTGGCAAGCAGAAGAATTAGAGTTAAGAGATGTTGAACCCTTTGCTTTAGATGCTGATGGAATCGCAATTGGTCGAAAAGGAAAATTACCTAAATCAATGACCGCTAAAGAATTTGCTTACTACGTGAAAGATAAAATGCAAATTCCAATGGCAAGATTAATCACTGCTGATAATGATAAAATAATTTCTACTGTAGCATTTATTTGTGGTGATGGTGGCAAATTTTGGCGCCAGGCATTGGTAGATGGTGTCGATGCATTTATTACTGGTGATGTATATTATCACGTTGGGCATGATATGATATCTGCAGGTTTAACAGTAGTTGATCCAGGTCACTATACTGAGAAGCTCTTTAAATATAAAGTAGGCGAGCGTCTTGAAAAGTGGAATAAGGACTATAATTGGAATGTGCCTGTAGTAATATCAGAAGTATCTACTAATCCATTTCAAGATTTATTTTAGGGGAGATTAAAATGACAGAATATCCAACTTTACTACCAAGATTTTTAAAATACGTTAAAGTAAACTCACGATCTGATGAGCATTCAGACCGTTTTCCATCAACTGAAAGAGAAGAAAACTTTCAAAAGAATGTAATTATGAAGGACCTAGAGGAATTAGGCCTTAAAGATGTTCATTATAATCAAAAAAGTGGCTGTGTAATTGCTACTATTCCATCAAACATTGACTATAAAGTGCCAACATTCGGCTTGTTAGCACACTGTGATACAGCCGACTTTAATTCAGTTGATGTCAAGCCGCAAATTACAGAGAATTATGATGGTAAGTCTAAAATTCAATTAGGGGATAGCGAATTTTACTTAGATCCTGAAGTCTTTCCACATTTAAAAAATTATCAGGGTCAAACGATTATTTCAGCCTCTGGCGATACTTTACTTGGTGGGGATGACAAGTGTGGTATTTCAGAACTTATGACTTTTGCGGAATACTTGATGGAACATTCCGAAGAAAAACACGGTGAAATTAAATTAGCTTTTACTCCAGATGAAGAAATTGGAACCGGAGCAGAACATTTTGATGTTGAAGAATTTGGAGCAGATTTTGCTTATACAGTTGATGGTGAAGCACCAGGAAAACTTGACTGGGGTACGTTTTCAGCAGCTCAATTTGGCTTAGATATTCAAGGAGTAAATGTTCACCCAGCAGTAGCAAAGGGACAAATGATCAACGCAATTCAGGTTGGGATTGATTTCCATAATCAATTACCTGAACATGATCGTCCAGAACACACTGATGGTCGAGAAGGATTTTTCCACTTAATGAATTTTGATGGAACTGTTGATTCAGCACATATGGATTATATTATTCGTGATTTTGAACGCGATGGACTTGAAAGAAGAAAGAATCTGGTTAAAGACATCGTTAAGAAGATGAATGACGAATTTGGCAGTGAGAGAATTAAGCTTAAGATGTGGGATCAATATTACAATATGGCTGATGAATTAGAAAAGCATATGGAGATTGTTGATTTAGCTAGAGATGCTTATAAGGCTGAAGGTCTTACTGTCAATGAAGATCCAGTTCGTGGCGGTACTGATGGTTCACAATTAACTTATATGGGCTTGCCTTGTCCAAATCTTTTTGCTGGTGAAGAAAACATGCATGGTAGATATGAATATACTGTCCTCGAAAGTATGTGGAAAGCTGTGGATGTTTTACGTAAGATCAATCAATTGAATGTTGAGAGAAATAAGAAGTAAATAGTAAGTGAAACAATTTTTAACTATTTTTGATTAAATTCATTACTTTTTATTTTTCTTGAACTTGCTTAATTGTACAAATATCAATATTTATAAATTAACTAAAAATTAAAAATAGTTTTACACTGATACTATTAACCTGCTAAATAGCAGATAAAAAGCTTGAGATATAAGCATTTTGTCTGCTATTTTTTTATTAAAAAATATAATTTTAAAACTGTGAAACAAAAATATAACTTGTATTTAAAAATAGATGTTGGTATTATATTAGTGTAATAGATAAACCATACACTAGCGAAGAAGGTGTAAAGATTGCAATTCCAAGATAATATTCCAATTTATGTTCAAATTGAAAAGTATCTTTACCGACAAATCGCTCTGGGCAAAATAAAGCCGGGAGAGAAAGTTCCTTCAGTTCGCCAATTAGCCGTTGATCTAACTGTAAATGTAAATACTGTTCAACGAGCACTTAACCAAATGAATACTGAAGGTATTCTTGAAGTTCGAAGAGGACTGGGATCATTCGTTACAACGGATACAGAGCTGATTTTACAAAAGCGTAGAGAGCTAATTAAGGACACAATGAGCGAATTTCTAGAAAGCACAGCACAATTATTGGGCCTAACTCCAGAAAAGACGCTTGAGGAGCTTAAAAAGTTCATAGAAGAGAAGAAGGGAGATTAAAATGAGTAAACTACTTGAGGTAAAAGGATTAACATATCGCAAAAATTTAAAAACTATTCTTGAAGATGTAAATTTAGACGTTGATTCTGGTAAGATTATTGCGCTTTTGGGTGAAAATGGTGCCGGTAAGACTACTTTGATGAGAGTGATTGTAGGAATTGCCAAACATTATCAAGGAGAAGTACTTCTTAATGGCGATGGCAGTGAAGTTTACCGCAAGGCTAACATTGCTATGACAGATAACCTAAAAGGTTTAAGCGATTCTACTAAGGTTGGTGAGGTAGAAGAATTTTATCAAAAATTATTTGTTGATTTTGATAGTAGTAAATTTGAACAGCTACGTTCATTTATGAAACTCAACAACGATATGAAGTTAGGACAATTATCACGTGGTATGCGCGAAAAACTTGAAATTGCGCTAACTTTGAGTCGAGAAGCAAAATTATACTTACTTGATGAACCGTTTTCTGGAATTGATCCAATGGCTAGAAAAAGAATTATTAATTCAATCTTACTTTGGAAGAGCCCAGATAGCACTATTGTTATTTCTGATCACTTCGTAAATGAAATTACGACGATTTTAGATGAAGTTGTAATTGTAAAAGATAAGAAAATCGCTAGTCATCTCTCAGCAGATGATATTAGAGCAAAGGAACATAGTATTGAGGAATACTATGAAAGCTTATATGCAGATGAAGGAGCTGAATAAACATGACTACTTTTAAAGCATTATTTAATCAAATGGGTAAAAAGAAACGTCGCAGCGTTTATTTACTGGCTCTCTTGCAATTGGTAGCAGCCTCCGTTTTCGCACTCTGGGCATTATTTTCAAATGGCGGTGCATTTTCTAATCAAGATAAACCAATAGCCTGGTTTGTAATGGTCTTCACTTTTGCCCCTTTGGCAGATATGGCTTATGTAGTGCTCTCTGCTTGGCAAAATGAGAAAGAATATAGCTCACAAACTTGGCGCTTAGTTCCAATCTCATCAAGTAAGTTTTACTTAGCTAATATATTATCAGCTATTGTTAACGGACTTTACTTAGTTTTAATCCAAATTGGAATGGGCGTTGTTACATTTTTACCAGCGTTAATAAGTAATGATGTAAGAACCAATATCTGGGAAATTAATCAAGCTATCTCTAAGTCAAGCCAGGCAGGTGACTTTTGGCAAAAGCTCTCTGATTCATTTCCAATCGGAGAAATGCTAAGTGCATTATTAGCATTTTTATTATTTGCAATTTTAGTTTATAGCATTGTAACAACACTTAATCTTTCAAGTAGAACAATCACTGATTTTCTTCCTGATAAGCATAGTAAGTTAATTCGTTTCGTGATTATGATCGTTTTGATTTTTATCTTTATTGTATTAACAAACAATTTAGGTAGTTTACTAAATCAATTACGTTGGGGCGAAACAAGTAATGGGCTAGTTGCATTTGCTGAAGGTAATTTAATGATGGCCTTAATTGATATTATCTTAGGTTCAATTAATATCTGGCTTTTGAAAGACTTCCATGAGGGAAAGTAGGTATGCCTAATGACGTCTTTTTCATCAATATTTAAAGAATTAACTAAAAATAAGGTACGACTAGTTCGGCGTCTTGTATTTTTACAAATAGTAGTTGGTATTCTGCTTGGTTTTTGGGCACTATTTTATTCTGCTTTTGAAGGTGAAAGTAAGGCATATTTCCTAATTTCGTTTATTACTATTACACCTTTGTTTGATGTAGCTTACTTATTTCTATCAAGTAGAAAAAATGAACAAGTTTATGCATCTCAGACTTGGCGTTTAGCACCAATCAAGGAAAGTACCTTGCTACTTGCAAATTTGTTTTCTGCAATTGTTGATGGCTTATATTTAGTAGTTATTCAATTAGCAGTGATATTAATTGCAGGTTTACCAATAATTGGCACAAACGAGTTTTGGAAAACGACATTTAAAAATTTCGGCTCAATTGGAGAAGGAAAGTTATGGCAAGATATCCATATAACAGATTTGATTTCAGTTATTGTTTTGCTGATTTTAATTGGAATTTTTATTTATCTTGCAGTTAGTTTAATTAACTTTACTGGAAAAATAGTTAGCGATTTCTTGCCAGAAAAGATAAGTAAACTAGTTTACTTCCTTGTAGTTGTTTCGCTAACTTGCATCGGATTAATATTCTTAATTAATGTTTATTGGTTCGTCATGGATTCAGTGACAGGATTTTTACAAAATGGAATGTTTTTAACAACTTTAGGTAAAGATGCTATTGACGTTAGGTCTGATTTAACTGGTAATTATCTGACCATGGCAGTTGTTTTAGCAGTTGATATAATTTTGATTGCAATTAACGTCGTACTTCTGCGTAAGTATCATGAAGCGAAGATATAAGAAAAAGGAATAAGATTTTGAAAATTTGTTTTCAAAACCCTATTCCTTTTTTTGCTGCCAGTAATTTTAAATTAAGAATTAGCTTGAATATAATCTAAAACTTGTTCAGCTTCTTCCATTGTGTACTTAGCTTCGCCAGTCTTCATCGCATGCAATTTTTCTACAGATAGGTGACTTGAGAAAGCAAGCGCTGTATCGTTGACATTATTTTTAACTTCAAACTCAATAATTGCATCGGATAATTCTTCAGGACTCATTTTATAATTCACACTTTCTAAAAAAATCTATTTAAACCATTGTATTTGATCAAATGGGAAATATCGTAATTTGACCTCACCAACAATATCTTTTTTCTTGATAAAGCCAAGCATCCGTGAATCTTTTGAAACATTCCGGTGATCGCCCATTACGAAATAACAGTCTTTTGGTACTCGCTTTACATGATAAAGCTGCTGCAGGCTGAAATTATTGGTGTATAGTTGACCCTTAGCAAGCTTTTTCTTGTATTCTGTTAAGTACGGCTCTTTGATTGGCTTTCCATTAATATACATTACATCATTTTTTGATTTAATGCTGTCTCCAGGCACTCCGATAATTCTCTTAATATAAAGTGCGCCTGGTTGATCTGGCGCTCGTAAAATCACAATATCACCACGTGAGAGCTTAGAATGTCTTACTGCAATGATTCGATCATTATTCTCAAAGGTTGGCTGCATTGATGGTCCAGTGATAGTTTCATTAGCAAGTAATACGCGGAACATAAAAATATATAAACCAAAAATTACAATTGCTAGAATGAATACCTGCAGGAGCCAATGACCAAGCGATTCAGCCGATTCAGTTTTATGTTTTGACATAATTTTTGCTCCTTAATGCTTACATCACTTTTATTATACCTGTTTTTATTAATTTTGAATGGTAAAATCATTTCATAGGGAATGTATCAAATGAAACAGTATCAAATTAAACTCAATCAATTAGACAGAGAACTGAATTATTTACCTCTTCATAGACAAGTTGACATAATTAATAATATAATTGCCAATATTCAGCAAAAAAAGATTTTACCAAAATCACCTAATTCACTTGGATTTTTACCTGATAGCTTAGATATAATGATAGATAAAATTGGAAATAAAGATAAAGCCCAAGAAGCAAATAATTTACTTAATAATTTCCGTAGTTTTCTTTCAAGAGAATATGGAGTTTGGTCTTTGCCAAACTTAGAAACAGCTAGGTTAATTAAGCAAGAGTATCATGTTAAATCAAGCTTAGAAATTATGGCAGGAAATGCATATTGGTCGAAGGCTTTAAGTCAGGTGGGGATAAAGGCAACAGCAAGTGGTTCTTTTTCTTGGGCTAAAAGTTCAACAACCGGAGAAGCTCCAATTTTTGCAACAGAGAATCTGGATGCCTTGAGTGCAATTAAAAAGCATCCTGAAGTTGATCTGATCATTTGCTCCTGGGCACCTAATTTTGGCGAAGATGATTTAAAGATTCTTGATTTATATCGTAGTCTTGATCATCAACCAGTGTTATTGTTTATTGGCGAAAAAAATGGTGCTACAAATTCTACTTCTTTTTGGCAGAAAGCAAAATATAGGACTAATACGAAAATTAATCGCAGCTTTCAAAGCTTTGATTTTATTAACGAAAAGGTTTTTGAAATAAAATAATGAAAATAAAACGACTTATTCTTTTAATAATTTCTTTTGTAGCCTTTTTGGGATTAGGGATGATTTTATCTCGCCAGCAATCTCAAAGAGCTGACCAAGTTTTGAATAATAATGGTTTGTCGAGTACATATTATGTTTTTAAATCTAAGAAAAAGCATAATATTAAGCAGTTATTAAACTATGTAAATAAAAATTTTGCTCATGATAAAGTGCAGATTCATTTTGAATCAGATTATATTCCAGATCGAGTATTAATTTGGGCTAATTATAATTTAAAGAGTCAACCATTGGCCAAAGGAAGCTCGCGTTACTTTACTAAAAGCGACTTTGATGGATCAATTCCTTTTGCAGTTATTTCAGCGGATACCAAAAGTAAAGTTGTAACTTTACAAAATAATCATTATCTAAAGGAAAATAATGATTATGTAACCATTATTGGTGAATTAAAGAGAAATAACGAAAGTCAAAATGGACAAGCAGTTTATTATCTTTCAACAGGGATTAATCAGCCCACTGCCAAAGAGTCAATTACTAATTATAAGATCGTAGTAGATGGTTTAAACAAAAACGAAGCTAATTCTATGCATGCGTATTTAAAAGGAAACATGCAGACTAAAGATTTCAGTAAAACTTACAATAGACAGCATGGAATTAGTCCTACTAAGAAACTAATTGCAGCTATCTTGTGTGTGGTAATTGCTCTTGTAGTTGCAGCTATAGCTGCTGTTTTAGCTGAAAATCCGGTAAACCTAAAATTTGTACCTGGAAAAATCTGGGCTCACTTATTGGCTGATTCTGGACTACGTTTTTTCTTGGCAAACGGAATTGTAGTTTCGTTAACTAGTTTAGGATTACAGACTTGGAAGTTTTATTCTAACCATAGTCAACTTTATATTTTATTTTTAGTTGTATTTGCTATGCAGATTATTACATACGTGTTGATGCTACTTGCGATAAAAATTAAGAAGGAAAAATAATGTCATTACCAGTTGAATTTATTAAGAAATATCAAAATTTGCTTGGAGAAGAAGAGAGCAATAAATTTTTTGCAGCAATTGATAGTTCTAGTAAGAAGGGCTTTCGATTAAATCCTTTAAAGAATAATTATCACGATGTCCAATATAGTCTTGCAGACCCCATTGAATTTACTAGTGATGGTTATTATGGTGGAATTTCGGGACGTGACAGTGAGTGGACTAGCGGTTATGTTTATTCTCAAGACCCATCAGCAATGTATCCAGCCGTTGCCCTTAATGTAAAACCTGGAGAAAAGGTACTTGATTTATGTGCTGCACCCGGTGGCAAGTCAACTGCACTAGCAAGTTTTTTAGAAAATAAAGGACTTTTAGTGGCTAATGAAATTTCAAAGAGTCGAGCTAAAGATTTACGTGAAAATTTAGAGCGGTGGGGAGCTACAAATGTTGTAGTTACAAATGAGAGTCCTGAACGTTTATCAAAAAAGTTACCCAATTTTTTTGATAAGATTCTGGTTGATGCACCTTGTTCTAGTGAAGGAATGTTTAGAAAAGATCCTGCAGCAATGCAGTACTGGTCTCCAGAATATGTCTTAACTTGTCAGGCAAGACAGAAAGAAATTCTGACACAAGCAATGAAAATGTTAAAGGCAGGCGGTGAATTGGTTTATTCTACTTGTACCTATTCTCCAGAAGAAGATGAAGAAATAGTTGCTTGGTTAGTTGAAAACTACCATTTAAAAATCGAACCTTTAAAGTTATATCCAGGAATGTCAATGGGTAAATCAGATTGGTCAAAGTCTAATTTACCTGAATTAGAGGATACAGTTAGACTTTGGTTTCAGAATGGAGTTGGTGAAGGTCAGTTTGTAGCCCATTTAAGAAGTACTGAAGCAGTTGAAGATGCTTCAGGTAAAGTTAAGAAGAGAAAGAAAAAACATCAGAAAAAGAGCTCTATTACGTGTTTAACTAAGGATGAAATTACAACAGTAGCAAAAGTTTTAGATGATTTTGTACTGCCAGATAGTTTAGAAAATTGGCAGAAAACAGTTTTACAAAGTAATGGTCATGTTTTTGTCCCAGCTGTTGATCCAGAATTATTAAATGAATTACACATTTTAAATAATGGTGTTGAATTAGGCCTACTTAAGAAAAAACGCTTTGAACCTAGTCATCAGTTAGCTGAAGTTTTAGGTCAAAAAGAGCAAAAGCAATTGCTCAATTTGAAAAATGAAACTGATTATGAACATTATCTACATGGTGAAACTATTAAGGTAAATAGTGAATTGCGAGGTTTTGTTTTAGTCGCATATCAAAATCACATCTTTAGTTTTGGAAAAATCGGCAATGATCAAATTTTGAAGAATTTCTACCCTAAAGGCTTAAGAAAATAAAAAAGACTGACTAATGTCAGTCTTTTTAGCTAATCAATAAATTTAACAGCAGTTCCGTAAGCAACTACTGATTGCATATCGCCTGCAATAGATCCTGAGTCAAACCGCATCATTACTACAGCATCTGCCCCTAAATCTGCTGCATTTTGGCGAAGACGATTAATTGCTTGATCTCTTGATTCAGTTAGCATAGATGTGTAGGCTTTGATTTCACCACCAACAATACTTTTCAATCCAGCACCAAAATCGCGAATAGCATTCTTTGATTGAGTAGTTACACCGAAAACTTCACCAATAATTTCGTATTTTTGGTTGGGAATGTTTTCAGTGGTTGTTACTAAAAGTTGATCTGTCATATTGATTCCTCCCTAAAAATATTTTCTTAATTATACTGAAGCAAACGTATCAGTACAATTTATTTTGTATAATTAAGAAAAGGGGACATCTAGAGATATTTACGTTACATTAAGGTGGTGAAATGATAAGTGATCTTATCATTTTCAATTGTATTAATTTTGTTTTTGCTGGCTTTAGCAACCTTTGTTTGGGTATTGACCCATGAAAGACGAAGTCTGTGGTCAGGGATGACGTTAGTTTGGACAATAATAACTTTCGGTTTACTCACAGTAGTTAGCTTAATGATTGCAGCAGAGGTTTTTCCAATTACACACCAATTTGTTCTACTTGTTTTTGCAGTGATTTTAATTGCATTGATGGTTTTGGTCTTTGCCTTTATTGCAGTTTTAATAGTGATGTTTATTTATAATGGAATTAAAATTTTAATTCGGGAAGGTAATCGCTGGACTAACTTTTTATCATTAGCAATGGGAATTGGAATTATTGCTTACTTATTCTTATTCCCTGTAGTTGGACGATTAACGCGCAATAATTTTGGTACCTACTTGTATTTATTTGTTAATTTGACCATCATTTATTTAATTTTTATTATGATGATGTATACTTTGACTTCATGGATTAATCTGATTAATTTTAAGATAAAAAAATTAAATTATATCGTAGTTTTAGGTGCTGGTTTAATTGGAAAAAAAGTGACACCGCTGCTTGCCGCTAGAATTAACCGTGGAATTGAGATTTACCGTAATAATCCAGGTTCAAAAATTATTATGTCAGGTGGACAGGGACCAAGAGAAGAAATTCCTGAAGCAGCTGCAATGGCAAAATATGCCGAAGAAAAGGGAATCTCTAAACAAGATATTATTGTTGAAGATAAGTCAAAGACAACTAGACAAAATTTAGCTTTTTCACATAAGTTAATGAAAGCTGATTCACATTTTGCAATTGTCACAAATTCTTATCATGTGTATCGCGCATTAGTTTTAGCTAAGAGAATGGGGCTAGATTGCATTGGCTATGGAGCTAAAACCAAATGGTATTTTACTCTAAATGCATTTGTGCGGGAGTTTATTGCTTATTTAACGATTACTTGGCGTTTACAGTTGAGTGTGGTTGGTTGTATTGGCTTAGTTGTTTTGTTAGGAGCTTTGTTGAGGTAAGAGAATGAATGAAATTAAGGTAATTGCAATTGATGTTGATGGAACTTTGTTGAATTCTCAAAAACAGCTGACCAGGGGAGTGAAGAATGCAATTTTAATGGCGAGAAAAGCTGGAATTAAGATTGTGATTGCAACTGGAAGGCCATTAAGCGGTGTAAGGCAAATTTTGCATGAATTAGACTTGGCTAATCAAAATGACGAATATGTCGTTTGCTTTGGAGGCGGCGTAGTTGAAACAACTTCTGGCAGTGTTTTATTTGAAAAGAAATTGACCTATGACAATTACCTTGATTTAGAAACAATAGCTTTAAAATTAGGGCTGCATTTTCATGCTTCTGCTCCAGATCGTATTTATACAGCCGATCGAGATATCGGAGACTTTACGCTATACGAAGCTAATTTGGTTAATTTAGGCATTTCTTATCGGACTCCTGCTGAGATGAAAGATGTGCCAATTATTAAGTGCATGTACGTTGATGAACAAAAATACTTGGATAAAAAAATTGCAGATCATACGCCATTTGCGCATTTAGACGATAAAATTACATTTACAAAAACTGCCCCATTTTACTATGAAGCTAACCCCAAGGGTGTTTCAAAAGGAAATGCATTGAAAATTCTGTGTCAAAAATTGAATTTAACTAGTGAAAATATAATGGCTATTGGGGATGAAGAGAACGATTTAAGTATGATTAAATATGCTGGAATTGGTGTAGCTATGGGAAACGCGGTAACGTCTGTAAAAGATAATGCTCAAATGGTTACAAAAGATTGTGATCATGATGGGGCTGCTGCAGCGATTGAAAAAGTTTTGCAAGAAAAATAAAAGGCTTTCGGAATAGATTTTCCGAAAGCTTTTTGTATCTTTAGCGATGTTTAGATGGCATACGTAGTTTTCTTTGCTTGAATAATTCCATTACTAGTTGGAAAAAGCCATAAATAATTAATAAAATTCCTAAGCTAATTACTGCCTGCCGACTAAAGTAATTTGGATTTATAATCACAATAATTCCTGCAGCAAAAGCGATCAAACTTTCTAGGACATCAATAATATTTCTAAAGATTCCATTTTTCTTATTTTTAACAATTACGCTACGTAATCTTACGTATGCAAAACCAATTAAGAAGATACCTAAAACGTAATGAGCTAAGAAGTTAAGCAAGCGATTATTTGAAATAATTGCAATTGCAAGGCCAAAAACTATTAGGTAGGAAATAATGAAGAATCTTTTGGGTTTAGGCAAAAGATGAGAATTTGCGGTCTCAACAATGTGATAACCACTCCAACCTACGCAAAAGAGGGCAACTAAGCCACCAAACGCGCGATAAGCGTAATCAGGAATTGTGAGATCAACAATACCAAGAAGAATTAAAACCCAACCGATAATTGAATTAGTATTAATAAAAAGTTTTTCGAGATGCGTTGCTTTAATACTACGCCAAATGGTTTCCCATAAACTACCTAACACGAATCTAGTTCTTCTTGAAGAATCTGTAAGTGAAAAAAGTATTGCGCCAAAACCGCCAAAACCATTTTTATTAAGCTCAGTAATTTTGGTTGCGCCACTTGCAGCAAACGCGCTGAATAAATCATTAGTTAAGGCTTCTCGCTCCTGTAGATTTGCTTCGCCAATCCATTGATTGATAATTTGATTATATATTTTAGAAGTAGGGTTTCTATGGTTTCTAGTAATAAAATGAGAGCCTGAAACTTCCCAACTCATTGGATCATGCTGAGCAAGTTTGGACCGATCACTGACTAAAATGGTTGGGGTAATATTTTCTGGCTCAAACAATCGTCCAATAATACTGAATTCTGGAACATAGCGTTTTAATTTATCGGTTACGCCATCAACTTGTGTACTAAGTCCGGGACTATCAAAAGTATAAATAGTGTCAATATTTTCTTTTAGATCATCTGGTAAGTTAACTGCCGCATATTCAGCTAGATTACCACCTTTAGAATGTCCTGCGAGACTATATACTTGATTGGTAGTTTTAAGAATATTTGTGAGGTATTTCAATGCATATTTTTGAGCTCCAGTAGTTCTAAAACTAATTTCAAAATCTTCTTTCCAGCCAACTAATGTATCGTCAGTACCACGAAAAGAAATAAAATTAGTATCATTATCTAAACTAATTTTTATCGCAGAAAATTGAATGCGGTCAGTTAGAACATCAGCAAAATAAGATAATTTGGCATCCCCAAACCGAACTGAGTTAGCCATTAATTTCAGTAAATCTTGATACTTGTAGTGATCTAAGTTTTGATTTGATGAATTAAAATATTTTTGGGCAACGTCTTTAATTGAAACTTCTTTATTAGAGTCAGGGACGATACCATCGAGATGAATATAAGAAAATGTGGCAATTACTAATGCATCTACTTCGTCAAATGGTCGTGCAGAAAGGGAAATATCGCCACGCCATTTTATGTAAGACAAAATATTATTTGTATCCATATTTCATCCATCCTTTCTGCTAGTTACAATTATTATAAATAAAAATGTTGTATTTTTTATTAACAAAATGCTAATAAAAAAGAAAATGACTTACTCTTCTTAAGTCTAACACAAGCAAAATAAAGCGATTAATTAACTTTGAAGTATGGATTTTATCAAGAAATATAATCGATAAAATCGTGTGTCAATTTATTAGCATTAGTACGATAGAAAAAGCCAACATCTACATTAAAATTCCATTTAACTGTTTTCAAAATAAAAGGTCTACAAAAGTCAGAAAGAGATTTTGGCACCAATATTAATTTATTATTTATTAAAGCTTCATTAACAGTTGCCCTGTTATAGATGGCATAAGTTTGAATCTTGATATTTTTGCAATGTTTTGTCAAATAAGTTTCGATTTCTGAAGTTTTGCTAAAGATATTTTTCTTAATGAGTAAGATAGTTTGATTATTTAAATCAGGCATACTTATGTTTTCTTTAGTGGCTAATCTGTTTCTGGGAGGAACTCCTATTAAGAGAGGAGAAGTTGAAACTTTCTTGAACAGGAAATTTTGTTTAGGTATAGGCTGGCTGGCATAAATAGTTTCAATTAAATCGATATCACTAGAAATATTTTCATAATCTTGAATTTCTTTAAATTGAAGCTTGAATGATTGATTTTTAGAAAACTTATTCCAGTAATCTTCAAGAAAATTAGTTGTACTAAGATAACCCGTTCCAACGATAATTGTATTTTTATAATTTTGCATAATTTTATTAGTTTCTATAAAAAGATGCTGTATTTTTCGAGCTTGAATTAAAAAGATTTTCCCGGCTTCAGTTAAATACACGCCATGCGAATTTCGATCAAAAAGAATGCAATCTATCTTTTTTTCTAGTAAATTAATTTGCTGCATAATAGCTGATTTTGAAATATATAATTTTCTCGATGCTGCAGAAAAACTTCCCAGTTCTGCTACAGTAATGAATGTATTTAATTCTTGAGTATACATGTTTTTTAAGCCCTTTCAGAGTTAAGTCTAACCTTTACTCTGCGTCAGTACAATATAGAAAGCTAAAGTTTAAGAAACTCATATAATAAGAATAGAAATGAGGTGTCGGATATGGAAAAATACGATATTGTTGTTGTAGGTGCTGGTGCTTCGGGTATAAGTGCTGCCCTAGCTGCTGCTCAAAGTGGTGCAAAAGTTGCTTTACTTGAAAAGGGAGATAAATTTGGTGGTGCCGGTATGTTCGGTGCACAAGGATTGTTTGCAGTTGAAAGTGCTGCACAAAAGGCAAGTGGAGAAAAATATAGTATCCAAGATGCTTATGAAGAGATCATTAATTATACGCATCATTCTTCAAACGCTAAAATGACTAAGCTGATTTTAGAGAAGTCCGCGTCAACTATTCAATGGATGAAAAATAATGGACTAGAGACTGAATTAGTAACTAATACGCAAGAAGTACATCAAAATCATCCAAGAACTTACCATCAATTTATTGATAAATTTAATGGCTTTAAGAGAGTAATGAATAATTTTATTAAAGCCGGCGGGGTCTTAATGACGGAAACTACGGGTAATAAAATTATTAGAAATGAAAATAATAAAGTAACTGGAATTGAAGTTATTAGCAAAGGAAGGAGCATGACTTTAGCAACTAAAGCTGTCATTTTAGCCGATGGTGGTTTTGTCGGTAATAAGGAAGAGATCAGTAAAAGCTTGGCAATTGATCCAGATAATTTATATTCTATGGGTGAAAGAAAAGCAACTGGTGATGGATTACGCATGCTGAAAGAAGTGGGCGGTGTGAATGATTATAAGCGTATTTTTGAAAATCATGCCGCTACAGTTTTTTCAAAGAATAATATAAAATGGCATAACGATACCATATTTACCTTAACCAATCTTCCATTTTTATGGATTAATAATGAGGGTAAAAGATTTACGAATGAGGATATAGTATATGACTTTGCTCTTTGGGGTGATACTGTTTATGCGAATGGTGGCTATTATTATTTCTTAATAGATCAAAAGCTAGTTGATTATTTAAAGAAAGAGTCACTTAACTGGACTAATTCATTTGAACGTACTTTTAGGTTGTTAGATGGAAAACCAATGACTCATAAAGTTGGGCCATTTACTAGTATTGAAGAAGATTTGCAAGAAGCAATTTCTGAAGGAGCGGCTTTTAAAGCAGGAACTTTTAAAGAACTTGCTGAAAAAATAGATGTTGATCCTAATACGTTAACACTTGAGATAAACCGATATAATCAACTAGTAGAAAATGGTAAAGATGCTGATTTTTACAAAAACAGTAAATTCATGAATGTAAAAGTTCAAGATGGTCCATTTTATGCAGTAAGAGCCAATTCGACTACTTTGGGAACTGTTGGTGGAGGATTGGTAACTGAGAATTTTGAGGCTTTAAATATTAAAAGAAAAGTGATTCCTGGTATTTATGCAGTTGGAAATAATGCCTCGGGTTTGTTTGATTCTTCATATCCTACTATTGAAGGATTAAGTAATGCCTTTGCTTGGAATTCGGGAAGAATTGCTGGCGAGCATGCAAGTGAATTTGTAAAAAACGCTTAATAAACAAAAAAAGCAGGGATGTAATCGTTGTCTATCATCTCTGCTTTTTCAAATATTTGTATTAATTATTGAACTTTTTACCCCAAGCCCATGGATCTTTATGCCAAGTCTTCAAAATATCATATTGTTCACTAGTAATATGACCAGACTCGTTTTCTTTCTTCAGCAATTCAGGGTAGGAAAGAAGTGGTGCATATTTTACATTTGCCTTTTTAAAGTTTTCTTTGGCATCTGGTAAGTAATAAGTGAAAATTGAAGAAACACCAGCAACATGACCACCATCTTTTTCTGTGGCTTTAACTGCATTAAGGACTGAGCCACCAGTAGTAATTAAATCATCAATCAAAACGATCTTATCATTTTCTGAGAAGCGGCCTTCAATTTGACGACCTTTTCCATGATCTTTTGGCTTGGGTCTAACGTAAATCATTGGTAGGTGCAATTTTTCAGCAACTAAAGCAGCATGTGGAATTCCTGCTGTTGCAACACCTCCGACAATTGTTGCTTCAGGAAATTCTTTTGCAATTAAATTGGCTAAGTCGCTAGCGATCATGTCACGCAATTCGGGATAGGAAACAGTTAAGCGTAAATCGGTATAGATTGGTGAAAGCATCCCGCTTGCGTATGTAAATGGTTTATCAGGTGAAATAGTAATAATTTTTTCTTGGATTAATTGGCTGATAATTTGATCTTTATGCATTTTAGTTGAACTCCTTCTTAATTGCTTCATATGCTGCTTCTGGATTAGTTGCTAGGGTAATCGGACGTCCCACTACAATCGCGGTTGAACCCCATTCTTTTGCCTGGGCTGGCGTAGCTACTCTAGACTGATCATCTTTGGCATTTCCTGCTGGGCGAATGCCAGGAGTTACGTATAAAAAGTCGTCACCAACATTTTGACGCAAATTCTTAACTTCTAGCGGTGAACAAATTACTCCATCAGCGCCAGCCTTTTTAGCAGTTTCAGCTAGACTTAAAACCTGCTGCTTCATTGATAAATTACAATTTTGTTCTTCGTGCAAAATATCATCAGAAATTGAAGTTAATTCTGTAACAGCTAATAATTTAGGGATGTTTTTACCGACAGGTGTGCCAGCAATTAAACCTTCTTTTGCTGCTTTAATCATTTGACTGCCGCCAAGAGCATGAACTGTAGTATAAGTGATTCCTAATTGAGCTAGGGCTTTAGCCCCATTGTAAACAGTATTAGGTATATCACTCATTTTTAAATCTAAGAAAATTTGATAGCCTTGCTCAGATAAATTTCTAACAATTGCAGGACCTTCATTGAAAAAGAGTTCCATTCCAATTTTAATAAAAACATTTTCTGGTTTGCCTAACTTAGGTAAGAGTGCATTTAATTTCTTTTCATTGTCTAAATCTAAGGCAACGATAACTGGTCTTGTCATTTTTCCTCCATAAAAAAGTCTACACCGAGCGCAGAGAGACACTAGGTATAGACTTTCCCAGATAATTTAAGCCAATAATTTTTAACTTGCGGTCTCTCTGTACCGTTTAAAGTTTAATCAAAATGAAGTTTAGCACCTTCGGTCAAGAATTACAAATAAAATTTTTAACTTTGAAAAAAACAAAAAAGCGTGTACAATCAGTTCTTGAAAAATAATCGAATGACCGTGAGCATTCATTTTGGAGGAAAATATGATTAATACGCATGTAAAATTACCAGGATTAGATTTAAAGAATCCAGTTATGCCAGCAAGTGGAACTTTTGGCTTTGGAGATGTTCCAGCAGCTAAGAAGTTTGATTTAAATGATTTAGGAGCAATGGTCATTAAGACTACTACTCCTCATGCAACAACAGGCAATCCTCAGCCACAAATAGCTGTTTTAGATACTGGAGTTTTAAATTCAGTTGGATTAACGAATCCTGGAGTTGATGCGGTAATTAAAGATAAGTTAGCGCCTTTACGTCAAAGTTATCCTGCTTTACCAATCATGGCTAGTGTTGGTGGGGAAGATGAAACAGGTTATGTTGAAGTAGCCCAAAAATTATCTGATTCAGGTTTAGTTAATGCTTTAGAGATTAATGTTTCTTGTCCTAACGTAAACCAAGGCGGTATGAGTTTTGGTGTTCATCCAGATGTAGTTGAATCTTTAACAAAGAAAATTAAGGCAGTTACTAATGTTCCTATTTATGTGAAACTAACTCCAAATGTTACTGATATCATACAAATTGCTAAAGCTGCTGAAAAGGGCGGTGCAGATGGTTTGTCCCTAATTAATACTCTTTTAGGGATGGATATTGATATTAAAACAAGAAAACCTGTTTTAGGTCACAATGTTGGTGGTCTTTCTGGAGAAGCAGTTAAGCCAGTTGCGCTTAGAATGGTTCACCAAGTTCGTCAAAGTACAAGTTTGCCAATTATTGGAATGGGTGGAATTAGTTCAGCTCAAGACGTAATCAAATTTATGCTTGCTGGTGCTAATGCTGTTGCGGTTGGAACAGCTCATTTTAAAGACAGTATTGCATCAAAACATATTGCTGATGAATTGCCTAATGAATTAGAAAAACTAGGTATTGACAATATTAATGATCTTGTTAATCAAGTTGAATTTAATTAAATTGCTTGACAAAGAAGATAATTTACAGTAATTTTAAAGCAATGAATGTCCTTTAAAATTAGTCCCGTGAGGCTAGCAAGGCAGGCTTAAATAAGTATTGACTTTACTCTAAGCTCCTAGTCTCTGATACTAGGAGCTTTTTTCATGGGCAAGATCAGGAGGGTAAAAGATGGCAAAGGAAATTTGGGATGCATTAGCAATGAAGCGTGCACTAACTCGAATTACTTATGAAATTATTGAACAAAATAAAGGAACAGATAATCTGGTTTTGATCGGTATCAAAACGCGTGGTGTTTACTTAGCTAAGAGAATTCATGATCGTATTCAAAAGTTAGAAGACGTTGATGTGCCAGTTGATGAACTAGACATCACACTTTACCGTGATGATCGTCATGATGCGTCCTTGAAGCAAGATCCAGTAATTAATTCAAATAAAATAAGCGTTGATATTAACGATAAGAAGGTTATCTTAATTGATGACGTAATCTATACTGGTCGTACAATTCGAGCAGCAATGGACGCTTTAATGGACGATGGACGTCCTAGTTCAATTAAAGTTGCGGTTTTAGTAGATCGTGGCCACCGGGAATTGCCGATTCGCGCTGATTTTGTTGGCAAAAATATTCCAACAGCAACTGACGAACAAGTTGCTGTTAACATGGTAGAAAAAGACGGTAAGGATTCGGTTGAATTGAAGTCTTTACCAAAATAGTTTAGAAATATTAATTTAATAGTCAACCATTTAATTGACTCCAGAGAGGGCCAGAAGGGTTGCTATATTTTTCGTGTACCAGAATACGAAGAATAGGCCTGGAGCAATTAAATGCTTCAGGCCTTTTGTTTTAGAAGGAATAAAAAATGGAAAAAATAAATCTTGTCAGTTTACCACATTTTGTTAGTGTAGAAAATTTAAGTGTTGAAGAAGTTGAAGCTTTAATTAAGCGAGCAGAGTACTTTAAAAATGGTGGAGCAACACCGCGTTTAACTCAGCCAGTTTATATTTCAAATATGTTTTTTGAAGATTCAAGCAGGACGCATACTAGTTTTGAAATGGCTGAAAGAAAATTAGGCTTAACAGTAATTCCTTTTGATCCAGCACATTCTTCAGTTAATAAAGGTGAAACTTTATATGACACCTCTCTGATTATGGATGCCGTTGGAGTAAATATTGAGGTGATTCGTCACTCACAAAATGAATACTATCAAGATCTCATTCATCCAAAGAAGCATCAACACTTAAATATTGGCGTAATTAATGCAGGTGATGGCAGTGGGCAACATCCTAGTCAATGCTTATTAGATATGATGACAATTCATGAACGCTTTGGTCATTTTAAAGGCTTGAAAGTGGCTATTGTTGGAGACATTACTAATTCACGCGTGGCCAAAAGCAATATGGAATTGTTGACAAGATTAGGTGCAGAGGTTTACTTCTCAGGTCCTGAGTACTGGTATTCAAGTGAATATGATAAGTATGGAAAATATGAGAAATTAGACAAGCTAGTTCCTGAAATGGATGTCATGATGCTCTTGAGAGTTCAACATGAAAGACACAGCGGTGATCCGAATGAAAAGAACTTTGATGCCAAAGCATATCATGAAGAATATGGAATTAATCATAAACGCTACCAAGAACTAAAGCCTGACACGATTATTATGCACCCAGGTCCAATTAATCACGACGTTGAATTAAGTGGAGACTTAGTTGAAAGCGATAAGTGTATGTTTACGCGTCAAATGCAAAATGGTGTGTTTATGAGAATGGCGATGATAGAAGCAGTTTTGCGCGGAAGAAGACTAGGAGGACTTAAGTAATGACAATTGTAATAAAAAATGGAACAGTTTATCAAAATGGCCGCTTAATTAAAGCTGATGTCTTAATTGAAGGTAAAAAAATAAAGACGATTGGAATAGATTTAGATGCAGAAAATGTCATTGATGCCCAAGGAATGCTTGTTAGTCCGGGATTAGTCGATGTTCATGTTCACTACCGCGATCCTGGTCAAACTTATAAAGAAGACATTGAAACCGGTAGTAAAGCTGCAGCACGTGGTGGTTTTACAACCGTCGGTGCAATGCCTAATGTTACTCCGGTTCCTAATACACCTGAATTAATGAAGGAGATGGTGGAGGAAAACCAGAGTAAAGGTGTAGTTCATATTTTTCAATATGGCCCAATAACTAACGATGAAACAACTGATATTATTCCTGATTATGCGGCATTGAAAAAAGCCGGTGCCTTTGCTTTGAGTAATGATGGCCACGGCGTACAAACTGCGCAAACAATGTATTTAGCAATGCAAAAAACTAAAGAAAACAACTTAATCATTGCAACTCATGCCCAGGACGATTCGCTTTTTAACAAAGGAATTGTGAACGAAGGTATAACAGCAGAAAGACTTGATTTACCACCCGTTACTGAGCTTGCGGAAACTACTCAAATTGCGCGTGACCTACTTTTAGCACAAAAGACTGGAGTTCACTATCACATTTGCCATGTCTCAACTAAGACAAGCGTTGAACTGGTGCGCCTAGCTAAAGCACGTGGAATTAACGTAACTTGTGAAGTTGCCCCGCACCACATTTTATTGACTGATAACGATATTCCTAAAGACAATGGTTACTTCAAAATGAATCCGCCACTAAGAAATAAAGAAGATCAAGCAGCTCTTCTAGTTGGTTTGCTAGATGGAACAATTGACTTGATTGCTACTGATCATGCACCACATGCAAAAAAAGAAAAGCAGGGCGGCATGAAAGACGCTGCTTTTGGAATTACTGGAAGCGAAACGGCTTTTAGCACACTCTATACTAAATTTGTAAAAGAAGAAAAAGTTTTAAGGCTTGAGCAATTATTAGCACTTCTCAGCGACAAACCAGCTAAAGTGTTTGGAATTAAGAATGCAGGTGTTCTTGAACCTGGTAAAAATGCAGATATTGCAATTTTTGATATTGCGCATAAAACCGAAATTAAGGAAGCAGATTTTAAATCAAAAGGTGTAAATACACCATTTACTGGTCAAAAAGTATATGGTGAAACAGTGATGACGCTTGTTGACGGCGAAGTTGTATATCAAAGGGGAACAAAATGAAGCGCTATTTAATTTTAGAAGATGGCAGTATTTATGAAGGAGAAGCCTTTGGGGCTGACTGCGAAAGCAGCGGTGAAGTTGTTTTTACAACTGGTATGACTGGCTATCAAGAGGCAATTACTGATCAAAGTTATGCTGACCAGATTTTGGTTTTTACTAACCCCTTAATTGGTAATTATGGGATTACCTTAGCAGACTATGAATCACTTGAACCGCAAATTAAGGGTGTAGTATGTCATCAAGTTGCTCGTCATCCAGATAATTGGAGAATGCAAACAACTTTGCCAAAATTTTTAGAAAGACTAAATATTCCTGGCTTACAAGGAATTGATACGCGTGAATTGGTTAAGAAACTTCGAATTCACGGTACCTTAAAAGGAAAGATTACTGATTCTAAAGAAGACGCCACTAAGATTGCTCAAGAATTAAAAGAGCAAAACATTACTCAAGGTGTAATTAGCCGTGTTTCAACTAAGAACTCTTATCAAGTTCCAGGCTCTAAACGTAACATTGTTGTAGTTGATTTTGGAATTAAGCATAGTATTTTACGAGAGTTAGCTGAAAGAGATTGTAATTGCATTGTTTTACCTTACACTGCAACCGCTGATGAAATTTTAAGTCTTAATCCAGATGGCGTGCTCTTATCTAATGGACCTGGAGATCCAGAAGAAATGGTTGAAGCTGCAAAGATGGTTCAAGAAGTTGAAAAACATGTTCCTTTGTTTGGAATTTGTATGGGGCACCAAGTTTTTGCACTTGCTAATGGTGCTAAAACCTACAAGATGAAATTTGGACACCGTGGTTTTAACCATCCAGTAAGAGAAATTGCAACTGGTAACATTGGTTTTACTTCGCAAAATCATGGTTATGCTGTTGATCCTGCTTCAGTTGATAAAGAAAATTTGATGATTACGCACGTTGAAGTAAATGATGGTACTGTTGAAGGTTTACGCCATAAAAAGTATCCAGCATTTTCAGTGCAATTCCACCCTGATGCAACACCAGGACCTCATGATGAAGATTCATTATTTGATGATTTCATGTCAATGATTGACCAAAGAAAGGAAGAAGAGCGTCATGCCTAAAAGAACAGATATTCATAAAATTATGGTGATTGGTTCTGGTCCAATTATTATTGGTCAAGCTGCTGAGTTTGATTATTCAGGTACTCAAGCTTGCTTAGCTCTTCGTGAAGAAGGTTACGAAGTGGTTTTGGTCAACTCAAATCCAGCGACAATTATGACTGATACAACCATTGCTGATAAGGTTTACATTGAACCACTAACAGTAGAATCAATTTCTAGAATAATTAGACAGGAATATCCTGATGCAATTCTGCCAACTCTTGGCGGCCAAGTTGGGTTAAACATGGCGCTAGCTTTAGCCAAAACTGGAATTTTAGACGAATTAAATATTGAATTACTAGGAACAAAGCTTTCTTCGATTGAACAAGCAGAAGATAGAGAAAAATTCAAAGAATTATGTAAAAAATTAGGCGAACCTGTTCCTCCTTCAAGAACTGTTAATACAGTAGAAGATGCTCTTGCATTTGGTGATGAAATTGGATATCCAATCATTGTTAGACCAGCATTTACGATGGGTGGAACTGGTGGCGGAATCTGCCATAGTCATGAAGAATTAGCTGAAATTGCTAAGAATGGTTTAGAGCTTTCTCCAGTGACTGAATGTTTAATTGAAAAATCCATCGCTGGCTATAAAGAAATTGAGTTTGAGGTAATGCGTGACCATGACGATAATGCAATGATCGTTTGCTGCATGGAAAATTTTGATCCAGTTGGTATTCATACAGGAGATTCAATTGTCTTTTCACCTAGTCAAACTTTAAGCGATAAAGAATACCAAATGCTTAGAGATTGCTCTTTACGTTTAATTCGTGCTCTTAAAATTGAAGGTGGTTGTAATGTACAGCTAGCTTTAGACCCAAATAGTTTTGATTATGATGTGATTGAAGTTAATCCAAGAGTGTCAAGGTCAAGTGCTCTTGCTTCAAAAGCAACTGGATATCCAATTGCTAAGATGGCAGCCAAAATTGCAATCGGAATGACTTTAGATGAAATTAAGAACCCAGTAACTGGAACAACTTATGCGGAATTTGAACCAGCATTAGACTATGTTGTCTGCAAAATTCCACGCTGGCCATTTGATAAATTCTCTAAAGCTGATCGTACTTTGGGTACACAAATGAAAGCAACCGGTGAAGTAATGGCAATTGGTCGAACTGCTGAAGAAGCAATGCAGAAAGCAGTAAGGTCACTTGAAATTGATGAAAAAGATTTATATTCAGAAAAAGCTCATCGGGCAAGTGATGAAGAAATTGAACAAAAGCTAGTTAGAGCACAAGATGATCGTCTCTTTTACTTAGCTGAGGCATTTAGAAGAGGGTACAGTCTTGAAGATGTACACGAATTAACGAAGATTAACTTTTATTTCTTAGATATTGTGAGTCATATGGTTGAAATGGAGAAGACCATTAAAGAAAATAAGGATGATCTTGAGACTTTACGTTTAGCTAAAAAATATGGCTTTAGCGATCCAACTATAGCTGCTTTATGGGACGAAAAGGCTGACCAAGTTAGAGACTTACGTAAAAAGCATGGGATCATCCCAGTTTATAAGATGGTTGACACCTGTGCTGCTGAGTTTGAATCAAAAACACCATACTTCTATTCAACTTATGATGGTGAAAATGAATCACATAAGTCTGGAAAGAAATCAGTTATTGTTATTGGTTCTGGTCCCATTAGAATTGGACAGGGAGTTGAGTTTGATTATGCCACAGTTCACTGTGTTAAAGCACTACAAAAAATGGGTTATGAAGCAATTGTAATTAATTCAAACCCGGAAACTGTTTCAACTGACTTTTCAATTTCAGATAAACTGTATTTTGAACCTTTAACATTAGAAGATGTCTTGAATGTTTGCGACTTAGAAAAGCCAGAAGGTGTCATTGTTCAATTCGGTGGTCAAACTTCTATTAATTTAGCAGCTGGTTTAGAAAAACATGGAGTTAAGATCCTTGGAACGACAGTTAAAGATCTTAACCGTGCAGAAGATCGTGAACTATTTGACCAAATTATTAAAAAGCTTCAACTTAATCAACCGAAAGGCTTAACTGCTACAACGCATGATGGCGTAATTAAAGCAGCTGAAGAGTTAGGATACCCAGTCTTAGTTCGTCCAAGTTATGTGCTGGGTGGAAAAGCAATGGAAATTGTTTATAATAAGAGCGAACTAGAAGAATACTTACATGATCACGTAGATATTGCAGCTGATCACCCAATTTTAGTTGATGATTACTTAGATGGTCGTGAATGCGACGTTGATGCAATTTGTGATGGTAAAGATGTACTATTGCCTGGAATTATGGAACATATTGAACATGCAGGTGTTCACTCAGGTGACTCAATGGCTGTTTATCCACCACAAACATTTACTGATGACGTCAAAGAGAAGATTATGGACGTTACTCGGAAATTAGCGCTTACTCTTAATTGTGTTGGAATTATGAATATTCAGTTTATTGTTAGAAATGGTGAAGTTTACGTAATCGAAGTAAACCCTCGGGCAAGTAGAACAGTGCCGTTTTTGAGTAAAATAACTGGAATTGAAATGGCGCAAGTTGCAACTAGAGTAATTATGGGTGAAAGCTTAGCAGAGCAAGGCTACAGCGATGGTCTTGCTCCAGAGCCAGAAATGATTAGCGTTAAGGCTCCTGTGTTTAGCTTTAGTAAGTTGGCAGATGTGGATTCATATCTTGGACCTGAAATGAAGTCCACTGGTGAAGTAATGGGAAGCGACCATACCTTTGCCAAAGCACTTTATAAGGCCTTTGCAGGAGCAAAGATGCAGCTACCTGAAAACGGAAATGTTTTATTGACAATTGAAGATAGAGATAAAGATAAGATTTTACCAATTGCTAAGCGTTTTGCTAGAATTGGTTATCGAATTTTTGCGACAAAAGGGACAGCTGACTTTTTAAAGAATAATGGCTTGCATGTTGATCTAGTAACCAAAGTTCATGAAAACGAAAATGCAGATGATAATATCTTGAATGAACTGAGGGATGGGAAGATTGACTTAGTGATTAATACTATGGGACATGATATTGAAAAGAACTCAGATGGATTTATTATTAGACAGATGGCTATTCAACAAAATGTTCCCTTGTTAACCGCTCTTGACACAGCTGACGCGCTTTTAACTTCTCTTGAAAATAGATCATTTGCGACAGACGCCTTAAAATAAGAAATCCTTGATTAGGGAAGAGATACAATGGCAAAAGAAATTTGGGATAAGCTTGCAATGAAGCGAGCTCTTGTCAGAATTACGTATGAAATTATTGAAAGAAATAAGGGAGTAGAAGACCTAGTTTTAGTCGGTATTAAGACGCGTGGAGTGTATTTGGCACGCAGAATGCATGATCGACTTAAAGAGGTTGAAAAAGTCGACGTTCCAGTAGGTGAATTGGATATTACACCTTATCGGGATGATCGAAAAAATGACTTTAGTCAAGAAAAAATACCTGATTTAGAGCCGATGGACTTAGATATTACTAACAAAAATGTTGTCTTAGTAGACGACGTTCTTTATACCGGTCGCACAATTAGGGCAGCGATGGATGCCTTGATAGCAAATGGACGACCCAAATCGATTTCTGTAGCTGTTTTAGTAGATCGAGGACATCGAGAATTACCGATCAAAGCTGATTTTGTTGGTAAAAATATTCCAACCTCTCTTAATGAACAAGTATCCGTTAATGTCAGTGAAATTGACGGTGTTGATAGTATTGAATTAATCAATTTAAAATAGAAATTTTAATCAAAGAAAATAAGCTGTATTATCTTCTAGAAAAGGTAATACAGCTTATTTTTTTTATTTAATTTTGTGACATTATCTCATAGTAATATTTTTCATTCATAACCATTATATTACTTTTGCACCAAGTGAATTCTTGAAGTGGTCTAATGCCCATTCTTGTCCATGCTCGGTAAATGTTGTAACGCCTTTAGTTGGAATGGTGATGCCATAATTTAAATTATAGGCACTCACTGCGGTATGAAGTACACAAATGTCAGTACATACACCGGTTAGCCAAAGATCATCGATTTTACGTTCACGTAGGTAATTATCAAGATTAGTATTTTGGAAAGAAGAGTAGCGATTTTTATTAAACTTATAAATACGTTCGCTAGACTTATGACTTTCGTACCAATCTTTTAATTTGCCATAAAGTTCTTGTCCCGGGGTGCCGACAATATTATGTGGCGGGAAAAGCTTGTATTCAGGGCTAAATTTATCTCCGGTATGACCGTCAGTTGGGAAAATAACGTAATCACCGTTTTCATAAAATTTATCTGCAAGCTCAATTAAATAATCTTCCAAATCTTGGGCAGGTTTGCCGCAGGTAAGAGAACCATTATCTGCAATAAAATCATTAGTATAATCAATAATTAATAGTGCTTTTGTCATGTTGCTTTCCTCAAAATAAAATTCTTAAAACTATCCCGAATTACGTAAGCCAGAAGTTACACCATTGATAGTAATTGGTAAGATGCTTTCGTAAACACCAGCAATGTCATCAACACGATCCCGTTTAATCATCTCAATCTGAATGTAGTTAAGAATATTAAAGTATGGCATCCGGTAATTTAAACTCATTTGAAGGCTTGGATTATCAGCTAGTAGCTCCTTATTACCTTCAATTTGAAGAATAACTTCTTTGGTAAGTTTCCATTCTTGGTAGATAGTGTCAAAGACATTCTTAGTATCTTCATCTTCACATAGGTCCGCATATTGCTTGGCGATATCCATGTTAGATTTTGATAAAACCATATCGACGTTAGAAAGTAGAGAGTGGAAGAATGGCCAGCCCTGATACATCTTTTGTAAAGTTTCTAAGTTGTGAGAATCGGAATCAATAAAGTGCTTAAAGGCAGATCCAACCCCATACCAACCTGGAAACATAATTCTACTCTGTGACCAGGAGAATACCCATGGAATAGCTCTTAAACCAGAGAAGTCAGTGATTTTCTTTCTTGCAGCTGGGCGAGAGCCAATATTTAAGTTGGAAATTTGTTTAATTGGAGTAGCTTGTAAGAAGTAGTCAAGAAAGGCAGGCGTTTCGAAAACTAATTTACGGTAAACTTTATTACTATCAAGTACAATCTTATCCATTGAATCACGGAAGCCACCAATATCATCTTCGCTTACGATTTGCTTAGAAACAATTCGGTCAATCGTTGCTGAAGCAAGCATTTCTAAGTTGTAATAGGCAGTATCTTGATTACCATATTTATTTTGAATGATTTCACCTTGTTCAGTCATTCGAATCCGATCATTAATTGAACCAAAAGGTTGAGCAGTAATGGCTTCATATGAAGGACCACCACCACGGCCAACAGTTCCGCCACGTCCATGCATAAAGGTAATATTAACGCCTAATTTCTTGCCCATTGCAGTTAAATCTTTTTGAGCCTTATAGAGATTCCAGCAAGAAGCTAAGTAGCCACCGTCTTTGTTTGAATCAGAATAGCCGAGCATAATTTCTTGGTAATTGTTTTGAGAAGCAAGCCATTTTTTAACAATATCTAAGTTCAAAAACTCTTTCATGATTTCGCGGGAGTTCTCTAAATCTTCAACTGTTTCAAATAATGGAACTACTTGGATGCGGGCACCTTGATTGTCTAAAAGATCGTATTCTTTGAGCATAATTGCTTGCTCTAATAGGTCAGAAACGCTTTCCGTATGAGAAATAATATGCTGCTTAATTACGTCTTCGCCGATGCGATCTTTAAGTTGACGTGCAGTCTTGTAAATTTTTAATTCTTTTTGAAGTAGGTCAGACTTAGGCTTGTTATTAGCATGTAGATTACGTGGATCGTCATTTAGTTCTTTAAGTAGGACTTGAACTTTTTCTTTTTCTGGTAAATCACTGTAATTATCACAAATTCCAGCACTCTTGAGTAACTCAGCCACACATGCTTCGTTTACGCTAGAATCTTGCCGCATATCAATTGTTGCCAAGTGAAAGCCGAAAATATCAATTGCTTCTAAAAGCTCAGTAAAGAAACTTTTAATGACTGCCTGGTCATGATCTTGTTCAAGTGATTCTTTGATTGTAATTAAATCCGCTTTGAAATCTTGAGGATTCTTATAAACAGGAATCTTATCTAAGTTTTCTAAGTCACGCTTTTTAACAAAACTATTTTTATCAGCTGTACCCAAAAGTTGGTATTCAGTATGAAGCAAGCGACTCTCAATATAGTAAAAGGCACGGCGATAAGGTTCATTGGTTCTAAATGGTGAGTCGTCCTTTGAGAGCTCTGAAAGTTTTTCAACAGCTGAGGAAGTTTTCATATAAGACGTAGACATTGAAATAGTGCGGTAAAGTTTATTTAGTTTTTTGATGTAATATTCAAAAATAACTTGGCTTTGTAAACCTGCACTTAGCTTTAATGTATCAGCTGTTACATAAGGGTTACCGTCCCGGTCGCCGCCAATCCACATTCCCATCGTAATTGGAGTTGCGCCTTTAAGATCTAAATTATGTTTTTTAGCTAATTCTTGATAGCGAGCCGTAAACTTGGTAATTGCTGGAATTAACGCCTTAGGATAGTAAGCTAAAACATTAGTAATTTCGTTAGATACTTGCAACTTGTGACTACGAATAATATCTGTTTGCATTAAAATTTCAATATAGGCACGAAGCTTTTCAGTCCATTCAGCCTGATTGATAGTTCCATTCTTAACTTCACGATAGCTACGTAATAAGCCGTGAATCTGATCGGTTAATTCAAGAACGGTTTTTCTTTGAACTTGAGTAGGATGAGCCGTTAAAACTGGTACAACATTAACATGCTTTAAGATTTCACGAGCGTTCTCTTTTTGTGCAACTAAATCAATTGTATCTTCAAGTTTGCCAAGATAATCTTGATCAGTATTATTGAGCAAGTTAACTTCACTTGCTAATTCCACATCTTCAGAAATATTAACTAATAAGGGTAGGGTTGCAAAGTAGCGAGCAACCACCATCATCTCTTGATTAGTTAAACTAGCAATTTGCTTTTCAAGAGCATCGTAGTCTTTTTGAGCAGAAATCTTGATCAAGTCTTGGATCTTATTAAAAACAACGTCGCCGCTCAATTGACGCGTACTTTCATTAAGCAAGTTGGTCAAAATCTTAACCTCTTCAGCAACCATTGCGTGGTCACTACTGTTTTCTAACTTCTTGATGGACATTAAAAAGTTTCCTCCTTTTTGTGAAAGATTTAACATAAGGATATCACAGATTTGTATGTTTGAATATTAGTTTGAAACATAATTTTTTTGAGCTTTTTCAAACATTGCTAAAACCTTGGTAGCCGAGTTTTCAATCGAAAGTGATTTAGCATAATTTTGATAATTTGAACTCATTATTTTTAAGTCTTGAGGGTGAGTAATCCAGTAATCAATTTTCTGCGCTAAAATTTGCTTATTGCCAGCTGGAAAACGATTTTGAGGACTTAAAGCATAGGCGCTAGTCGAAGAAAGTGGACTTTCTGCAATTACTGGAACACAGCCAGTTGCAAAGGCTTCCATACAAGCCATTCCTTCTACTTCGACATTAGCGCAATGAACAACAATATTTGATTGTTTCATTACCTGTTTTAGTTCATCTCTGCTATAAAAAGCAAGCTGGGCATTAATTTTTAATTTGCGGCAAAGTTCAATATATTCAGACTTTAATGGCCCTTTACCTGCTAAGATGAGACAGATTTTGTTTTTATGTTTGCTGAGTGAAATAGCTTTAATAAGGGTCTTTTGATCTTTTTCATTAGAAAAGCGTCCAATCGAAAGAATCGTGAAGGAGTCATTTTTAAGTTCTCGCTGATTATCTTGTAAGTAATAATCGCTAATGCCGTTTGAAATAGTTATTAATTTAGATTTGAAATGATATTTTTGTAATCTTTGTTTGACTTTAGCTGTTGGACACTGCAAGTAATTGCAATAATTAAAGGTAGTATCACGAAAAAGCTTCATAAAAGTGGAGTTGATGCTAGGATGATCTAAGATAGGAACAGAAGCAGTTAAATTTTCAGGATAAAGGTGAAAAGTACCAGTAATTGGCTTCTTGAATCGTTTAGCAATTTTACCTGCACAAGCGCAAACTGGGAAGGGGTCTTTCAAGTGTACTAGATCGGCCCATTTAACAGCTTTTTCAATGGTTTTCTTTTCAGGTTTAGCAAAATGAAAGCCTTCTTTAGCAATTATATTTTTAAAAATTGGAATCGTCATTATTGGAAGTGGATAGTCAGGCTCTCCACCAGCGATCGAAGCTAGGACACGCACTTCGTGCCCCATTTTTTGAAATTGTTTAACAAAGCGTTGTGTAGAAATTGACATGCCATTGCTTTTATTGAAATAATCATCGATGACAATTAAAATTTTCATGATTATCATCCTCTCTAATACTAGATTTATTTTAACAAGTAAGGAAACTGACGTGAAAGAAATAAGCAAGTATCAACAATTAAGACAAAGGTTAATCGAAAATAGCAATCCAGAAATAGCTAGTCAAATGGAAAGCTATTTGAGAAATAAGTTTAAGTTTTTTGGTTTGAAGTCTCCAGAACGTAGAGAGAGTTATCATGACCTTATTAAGTTAGAAAAAGCAAATAAAAAAATTGATTGGGATTTTTTAGATCAAGCATGGGTAGATGAACATCGTGAGGCTCAATACTTTGTTTGTGATTATCTAATTGCATTGGAAAAATATCTCACGTTTGAAGACATTGACCATATTTTTAATTATGTAAAGTCTAAACAATGGTGGGATACAATTGATAGTTTAATTAAACCAATTGGAAAAATAGGATTAAGGGATGACCGAGTAAACGATTTAATGTTGGCTTGGTCACAGGATGATGACTTTTGGATCAGAAGAGTAGCGATCGAGCATCAGCTTTTGCGAAAGGATAAAATGAACATTGAATTACTAAATACGATTTTAGAAAATAATTTAGGCAGTTCAGAATTCTTTATTAATAAGGCAATTGGTTGGGCGTTACGCGATTATTCTAAAACTAACCCAGACTGGGTAAAAGATTTTATTAGCAAGCATCATGCTGAGATGGCATCTCTTTCGATTAAAGAGGGAAGTAAGTATTTATCATGAAGTCTAGAGGTAATTTAAGCAAGCTTATTACTTTTTTTGTTTTGTGTGGCTTTTTAATTTTAGCTGTTAAGCAGGGAAATATAATAGAGAATTTGATTTTTGGTGTTTTGATACTTATTTTTATTGCAGTAAAGTTTATTTTTAATAAGAAATAATTGAACTACCAAAAAGTCTGTTATACTAATGCTTTTTACTCATATAATTAGTCAATTTTTCATACAATATATCTATAGGGATACTAGAAATAGGGGATGAATAAATTGGCTTTTATTGAATTAAGAAACTGTTCAAAGAAGTATGGCACGGGCGCAACTACCGTTTGGGCAAATAAAGATCTTAGCTTTGATATTGAGCAGGGTGAATTGGTAATTATTTTAGGATCATCTGGTGCCGGCAAGTCTACTTTATTGAATATTTTAGGCGGTATGGAGAATGTTACTAAGGGAGAAGTTATTGTTAATGGAAATAACATTGCAAACTATTCTGCCAAGGAATTAACCAAATATCGGAGAAACAAAATTGGTTTTGTTTTTCAGTTTTATAACTTAATACCTAATTTAACCGCTAAAGAAAATGTAGAACTGGCAAATGAGTTAGTAGCTAATCCGCTTGATGCAGAAGTTGCCCTCAAAGAAGTGGGGCTTGAAAATAGGATCAATAACTTCCCATCCCAACTCTCTGGTGGAGAGCAGCAACGAGTTGCGATTGCACGTGCAATTGCTAAGAATCCAGCTTTACTGTTATGTGATGAACCAACAGGAGCTTTAGACTATCAGACTGGTAAAAAAGTCCTTAAGATTCTACAAGATCGTAGTTTAAAGAAAAATTCAACAGTTATCATTGTGACGCATAATGCAGCTTTAGCTCCAATAGCTGACAAGGTTATCAGGATCCAAGATGGAAAAATAAAGCAAATTGAAAATAACGCTCATCCGCAAGATATTGAAAAAATTGAATGGTAGGTGAGTGACATGAGTAAAAAAGTTTTATGGAAAGATGCTGTAAATTCACTCACTAATTCTTGGGGACGCTTTATTGGGATTATGTTACTAATGGCAGTTAGTGCTTTTGCCTTTATTGGCTTAAAGATGGCCGGTCCTGATATGAGATATACCGTCCAAAGGTATTATCGAAATATAAATTTAGCAGATTTAACAGTCAGTTCAAATTATGGTCTTGATAACAGAGATCTTCAGACGCTTAGGAATCACGCTAAAAATGCAACATTAGATTTAGGATATTTGCAGGATACAACCGTTAATAATTCCAAGATCAGCCTGCGTGTTTTATCAGAAACTAAAAGTGTTTCCACTAATAAAATAGTTAGTGGAAAGTTGCCAAACAAGAATAGCCAAATTGCGATTAGTTATTTACTTAAAGATAAATATCGTTTAGGGGAATGGATTAAGTTAGATAATCATAATAATTTGAAAACTAATCGTTTTAAGATTGTTGGTTTTATTCGACCAAGCGAATATACGGATAAAAGCAATATTGGTCAAACTACTGTCGGGACTGGTCAGCTTTCAGGGATTGCAGCAGTAAAAAAGAGTGCTTTTAGTTCTTCAAATTATAGTATTGCTCGAATTCGCTTTTATCAGACAAAAAATTTAGACCCATATTCTAGTGCTTATCAAAGGATCATTGATGATAAAAAGAAAAAGCTCACTAAAGCCCTAGATAAAAATGGTAAAACCAAGAAAACAGAACTTGATAAAAATTTAGTATTAGCTCAAAAGCAGATTAATCAAGCTAAGCAGCAAGTCCAATTAGCTGAAGGCAATGGCTTAAACGTAACTGAGCAAAAAGCTCAATTGGAAAGACAGGAAAGTAAATTAAGTAAGCAAAAGTGGCAAATTAAGCAATTGGGTAATATTTCTTATTATGTTAATGATCGTAAAAATGATCCTGGTTATGATACTTACCAGTCAAATTCAGAAAAAATTGAATTAATTACTGACATTTTCCCAGTTTTTCTATTTGCAGTGGCAGCTTTAGTCAGTTTTTCAACTATGACACGCTTCATTGATGAAGAAAGACAAAATATTGGTGTTTTAAGAGCTTTAGGATATAGCAAGTCTGATACTAGTCTAAAATTCATTGTTTATAGCTTAACAGCTGCTTTAACAGGCGTCTTAATTGGTGCAATTGGAGGCTACTGGCTATTACCGCAGATAATATTTAATTCTTATACTGCTAATCTGACACTGACGAATTTTCAGACTTTATTTTCATGGAAGTATCTATTCTTAACTATCTTCATTGCAGTTTTATGTACGACAGGAGCTGCTTTAATTCAACTATTTTTTGTTTTAAGAGCAAAAACAAGTGAATTATTGTTACCAAAACCGCCGAAGAATGGCTCGCGAATTTTCTTAGAAAGAATCAAACCACTTTGGCAACGTTTAAGTTTTAACTATAAAGTTACGTTAAGGAATATTTTTCGTTATAAAGTAAAAATGATCATGACAATTCTGGGGATTGCGGGATGCACTGGTTTATTGATGATGGGATTCGGCATTCGTGATTCTTTAGCTGGTATTGGTCAAAAGCAATATGGTGAGCTGATTAAATATGATCTAATTGCGGTCGATAAAAAGGATTTGTCTGGAAATCAGAGCAGAAAATTAGAACAAAAACTTAATTCAAAGCAAGTAAATAAGTATTTGCCAGTACATTTTGAAAATATTACTAAAAAGATCGACGGGACAAATCAAGATATTTCAATAATTGTGCCAAAAGAAGATAAAAATATTAACAACTACATTAATCTAAGAAATAGACAGTCAGGTCAAAAAATCAACTTGAATAATCATGGCGTGGTTATTTCTGAAAAGCTGGCTAATCTCTTGAATTTAAAGCCTGGCGATAAGTTAACTTTAAATACTAATAATGGTAAAAAAGTTAAATTGCCAATTAGTCGGATTTGTGAAATGTATATGGGACATTATGTCTTGATGAATTCGGATATCTATGAGAGATATTTTGATCAGAAAATGAATACCAATGCCCAGTTAATTGAATTAAAGTCAGGCGTTAAAACTGATGATTTTGCTAATTCATTGATGAAAACTGAAGCGGTTAATGCAATTAATTTAAATACTAGCAATAAGCAAATAATTGATAGTCTAATTCAAAGTATGGATAAGGTAATGTTCTTATTAATTGGCTTAGCAGCACTTTTAGCAATTGTTGTAATTTTTACCTTAACTACGACAAATCTAGAAGAGCGAATGAGAGAAATTTCTACTTTGAAAGTTTTAGGTTTCTATAATAAAGAAGCTAGTCTATATATTTATCGTGAGACGATTATTCTTTCAATCTTTGGTATTCTATTTGGCTTTTTAATTGGAAATTGGCTTCATAGTTTTATTATTGACAATTTGGCTCCGATGAATGCGATGTTTAGACCTGGAATTTTGATGAGTAACTATCTTTTTTCAGCAATAATTCCAATGTTGATCACAGCGATTATGGCAATTTTTGTAAATCGTGATATTAAGGAAGTTAATATGCTTGAAGCTTTGAAGTCAGTAGATTAAAAAAGAACCGTGTGCATGTTGAAGATGCATACGGTTCTTTTGTGGTTTAGAATTAGAAAATGAATAATATCGATGACAACTTGAAGGTGTTAAATATGGAAAATCTAGATAACGAAAGATCACTTTATATTGAAGCTATTACTCAAGAAGTCAGCAAGATTTTGGCGAAAGAAGAATAAATTCCATTAGAAAATGCAGAATACAATTTTATCCATTCAAGAACATACAATTATTTGGCATACTCTAATGATTCTTTTATCGAAGATGGACCAGAAGATTTTGTTGATTTATATCATAACGAACAAAAATATCATCGTTTAGTTTCTACTACTCAATTATTGGTGGAACAAGAAAATAAAAATTAGCTTAATATCTTTAATAATGATATCATTTACCTAATTAAAGAAATGAGGTAAGGAATTATGAGAAGATACTTCAGCGTTCGTGGGGGCGCAGGTGACTTAACTAAGCCTGATGTTAATACTAGACCGCAAGATAATTTATACTTAGCAGTTAACTCTGAATGGCTTTCAAAAGCAAAAATTCCAGCCGACAGAACTTCAACTGGAATTAATTTGATTTTAGACATGCGAATTGAAGACAAGCTTATGAAGGATTTTGAAGATTTTGCCAATGGTAAGAAGCCGCTTCCTGATGTAGCAAACTTTGAAAAGGCAATTAACTACTACAAATTGGCAGCTGATTTTGATAAGAGAAATAAGGATCAAGCAGAACCAATTAAGAAAGACTTAAGCAGACTAACTTCTTTGAAAAATTTTGAAGAATTTAATCAAGAAGCGGCTCAATTAATATCAAGTGGCTATGAACTACCGTTTGATATCTATGTATCTGAGGATATGAAGGATACAGATCATAATGCCTTATATGCAACTGGACCACAGCTTTTCTTGCCAGATACTACCGCTTATCAAGTTCCGGATGCTAAAAAGTTACTTTCTGTCTTAGAGAAGCAAACTGTAAAATTGCTTACTATGGCTGGAATAAGTGAAGAACAAGCTAGAACTTGGGCTAAGAGTGGAATTGAATTTGATAAAAAACTTTCTAAGATTTTAAAGTCAACAGAAGAATGGGCTGATGAAGTGGCAATGTATAATCCAGCTAGTTTGTCTGACTTTGAAGCAAAATTTGATCAGTTCGATATCAATTCATTCTTAAAGCAACTTTTGCCTGAAATGCCTGAAAAGGTAATTGTAGCAGAACCACGTTACTTTAACCATATTAATGATTTCTTGAGTGAGAGCGAATTCGAAGAATTTAAGAACTGGATGATTATTAAATTTATCAATAAAAGTGCAACCTACTTATCTCAAGATTTTAGAGAAGCTGCCTTTCCATTCAGACAAGCAGTTTATGGTGTCCCAGAATTACCATCTCAAGATAAGCATGCATATCGGCTAGCTAAGAGGCTTTTGATGAAGTGATTGGCATTTACTATGGTAAGACCTATCTCGGAGACGAAGCCAAGGCTGACGTAATTAGTATGATTAAAAAGATGCTTAAGGTTTATGAACAAAGAATTCAAGAAAATACCTGGCTTTCAGAGCCTACTAAAAAACAAGCTATTATCAAATTAAAGGCTTTAAAGTTAAAGGTTGGCTATCCTGAAAAGAATAGAGCTCTTTTTGATAATTTAGTTGTAGATCCAAACAAGACTTTATACGAAAACCATGTTTTGATTAATCAAGAAAGAATTAAAGATATTCTTCAAAGATTAAATAAAAAGCCTGATAAAAGTATTTGGGAAATGCCGGGTAACTTGAACAACGCTTGCTACGATCCTTATAAGAATGACTTAACCTTCCCAGCAGGAATCTTGCAGGCTCCATTTTATGATGCAAAACAATCTCGTGCTGCTAACTATGGCGGAATTGGTGCAACAATTGGTCATGAAGTTTCTCATGCTTTTGACAATAACGGTGCCCAATTTGATGAAAAGGGCAACATGAAAAATTGGTGGACTAAGGAAGACTTTGCAGAATTTAACAAGCGTACCAAGGCAGTTGCTGATATTTTCGATGGCTTACAATATGGTCCAGTTAAGTTAAATGGTAAGCAAGTAGTTTCTGAAAATATTGCTGACTTAAGTGGACTTTCTTGTGCAATTGCAGCTAATAAGACAGAGGGCGGAGAGATGAAAGATCTCTTTGAAACTTATGCTAAGAGCTGGATGCAAAAACAACGTCCGGAATCAATTAAGGCTGAAGTACAATCTGATGTACATGCACCGCAGCCAACCAGAGTTAATATTCCAGCCCAAAACCAAGAAGAATTCTATGAGGCATACAATGTAACTCCAGAAGATGGTATGTGGCTTGATCCAGAAAATAGAATAACTATTTGGTAATGAGAAACCTAATGAAAAGAGCGATGAATTGATTCACCGCTCTTTTTGATATTATTTTTAATTAAAAAATGTTTGATAAATAGTTCGAATAACTTCTTCGGCATCGCCTCTTCTAGTTCCAATCATGATTGAAATCTGTGATGCGCCTTGATTAATCATTTGAATTGAAATGTTCTTTTGACCTAAGGGATAGAGAATACTTGCACACAGGCTTAGCTTGTCGCGCATTCCTTCACCAACAACCATAGTAATTGCGTAATCATCGATCCACTGCATTTGATCTGGATTAAGCGAAACTTGAATTTCATTACAAATTTGATCAATTAGTTCCGCATTAAGATCTTCTTTTTTGAAAATAATTGTAATATCGTCAATTCCAGAAGGCATATGTTCATAAGCAACTTTATGTTGATCAAGAATTTGTAAGATCTTTAATGTAAAACCAGCCCCCTTATTTAACAAGTACTTGTGTAAATAGAGGGCAGCAAAGTTTTTACCGCCCGCAATACCAGTGATTGTATGTTGAGCTTTAAAGTTGGTCTCTGGCACGATCATTGTTCCTGGTCTTTCGGGATGCTGGGTATTTTTTACATTAACTGGAATCTGTGCTTGAATAGCAGGAATTAAAGCTTCATCATGAAAGACAGAAAACCCAGCATAAGAAAGTTCCCGCATTTCACGGTAGGTCATTTTGCTAATTGGCTCGGGATGAGAAACAATAGCAGGATTAGCTGAAAAAATGGCATCTACATCAGTAAAATTCTCATATAATTCTGCATTAAAACCGCGTGCTAAAATAGCGCCGGTAATGTCTGAGCCACCACGTGAAAAAGTGGCAATATTTCCAGAAGGTGAAATTCCATAGAATCCAGGAAAGATAATTTTTTCAGTGGGGTCGAGTTCAAGATTGCGGAGATTAACATAAGTTTCAGGGTTGACAGAAGCATCATTTGGACTGCCGGTTACAACTAAACCAGCTTGTCTTGGTGTTAGAAGTCGCACCTTAAATCCTTGTTTTTTCATAATCATTGTTAAGAGTTTAGCATTTAAAAATTCGCCGTGAGCTTTAAATGCTGCCATCAAATAATCACGATTAGGAAAAGTATGAGTAGGAAGATCATTAATTAAAGCTTTGATCTCGTTAAGTCCCTGCATACTCAAGTCAAAATATTCTCCAATTTCAGCATAACGAGCATAAATTTGGGCTTGAATTTTTTCACAGTTTTGTTTACGAAGGGTAAGATTTGCATACTTAATTAAAAGATCAGTAACCTTGGTATCTGTCTTATTTCTTTTTCCCGGAGCGGAAACAACTACGACTTGGCGTTTATTATCGTTATTTAAAATATTAATTACTTGAGCAATTTTTGCGCCTGAAGCTACGGAGCTGCCACCGAATTTAGCTACTTTCATACGGATTAGTTATCCTTCCTCGAAAAATTCTAGTTGACTTATATTATGCATCATTATAACCTACAAATAAAAGAAATGAGGACATATTATGAAAAAAGAATTTACGGTTGCTATCTTAGGTGCAACTGGCTTAGTGGGACAGCGAATGATCAAACAACTTGAGCAATCCACTATTCCAGTTAAAAAAGTTAAATTTTTAGCTTCTAAAAGATCTGCTGGCAAGAAGCTAAAATTTCGTGATCAAGAAGTAGAAGTTGAAGAAACTAAACCAGAATCATTTTCCGGTGTTGACATAGTTTTATCTTCTGCTGGTGGTGCAGTTTCTAAAAAGTTTTTGCCTGAGGCTGTTAAGAGAGGCAGTGTCTGCATTGATAATACTAGTGCATTTAGGATGGATCCTGATGTTCCATTAGTTGTTCCTGAAGTTAATGGCGAGGAAATTAAAAATCATCATGGTATTATTGCTAATCCAAATTGTTCTACAATTCAAATGGTAATGGCCTTAAAGCCAATGATGGATAAATTTGGTTTGAAGCGAGTAATTGTATCAACTTATCAAGCAGCTTCTGGTGCTGGTCATGCAGCTTTAGAAGAGTTGTTCAAAGAAGCTAAAGATTATATGGCAGGTAAAAATATTAGAGATGAAGCTGAAGTTTTGCCAACTGCAGGAGATAAAAAGCATTATCCTTTAGCATTTAACTTATTGCCACAAATTGATGTTTTTGAAGACGATGGCTATAGTCATGAAGAATGGAAGATGATTCACGAAACTAAGAAGATTCTCTTAAACGATATGAATGCAGCTGATATTAAAGTGACAGCTACTTGTGTTCGTGTTCCAGTTGAAATTGCTCATGGCGAAAGTGTTTATTTTGAATTGGCAGATAAAAATGCTACTGTATCTGATCTAGAGAAGGTTTTAAAAGACTTCCCAGGAGTTCAAGTACAGAATGATTTTAGAAAACAAGAATATCCTCAACCATTAAATGCAGTTGGATCTAACGATACTTTTGTTGGTCGAATTAGGCCAGATTTAGAAACACCCGGAGCCTTTAATATGTGGGTTGTAGCTGATAATTTATTAAAAGGCGCAGCTGGAAATACTGTTCAAATTGCTGAAAAACTAGTTGCTAATGATTGGTTATAAAAAAGGAATGAGTTTTTAACTCATTCCTTTTTTAGATATCCAAAATATTAAGTAAAGTATTTTCCATTTCACCGGCTTTAATTATTTGCTCTTGATAATTACCAGTTTGAATTAGATTATGTACATTCCCGCTTAAGTCTTCTTGTAGAAAACTATTCAGTTCTTTAATGGCTGGAACGCCTTTTTCTTTTACTTCTTTTCCAGTAAGAGCATGAAAGACTGTTTCAGGGAATTTATATGGGCTAGCAGTTGAAACTATCACCGTTGACGTTTGATCAAGGCTTGTTTCTTGATATTTCTTGGTTACAAAAGAAGCGACAGCTGTATGAGGATCAAGCGTATACTGGTCTGCTATAAAAATACGGTTAATTTCATCTTCAACTTCGTCTTCCGTAACAAAACCAGCAGCAAATAATTGATCTAATTTTTCCTTAACAATAGGGCTAACCGTGTATTTTCCTTTAGTATTTAGTTCATTCATTAAGTGAGCTAACTCATTAGAATCTTCACCGTAGAGGTCAAATAGAAGGCGCTCTAAATTACTTGAAACTAAGATATCCATGGCAGGAGAGTTAGTTAAATAAAACTTACGTTGACGATCATAAGTACCAGTTTTAAAGAAATCAGTCAAAACATTGTTTTGATCAGAAGCACAAATAAGTTTATGAATTGGTAAGCCCAATTTTTTAGCATAGTAGCCGGCAAGAATATCGCCAAAGTTCCCAGTTGGCACCGAAAAGTTAATTTTTTGTCCGGTTGTAATTTCACCATTTTTAACTAGTTGAACATAACTATAAAAATAATAGACAATTTGTGGAACTAAACGGCCAATATTCATTGAATTAGCGGAAGAAAATTGCAATTTGTTCAGTTTTAATTTTTCAACTAAAGCTTGATTATTAAAAATTTTCTTCACGTTAGTTTGCGCATCATCAAAGTTACCTTTAATGGCAATCGCAGTTAAGTTATCGCCTTTAAGTCCCAGCATTTGTCTTAGTTGTACAGGACTTACACCGCCGTACGGGTAGAAGACAATAACATGAGTATGTTCTTGACCTTTAAAGCCACTCATTGCTGCACCACCAGTATCTCCTGAAGTAGCAGTTAGAATAATGATGTCAGAATCATTTTGCTTAATTTTGATAGCTGTATGCATTAAGCGTGGAAGTATTTGTAAGGCGATGTCTTTAAAGGCAAGCGTTGGACCATGAAAGAGTTCCAGATAATAATTGTTTGCATGTTTAGCAATTTTGACAATTTCTTTGTCATCCCATTGATTACCATAAGCTTCATCTACAATTTGAGAAAGTTGGTCATCTGAAAAATCATCAAAAAAGGTTGCTAAAACTTTTTTAGTCATTTCTTGATAGGACATATTTTTAAATTGTTCTAAGTCAAAAATTGGCTTAGGAAAAGTAGTTGGAACAAAAAGTCCACCTTCTGGTGATAATCCTTGGATAATAGCTGCGGGAGCATCTAATTGATAATTTAAGTTAGCACGTGTACTGCGATATTGCATAAATTACTCCTTCTTAAAACATGTTTGTTCTTATCATTGTAACCTGTTTAGTGACTATGATACAATCAAAAATAAAAAAATTATTAAAGAGGCCCTTAAAATGAAAACCATTGAAGTTGCAATGCTCGGACTAGGCACGGTTGGCTCTGGTGTAATTGATATTTTAAAACATAGTAAAGAAAAAATAAGACAAATTACTAATACAGAATTTAAGACATCTAAAATATTGGTAAGAAATATTGATAAATATCGTAGTTTATACCCAGATCTAAATCTAACTACAAATTTTGAGCAAATTAGTCAAGATCAGGATATTAAAGTAGTCATTGAAGTGATGGGCGGTCTTCACCCGGCTAAAGAGTATGTATCAGAGCTTTTAAAGCAGGGGCGTACTGTAATTACTGCTAATAAGGATTTAGTTGCAAGTTTTGGCCCCGAATTGATGTCAATTGCTAAAGAGCATCAAGGCAGCTTGTTCTACGAAGCAAGCGTTGCTGGTGGAATTCCAATTTTAAGAATCTTAAATCAAAACTATGTTGGAGATCAGATTAAGCAGATTTCTGGTATTGTTAATGGCACCAGTAACTATATCTTGACCCAGATGGCAGATAATAACTGGTCATACGAGCAAGCTTTGAGTGAAGCACAAAAGTTAGGTTTTGCAGAAGCTGATCCAACTAATGATGTTAGTGGTAAGGATGCGGCATATAAGTTAATTATTCTTGGTCGACTAGCCTTTGGCATTAATTTAAAGCTTGATCAAATTAAAATGATGGGTATTACAGAAATAGATAAAAAAGAACTAGCAGTAATTAAAAAATTTGGCTATACACTGAAGCTTATTGCCAAACTTGAAACTCAAAATAGTACTTATTATCCAGTTGTAATGCCCATGCTAGTTTCTGAGAATAGTATGCTGGGCCAGACTAAGAATGAATTTAATGGTATCGAAATAGAAAGCTATGCGATTGGAAAGTCATTTTATTATGGTCCAGGTGCTGGCAAACTTCCAACTGCTAATAGTGTTATCAATGATTTAGTAGCTGTAGCTAAAAAAGAAGCTCCTTTTAAAACTGATTGGAACTCTGTTTCAGTGAGTGTTAAGGATATTTTTACTAGACAATATTGGTTTAAAGTTGATAGTTCTCAAAACAAAGTAGTAGCCAATTTAATGGATAGATATCAAATTGAAGAGGCTGATTTTTTGAATGATGACCAATATGGCTACTATTTAACAGGTAATGTAACCGCTGATCAAAAAGCTAAATTCTTTAGCTCTTTGAAAGAAAAAAATATTAAAGTTTATAGTTTGTATGAAGTTTATTAAGGATAGAAAATGAAAATTTTTGTACCTGCAACGTCAGCAAATATGGGGCCTGGATTTGATTGTCTGGGAACTGCCGTCTCGATGTTTTTAGAGCTTGATGTACTGGAAGCAAGTGATAAATGGTTTGTTGAACACGATATGAATGAAATAAGTCATGATGAAAATAATTTAATTGTTAAAACCGCTTTAGAACTTGCTCCTAGAGTAACGCCGCATCATCTATCAGTTAAGAGTCAAATTCCCCTAAGTCGTGGTTTAGGAAGTAGTTCAACTGCGATTGTAGCTGGAATTGAATTAGCAAATCAACTAGCTAATCTTAATTTAAGCGAGCAAGATAAGTGTAGAATTGCTGCTAAGATTGAAGGACATCCAGATAATGTAATGCCTGCTATCTTAGGCGGAATGGTAGTTGCAAGTAAGATAGAGGATCAATATTATTTTCAAGAGTTACCGTTGATTCCATTTGACTTTGTTGCTTATATTCCTAGCTATGAATTAGACACGAAAGCTTCAAGAAATGCTTTACCTGAAAAGCTAGCTTTTAAGAATGCGACACATGCAAGTAGCATTTTAGGGACTTTAACAGCTAGCTTAGCTTTGCAAGATTATGAAACAGCTAAGAAAATGATTGAAGCAGATGAATTTCACGAACCATATCGGCAAAAATTAGTTCCTGAATTAGTGAAAATTAGAGAAATTGTTCATCAGCATGAAGCTTTTGCTACTTATTTGAGTGGTGCTGGTTCTACTGTGATGACAATTATTGAACATAGTAGGACTGAAAAATTTATTGAAAGTCTAAGAGAGGTTGGCTTAGATGATAGAATTGAGCAACTAAAGGCCAGTTCTCAAGGCGTATTTGTAGAAGAATAGATTAAATAAAAGACTAGAACTAACGCAATTGTGTTAGTTCAGTATCAAACTATGTAGATCGGATATGGTTTTAGGTCATATTCGTTTTTGTGTGCGTAGATAAAAATTTAGTCTATAATTATATATGTAAGCGCTAATATATGGGAGGTAAATTTGATGACACAATTTGAAAATAATAATTTTAGGGATGTATTACTTAATCGTCATTCAGTTCGTCACTTTGATAAGACTGTAAAAATTCCTCGTGAAGAACTTAGAGAAATGATCAAGGAAACAATTACTGCACCATCAGCATGTAACTTGCAAGCTTGGCAGTTTATCGTAGTAGACACTGACGAAGGTAAGAAGAAATTGCATGAATTTTACATGCCATTTAATAATCCGCAAATTGATACTTCAAGTGCAATTATTCAAATTTTTGGCAATACTTTAGCATTTAAGAAGTATCGTGCCTTATGGGATCATATGTATGAAGAAAAGAGAATTTCTAAGGAAGAATTAGATAAGGTTTACAACACTTTCTTACCATTGTATGAGCATGCAGATAAGACAATGCTTACAGCTGATGCGATGGTTGATTCTTCGCTTGCTGCCATGCAATTGATGTTAGTTGCTCGTGCACACGGTTATGAAACAAATGCAATGGCCGGTTATGATGCTAAAAAAGCTGCTAGTGTGATGGGACTCGATCCAGAACAATATGTTCCAGTGATGGGTATTGCGATTGGTAAACCAGATACAAGCGTACAAGAATTGAAGTCAGTTAGATATCCAGTTGATGATATTTTGAAATTTGAATAGACGAGAGAAGCGGTATTAAAAAATACCGCTTTTTAAACACTTACTTTACGTAAGAAAGGACCGGTACTACAATATAATTATCAACTAACAAAAAGTAAGATAATTATAGAAAGTGTCATTGTTATGAAAAAATTATCAGATAAAGTAACTTTTAAACATGGTGCAGTTATTAATAATCGTATGGTTCAACCCCCAATGTTGACTAATAGTGGCTTAGAAGGTGCAGTTACTGATGATACGCTTGCTTACTGGAAAGCACGTGCAAATTCGGCAGGTTTAGTTATTTCAGAATATAATTATGTTAGTCCAGCAGGCGGCCCAGCAATTACTTGGGCAGATGATCGAACTCAATTAGCAGTTTATGATGATAAATTTTTACCTGGCTTAACCAAGATGGCAAAGACAATGAAGTCAGGCGGCAATAAAGCACTTCTTCAAATTGCCCACACTGGACGAGAAGCAAATTATCGCGCTCACTTGGGCTTACCAGTATATGCCCCTGATACGGCAAACTATCCATTTTTACCTTATGGAGTCCAAGCCTTCACGACTGAACAAGTCGATCAAGTGGTAAAAGATTTCGGGGCTGCAACTAAGCGGGCAATTAATGCTGGTTTTGATGGTGTTGAAATTCATGGAGCCAACCACTACTTAATTCAGCAATTCTTCTCACGATTCTCTAATCATCGTGATGATAAGTGGGGAGATTATGAAGCATTTCCTCTAGCAGTTGCTAAAGAAGTATTTGAAGTAGTTAAAAAGTATGCATCTAAGAACTTTATTATTGGCTACCGTATTAGTCCTGAAGAGATTAATCCAGATAATGTTGGTTACACTTGGCAGGAGTCAACTGAATTGATTAATAAGTTAACTAATAAGTTTGACTTTGACTATATTCACTTATCACTCCCTGACTATAAGGCTAAGCCAAAAGATTCTGATAAGACATTTGCGGAACTATTTAGACCAGTGATTGGTGAGGATACAAAGTTAATCATTGTTGGGGATGTAATGAGTCAGGCAGATGCAGAAGATGCTTTGAATTATACCGATTTAGTAGCAGCTGGTCGTGCACAGCTAATTGATGCCAACTTTGCAGCTAAGGTAGTTGCTGGTAAAGGAAATGAAGTAATCACTGAAATGTCAGAAGCAGAAGAAAAGGAGCAAGCCTTAACACCTGGCTTACATAAAGTGATGGATATGGAAACTAAGCGTCCTGATTTTGCTAAGGTTTTAAGAGAAGTTGACTATAGCAAGGCTCTTAAGGTTAAGTAAATTTATTTCTAAACATTTGTCAGTTTGTTAATTCCGTTTTATAATCATAGAAAAAGAAAAGGATGATAACAATGGGACTAACTTTTAACAATCCTAACAACTTACAACAAATGCTTGATAAATTTGCGACTGTTCCAGATCCCAAAAAGACGCCGAAAAGACCAGGTGAAGGTCTTCATAAGCCTAAAAAGAATGGTGGTCAAACTCCAAATGTCATTAATGAGGAGAAGGAACCTGAAGTAAAGAGTAAAAAGAAGAAAGATAAGAAGTAGTATAAAATCCACTAAAGCAGGACTATATCATTTAGACGTGGTCTTTATTTATGTCTAATTGAAATAGTCCTGCTTTAGTTTTTGAATCAAATCAACTAGTTCATGATTTGTATCATTTTTAATAATAAAATCATAAACTGGTTCGTACTTTAAGACAGGAATCAGGAGATCTGGATCAACAGAAGGAAGAATAGAAATCATCGATTTTTTATTGAGCTGGTTAAGTTCTTTTGCCTCTGTAGTATTTTCCATTTTTCGGGATGCTTGAGAGGGCGGATAGCCAGTGCCCCAAGGCTGTTTAAAGAGGGATTTCATAGTTTCCGCAAAATTAATTTCTCCGCTCCAACCCCAATTTAGACCTAGAGGAAAAGAAGCTACGTTTCCATTATTAATATGACTGAATAAAAAAGCATCTTGTGGAGTAGGAATGTAGCCACATTGAATATTTGGAAAAGTGTTGCAAGCCAGCATCATTCCTTGGCCAGATGAGCATCCAGTAACAATGAAATTTAAAGATTTACTATTAATCAATAATGCAATTGCTAGGGAAATTTGAACGTAGGATAGTTGAATTTTACTGTCTGGATAAATGCCGAAGTTGATTAATTTATCGTCAGAGTTAATTGCTGCATTTAAATAATGTTCTAAAGTTTTGTTTTTTCTTTTTGAGAACTCGCTTGAATAAGACCAATTTTCATTATTAGCTTCTTTCTAAAAAAATATTCTATTTTAATTATAAGTCTAATAGTAAAGGTAAGTATTAAAACTATTTTCTTTATTGACATTAAAGCAATCAAGTAACTTAGTTGCAGCCCAATCTGTGTCGTCTGCTTCAAAGAAAATAGAGGAATACTTATTGAACATTTTGCTTAAAACTGCCTGAATAAATAGATCACATGACTTTTCGCTAAATGAGCAGATATAAGCTATCTCATTTTTTTCAGTAAAAACGAAATTTTCAATTTTCCCATCTTTATTTGTACTGTAATAGCCAGTTTTGGTTGGAACTTCTTTGACAAAAGTATTTTCAGAAACAGTTAAAGGAGATACAGCTTGATGCACTTCTTGATAGTATTGATACAGCAAATGACATGGCGCAGAGTAATTTTTACTATTTGCATTGAAGGGATGGATAGAATAATTAGAATTAAGCTGTATTTTCAAATCTTTTTTTGTTACTTCAGGAGTGTAGCATTGACGTTTACATTTAAATCCATTTTGAAGTAATAAATGGATTAAATTAGTATTAGTTGAATCAGTCATTACTTGAAGGGATTGACCTTCGATTTGCTTGATTTTGCTAAATGGAAAGTAAGTAGGATATTTAGTCAGGTTAAATTTTAGATAAAGATACTTATTATGGAATTCGTTATGGTAAGTAGTAATAGTGCCTATGTCTTTTTCATCGCACCAAACAATATATTGATTATTTTTAATCTTTTTAATTTCTACAGACATTTTTCCATTCATCCCTTAATATTCCATATTTCATGGAATCGTAATATTTACCATTGTAATATCGTACTTTCCTAATTTGAGCTTCTTTTTGAAATCCGAGTTTCTCAGCAACGTGCATCATCGAAGGATTACCAGACCAAGTTGTTAACCCAATGTGCTCCAGCTTGTCAATATTTTGAAAAATATGATTAATCCAAATTTGTAGCGCAGTTGTGCCGTAACCACCGCTCCATTTGTTTGAATCATAGATTACGATTCCGATTTCAAGCCAGCGAGTTTGTTTATCAATCCAATCTTTTGAAACCATACCGATTGGTTGATTATTTACTATAATGCAGCGACAATCTTCACTTAATAAATATTTAGCAATGGTGCTTTCTTTGAATGATTCAGAATTAGTAAATTTCTGATAATCATTGAAGTATGGCGCATTAAATTTGGTCCATTCAGGATGATCGCTTGAAAATCCTTGTTTCCAAATTTCTTTTAATGATGTTTCTGTAAATTGGGTTAAACTAACTTTTTTCATAATGATCTCCTTGATTATTTATTATATTAGCATTTTTCGAAAGCGCTTTATAATATAGATAATGACAGAAGAAGGCGATTGAGATGAAAAATGCAAATGAAATAGTTATTGGTAAACCGGTAAAAATTAGCCATGTTTTAATCGGAGCAGCTGCAATTGTTATACTTTCATTATTTGTTACTGGCTTTGGCTATTTACCATGGTGGGTATTTCTGATTGTTTTAATTCTAGGAATTTTTATTACTTTGCCAACATGCTTTAATTCTTATTGGAGGATTAATAATGAGAAAGTGAAAATTACTTCTTATAGCAATAATGATGCTATTAAATTGATGCAGCTTTTAGGCTTACATAAAAAAGATGAGCAAGTGATAAAACTAGCTAATATTGAAAATACGGAAATTATCTATAAGAAAAATATCAGAATCAGTCCTGTTGATTTTAACCCAGATTATCTTAACTTATATCTTGATACAAAAGATGGACAGAAATACACATTGTCTTTAGGAAATATTGACTATCAAAAGCTTGATACAATTATACAGTTTTTAAAGGAAAATCAAATAGAATTAATAGATAAGCAGGGAATTGTGCAACTTTTAAGAGAAAATAAGAATTTGTTTACTCATTTTCACAATAAAAAATGGACAGCTGTTTGATTACTATAGAAGAAATACGGTCTAGGACATTGAGTCTTAGATCGTATTTTTTGCTAGTCTATTTAATTATTTCCCTTTTTTTAGATACTTATCGCCTGCTAAACTGCGGTAAAAATTGGCAACAGTTTGACGATAATATGGTTGAAGGTAAAGGGAGAGCAGAAAGTTGATGATAGCGATTAGAATAATTGCAATTAAATATGCAATCAATGCTTGGAAAATGAGATCAGCTAACGGTTTATTAAATGGTTTCAGGTAAAGAAAAGCAATAACTATTCCAATTAAAGTAATAATAAAATACCAAATATTGAAAGTTAACCAAATGATGAATAAAGTAGTTTTATTGCCTTTCATGATCTTGCGTGATTCACTGATTGCTTCTGTTGCTGTCATTTCGTGCTTTGAATCAATCATATCCTTCATAATGTAAGGCGTCATTGCGTAGGAAAAACTTTTAATGATCCCTGGAACTATTAATAAAAGTCCCCAGAAAAAAGTAAATAGAGTAGTTAGTAAGCTAGTAAGGAACGTTTTAGAAAAATAGCCATTAGTAAAACTAGAAAAAATTGCTTTAAAAACATTTGGCTTTTCACCTGTATCTCTAAAAGCCAGCGTTGAATATTGAACTCCCCAGGCAAGCATAGTAGCAATCAAGGCGGTAATTATAGTGAATATGCTCCAGCCTAAGCCTTGCCACCATGAAACCAGATAAAGATTATTAGTATTAAAACTACCGGTCCAGACATAATTAGTTATGTATTCAAGGAATAAGTTAATAATTCCAGGAATAATTAACAATCCAATTACCCACAGCCAGTTACCTTTAAGCTGTTTACGAGCAGTTTGTCTTAATTCTTTGCGGTTGATTTCCATTATTTGATCCTTTCTTAGTGAAAATAAAAGGCTTCTAGCTCAAAAAGGTTAGAAGTCTTTGCTTTCTTAGTCTTCATTTTTGCTTTGATCCCAAATTTTTTTAGCAGCTGGAATTTTTCCTAAATTGCTAATTTCGTCTTTATCAACGACGATTAAATTGTTAGGACCCTAAGCAAGTTGGTTGAAGCTATCAAGACTTTGATTTCTAAAGTAGCCTTCACCAGCCTGATCAAGTGATTCTTGCAATTTCTTAATTCGGTAAGCATCCGCATCTGCTTGCGTTTTAATAGCTTCTGCATTTGCTTTAGCAGTTGCAACTAGAGCATCATTTTTAGCCTTAGTGGTTAATTCAATATTTCTTGCTTCACCTTCAGCACGTGCAATCGCAGCAGTCTTTTCACGGTCGGCTGTTAACTGTTTGTCCATTGCCTTTTGAATTTCTGGACTAGGAAGCAATTCGTCAACATTGACCCGAACAACGCGAATGCCGTAAATATCAGTCAAATCGCCAATTGCATCCGCAAGTTGCGCGTTAATCTGACTAGTTGAACCCAAAGCTTCATTTAATTCCATTCGACCAATAATATCACGAAGGTGACCACGAATTAATTGCACCATCGATTCAACAGAATCAGTGTTGTTGTAGAAGTACTTGTAAGAATCAGTGACAAGATAGTTTAAAGTTAGGCTAGTAGTAATTTCAGCATTATCTTTGGTAATAATTCGGTATTTAGAAATTTCTAAAGGCTGAAGAGCTAGCGAAACTTTTCTAATTCTTTGAACTCCAGGAAAAATCATCACAAAGCCTGCTTTTACAGTGCGTGAATACTTACCTAATGTTTCAACTAAGCCTTCATAGTTTTGCGGAACAATATGAAAGCTTAAAGCTAGTAAAACTAAAAGTAAGATCACCAAAACAATTAGTAAAATTCGCATTAACATAATACTTTGACTCCTTTTCTTAATTTTGACTTATATTATCCCAATATTTTTAGTAAAATGAAATAGTTTTTAAAATATTTTTCAGATAAAAATTATTTAGGCGCATAAAAATCGATTATAATTGTAGAAAGTAGAAGATGAGGTGGACATATAATGACTATTGGTGAATTGCTAAAACAAACAAGACAATCTCTCGGCTTAACTCAAACAGAGATGGCAGCCGGCATTGTTTCAACTTCTTATTATTCAAAAGTAGAACGAAATATTCATCAAATTAGTGCTGATGAATTAATTGCTATTCTCAATAGACATCATATTGACAATGCAGCTTTCTTTGCTCATCTTTCTAGTTCTAATTCTCAGAAAAAAAGAGATTTTATAAAAGAAATAGGGGATGCTTATGAGAAAAAAGATAAGCAAACGCTTTTGGCAATAAAAAAAGATATCGATCAATTGCCAGATTCTAAGCAAAAAAAGTATTATCAGCTGCAAATTGAATTGGTTTTGAATGTTTATTTAACAAAAGCAGATGATATTCCAGATGAATTAAAGAACGATTTGAAGAAATTTGTTTTTCAAGATAATAATTGGAATGAAAATTCGCTGCAGTTATTTAGAGAAACGATTCGTGTTTACGATATAGATGAGCTAACTTTTTTAGTAAATGCAATTTTAGTTAAGTATCAACAGCCAGCCGAGTTGCCTATAAAGACGCAAGAGATCTTAGGAGGAATTTGCATTAACTTTTTAGATAAGTGTTATGAGCACAACACACCTGAATTGATAAAGCAACCACTACAATATATCTCAAAACTTTCAAATGCTTCGGAATTACTTTTAGTTAAAATACTTAAGAATTATTATCAAGCTGTTTTCAATAAAAATATAGATGAAGTAAAGACTATTGGTGGTGTTCTTGAAAAAGCAGGATGGAAAGATTTCGTTTCTGTTTTGCCTCATCTAAGCAACTAAATGTGCGTATACGACAATGCAATTTCTATTACGACAAAGCAGTCTCTTCTTATTTACCTTGCTCAATAATAATTGCAGCGAGGTGAACAAAATGAATTACTTATTTCATTATTTAAGAAAAAGACCTGGGGCAGTAGGAATTGTAATTGTTTTAACTATTATTACTTCGGCTCTAAGAGTGACGCATGCTTTAATTAACGTAAATATTTTTAATGCCTTAATTAAGTTAGAATTTCATGGCTTCTTTTATTGGGTGATAATTGATATTGCAGTGTTTGCGGTCTTGTCTGTTTTCTTAGTATTGATGCAAATCCAAATGGCTAAGACAGTGCAGCTTTTGAGTCTAGACTTAAGAAAAGATATTATTCGTCAATTATCAGGAAAATCAATTGAGGAATTTAATAAGCAAGACACGGGAGTTTATGCGTCTTGGTTAACTAATGACGTGACTACGATCGAAAATGATGGCTTTTACAATATTTTGCAGAGCGTACAAATCATTACAGATCCTTTGTTTTCAATGATTGCCTTAGCTAAGTTCTCATGGACTTTTATCCCAATTATTGCTTTAGTTTCTTTTTTAACAGTGTTTTTACCGCAACTTATTCATAAAAGACTTGCTAGTGCTAGTCTTTCGACGACTAAGGCTAATGAAAAATTATTGAATGTTATTAATGATAGCTTACGGGGATTTAATACCTTTTCAATTTTTGGAGTTGAAAAGCAATTGGAGGCTAGAGTTACTGAAGCAGCATTATTTTTATTAGATAAAAAGGTTAAGCAAGCGAAGTACCAATCAATTGCTAATAATATCGCAGGTTTTTCTAATATTTTAGGTCAAGTTGGAATTCAAGCGTGGACCGGCTATTTAGCGCTTGAAAAGATAATTTCAATTGGTGTAATAGGTTCGTCTGGAAATTTAGCTTATAACGTTTTTAACTCTTTAGCTGTAATTGCACCGATATGGACTGAAATGACAGCGTTAAAACCAATTTTTGATAAGTATCATTTAACTGAGAAAAAGAATTATAAAGAAGAGGGACAAGATTGTACTGAAAATAAGTTTGATTCCTTGGAAGTAATTAATTTACAGAAGAAGTATCAAGATAGAGAGGTATTTGCTCATCCGATAAATCTATGTATTTTAAAAAATCAAAAAGTTGGAATCTATGGCAAATCGGGTAGTGGTAAGACTACTTTTATGAAAATTATTTCTGGACAAATAAGAAGTTATACCGGTGAGATTCAGCTGAATAAAGTAGAACTAAATCGATTAAAGTATAGTGCTCTACAGAAAATTTTACTTTATGTGGAGCAAACTCCATATTTATTCAATGATACTGTTCGTTATAACTTAACCTTAGGAGAACATTTTACAGATAATGAAATAATCGACGCGCTAAAAAAGGCTAATCTATGGAAAACAATAAGTAACTTACCTGATGGACTAAATACAGAAATAAATGAAAATGGTAACAACTTTTCTGGCGGACAAAAGCAGAGGCTTGCTTTGGCTAGAGGTTTATTGAGAAAGAGAAAACTATTTTTACTTGATGAAAGTACTAGTAATTTAGATAAGAAAACTGCGCTTAAAGTGGAGAATACTTTTTTAGGGCTAGAGGATGCAACTGTAATCTTTGTTAGTCATCAACTTCATAATGAAAATAAGTCTGCTTTTGACCAAATAATTGAAATTTAAAGAATTGCTTATTAAATATTAGTGTAATAGAATAAATTTGTGAAAGCGATTTATTAAAAATATTCATTTAAGGAGTAGAAAATGAACGCAATTTTTAAAAGAAGAGCTGTTAGAGAATATACTAGTAAAAAAGTAGATGAAGAAAAGATTCAAAAGTTAATTGATGCTTTTCAAGCTGCACCGTGTGCACTGCACCAAACTGAAGTTATGGAGCTAAGTGTAATTACCGATCCAGAACTTCTTAAGAAAATTGAGGACAATACTAACAATTCTTGCTATAATGCACCACTTGTTTTTATGATCAATACTAAAAAAGATAGTCAATTTGGTGAAAGAGATGCTTCGGTAGCAGCAGAAAATGTAATGGTTGAAGCTGTTGATTTGGGCCTAGCTTCTGTTTATGTAATGGGTGGAGTAATTGCACTAAATAAATTCCCTGAGGTTCAAAAAGAGTTGGGAATGGATGAGGGTTACGAAACTTCAGTACTTTTGCCAATTGGCTATCCTGCTGATAATGGAAAGCCTGAAGATAGATCAAATCGTTATAAGATTGTGAGAAAATAATTGGAGATAGTAAAAAACATTGATCCTAAGTCTGGACCAATGTTTTTTATTTGCTCAAGTCAATAATTCTATCAAACATTTCTTTTTCTTGGTGTGAGATCTTATGAGCAACTTCAATTACTGCAAAATTCGAATTTTTGAGTAAAACTTGATGTATTTGCAATGATAGTTCATTGTCTAAAGCGCTCGTTGCCTCATCGGCTAGCAAGATTGGACGTTTAGCCAAAATAGATCTGGCAATTTCAATTCTTTGAATTTGACCACCAGAAAGATTATTACCGTTTTGACCCACCTGGTAATCAAGGCCCTTTTCTTTGACTAAATCCGTTAGACCAGCTAATTTAATTGCTTCATTTAAATCTTCTTCTGAATATTTTTTACCTAAGGTTAAGTTAAAATGCAAGCTGCGGTCAAACATGAATGGCTTTTGATTAATGTATCCAAAGTAATCATGCGATTTTTGCCAATTACCGGTTACATTTTGTTGATCAATTATAATGGAACCACTCGTTGGCTGTAATTGACCGATTAATAGGCGGAGTAAGGTTGTTTTTCCAAAGCCACTTGGAGCCATTAAAAGGACCTTTTCATTAGCATTAACAGTGAAGCTTACGTTCTTTAGGATAGCTTTATCATCAACTGTATATGTTAATTTCTCAACTGATAGCTGGTTAAACGATAGATTTGCAGCATTTTCATTTTTATTATTAAAATTGATTGCTTTTTGAACTTTATCCCAAATCGGTTTAGTCGAACGAATTTGATTGAGCTGATCAAAAATCATTGTAATTGGATTAATGAAGTCGTTGGATAGCTGCACGATCATCACTAAAGTACCAGCACCAATTTGACCATTAAACATTAAAATTGCTCCAACTAAGAATGGAATAATAAAGCTGAAAATGTCAGCAATAGTAATAATTAGCGTAGAAATCGCACCTTGAGTGTAGTTTAAAACTCTTAATGCATTTTCCATTTGTTTTGCCTGCTTGGCGACATAAGAAATAACAGGTATTTGTGCATCATACAGCATGGTTGTTTTTGATCCATTAATTGCATCAACTGCAGCTTGAGTATATTCAGCATTTTGCTTTTCCCAGATAGCAGATTTATCTTGAATATCCTTAATGAAGAACTTTTGAATAAAACCAGGAATAATTGTAGCAATAACGAAAATGATAGTTAGAAGCCAGGAATTGATCAGACCGACCAAGATTGAAATTGCAAAAGCAGCAATCTCAGAAATAATCATTAATTCATTCGTAATTTTTAATGATTCGATTTGTTTTAGGTCATTAGTCATTAAATTTAGACCGTCTTTTTGTGAATCATTTTGTTGAGCAATTAAATAAGTGATAGTTTTCTCTTTCAACTTCAAGTTGATATCACGTGTAATATCAGAACGTAAATATCTATAAGCAAAATTGAGAAACATAATAACAATCAGTAATGCTGCTCCCAATGCAGCGATAAGAATTAATTGTTTTAATGAGCCACGATGATATTGCGCGCTGTTAAGCATAATCTTCGTGACATAAGCGATAACGACATTACCACAAGCACTTATGCAGGCTAAAAAGACATAAAGTGCTAGCTTCTTTTTGTTAGCAAACTTTAGTGACATAAATATACCTTTCTAGACCCCATCAAAGTGACTTCATTTAAGTCGTTTCTTCTTTGATGAAAATAATATAGCATATTTTGTTGAAAATTAAAATAGTATTAGATATTATTTTAATAAAAGAATTTGGAGGAAGTGTACATGCAAGAAAATGTAATGTCGTTTGTTAATATTTCACCTTTATTTATTGCAATTATTATTGGTTTTGTATTTTCATTTAATGAAAATACTTCTATAAAAATACCTGCTATTGTAGTTATTGCTTCAACAATTATTAGCTTTCTTTTTCCAATTTTTAATTTAAAATCTTGGGTGACTTATCCAGCAATTATCTCTGAAAGTGCAATGTTTGTATTGGCTGCAAGATTATTAAGTAAAAAACTGAAAATGTGGCTGGCCTGGATTTTGGGAGTTGCCATAGGTTTTGCTTGGGCGATTGGACTGTTTATTTTGCTAGGAGTGACTTTTAATATTTAATGTTCATTAGAAAGTATAAAGATTCTGATTTCGACCAATTGTGTCATGTGATGGATCGTGCGCGAATGCAGGAATTAGAGACAGCTAATATGGAGCAGGTGTTTATCCAATTGAAGGATGCTCCATATTTACGGTATTTGTTAAAATGCAAAATGTATGTAGCTACTAAAGAAGAAAAAATAGTCGGATTCGTTGGGTTACGACCACATGAATTATCGTTTTTATATGTAGATCCAAACTTTCAAAATCATGGAGTCGGGAAGAAATTAATAGAGTTTGCTTTAAAGCGATTAGAAAGACCGATAAAGCTAGATGTGTTTACTGATAACTTGGCAGCCAAAGCATTGTATGAAAAATACGGTTTTAAAGTAGTAAAAACTGTAGTTGAAAAGTGGTCTGATGAGTATCCAATAGAATTTTCGCAGGATACGATGGAGATGAAGTAAGTTATAACAGAAACCAATAAAGAATATTGAGGATCGAAGTTATGATTATAGATACGAAAAAATTACAAAAAGCAGTTATTGAGAACAAGAAAAAACATAATTTTAATACTACTGATGTTAAGTTTGAACTTCTTTTGCTGTACGGTGAAGTGAATGAACTGTTTCAAGCTTGGTTAAAAGAAGACCAAGAAAATATCAATGAAGAGCTGGCTGATGTAGCAATATTTTTACTAGGAATATCCGAAATGCTTGGTAGTGATCTTGGTGAAGATATTGTTAAGAAAATGAAAATTAATGCAAAACGAAAATATGTGCACGGAAAGAAGATAATTAGTGATGACTAAAGTAGAACTTACTCGTTTTAGAATTAAAAAAGGGAAAGAAGCTAAAGCGCAAGAATGGATGGACTTTCTAAATGAGCATCACGCTGATACTGTCGCAACAATGGCTGGTGAAAAGATGTACGTGGAGAGCGTCTTTAAAGAGGAAAATCCAGATGGATATACCTATTTTTACTGGTATTCGGTTCAAGGAGAAGGCGGAAATGCCGTTGAAGAATCAGAAAGCTATATTGATAAGAAACATGTTGAATATTGGGACGAATGTATCGATATGGAGTATAAGCCAGTTGATATGGAATTGGAAGAAGATTTGATTGCACCGGCTGTTGAGAAGGTAATTGAAAAGGATGCGTAATGCTAAATGAAAGCATGGAAAATTAGTGGAAGTATTGTATTGATCTTATTTATAGTGATTAGTATATTTCTTTGCGTTAGAAAAATTGACGGCGCAGGTGTAGTACAAACACCTGAAATGAGAATTATTACTTTAATTATCTGGGGAGTATTTGGATTAATCATTTTAATCAGTTATCTAATTTGGCTGGCAATTTTAAAGCATAGTAAAAAGTAATATGTCAAACTATAGAAAATAAGATTAGTCGAAATGCTTATATGGAAGCGTTAAAACAAGCACAAATTAAGGATAATTATTGAATTAGTGGCTGATTATGAGCAAGATGAATTAGATAAGCGAATAGATTTATTAACTAGGATTGAAAAAGAAAGAAAATTCGCACAAAGTCAAACTAGATTGGATAAGTTTGACAAGTAATTAGTAAGACTAAAGCAGATTCTGGTATGAACCTGCTTTTTTATTTATTGCAAAGTATAAAATGAGTATAAAATATGCATTTAAATCTAAGTGATGCAAAGTATCAAACTTCATTAGTTTAAGGAGTTAGAGGAAGTGGAAAGACAGTTTTTCTTTTAAATGTTCAAAGAAATTATGAAAAAGATAAAAATCATTATTTTGTTCGGTTAAACTTGGGTTACTACAAAATTATGTTTCTGTATATCGAGCACGCTTATTAGATGATCAATTAATCTATGCTCCCGAACGTGGATACGTAAGTTTTACATTGCCTTTCTTTTCAGATTTTATTCGATGGTATAAAGAAAATCATTTAATTTAAATAGCATTAACAAGCTAAGAAAAAATTCCTTTCATGTTGATTTAAACATTAGTTAAATAAGTCATAAGCAGAGGCTGTAAAGGATCTCTGCTTATTTTTTTAGTTAAAAATTTTATAAGTAATCTATTGAAATATTAATTATATTTAAGTAATATTTAATTTAATTAAAAAACAAAAGATGAAAATGAGGTGGGACGATTGCATAATTATCCGTTTGTTTTACATAAATTTGTAACTGGTAAACATGATGTTGAGTTAGTTTTACCTGAAACTTGGCAAGCGAAAGATTTGTTTGATCAACTTCAAAAAAATCTAGTTGAATTCTCTAAATGGTTAGTTTGGGCTAAAAAAATTGATTCTGTTCAAAAAGAAGTAGATTCAATTAAGCAATTCCAACAGAAA